>Ga0209050_1001034_pt1 | contig 34514 bp, 31 predicted proteins | sample Araplavi_mTSA_r2_FD_184276 | JGI IMG/M metagenome (GOLD analysis project Ga0209050, IMG submission 184276) | Arabidopsis root microbial communities from North Carolina, USA - plate scrape MF_Cvi_mTSA_r2 (SPAdes) (version 2) | ecosystem: Host-associated > Plants > Roots > Endosphere | place: USA... | reverse complement strand
CGAAGTCTGGCAAGGCGACGGTGACCTTGCTTCAATGGGAATATGCTTTTTGATGAGGGTTCTATAAAAATGTTCCTTAAAAGATTTTGTAGCCCAGGATGAATGAGAATTTTTGGAAATTTAACCAGGTGTCCGATCCATCGGTTAGCAGTCGCCGCGTACTGTATTGGCGCGCCTCGATGCTAAACTTTTTATATTGAAAGCCGCCACCGCCCGAGAAACTTATGCTGACTCCTGTCGCATTGAAATCGCGCGCCGCATAGGTAAGGGCCACATCGCCCACCATCCCTGCGTTGAGAAACAGGGATGCATTTTTACCCAGGAAAAAATAATACCGTGCGCCAAGGGTTGGTTCGATGGATTGATAAGTGACGGCATTTCTTCCGGTCGTTTTAAACGAATGGTAAGCCGGTTCTAAGAAGAGGGACCACTTGTTTCTGTTGAAGGGCAGAACAAATTCCAGCTCGGCACCCAGGCGATAGTCGGTGCCTGTGCCGTAGTCAATTGACGTAACCGTGCCGGTCCGGGTCTGCGAGCCCGTGCCGATGCCGGGCGCGATCTTGAGATGAAGCTTTTGTTTGGAATGCTTTTCGCGATCCACAGCGACAATGCCATGACAAGCATTGTAGTCGGTGAAATATTTTGCGAGCGGTTTTCGCTCGTACTTAACCTGTTTTACTTTTTCGGTGGAGAACGAGGCGCAATACACAAAGGTCTGAAGTTGATTGATGTATTCGCGGTTCTGCCCATAGTTGGCGTTGGTGTGATAGTATACATTGTTTCTGATCTCTTCCTCCGTGAGCAGGTAAAGTTTGTACACCAGTTGTTTAATGTCGCCACCGTCGACGGAAAAGAAGAAGTAATCAAAACCTTTTACCCGGTGATGATACAAGTTGGCTTTGCCTTCGACCAGGACGCGTAGGAAGAGGGTTTGTTCTTTCCATTCTGGATGCTTATTGACCGTGAGCTTCCGGATGTCGCGGGTAGCGAGTTCTGCCGTTAAAGCTTTTCGGATAAACTTGGCGTCGCCCACGCCCAACTCTTTGACCTCCGACACATTCAGGGAAACGGGTTCAGAACTTTCTGAATTTTTATACCGGATCTTATCGGGGCTGCCAAACCAATCGCTGTTCTTGATAAAGCAGTCGCTTCGAACGCCATCGTTGTTGATAAAATAACCTTTCTCATATTCAACTTGACCGAAAACCTGCAAAAAGGCGCAAGACAAAACAATTACAGACAAAACTCTCATAGCGAAGGTACCCTGGGGGTTAGGGTTAAAACAAACCTGAGGGCAAGGTAATGATTTTGTGTAAAATAAAAACGATTGCGGAGGTGCAGGAGGGTTAAGCCGGGTGATTTGAAAATCCGGATCAATGAGGCGGCTAATTGCCATAAATAAAAAAATGTATCAGCCACACACTATCGCATGCGTCGCCGTGTTATTTTTTGTTTCGGAAAAGGCATTTATCGTTTCAAACAGGCAGGGATGGCAGTGAGAACCGCTGCCCTGGGACAGGTTTGGATGACGCAAATCAGACGGCATTGAATGCGGGAAAAACGCGTGGTATGTGTCGGTCAAAGAAACATGAAGGCCATCCGTAAAAGATATAACCGAAGACTGCCGCGCAGCAATAAATTTATAGCGATAAAACCGTAATTTAACCTAAGTAAAAACCCTACCTGCATGAAACGTAAACTGGAAGGACAAATTGCCATCGTCACAGGCGCCAGCTCCGGCATTGGCGCAGGAGTCGCCAAGGCCCTGGCCGCCGAGGGGGCCACAGTCGTGATCAACCACTCCGCCAGTGCCGACAAGGCGATGGCTGTTTTAAACGAGATAAAACAAGCAGGGGGCAATGGAATAGTCGTGAAAGCTGACGTGAGCAATGAAGCCGACGTGCAGGCCATGTTCAAAGAGACCTTCAAACAATTTGGCACGGTCGACATCCTGGTGAACAACGCCGGGTTGCAAAAGGATGCCAAGTTTCACGACATGACGCTGGAAGAGTGGAACCGCGTCATCGCCATCAACCTCACAGGCCAGTTCCTCTGCGCGCGAGAAGCCATCAAGGAATTCCTGCGCCGCGGTGTGGTGCCCGAACGGTCCAGGGCTGCAGGCAAGATCATTTGCATGAGTTCGGTGCACGAGGTCATTCCCTGGGCAGGGCACGCCAACTATGCAGCTTCCAAGGGCGGCATCATGATGCTGATGAAGACCATCGCCCAGGAATATGCCCCGCAGAAGATCCGCGTCAACAGCATCGGCCCCGGTGCCATTCGCACGCCCATCAATCATGCTGCGTGGCAAACCCCCGAGTCGTACAACCAGTTGTTAAAACTTATCCCCCAAAAACGCATCGGCGAAGCAGAAGACATCGGCGGCGCCGCGGTGTGGCTGGCTTCCGACGACTCGGACTATGTGAACGGCATCACGTTGTTTGTCGATGGCGGCATGTTGCTCTATCCCGGCTTTGAAGACAATGGCTGAGACTTTGCCTGCAAGGACTTCCGTTTAATAAATCGTTCCCCCCGAAAAGAAAAATAAATCAGTGTAAACTACACAAGCACGACAACCATGACGCCAACCGCCGAAGAACAACGCCTGCTGGACGACCGCGACAAGAAAGCCAACTGGCGCTTTCTGGGACCTTATCTCACCGAGCGTCAATGGGGCACCGTCCGCGAAGACTACAGTCCCGGTGGAACCGCCTGGGAATATGTGTCGCACGATGCGGCACGCAGCAAAGCCTACCGCTGGGGTGAAGAAGGCATCGGCGGCATAAGCGACGAGAAACAACGCATGTGTTTTTCGGTGGCGCTGTGGAATACGAAAGATCCCATTCTGAAAGAGCGGTTCTTCGGTCTCACCGGGCACGAAGGAAACCACGGCGAAGACGTGAAGGAGCTCTATTATTATCTCGACAGCACGCCGACGCACTCCTACATGAAGATGCTGTACAAATACCCACAGCAAGCCTATCCCTACAGCCAGCTCGTGGACGAAAATCGCCGCCGCAGCAAGCTCGATCCCGAGTACGAGTTGATCGACACGGGCATCTTCGATGAAGATCGCTACTTCGATGTGTTCATGGAATACGCCAAAGCCGACGCGGATGATTTGCTGATCCGCATCACGGTGCACAACCGCGGACCAAAGAAAGCATCGCTCCGCGTGTTGCCACAAATATGGTTTAGAAATACGTGGGCTTGGGGTTATGACGACTACAAACCCGAAATGTTTCGCGACGAAGAAGGGGTGATCGAGATCAATCACCGCGATATCGGCAATTACTACCTGATGGGCGCGGGCAAGCCCGAAGCCCTCTTTTGCGAGAACGAAACCAACCTCCGGCGGCTCTATAACGCGGCGGGTACGGGTCTTTTCAAAGATGGCATAAACGATTATGTCGTGAACGGAAACGGTGAGGCCATCAGCAGTCTTCACCGCGGAACAAAGGGCGCCTTTGACTACAATCTTTCCATCGCCGGCGGAAAGTCCAGCACCATCATGCTGCGCCTGACACCCAGGTTTTTAGTCGACCCCTTCCAGGATTTCGATGCCGTGTTCGAGCAGCGTCTGCAGGAGGCCAATGCGTTCTATGACAACATGCAGAACGGCATCGCCGACGACGACAAGAAAAACATACAACGGCAGGCCATTGCCGGCATGCTGTGGAGCAAACAATTCTATTTCTACGATGTGTCGGAATGGCTCGCCGGTGACCCGGCACAGCCCCCGCCACCCGAACAACGCCAGCACGGCCGCAACCACGACTGGACGCACCTGAACAACTGCGACATCATTTCAATGCCCGACACCTGGGAATATCCGTGGTATGCCGCATGGGACCTGGCCTTTCATTGTCTTCCCATCGCCATGGTGGACCCGGAGTTCGCGAAACATCAGTTGGTGCTGCTCACCAAGGAGTGGTATATGCATCCCAACGGACAGCTGCCCGCCTATGAGTGGGCGCTGGGCGACGTGAACCCACCCGTTCACGCCTGGGCTACCTGGCGCGTTTATAAAATTGACGAGAAGCTTCAGGGTGGCAAGGGCGACCGGAAATTCCTGGAGGAAGTGTTTCACAAATTGCTGCTCAATTTCACGTGGTGGGTGAACCGGAAAGATTATAACGGCAACAATATTTTTCAGGGCGGCTTCCTGGGCATGGACAACATCGGCGTGTTCGACCGCAGCGCGCAACTCCCCACCGGCGGATACATCGAGCAATCGGATGGCACCAGTTGGATGGCCATGTTCACGTTGAACATGTTGCGTATCTCGCTGGAGCTGGCAAAAGAAAACCCCACGTACCAAAGCCTTGCCACTAAATTCTTTGAGCACTTCCTTTACATCGCCGGGGCGATGGCCAACGAAAAGATCGATCTGTGGGACGAGGAGGATGAATTTTTCTATGACGTGTTGCGCACACCAAATAACGAGCGCACCGTCATGAAGATCCACTCCATGGTGGGGCTCATCCCGATGTTTGCCGTGGAGGTGCTGGACCAGGAGCTTTATGACGCCATGCCGGCGTTTTACGAACGTGCCCAATGGTTTTTGCAAAACCGCCCCGACCTGGCCAACCTCATTTCGCGCTGGACCGTGAAAGGCAAGGGCGCGCGACACCTCTTGTCGCTGTTGCGCGGCCACCGCATGAAACGGCTGTTGAAGCGCATGCTGGACGAAAGTGAATTCCTTTCGGGCTATGGCATACGCGCCTTATCGCGCTATCACCTCGATCACCCCTACGTGTTGCACGCCAACGGCACGGAGTTTAAAGTAAAATACACGCCCGGCGAGAGCGACTCCACGCTGTTTGGAGGAAATTCCAACTGGCGCGGCCCCATCTGGTTTCCCGTAAACTTTTTGTTGATCGAGTCACTGCAACGCTTTCACCACTACTATGGCGACGATTTCAAAGTAGAACATCCCACCGGCTCCGGTAACATGCGGACACTGAAGCAGATCGCCGACGATCTATCGGAGCGCATGATCAGCATTTTTCACAGGGATGCCCAGGGCAATCGCGCCGTGTTTGGCCAGAATGAGAAATTTCAGAAAGACCCCCACTTCAGGGACTACATTCCCTTCTACGAATATTTTCACGGCGACAGCGGTCGAGGCGTTGGAGCCATGCACCAAACAGGCTGGACCGGCCTCGTGGCAAAATTGATACAGCCGCGGAGAAAGAAATAGGAACTATTTCATCTCGTTTCTTTTTAGTGAGGAAGCTAAACGTTACACAAAAGAATGAGACCATGAAGTTTGACAAGAAAATGCTTTCAGATTTTGATCAGGCCCTTCGTTTGGAATGGCTGGAGGCCAACGGTATAGGAGGGTATGCCAGTGGAACGGTCTCCGGGGCAAATTCACGCAAGTATCATGGCTTGCTGGTGTCGGCACAACATCCACCCGTGGGTCGCGTGGTGGCGCTGTCGAAATTGGAAGAAACGGTGGTGGTGAAGGGCGCCGGCAACACGGAAGAACGTTTTGAGCTGAGTGCCAACCAATATCCCGGCGCCGTGCACCCCAAGGGCTTTCAATACCTGAAAAGCTTTGAACGGCAACTTTTTCCCGTGTTCACCTACGAGGCCGGGGGCGTCGAGATCCGGAAGACCATTGTTGCCGTGCATGGCGAAAACACAACCCTGGTGATATACGAAGTCGTGCGCGCGCGCCGACCGTTCACCTTGGAATTGCTGCCGCTGAGTTCGTGCCGCGACTTTCACAGCCTCACCTTTGCCAACGATGCGATCGGCACCCAGTATATTTTTGATGACGGTATCTTCCGCACGTTGAACTATCAGACCTGCCCGGAAATCTTTATCGCTGTGCCCGGCTCGAGCTTCACCGAAAATCAAACCTGGTACCGCAATTTTGAATACGCCGTGGAGCAGGAGCGGGGGCTGGACTATCGCGAGGACCTGTATACGCTGGGCCGATTTTCCGTCACCCTGAAGAAAGGCGACACCTTGGGGGTGATTATCTCCACGGACGATCCCACCGGAAAGGATGCGGCCAAACTGTTTGCCCGCGAAACAAAAAGAAGGGAAAACCTGGCGGATAAATTTCCCAACCAGGAAAACCTGAAACGCCTCGCCCTGGCGGCCGATCAGTTTATTGTAAAGCGGGGAGCGCTCAGCACCGTCCTCGCCGGCTATCCATGGTTTGCCGACTGGGGCCGCGACACCATGATCGCCCTGCCCGGGCTATGCCTGGTCACCGGACGTTTTGATGAAGCCAAGAAAATCCTTCTTCAATTTGCGGGCATCGTCAGCGAGGGCATGCTGCCCAACCGTTTCTCCGACCGCGACGAACCACCCGAATACAACACCATCGACGCCACGCTCTGGTTTTTTCAAGCCATTTATCATTATTACAACAGCACGAAAGACAAGACGTTCTTAAAAAAGATTCTCCCCGTCCTGGACGACATCATGACCTGGCATGAAAAGGGAACGCGCTACAACATCAAAGTCGACGAGGCCGATGGGCTTCTCTCCGGTGGCCAGGACGGTGTGCAACTCACCTGGATGGACGCCAAGGTTCAAGATTGGGTGGTGACGCCCCGTCGCGGAAAGGCCGTGGAGATCAATGCTCTTTGGTACAATGCCCTTTGCATCATGAATTTCCTGCTGACGGAAAATGGCAAAGCTGAGACCGGGAAAACCTATGCCCTCAAAGCCGAAAAAGTAAAAGCGCAATTCAACATCCAGTTCTGGAACGAAGACCAGCAAGCGCTCTTTGATTACATCGCCGGCACAGAAAAGAACAGCGCCTTGCGACCCAACCAGGTCTTTGCCATCAGCCTGCCGTTTCCCCTGCTCACCCGCGAGCGCGCAAAAAAAGTATTGGCCACCGTCACCAACCATTTGCTGACGCCAAAAGGGTTGCGCAGCCTTTCGCCCAGCGACAGCGAGTATAAACCCGTGTACCTGGGCAATCTCTGGTACCGCGATGGTGCCTACCACCAGGGCACCGTGTGGAGCTTCCTGCTCGGCCCCTACATCGACGCCCTGATGTATGTGAAAGAAGACAAAGGCAAAGCGGAGGCTGCACGTCTCCTTCTGAAATTTTTCAACCACCTCGACGAAGCCTGCATCGGATCCGTCTCCGAAATATTCGACGGCGAGGCGCCCCACACACCAAGGGGCTGCGTTGCGCAGGCCTGGGGTGTGGCCGAAGTTTTGCGGGTGGCGGTCAACTATAATTTGATTTCGTAAAGGTGGATCCTCGGTTTGCCGGCGCGCCGGAAGTACGCGGCTATTGTCTGAAAAAATGCAATCGCACACCCAGGCAAAGAAAATCGTTCAATGCAGCTCCGGTGTGCCGATCGTACTGGTGACGGAAATAGGAATAAAACGTCCAACGGTGGCTGATCTCATGGTCGAACGCCAATTGAACAAAAGGGCTATCGAGTGCATAAGGATTGAACACATCGTAGGAGCCCGTGGTGGCCTCCAGGAAACCTTTGTCTTTTAGATGATAGCGAAGACCTGCTTTATAGGTAAGGTAAGGATCGCCAGCACCCTTCATCGCCGGCAGCCCATCCGTTGTGTTGTCGCGATGCGTAGACCAAACGGTGCCCAGGGCACCCATCACGGTGAAGGCATGCGAAACGGGATATTTTCCTTCGGCGATCAGCAGGTAGTTGCTTTCGGCATACGAAGGCGCGGGATAGTCGCTGATCTTGTCCGACATGCGCGCAACAAACCTTACAATTTTGAAAAAAGACTTGGTCTGTAGCTCCACTTTATACCCATCATACGCCAGGAATTTCCCGGAACGCTCACCGTGCCGCAGGCCCAATTCCAACCGCAACCAAGGACTAAGTTTAAAGTTTGAAACCAAGCTTTCGTCCATGCGGAATTGCCCATCGGCGCTTCGGATCATACGGGTATAGAACAGCAGGTTCAGTTTTTCTACCGGAGCATGAACATCTTCTGGTGCTGTGGCGGGCTTGTCCTGTGCCAGGGTTGGCGCAAACGGCAGGGCCATGGCCATCGCACTCCACATCCTGATCCATAATCGTATTTTCCACGCCATAGGGTTTGCCGATAAAATATGCCTGCATTTTCAGGTACCGAAGGAGGCCAAAAATCACAACACCTGCTCTTGATTTTCCGTGGATGGTGATTTTTTCGGAAACCGGGTCAGTAAAACTGGTTTTGGGCCGCCGCGATCGCGTCGGCACCGTAAGTGAAGAGCGACCAATCGCGTTTACACCGGCGCGGCCATTCCGCGGATGCCCGATTTCGAACCGCTGCATTTCGAAAGCGGATACAACGTATGGGGCATGGGCGCCAAATAGCGTCAAAAATGGCCCTTTCGGCCGCCTTGAAAGGTGGAACGAATTTGGCAACGTGCAAACAAAACTTTTAACGCATGATCCGGAATTATCTGATCGTAGCCTGGCGCAACCTTGTAAGGAACCGGGTGTTTTCAATCATCAACATAACAGGACTCGCCATCGGACTGTCCATTTGTGGTCTGATCTATCAATACATTCAGTTTGAGCGCAGCTACGACCGGTTCAATGTCAACGCCGACAGACTGTATCGCGTCACGTTGAGCAACGTCGATGCCGACCAATCCTTGCACACGTCAGCCACCAACCACCCCGCCGCGGCTCCCGCCATGAAGGCCGATTTTCCCGAAGTGGAAGCGTTTTCGCGGTTGGCGCGGACAAACTTCTTTGTCAGCTCCGTCACCCTCTCCACGCAGGATAAAAAAGGAAATGCGCTGGCGTTCAATGAAGAGAAAATGTTTCTCGCCGATGCCCCGTTTCTCACCATGTTTTCCTATCCGCTTTTGCAAGGCAACCCTGCCACTGCACTGAAGGAGCCGAACTCCATCGTTATCTCCGAAAGCATCAGCAAAAAGTTCTTTGGCGATGAGCCCGCGCTGGGAAAACAAATGAGCCTGAACCGTGAAGTCAACCTCACGGTAACCGGCGTGTTAAAAGACATACCTCAAAACTCACACCTGTCGTTCAACGTACTCGTTTCGTTCTCTTCCCTCAGCGAGAAGTGGGGCTATGACCAATGGCGTTGGCCGGAATTCTACAATTATATTTTACTCAAACCCGGAACAAGCGTCACAGCGTTGGAAAGCAAACTCCCCGCCTTTGTCGACAAATACCTGGGCGATGTGAAGCGGGAATACAAATGGGACATCCACATGTTCCTGCAACCCGTGACATCCATTCACCTTACTTCCAACCTCGCCCTCGAACAAGACACCAACGGCAGCGAGCGCGTGGTCTACTTCCTTGGGTTGCTGGGCATCTTCATCCTCGTGGTGGCCTGGATCAACTACATCAACTTGTCTACAGCCAAATCGTTGGAACGCAGTAAAGAAGTGGGGTTGCGCAAAGTGGTTGGCGCCAGCAAGCGGCAATTGGTGATCCAATTCTTTTTTGATGCTTTCCTCGTGAATTTCATGGCGATGGTGGTGTCGGCCGGCGTTCTGGTGGTGGCAATGCCCTTCTTCGAGCGGATCATTGAAAAGGACATCAGCGGTGTGTTGTATGCGCACGGCTTGTGGGCCAACCCTGGCATTTTGATTCTGGCGCTTCTCATTCTTTTTATCGGGACACTTTTGGTGGGCGCCTATCCCGCGTTGCTGTTGTCGTCGTTCAATCCGGCGCAGGTGTTGAAAGGGAAATTCTATAAATCGGCGTCTGGCCAATGGTTGCGGCAGGGGCTGGTTTCTTTTCAATACATGTTGTCGATTTTTCTGATCGCGGGTACGATCGCCATGTACCGCCAGTTGTCGTTCATGCAGAAACAAGATCTTGGCTATGCCAAAGACCAGGTGCTGGTACTGAAGACGCCCGCCGTGTTCGACTCCACGATCATGACGCATATCTCCTGGTTCAAAAATGCCGTGGGTCAATTGGCCTCTGTAAAAAATGCCACGATCTCCAATGGTGTTCCGGGCAAAGTGCTGCTGGCCCGCAACGGCGCGCGCCGGATCAGCCAGGCGCCCGACGCAGACTTCAACTGCTACCAAAAGTCGATCGACGAAAATTTTCTTTCCACCTTCGGCATCACGCTGCTGGCCGGCCACGACCTGTCGAAGAACGACGTGTTTGTCTATGACAAGGAAGCGCCGATCCTCATCAACGAAGTCATGAGCCAAAAGCTGGGCTTTGCCAAACCGGAAGATGCCTTGCACGAGAAGATAACCTTTGGCATGGGCCCGCGCGAGCAACACGGAGAGATCGTGGGCGTTATCAAAAACTATCACCAGGTTTCGCTGCACGAAAATTATGAGCCGATGATGTTCATCAATCCCGACTTCTTTTCCTGGAACTATATCTCCATCCACCTCGGCACGGGCAATATGAAGGAATCGATCGCCGCCGTCAAAAAAATATACGACGAGGCTTTCCCCAACAACGCATTTGAATATTTTTTCCTCGACGAATATTTCAATCGTCAATACAATGCCGATGTCCGGCTGGGGAGTGTGTTTGGCATCTTCACCGTCCTGGCCATTATCATTGCCTGCATGGGCTTGCTGGGACTTTCTATTTTTGCAGTAGTCCACCGCACGAAAGAGGTTGGTATCCGCAAAGTGCTCGGCGCGTCGGTAACGACCATCCTGGCTTTGTTCTCCCGCGATTTCATAAAGCTGCTGTTGATCGCCTATTTCATCGCCATGCCCCTCGTGTACTTTGCCGTGAACCGCTGGCTATCAAGTTTTGCTTTTCATATCTCTCCGGGGTGGGATGTATACGTCGTGCCACTGCTCATTTTGCTGATCATCTCCATTTCCACCGTGGGTTTCATTTGCTTCCGGGCTGCCACCGCCAATCCAACAAATTCATTGCGGCAGGAATAGAAATAGTAGATACGGCTTGTTAGCCGGCAAAGGCATCGTTCCGCAGGCACAAACTTGGCACTGGCTTCACATGCGTTAAGAAACCGATGCATGGGAGCATGGGAATCCGTGGGTGGTTCGTGCCTGCGATATGAAGTAAGCCACCTTACCTCAACAAAGCGGCCGGTATCTTTGTAATGGGCTCGATCTCGATGTTCCGGTAATACACTTCAGCGCCCTCGCTCTGCAATTGGATCTTTCCTTCCTGCAATGCCGTTAACTTGCCGTTGTCAAGCTGGCTGGACTGGTGTAAGACCATCACCACCTTGCCGTTCATCACGTGCACGGCGGTGCCGCCATAGCAATAAAGTTCCACAAGGTTCCATTCTCCGGAGGGTTTCTCTGCGTCGGGATTTTTTATGCAATGTCTTCCCTGGGGCGATTTCTCGTTGAACAGCAATAGCTTTCCCTGGGGATGATACGTGTAGTCAGCAGAATCTTTCGTCGCCGTCACTTCAAAAGAGCCGCCCGCGACACCCCAGTAGTCGCCACAATCGCCCTCCTGGAGTTGAAATTCCTGCGAACGCATCCAAAACCCAAAGTCCGCTCCGTGATCGCCAACGGCGTGATAGAGCAGGCCGCTGTCGCGCTTGCTGTTTTTCTTGGGGTGCGATTTCGATTCGCCCCATTTGAACTCGAGCCTCAGGTGATAATTCTTGAATGCCCGTTGTGTGGAAATGCCACCAAAACGTTGGCCGGATATTCTCAGCGCCGTATGCCCGTCGATGGTCACGATAGAGAAGACCTTTAACGGGTCGTTGTTCAACCCGAGTGGTGCGTGGTCCCAGGTATTTAGAAGGGTGTCATAGGACGGACCGAGATAGGTGTCCCAACCGGACAGGTCTTTCCCGTTCAATAATGTTGTCCGGGCAGGATTTTGGGAAAAGCCTTTTGTGGAGACGAGGACCGCGGATAAAAGTAAGATCGACAGGCGCATGATGATTTTTGATAATGATTATCCAACCCCAGGAAACGACAAATAAGATACGAATATTCTTATTGAAACATCATTTGGCCAAGCCGCGTGTCCATGTTGTAGACGTCGTTGCGCAGATTTAGTTTGCCATTGCGGCCCACAAACGCGGTGAGGTAGGCGATGAGCACGGGGACCGTTTTTTTGAGCGTCACATATTTTTCCTGCCCGGCATTCATGGCCGCGTCAATTTTCGCTGTCGTCCACTCGGGGTTGTTTCGCAAAAGATATTGGGCCAGCTTTTTGGGTTCGGCCAACCGGACGCAGCCGTGGCTAAAGGCCCGGTTGTCTTTGTTGAACAGGCCTTTGGAAGGTGTGTCGTGAAAATAAATACTGTAACTGTTCGGGAACAGGAACTTGACCAGACCGAGCGAATTTCGCGGCCCGGGTTTCTGCCGCACCATGTTACCCACCCGTTCCATGTTGTGCTTCTCCAGGTAGTCCGGATCGCTTTGAATGCCGGGCATGATCTCGTTTTGAAGGATGCTGGTGGGCACGTTCCAATACGGACTGAACACAATGTACTTCAGGTCGCCGGTAAAGATCACGGTCTGATGAAGCACTTGACCCGCGACAATGTTCATATCCCAAATCAGCGAGTCGGACTGATATACATAAAGCTTAAAGGAAGGAATATTGACCACCATATAATCGCCATCCATGCGTTCGGGCACCCACCGGCACCGTTCCATATTGACCACGATCTTTTCGATGAGATCACCCACGGGTATATTCATTTCGCGAATCATGCCCGTCCCCACAATGCCGTCCGTCGCGGCGCCCCGGCTTTCCTGGAAACTTTTAATGGCTGCCTCCAGGTCGTCAGTGAAAAGCAGGGAGGTGGTGTCGCCTCCATATTCTCCCGAGATGAACAGGCGCTTGCGGATCTGAAGAACGGCTTGAGACGAATCGCCCTTGTGATAGGATTTTTTGTCCGGTAAAATGGGCTTCCAGCCGCCGGCCGATTCGATGTCCCTGTACTTTTTTAAATACGATTTCAGCAGCGCGTATTGACGGTAAACGGGTTCGCGCACCACAAATGGATGTCCCGAAGGATGGAGGAGGAGGGAATCCATCAGCGTTTTGAGATCGAGCTTTTTACGGGGCAGGTACCAATCCAGCTGGCGCGTCTCGTCCTCGTCAATGCCCTGCCAGACGTTGCGGGCAAAACTAAAGTATTGGGAGGTGAGCATCAATTCAGCCTCGGCGTTCATCGGCTCGCGTTGCAGCAGCGTGTCACGGTCGTCCATCAGGGCCTGGAACAAGCGGATGTAGGGCAGGGTCTTGGTGAGGCCGTCTTCGTTGAGATTTTGGATCCGGTTGAATAAACCTGTGGCTTGCTCGATCAGCCCGCGACGGTCATACCAGGCATAGGAATAGCCGCGCGCGCGATAGAACTTCTCGAGATCTTCGGTGTAGGAAGCAAAGTCGGGGTACTTCTTCACAAAGGAAGGCAGGGCACTGCTGTCGAAATGAAAGGAGGTTTGATCGCTGAAATTGCCGGCCACGACTTGGGCGTCTTGCATTTTCTGTTGTCGCAGGGAATCCGCGCCGGGCTGATCCGACAGGTGGGCGGTTTCTTTGCAACCACAAAAACAAGCGACAAGGAAAACCAGGAGAGGGAGCTTTTTCATGCAGAAAAATTACGGAGAAATGGCGACGAAAAGGAGAAAATAAATAAACGGGGTTGAAAGGCGGGCCAAGCCCCCGACGGGCGCCCGCCTTTTAGAGGCCCCGTCCACGCCTCAATTTTTTTTAGGCAGGGGATATTTCATTTCTGAAACCCGTGTTCTATATTTACGTAACTAGTTACGTAACTGATTTAGTATAAAATCTGACACCATGGATTTTTACAACAAAACCGGCAAAATGGCCATCGGCAGCCGATTGAGGCTGCTGACCGACAAGGTTACCACCGATGCCGCACAGATCTATAAACTGTATGATGTGGAGCTCTCGCCCAAGTGGTTTCCGGTATTCTACTGCCTGTGCAGTGAAGATTCGACCATCACCGAGATCGCGCAACAGATCGGCCACTCCCATCCTTCCGTGAGCAAGATCGTGAGCGAGATGCTGCGGAAAGGGGTGGTGTTGGAGAAAAAGGACAAGGCCGACAAACGCCGGAACGTGATCAGCCTTTCCAAAAAGGGAAAGGCCATGGCGGCGAAAATTCAGGATCAGTACAAAGACGTGAACGAGGCCATCGAGGAAATGCTGACCCAAACCACCCATGACCTGTGGAAGGCCATCGAGGAATGGGAAATTCTTTTGGACCAGAAGAACCTGTTGCGCCGCGTGCAGGAAAAAAAGAAGGTCCGCGAAAGCAAGAAAGTCAAGATCGTGGACTATACACCGGCGTATGCGAAAGCCTTTAAAGAATTGAATAAGGAATGGATCTCCACCTATTTCAAGATGGAGGCTACGGATTTTAAATCGCTCGAAAATCCGAAAGGCTATATCCTCGATAAGGGAGGCGCCATTTTGGTCGCGCTATACGAAGACGAACCCGTGGGCGTTTGCGCGCTCATCAAGATGAATCATCCGGAATATAGCTATGAGCTGGCCAAGATGGCGGTTTCTCCAAAAGCGCAAGGAAAGAACATCGGCTTTCTGTTGGGTAAAGCGATCCTGAAAAAAGCAAAGGCGTTGGGCGGATCGTCTGTGTACCTGGAGAGCAACACCATCCTCAAGCCCGCCATCAGTCTGTATTATAAACTGGGCTTTCAGAAAACATTTGGGGAGCCAAGCCCCTATGAACGCTGCAACATTCAAATGGCTTTGAAATTGAAATAGCAACGGCATCGCGAAGGCGTTGCTGTTGACGGTTGGATTTTTCATCCTTTCTTCTGGCCTTTAAAACTTCTATTTGGCTGCCCGCCACAACACGGTTTGACCGGCCGGTGTGTTTTAGCAGATTAGCTTGCGAACCGCGAACCTGATAAACCCACGCATGAAAAACTTCTCAAGCTTAACGCATCCTTGTCTTCTGATTTTTTGCCTTCTCATTTTTCAAGGTTGTTCTCAATCCAAGCGCGCCGAGTCAACCCCGGAACGGCTCCCCGAGTTTTACGAGGTAAGTGATTTTGCGACAGTGGGAAAATTCGACACCCACATTCACCTGAACACGGATTCCCCTGCATTTATACACCAGTCGGAAGCAGACAGTTTACGTTTTCTGGATATAGTCGACGACCGGCCTTTTGGCTTGCCGATGGAAGACCAGGAAGCGATTGCACGGAAACAAGTGAAAGCATTCCCCGGCCGGGTTTTTTACGCGACCACCTTTTCGGTGAAGCATTGGAGCAGCGATCGTTGGGAACAAGAAACGATCGCTCATTTAAAGGACGCTTTTTCTCACGGCGCCGTAGCGGTGAAAGTATGGAAGAACGTGGGCATGAGCCTGCGCGGGGAGGATGGAAAGTTTGTTATGATCGACCATCCCAGGTTTGATCCTGTGTTGAACGAGCTGGCTAAAAATAAGATCACGCTGATCGGTCACCTCGGTGAACCCAAAGACTGCTGGCTGCCCCTCGACAAAATGACCATGAAGGGAAACCGCGCCTACTACAAAGAGCACCCCGACTATCACATGTATCTGCACCCGGAATATCCTTCCTACGAGGATCAGATCGCAGCAAGAGATCACATGCTGGAAAAACATCCCGACCTGACGTTTATCGGTGCACATTTGGGCAGCCTGGAATGGAGCCTGGACGAACTGGCCAAACGCCTCGACCGGTTTCCCAACATGGCCGTGGACCTGGCGCGAATGTCCAACTTACAACATCACGCCATGACGGACTGGCAAAAGACGCATGATTTTTTTGTGAAATACCAGGATCGTCTGCTCTATGCAACCGACCGGGCCGTGAATCCGGATAAAGACTCGCTGGAAATGAAATCGCTCGTACACGAAGCGAGGCTCCGCGATTGGGAATTTTTTGTCACCGATAATAAAATGACATCGACCGGTTTCGAGGGTGAGTTCAAAGGATTGAAACTGCCGCGCGCGGTAGTTGACAAACTATATTTCAAGAATGCCGCAAAGTGGTTGCCGGGGACGGGCTTGACGGGGATTTGATCACCGCCGGAAAGTTTGCAAAAGGATTAAATAAATAATCCCCTGTTTTTTCAGGGGATTATCTATTTATTAACCGCGGTGACCGGTCTTACAATGCTTTCTTAAACGTCACCTTATTGCGTTCCTCCAGCTCTTGCGACGCCAGGAATTTTTTCAACTCTTCCTGCGACTGTCCATACGGCAACAGATCAACTTTTTCGGCAAACAAGTCAGAGAAGAACCAGATGGAGCCGGCGAGCATGCTGCTGGCGATCACGGTGGCCAACATATCGGGTATTGGCAGTTTCCAGGTGCCGTAGTAGAGGATGTTGGTCGCAAAAGATGCGACGGCATAGATCTTGGAAGGGAGCCGCTTTCCGTTGAGGATAAACATCAGGATGGCCGCTTCGATGGAGACGGCAAAAATGAAAGCGTGGGCCCAGTTAAAGGCGGTGATCCTTAGGCCACCATAATTGAAACTCATGTCGGCCACCCGGATGTGATCGAAAATATACATGGTGTGAATGATCTGGGCGACGAGCACAAAAATGAGCGTAAGAAATACAAGCGTTTCTGATTTTAGGAAGTCAATGATCTTTTTCATTGCGTATAGAATTTGGTAAGGTTCTCAGGTGTAACGTGGGTTGTGAAGTTGTGAAACAATGTATTCGATTTGATCAAAGGGTTCTTTTGTATCGGCGTCGTGGATCTTGTTGTCCTCGACATGAAAGGCCACACCCAGGTCGTCCAGTTCGTTGAGGATGGGGTCGTAGATTTCTTTTTTTGTCGGCGTGTGAAGTCCTTTCACTTTGATGTTGCCCACCAGGAAAGCTTTTGCCGCGGCCCCGGTGGTGAGGCTGATGGCTTTGGCCGTAGCAGAATTTAACAGGTCTTCACCCTGCGTGATGAGGGTGGACGTAAACTTGTGCCGGAAATTCTGATAATCATACTCCAACTCGTGGCGCATGATGACACAGTCTTTGTCATTTGCCTGCATGCTGAATTTTTTCTCCAGCAAATGTTGCAGAATGGCCGCCGGCGTGATCTCCCGGCTACCCTCCAGCCATTCATCTTCAAACAGACCGAACCATCGCAGCGCTTCTATTTCGCTCCAGGTGGCACGCAAATGCTTTTGCAACAGGGCCTCGATGGATTCCGATGTGGAATAGGGGAGGAGCGAGCGCAGGAAATAGCGAATGGATTTGTTTTCAAAAAGTTCGATGCGGGTGGTGTTGTCGGTCAATCCCAGTTGTGTGACCAGGCTCCAGATTCGCTCGAATCCTTTCCGGACCAATTTCCCTTTCATCACGGTGTGGGCTTCCGTGAGCTCGTATAATTTGCGGTAGTACAGAGCATCGCCTTCGGGGATCGCGACGACCTCAGGCAGTCCTTGGATGACGATGGGTTCGCTTCTGTCCAGCAATTGATGATACGGAATATGTTGCAGCTGACCGTTGAGCAGGTAGCGGTTGTTGCCCTTTCCCATGTTGATGAGTTCGCGCGACGGCTCCGTCAATTTAAATTCCCAGGGGTTGTCGATATAGGGCTCTGCGATCTGGCTTCCGCTGTACGTTTTTAACGATGCAATCTTGCCACCGCGGATATGAATGTTGTCGATGGCCTTTTTAAGGGTGATGTGATCCAAGCCGGGCGAGAACCCGCATTCGAACAGGAGCAAAACTTCACTTTTTTCGGCTTGCGATTTTTTGGCGACCAGCTGGCGGGTAAGACGGGATGGCGTAATAAGATCTTTCCCGTGGGCGACACAACTGTCGGCCACCTGCAATAACATAATATCCGGAATCATACCGATGACCAGGTCCACCTTGCGAATGGCGTGATCGCATTGGCGGTAGTCGGTGATGTTTATAAAGAGGACATCGTTACTGAATTTTTCCTCCCGCATGCGTCGGACGCAACTGGCTCCAAACATGCTCCCCACACAGATCTTCCACCCATAGCGTTTACCTTCCAACGCCAGATAACGGACCAATGGCACTGAAAACTGATCGGTACTTAACAGCACAAGCACGGTTTTCATTTTGCGGCCAATAGTTTAGACGCCGAAAATTCATTGCATTTCAAGCAGCAAACTTGTGAAATCGTGTCCTTTTCTTACACCCGCAAGAACTGTGTCGTGGTGGGGCTTATTTCATCGAAAGATCATAAACGCAACTCATTGCTGAAAGTGACTTTAAACAGAGCAAATGTTCATCTTCAGCGAGTGCGAATTGGTAACTCAAGTAATTATGAACACACAAAAAGACGACCCTTGCAGGCGCATCAGCGTGCGGCACACGCTGATTTAGGTTGTTCAGTTGCCGCAGAAAACGAGGGTATCCCACCCGTTAGGCGTATCCATTCGGACTTGTGTGGACTGTTCAGGTGGGTTATGCCCCAGTGCACCATTTCATCGATCAACTGGCGCAGGGAAATGCCGGTGGGCGTAAGACTATAGGCAATGATTTGCGGTGGATGGGCTACAACAATGTGGCGTGCAATGAGTTGATCCTGTTCCAATTCGCGCAGTTGTTCGGTGAGCACTTTCTTACTGATCCGGGGCAGGCTCCTTTTCAACGCTCCGAACCGGTTGATATCGTGCTGGATCAGATATAAAATGAGGGGCTTCCATTTTCCGCCAATCATCTCGAAGATCCGCGTCATCATGCAAAGGGAGGCATCGTAGGTGGTCATGGACATAAAACAATTCGTTTGATAATCAGTCGGTTAATTCAAAATGGCGGCGGTTCCCATCCGGTAACTACTTGACCTGGGGTGACGCGGTTCATAACCTTGCAACGTTATGATGAAACAAGAAGTTACCACCGTCAGCCGCCTTAGCGTAGCGTTAATGGTCCTGACCTCGATCCACCATGCGTATGGCGCGATACGATACAACACGCCATGGCGCCTGCACATTTTAATGATCAGTATTCCCGTGATCATTTTCACGATTATTTTTTACTACTGGTTTTTGAAAAAAGGCGTCCGCACCGGGAGCCCGTTCTTTTGGGTATACCTGGTGTTGACCTTTGTGGCTTCCGTCGCACTGATTGGACTTTTTGAGGGCGTGTACAATCACCTTTTCAAGAATGCGCTGTTCTACACAGGTGCCAGTAGCCAAACACTGACCTATTTATTTCCCCCGCCCACCTATGAAATGCCAAACGATTTCTGGTTTGAATTCACCGGCATGTTGCAAGGATTTGTGGCCATCCCGTTGACCCTGTCTTTTATCCGGTTGATCAGGCATCTGTTGACAAAAGATAAGAAGGCGTGACCTGCAAAACAGGATCATCCTTTTGTCAACTGCGCGAGCGAGAACCAATTGCCGGAGTCGTCATTGAAAAGGGCTTCAATGCCATAGAATTCTTTTTTAGGTGGTTTTGTAAACTTGACACCCTTGGCCTTCAGTTCTTCGTAGGTGGCATAGATGTCGTCGCAGGTGAAGACACCGCAGCCGAAGGTTCCTTTTTTAACGAGGTCTCTCAGTGTTTCGGCCGTTTCTTTGGAATACCACATGCCTTCGGTGATCGGTGTGAGGTTGATCTCAAGATCAGGATGGTCGGGCGGTGCCACCGTGAGCCAGCGATGGCCATTGGCCGGCACAAGCGGCACATCCGTGATAACGTTGAAGCCAAGTTTGTTGATGTAAAAATCATAGGCGCTGTCTTGGTCGAGCACATAGATACTCACATGGGTTAATTTTGTGATCATGGTTTGAGCTATGGTTAACTATTGAATTGCCGGAGATGGTGGTCGTTATGTTTATAGACCAGGCGACCGGTCTGTTCTTTTGTTAATTTTCCAAAGAAAGGATGGACCAGGTCCGGCGCCCAGGTATGCGCATGCTCTTCGATGAGCGCGATCCATTTTGATTTCTCGATCGAGACATCGCCTTCATCTTTTATGATAAACTCGGGGATCGTGGGGGTATTTCGGCGCAGGGGACCGTCATCTTTTAACATGCTGTTCAAAGCTAGCTTGCCGAAGAGGCGACCGATGAATGCGCGATCATATTTTTTCTTTCCCAACATCATTTCTTCCCAAAGCCGGCAATGCTTCACCATTTGGTAAACGTTCATTTTCCCCCATTGCGCCGTGCTGTTGTTATGAAGGGTGTTTATGCGCCGGATCAGGTCGTCGCGCGTGGCGTGGTCATATACGGTCTTCATCGTTTGTTTTTTTTAAGACAAAGAACGGCCCCGAGCCGGGTTTTGATTTCTCTAAAATTGCTGTTTTTCAGATCCAGCCACTTTTGTGTGCAAAGCACCCCGGTATAAAGCGGAGCGGCGATTCCTTTATTTGTGCCTTCCGGTGTTGTTGCTGTCTTGAATAGGCTAAAGGCGTGATGCCGTTCAATCGCTTGAACAATCCACTGAATGAACTCAGGCTTTCAAAGCCTACGGCATAGCACACGTCGGAAACCGGCAGGCCGTCTTTCAATAGCCCCTTTGCTTTCTCGGTCCTCACCGAGATCAGATACTGATGTGGCGTTCTGCGAAAGATGCTTTTAAACTGCCGGATGAAATGGAACTTGGAAGAGTAGGCCTCATCGGCAATGTTGTCGAGGTCGATAGGCTTTGCATAGTGGGCATCGATGAATAGCTTGGCCTGCACGAGTCGCTGGTAGAGGAATAGCTTAGGATAGGCATCTTTGGTCATGGCATCTTTCGTTTACGCTGCTATGGAAATATAGTGAAAGATGGTATGAGCCGTGAGCTTAAATAGTCAATTGTTTAACGATTGATCGTTTATCCCATAAGGGTGGTGAACAAATAGCGTCAAGAGAAGTCTCCGGAAGGTGTCTTTGACAAAACAACAACGTTTTGAGGTCTCCAATCTTGTTTTTCCTTTCACGCGTTTGCAAACGTTGTCTCCATTTTTTGGGCGAAGGCCTTGCGCGAGAAAGGTAACCATCGAAAAAAAATTAAATAAGATAAAAGAAACCGGACAACAATGTTCAGGTAGTCGGTCATAGGGCAATAGCCGGGAATGACAATGGTTTTTTGTAACACAGTTGTGTTGATCAGAATTTTATATGGATTGGCATAGCAAAGACAAACGTTGTCTGGCGGTCGAGTCGGGACACTGGGCGACCGTTCGGGTGGCGATGGTTTTTTTAGAGGGTGAATCTGGCTATCTTGCTCGCTGTTAACGTTTAGTGAATGCTTTTCAGCAAAGGCCTACGGCTCATGTGCGTTCTCGGATTCCTGGGTGCGGAAGCCGTTTGTCAGACGAAAATTATTGACAGCCTTGAACAGAAATTGCAAAATGCCCGCGACCACGAGCGGGTTGATGTCCTTAATCAACTTACCTACGAGTTCATTTCCGTCAACACCGATAAGGTCATTCAGTACGGCGATGAGGCACTTCGTCTTTCACGGAAGATCGGCTACATAAAAGGAGAAGGCATTGCCTTTACCTACAGGGGTGTTCACGAATACCTTTCCGGACAACTTCAGCAAGCCCACAAAGATCTGCACCGCGGCCTCGCCTTGTCGGAGCAGGTAGACGATAAAATAAATCAAGGCTACACCCTGCTTCAATTGGGCAATTGCAGTCTCGAAGAAGTGGAGAACGACTCCGCGTTGCTTTTCCTTCAACGCTCCTACGAATTTTTTAAGGACAGCACCCAGCCCGCGTCGCTTTCCAAGATCTACCGGAACATGAGTGCTGTTTACGGTCAGCGCTATCAATACGAAAAGCAGGCCGTGTATCTCGATCGTTCGATTGCGATCCGGAGGTTGTTGCCCGACAAAACCCTGCTCACAGACGCCTTGACGCTAAAGGCTACCAACAAATGGATGATGGGCGATGTGCCCGCTGCGGAAGCCCTGCTTGACGAAGCGCTGGCGATTGCTATTCACCACCCCGAAGACGAAGAAAATCTTCAGGACATTCACCACCTGAGGTCGATGGTCTTTTTTCAACAAGGCCGGTTTGACGAGGCGGTCGCCTTGTTTGATTCGGCGCGCAACTATTATCTGCGAACATCCTTGTACCGGAAATACGTTACGATGCTCATCGACATTGGCGAAGTATTCTCCGATCGCGGTGAATACGAACTGGCCCTCGATAATTTATACGTTGCCCTGGAGTTGAGCAAGCTACGGGGCTATGAAGTTGAAACGCATGTGATCCGTACGCGTATCGGCTGGATAAATTTTCGTCTCGGTGATTTAAACCAGGCCTTCAGACTGGCCAACGAGGCGTTGAACTACACCACCAAGCGGCAACCCCAAGCGGACATCGCGAATGCGCTCAACCTCAAAGGCGTGGTCCTCACAGACCTCAACAAATTTACGGCAGCGAAGGGGTGTCTCGATTCCGTTATTCAAGTCTATAAGCAATTGGGTGATAACCGTGGGATCAGTGAAGGGCTGATGAATCTTGGATTCTTAGAGGAGAAGCAGAATCGCTATTCACAAGCGCTTGCCTTGTACAAAGAAAGCATACGGCTGGCCGAAGCGTCTAACTATGCCTATGGCTTGGCGTGGTCGAACTGGGGAATGGGTGACATCTATTTCAAACAAGGCGATTACAAAACCGCCGCCCGGTTCCTGGATCGATCGGAAGCGTATTGCCGTCTGATTCATGCGAACGAGATCCTGATCATCAACTACAATACCCGAAGGGATTTGCTGGCGGCCCAGAATCGCTTTAAAGAATCCTTGGCGTTTTCTGTCCTGGCCAGCCAGTTGAAAGACTCCATTCACCGCACGGACCTCGCGCGCCGGTTTGTGAGCCTGGAGAAAATGCAGGAAATCGAGCAGCGCGATCGCGATATCAGGGCGTTGCAAAATGACAAGCAACTGGCGGAGAATAAAATTAACCTTCAGCAAGCACAGATACGCCAGCAATTTATTTTGCTGATCGGAGGGGTCATCAGCGTGGCCTTGTTGGGTGCCTTGGCTTTGGTGTATTATCGTTTCTATAAACGGATCAAGATCCTCCACGCAGACATTACCGACAAAAACACCCGCATTCAAACACAGGCCGATAAACTCCACGAAGTGAACGCCGAGTTGAAACACTTGTATCACGAGGTTTCAGAGCAGAATGAAGAGATCCAAGCACAAGCCAGCAAACTTGCCGCCAGCAACAAGAGCATCAGCGATCTTAACCGCGGCCTGGAGCAGATCGTGGCACAAAAAACATTGGAGCTGCGCACGACCAACGAAGAGTTGGCCAAGCACAACAATGAATTGCTCCAATTTTCATATACGGTGTCGCACAATTTGCGTGGCCCGGTGGCGAGACTGCTGGGTCTTTCCGACATCGTGATCGCGGAACAGGATTTTGCAGAAGCCCAGAAATGGATTGCCCTGATCGGCAAGACGGCGGCAGACCTGGACCTGATCATAAAAGATTTAAACAAAATACTGGACCTGCGCAACGAGCCCCATCAGTACCGGGAGACCGTGGACCTCGACAAAGAATGGAAGCAAAGTATCAGTTTGTTACAGGATAGCCTCAACGGCCACGAGGAGATCACCGCGAACTTCGAAGCCTTGCCCCAGATCCCGACCGTGCGGGCCATGGTGCAAAGCACCTTCTATAATTTGCTGAGCAATGCCATCAAGTTCCGTTCGCCCCATCGCGATCTGAAAGTGACCGCCACCAGCAGCTACATCCATGGGAAAGCCCGCTTGGAAGTCCGCGACAACGGCATGGGGTTCGACACCGGGGTGCACAAAGAAAAGCTTTTCAAACTCTACAAGCGATTTCATACACACGTAGAAGGTCGTGGCATTGGGCTTTATTTGGTGAAGTCGCAGATTGAAATACTGCACGGGACGATCGAAGTGGAGTCGGTACCCGGTCAGGGGTCCCGCTTTACGATCACCATACCGTTGGAGGAAGAGACGCCGCACATTTTGATGGATTAGCATCGCGGCTCATCGGCGTTCTCCGGACGAAGGTCTTGCAACGCTTAAAGCATCAACACCATCTTCACATCGGCTGTTTCGAAGGGAGAATCCTCCAGGGGGATGTGTTTGAAGCCGTAACGCTCATAAAGCCGCAGCGCGGGCTGGAGCTTGCTGCTGGAGAACAGTTCGATCTTTTCGGCCTTTAGTGCCTTGGCTTTTTGAATACAGATTTCAATGAGCGGCTTGCTCAGCCCCTTGCCGCGATGACTGACACCCACGGCCATCTTGGCGAGTTCATAAACGCCGTTGTGCTCTTTCATCAGGGCTGCCGACCCAATCACTTCTTCGCCCGCCATCGCGAGATAGATAAAACCACCTTGCTCCAGGATGTGCTTTTTGGGGTCGTTCAAAACATCGAGGTCGCGTTGTTCGGTGAGGTGATGCAGATCGAGCCATTCCAGGTTCAGGGCTTTGAACTGGGGTTGGTAGCGATCTTCATAAGGAATGATGGTCACAGGGTTCATGGTTGGGGGCATTGATAATTTCAGAGACGGCGATACAGGTCCGACAAAGAAAGTTAAACGGAAGGGATTTGATTTGGTTTGACCGGGGAGGGCAGGTCCACGACCTGATTGTAAAAGAATTGGCTAACTTGCGACCGGGTAGAACGCCTTGTCTTTGGCCTTGGTTGGAACGTGACGGCAGGACTGCCGGCGCAACAGACAAACATTCATCATTTAATGCACACACTATGTATTCCAGCTGCTGGGAAGTTATAAAGGACGACACCAAAAGAACATTTGAAGTTTGTGGTAAAGCTGCAAACAATAACTTTTTCACCAACAGCATCCACGGCATGCAACGCGCCGGCATGAATGTTAGCGGTATAACGCCTCCTGTGGGCGTTACAAACTCAAATAAAGAAGGCATAAAGGTGCCGGGCTACACGAAGGAAGAAGGGTTGCATGAGAGACTCTTGAGTGAGTACCGGGCCATACAGAGGAAATCCATGGATTTTGAGGATTGATGCGAACGTGATGGTCATGGATAAACATGAGCAGGGCCAGCCTGGGGAATAAGCGCGTTCAAGGGAATATCGATCTTGTTTTTTATCTTTAGATATGAAAAGGAAAGAATGCCCTTCCTGCGCCATGAAGATCGATGCGAAGAGCAAGGTCTGCGAAATATGCAACTATGAGTTTCCAGACCATAACCGCGGGCTAAAATGGGCGGCCCTTCTCCTGGCGGTGCTTCTACTGCTGCTCTATTTGTGGTGGTAACCATCCCTGACAGCCTGGGCCAAATTGCCGAAGCCGATCGGGCTATGATGCCTTCAACTTAATTTCCGCCGCGCTGATAATTTTTAAGTTCTTGGTATTTTGAAGATACAGAATGATGCTGCCCTTATTCTCGCCGAGCCCGCGTGGCCACACGAGCGTGATCTCGTCTTTTTCCTTGGCTTCATGTTGCTTCATGGAGCGAACAACATGGTAATGCTTCAACACCTTATCTTTATTCTCCCCCCGCGACACCGCGTGCTCGACATGCTCCTCGATGACGGCAACGTTTAGCACGCTGTTCTTGGGGAGTTTGCTGAGCGAATATTGCACGGTGACGACACTGTCGCTTTTGGTGGCATTGGCTTCCAGCGGACGGGCAGGCACAGAATCGAGCGCGGCCTGCACCAGGTAGCGGAAGGACACGGGATCGGAACCGACAAATTCATACTTGCCATTCACGACCGCTTGCGGCGTATAAAGATTGGGTCGCTTCAATGTTTTTTGATAAAGCTTTTGCCGGTCGGTATACGCCTCTTCACTATAGGGATCGTTCCAACCGAGGTGATTCCAGTACGTAACATGATAGGCGAGACTGATCACGCGTTTACCTTCCTTTTGCAGGATGCCCGACATCTCGCCCAGCAACTCGTCGGCCGCAGGACAACTCGAACACCCTTCTGCCGTGAACAATTCCACCACGGCCACCGGCTCGGAAACAAATACAGTCTTGGGCGCGAAACAGAAATTTATCGCGGCAAGAAAAACTACAACGATCCCATACTTCATAGACATTCAATTTTAGTCAGCACGATCACGGAAGACGACAACCCATAGGGAGGTCTCTCTCCGGCGTCTAATTTCGGAAATTCGATCGTGTGATAAAATCCCCCGGGAATTAACCCATTGACGACGATTTGGGGCCCGGTACGGTCAAATCGCGGCTCTTTTGGGTGAAAGCGTTCACCCTTTTGCCCTTTCAAATGAATTTGCGTCCTGCACGATGGCGTTCATGCATAGCGTTAGGTGCGCGGTTAACCCGGCGTTGACAATTCCCGTCAGGACAATGCTGCGGAATTTAACCTGAAAAAATTGCCTTCACGTGTAGCTTTCGTGGCGAGCCAGGATTCACCGTTGTTTTTCATTTTTCTCAGAAGGTCTTCCACCTTTTGAGGATTGAACTGAAACATGGTGAAGAATTGCTGACCGGAGAGGGGGACTATTTTTTGTGCGACGCCCGATAGACTGTCAAGTGCACTCGGTAACTCAAGATGGGGGCGGCTGAGTTCAAAAATGGCGACCGCATTGGCAAACCCCTCTTCGTCCACAGCACCATTGCCACCGTATTGCCCCTTCAGCTCGATCGCTTCTTTCAACGCCTTTCGAATGGCTTTGAGATGAAACTGCTCGATCTGAGCTTTTAGTTCGATAAAATCCTCCGTCACCCGGGAGTACTTGACATACCAAATGGCCCAGTAGATCATAAAGAAAAGCGGTATGGCGATCAGAAAATCATCGTAAGAAAGGAGTGTGTTTTGTGCCGCGCATCCGGCCGCTAACGTGAGGATGATCCCGGCAAAAATATAATTCGACGCGCGTCTAAGTTCCTTGATGTTTCCGTCGACGCTTTTGTTGAAGAGTAGAATCAACACTTCGATCGCGGTAACAATGTATAGCAAGGTGAGGATAATGGCGATCAAGGCGTAACCGACAAATCCAATTTCGGGGATGATATCCATTCTATTTAGGGGTTATGATCTTGGTAACTTCCTCGACAAGCGATTTTCTGAATTCCGCGTCGGCCAAAAGGAGCAGCAAAAAAGAGATGATGAGACCCGCCGCCAGGGGTTTGAGCAATGGGTTGCGAGCCCGGCTGCTGGGTTCTTGAAGAAAACTGCGAAGCGTCTTCAGCCCCTCCGTGCTCAGTTTCGTGGCCAGGTAGATAAGCGCGGGGACGAGCAGCACCACGTTTACCGATACATGCGATGGGATGGAGAACCGGATGATGAGAAGAACGAGCAGGGAACAAAGAAAGCAAAGCGCCACCACCTTCATCCATAGCCATCGCTTCTCGTCCTTGTATTCGTCCCAGTTCTCGGGCGTCAGATGCGTGGCGCCGTCGGCTACTTTGATTTTATATTTGTTCAGGAGCCACACGACACCCGTGCTCGAAACAATCTCGCTGGAGATCAAAAGTGTGATGAGAATGTTTTCGGTAGACATCATGGTGTTTAATAAAAAGCCCATCAACCACACCGCTTAAGGTGACAGTAGATGGGCTCTTATATTAAAGATACTGCGTTGCAGCATCTAAAGCAATGCTGCGTTTTCAATAAAGCCTGAAAGGCGCGTTATTCTATTTGATGTTTAACCTTCGATCTTTTTTGCGTCCACCGCTACACCGCTCTCCATGTCTTTGGTGACCGCGTCGTTGATCACCCCTTCGCTGCAAAAAATGCATCCACCACATGTTGATCCTGCGGAAAGTTATAAACCCGTTTGATCTTCCCTGCCTCAATCTCCCACAACAAACAAGACATGTTGCGCAAGTTGTCGTCGCCCGGAAGGTTGCTCCAGTTCAAATGACAATCGATGACATAACGATCATTGACTCCCATAACAATAGGTTGTGCCTGAAACGCAAAGGCACTAAGTTGTTTGAAGTACGCCAGCACTTCGCCCGGTCCTTGCTTGACACCGCTGAAAGGATGACGGCCAGGAATGAACCACTGGATGTCGGGAGACAAAATTTGTTCTATCGCATTCAGATCGTTGGTGGCATAGGCCCGGAAAAAATCGTGGATCAGTTGCAGGTGGGGATGAGATGATGATTCCATAAGAGATGTATAAAGTATATAGTATGAAAAACCAAAGGTAGCGTCCACCCGGTTTGTGCACGTGTTGGAATACGTCAAACTTTTGTTAATATCGGCCATGACAAAACACCAGGTCACCTGTTCGCTCGTAACGGCCTCCAATACAAAACAGTCGTTTGTTTGGCACGACCATCTCGGGGCTTTTGAATCGGAATGGCACCACCATCCCAAAGGGCAGCTGATGTATGCTGAAAAGGGTTGTATCCATGTCGACATCGAAGGAAGGAAGTTGTTGCTGCCCGGTTGGTATTGTGCCTGGGTGCCGGCTGCAACAAATCATAAGGTGTGGTCCAATCATGCGGATGTATATGTCCGCACGCTGTATTTTGGAAGCGAGCAGACCTCGCATAAAGTATTTGAACAGCCGTGCATATTCCCCGCCTCGGCATTGTTAAAGGAAATGATCGCCTACACCGCGAAGTGGCATAAGCTGTTGACCCACGATGATGAGGAATGGAATTTTCTCCAGGCGCTGCAAAGCATTCTTCCCGCGGAGATGGCAAAACCGGCACCGGTATGTCTTCCCACCACCACCGATGACAAACTGGCTCCCGCACTGGAGTATATCCAGCAACACTTGCACGAGCGGCTCGGACTGGAAGACATGGCCCGGCAGTTCGGGTACTCCTCCCGGGCCCTTACGCGTGCATTCCAACAGCATTTGGCCATGCCGTTTTCGAGTTACACTAAAATTGCCCGTGCGATGAGGGCCATGGAATGCATCGAACAAGGCGCGACCAACGTATCGGAACTGGCGCAGCGCGTGGGCTATGATAGCGTGTCGACGTTTAGTAATAATTTTCTGGCCATCTGCGGGAAGCGGCCGTTGGAGTTTATCAACATGAGACGTTCGTCGCTGTCGACCCCAAGTTAAGGATGCAAAATTCCAAAGCCCGGGAAGTTGCCGGCGAGACTATTGCGCCTTCTCTTTTTTCAAAAAGTAAAACACGAACCCCGCCACGGTCCGGATCCCCATGTTGGTGGGGCCGCTGGCGGCCCACGTGCAAAAAGGGGCGGCTTCAAAAAACAAACCCGCATGCTGAAAGGGGAATGGAAAAGCTTCCACGCCCAACGGGGTCACAAAGCCAAACCGGTGCGCTTGACCTTCGGCAAAATTCCAATCGGCCCGTCCCCCGACGCCCAGGTGAAACCGGATCTTTTCGTAGTAGGCCACCCGGTACAACAGGGACGCTTCATTCACAAACGACCCCGAACTTGGTTTGGTAAACACGTTGGCTCGCGTGGCCCGCACATCGACAACCCAGCGATTGTCCCGCGACGAGCGAAATCCAAAACCTGTCTCCGTTCCGGTAGGATAGATCCCAAGACCAATTCCGGTTTTGGGTGCCTGGGCAAATAATGATGAGCTTGCTAGGGAAAACAGCAGCAACACGACATTCCTTTTCAACTTCTTATTGTTTTTTCGTTTAAAGTTGAAGGGTTTAAGCATGCGATAAAACAGCCGGTAAACCAACGGCGCCAGAAATGTAATAAGGCCGAAAAAAAATGTAACAACCTTGCGCCTACGCGCGAAACGGATGTCCTGAAAATTCCTTTTTGCAAAGCGCTTTTTTATTGACGGGGCCGGTTTTGGGGATAAAACCATTCATCCCTGCTGTTCCCGATCACATTTTTTTGCCGCCTGTCCACGTTTACGTCGTGTGGTATGCGGCGGTAACCAGAATTCGTTGACGGGCGTGCCGGAGGTGTGAAATATCTTGATCTTTATCGCCGCAAGCCATTATCTTAGCAATATAATTTCTACAGCTATGCGTCACCTGAACAACATCACCCGCCTCATGGTGCTTGCCTGCGTTTTTCTTGCCGGCTGCCAGAAGGATGAAGAAATCGGCACACCTAAAACGATCCTCACCCTCCAGGTCGATGCCGGCACCTCGCTGGTTGGCGACAACTGGATATTCGCTACCGATGCCACGGGCGAGGTATTGGGCGTGGAGCAGTATGCGCCTGGCAAGACCGTGACGTTCACCAGTGCAAAGGCCGTGGACAAGATCACGGTGAATTTTTTCCAATACAGTGAACAGCAAGTCGAAACAACGATGCAACGATATACCTGGATCTCCAGCTATGCCGATGTTCCCGCTGGAACCGCCCTGCATATCGAAGCCGACCGCACCGACCTGCCACCCTGGTCGAAGGCAACGTTCAGCTTAACAGACGTCGACAATGGGGATATCGGTTTCACAAACGGCTCCGTGGCCGATCCCAGCTATGTGCTCTCCAACGGCACGCTCGACGTCGACCTGTCGTTCTTTGGTTCACCGTCCGACGTGTTGATGACGGGCTATCGCGCGGGCGTTCCGGTATACAACTGGGCCACGGGCGTAAAGGACGGCGATAAGATCACGCGTGACTATGAAACGGATTTCACGCCGTTTCAACACCAGATCACCCTGGATTTTGACGGCATAACCTCCGCCTATGTGTTAGCACAGAATGCCCGGGGAAAGAACTACTCGTTGATACGAAACCCCAACGAAACCCCCGGCGTCAAGCCCGTGATCGGCTACGTAGACGGGTTTGATTCGTATCGCACAACGATCCGGAACGCACAGACCAACGGCGTAGTCACCTACGAGAAATCCGGCACATTCAACCTTTCCCCGACCATACCGGCGTTCACCTTCTCCAAGATCAGCGATGACTTCCAGGACTACGCCTTCAACTTTTCCCAGGACTATACCTACTATGCTGTTGCCTGGGGGTATTCGGATGGAGCGGATTATTTCTCCTGGAACAAGACGGCCCTGGCCGGGACCACGGTGAAGCAATTGTCGATACCAAAAGAGATCGCCGCTAAATATCCCACTCCCGACGCGAGTAAATTTAAATTCTATGGCGTTGGGTTCACGAAAGTGTTGCAGGGAGATCTATTCCTGCAGTCGATGCCGGGCATGCCTGAGTTGTCCGGTCCCTACGAAAGTTATACTTATTGGCCTGCGCCCTGAAGTTAATCCACACGTCAACATCGGAAACGGGTCGTATAGTTTGGGGTGGCGCTAAAACATCTTGGCCAGCAGAAATGCGGTGGCACCCAACACGACAAACCCTGCAATGATCAGAAAGGCCGACCATCTTTTATAGAACATGGCCTTCACTTCTTCGGACGGGAACTTTGGGACGAACACCTTGAAGCCGAGCAACAGCATCATGGTTCCCAACACGAGGTTCACTAAAATTGGAATGAATTTCATCATAGGGGTAAGTTTGTAAGCGGACGATCACGTCATAAAATCTCCACAAGATAATGAAGACGGACCTGCGCGGCAACCACAACCAAACGTGTCACGTAAATATTGATCGGTGCCCTGGGACTAATTTGTGTGTTGAAACCTGAAATCCATTGCGCTCGCTTCATCAACAGGCCACTCACTAGAGACCATAGGAGCGAGTCGAGCAAGATCACAAAGGCATATGCATGTGTTCCTCTTAGAGCTGATTATAATACTCCGCCAACCTCACAAGGTCGCGCTGTTTCTTTGAGATCTTCTCCTGGCTTACAAACGTCTTAACCTCATCACGGTGATCGGTGAGCGCCTCTAACATTTTCTTAACGGAAACAATTTCGATAACGGCCCCTCCATTCAGCTTGTAGAAAAATTCATCGCCTTGTTTTTCGTATCGGGCAGGTTTGCCATCCGTCTCAATTGCTTTCGGCGCTTGCGCGGGGTGCAGCATTGTTTTTTTCTTCATCAGCAACGTCAGCTTGCCGCTGTCCAGCAAAACGTAGTAACCGTATAGGGACGCGCCTTTGATGTCATAATGGTCGACGACCAATTGCGCTGCAGGGAGACTTACTTTTTTGACGGACGGAGAAGGATCAAGAATGTAGGTCACATCCTTCTGCCTGAACTCCACATAATCACCCTCGACGTGATAGCGCATGGGGACTGCACTAAATACACCTTTGACCGTGACTACCGTTCCTTCTTGAAAATCGTCTTCCAGGTACGGCGTGCCGTCAATGCGTTCGGGCGCTTCCGGTTGGGTTAACCGCTTTGCATCCGCGATGAGGAGATGATCGGTAATGTTTACGCCCGTGCCCGCTCCATGTGCGTTCGCTGGAAGCGTCTGTGCAGACAGATACGTCAGGGTGATCGTGAGCGATAGGAGCAGGAATATTTTAAGCATAACGTTTTTATTTTTGTTATGTATTTAAAATTACGACGCAACGAGAAGGAATGCAAGAAGCCCACGAAGGTATCCAGGATCCGGGACGGCTCGTCGCGCCGGGGCAGTTCTTTAAAGATATGAACGAACCGGTTTGACCAACGCCAGCCGTTAGGGCTTGTGAAAGGAGGTCATTATGATTTTTCCTTCCCCGGTGATCTGCCGGATATCCGGAGTATCTTTTGTGTCACATTTTCTCTCGATGATCAAATCGCTATCGATCGAGCCATAGCAATAGTTGTGTTCGGCTTCATTCCAACGGCCTAGCTCGAAGTCGTCGATAACGTTCCAGTCATAGTCGATAGTTCGGATAATAAAATGGTAGTCTCGTCCATGCGTATCGATACTGTGTAGCAACACAAAGACACGGAACTTATCCGACCTATAGATTTGTCCGAGATTTTTGAACGTGGCAGAGGCCGAATCGAAGTGTTTAAGCTCGTCGGTCTTCAGAAACAATTTCAGACTGTCGATCCTTAAAGGTGCCACGTTCGCGGATTCCGTCAAGAGTAAAAAGTCGCTCCTTTGATTGGTGTTTTTTGAAATCCAGAATAATTTTTCAGCCTGCTTGTCACAGGCCGAGAAAAAGAGTGCGAACACGATCCACAGGAGTTTGTGGTATTTCATAATGTGAGCCATGGCGGCGCCGTCTTTTATAAAGCTTGTATCCACACATTGATTGTCTCCAATACATCCGGCGCCAAAGTTTCTTCCACCGTGTGAAGCTTGCCTATGGGAACGCCCTGGGAGTTCATGAACAAATGACCCAGCCCGGGGAAGATCTTGGTTTGATGGGGGATCGAATCCATGGCCGATTCCTGAGCCGGGAGGTTGGCGGTTATATCCATAGCGCCATCTTCACTGCCGTAGAGCAGCAACACAGGAACTGTCACCGTCTTCAACGCAGCAACGGGATTGTTGTCGATGGCGAAGATGAATTTGGGATCCAGCCATCCTTCCAGGAGGTGGTGTACGTCGCCCATTTGTTTGGTGATGGTGTTGTATTCCGGCGAGGCGGATTTTTCTTTTTGGGCGACCAGAGCTTCCATCTTGGCAAGAGCGGCCGCAGGATTTCGCTCGGCTTGTAGAATAGAAAGCAGGCTGTCCGTGGTCGATAGGACTTCCTTGGAAATGCTTTCGCTGGCGCCTACTTCGCGCAGGCGGCGCTTGACCTGGTGAAGGGTGACGCCGCGGCCCGTTGTGTTGGGAGGGGCCATGAGCACCAGAAAATCAACCGCAGCTTTCTGCGCGGCCACCGGCGCCATGCCGCCGCCCTGGCTGTGACCGATGATGCCGATCTTTTTGAAGCCCGTTTGGCGAAGGTATTGCACGCCACCGGCAATGTCGTCGACCAGGTTTTCGTAGGTGGCTTGATGATAGTCGCCCTTTGATTGGCCAACACCCCGTTCGTCATAGCGCAATACCGTGAGGCCATGTTGCGTCAGATAATCCGACAGTACTAAGAAGGGGCGATGATCAAATTGGTTGGTATAGTTTCGATCGTCCGGGCCGGAGCCACTCACTAAGATCACTGCTGTGGAGGATGTATCACGCAAAGGCGTCGTCAACGTGCCCGCCAGCATAATATCGCCGGCGAGGGTTTTGAAGGTCACGTCGGCCGAAGCATAGGGGAGGGGTTCGCTGGGCTCTTGGGTCCTTTTGTTGCCACACGAAAATAAGGTGACGGCAATGAGGAGGATAAGGTGTCGGGTCATGAAGGAGGGTCAACGTTGATGCTACGCTAAAGATACGTAATAGGTGGTAATATGGTATGCTGTTGGCGAAGCGAAGTGCGCCGTATAGCGGCCAGGTGGACTGCATGTTAAATCGAAGTAGACCGCCCACACCGGTTAATAACACGTATAGTCGGCATTGGCGAATCGTGGCCAGGGCGCGTCGTTGTAAAAGAAGTCGTGCGACTGGCGGATCAGCGTATCCGGTGTATACCCGAGGTAATACTCAACGAGCACCGGTAAAGGGAAGACGTCTTCGGGCGGCGGGTAGTAGTTAAACCGGAAGACGTTGTTCAAACTGGGTTCTGTTTCCAGGAGATAGATCTCCACGACCGTGAGCTCGGGCGAATACGCAAAAAATCTTTTCATCCGGTCGAATGAAAGATATTCGAAAACAATCCTTTCGGGTGCATCGCCGGTCTGTTGAAAGATCTTGTGGACGTTGCTGTCGTCATGGTATTCGTAGCGCGTGCGCCGTTCGAAGATGCCGTTCGATCGGAAGTCCATCTGCACCAACCGGCCGTCCGCGTCGTGCGCATAGAGGACCGAATCGCCCGTGGCCACGCCATGGACCCGGCGCACGCGTGTGACCGGTTTGCCGAGACTGCCATAGACAAACGAAAAACTTTCCTGCTC
>Ga0209050_1001033_pt1 | contig 34536 bp, 30 predicted proteins | sample Araplavi_mTSA_r2_FD_184276 | JGI IMG/M metagenome (GOLD analysis project Ga0209050, IMG submission 184276) | Arabidopsis root microbial communities from North Carolina, USA - plate scrape MF_Cvi_mTSA_r2 (SPAdes) (version 2) | ecosystem: Host-associated > Plants > Roots > Endosphere | place: USA... | reverse complement strand
GTCGAGGTTTTCGGCGAACCAGCGGATCACTTCCGGGTTCAGCGGCTCGCCGGCGCTGCTGACGATGCGCAGTTTGCCCTTGATCGATCTGGCGAACTCATCGCCGCCGGCAATCAGCAAACGGTAGGCCGTAGGTGAGCCGGTGAGGTTGGTGATCCCGTACTTGTTGATCACCCGGCAGGTGCTTTCGAGGGTGAACGGGCCATCGTAAAAGGTGATCGGATGCCCCATCGACAGGGGCCCGGTGACACCGTAGTAGATGCCGTAGGCCCAACCCGGATCGGCGACGTTCCAGAAGGCGTCTTCAGGGCGCAGGTCAACCGCGTCGCGGATGTAGCTCTGGAACGCAACGATGGCCTTGAGCGGCACAGGCAGCGCTTTCGACGGGCCGGTGGTGCCCGAGGTGAACATCAGCAGGAACGGGTCTTCGCCGGTCAGCAGCACGGGCTCGCAATCGGAGGAATAGTTGGCCAGTTCGGCCCAGAAACTGCTATCGCCACGCATCAGGCCCTGCCCTTTGGGGCCAGTGACAGTAACGATGCTCGGGCAGTCGGGGACTTCGGCGAGTTTTGACCGGTTCATCGCATCGGTCACCACCACTTTGGCACCAGAGCAGCTCAGGCGGTGCTCGATGGCTTTGGGGCCGAACGCGGTGAATAGCGGTTGATACACCGCGCCAATGCGCCAGGTGGCAAACACGGTGATCAGCAATTCGATGTTGCGTGGCAGCAGGCCGGCGACCTTGTCGCCCTTCTTCACGCCCTGGGCCAGCAGGTAATTGGCGAAACGCGCGGCCTTGTCCTGCAAATCAGTGAAGGTGTAGCTCGCACTGGCGCCGTCGCGCCCCTCCCAGAACAGCGCGATGCGACCCGGCAAGGCATGCCGGTCACAGCATTCGACACAGGCGTTGAGCGCCGTCAGATCGCCTGCGAGTGCCGCGTCGACGGTGTGCTGATAGTTGAACTGATCTGTAGCAGACAAGTAATCGCGCATTGCCAGAATCCCTGTGTTTCTTATTAGGTTGGGGGGAACCGTAATCAACAGGGAAATACTCGCTCTGCCAGGGGTAGCGGGCAATGGTCAAAGTTATCAAGTTGCCTGACTGGTTTGGCCAAAGCCCTCAGGTATCAGGAAGTGAAGCGCACCCCCGGTTTAGCGCGCTCGTCCACGGTCAGCTCGAACACATCCGGGCGAGCGTAGTGACCGACCACGTCATAGTCGTAGCGGGCGCGCACCAGGTCGTCAGTGTCGATCTGCGCGGTCAGCAGACCGGGGCCATCTCGCAACGGTCCGGCGAGGATGTCGCCCATGGGCCCTACGATCACGCTGCCGCCGGCGATCAACGGCCGATCCGCCGGCCAGTTGGCGATGTCCAGGCCCAGGGCCTGGGGCGACGCCTGGACCTGACAGGCGCTGACCACGAAACAACGCCCTTCATGGGCGATGTGGCGCATGCTGACCTGCCACATCTCCCGTTCGTCCACGGTCGGCGCGCACCACACCTCCACGCCCTTGGCGTACATCGCCGTGCGCAGCAGCGGCATCATGTTTTCCCAGCACACCGCCGCACCGATGCGCCCGACCTGACTGTCGATCACCGGCAGCGTCGAACCATCGCCCTTGCCCCAGATCAGCCGTTCGGTGCCGGTGGGCATCAGCTTGCGGTGTTTGGCCAGCAGCCCGGCCTGCGGATCAAAGTACAAGGCGGTGCAGTACAAGGTGCTGCCGGCGCGTTCGATGACGCCGATCACCAGATTCGCCCCGGTGCGTGCGGACAGGCCGGCCAGCGCCTCGGTTTCCGCGCCGGGCACGTCGATGGCGTTGGCAAAATAGCGGGCAAAGGCTTCACGACCTTGCGCCAGCCGAAAACCAAGCTGTGTGCCAAAACCCTCGCCTTTGGGATAACCACCCAGCAGCGCTTCCGGCATGACCACCAGCGCGGCGCCGGATTCGATGATCGCGTGTTCATAGGACAGGATCTGTTCCAGGGTGTCGGCCTTGCCACCGGGCAAGGCGCCAATCTGCAAGGCCGCAACGATTGATTTGGGCATCACGAAATCTCCATTCGCATCAGGGGTTGCTCATTCTCCGGCGCCACGTGATCATCAATAAAGACCGATTCACTGCTGAATGATATGAACCAAATGAATATCACCAACATCGACCTCAACCTGCTCAAAGTCTTCGAAGCGCTGCACGAAGAGTCCAGCGCCAGCCGTGCCGCCTTGCGCCTGGGCGTGACGCAATCGGCGGTCAGTGCAGCCTTGCGCCGGTTGCGCGAGGTGTATGGCGATCAACTGTTCGTGCGCACCGGGCGCGGCCTGGCGCCCTCGCTCAAGGCCAATCAGCTCAAGCCGGTGGTCAGCGAGGCCCTGAATAAATGCCGGCAGAGCCTGGCGATGGTTGACCCGGCTGCGCAGCAGTACGAAGGCCGCTCGGTCACCGTGGGCATGTCGGACGATTTCGAAATTGCCTACGGCCGACGACTGATCGAGGAAATCGCCCGGAGCGCGCCGAAGTTGCGCCTGATTTTCCGCCAGACCCACAGCCAGATCGTTGCCCAGGCGTTGATGGAGCGCAGCATTGACCTGGCGATCACCGCGGGCGGCTTTGCCGAGCGGCTGCTTAGCCGCCAGGTGCTGGGAGAAGGTGGTTATCTGTGCCTGGCGGACCCGTCGAGCCTGGTCGAGGGCCAGCACAGCATCAGTCTTGAGGAGTTTGTGGCCCGCGAGCACATCCTGGTGTCATCTGGCGGTTTTATCGGGATTACCGATGAAGGATTGGCGGCGCTGGGCCTGAGTCGGCGGGTGTGCGCCTCGACCACGCATTTTGCCGCGCTGCCGCATTTGCTCAAGGGCAGCCAGGCCGTGGCGACCATTCCGGCCCATGCCGCCCGAAGCATCGCGACGCTCAGCGGCCTGGCACTGCTGCCCTGCCCCTTGGCCTTGCCGCGCTACCCGATCGAACTGGGCTGGCGCACCAGCACCCAGCTTGACCCGGTCGTGTTGAAAGTGCGCGAGGCGATTGTCGCGAGTTTCGCCTGACAGCCGATGTTATTTGTTGGCCGCCATCAGGCGATTGACTTCACTGCGCACCATGTTGGCGTATTCCGGGGGCGACATACCGTCCAGTTCGGCGCGCACCCATTCGGCCCACTTGCCTTTGCGCTTGGCCCGTTCACCAAACAACCGTGCGGCCTCGCCCTTGGCTTTGCCCAGGTTGTTTTGCCAGAGTTCGAACAGACGGGATTTCTCGTCTTCAAGCGCAGCGCGCTCGGCGAGGGGTTTGTCGGCCAGATTGAAGCTCATGGGAATTTCCTGCTGCGTAAAATTGGCGACATCTTACACTGTAGGGCGAAATGTCCTGCGCCGGTTTTTCAGCTAGATGACCTTCCCGGGCAAAATAGCTGCAACTTTTCCGACGACCGCAGACTCCATTGTTCACTGTCCACTTACCCGCAAGGAGTACTTCAATGGCCCGCAAAACCGCCGCGCAAGCTGCCGAAGATCAAATCAAGGATCAAGCGTTCAGCGAACTTCAATCGTTGATCGAAGAGTCGGAAAAACTGCTGAAAAGCAGCGCCTCACTGGTCGGGGAAGAAGCGGACACCCTTCGCGGACAAATCGCCCTGAAACTCCAGCAGGCCAGGGATTCGGTGACCAGCGTGCGCAACCGCACCCTGCCCGCGGTCGAGGCCACTGAAACCTACATCGGCGGGCATCCATGGCAAACCGTGGCGATTTCCGCCGGGTTTGGTCTGGTGGTGGGGTTATTGCTGGGGCGTCGCTGAGCGTTCCGATCAAAAAACGCAACCCCTGTAGGAGCGAGCCTGCTCGCGATGGACTTGAGGGCACCGCGGGGAATCAGATTTCCCGCGTAATCGTTAACGACCATCGCGAGCAGGCTCGCTCCTACAGGGGTTGCGTTAATTAGACATTATTTGCCAATACCCCGAATCACTCCCCCGCCAGCTCCCGCAGGTTCGCCAGCGTCCGGGCATCCAGTTCAATGCCATTGGCCAGCGACCTGGCGCGCTGATGATGACGCCGGTCACCCGGCAAGCGCTTCAGGCCGACACCGTGCATTTGCCGCACCAGTTCCTGGCTGCGCTGGGCAAAACCTTGCCCCGCTGCCTTGTCCGGATCAATCACGATCAGCAACTGGCCCGTCCAGGGCGTCTTGGCGCCTGGGTGGTTGTTCCAGTCGAATTCGAAGGAAAAATTGCCGCCGGTCAGTGCCGCCGCGAGCAACTCGACCATCATCGACAACGCCGAGCCCTTGTGTCCGCCAAAAGGCAGCAACGCACCGCCCTCAAGAATCGCTTTCGGGTCGGTCGTCGGCTGGCCGAGGCTGTCCACGCCCATCCCCTCCGGCAAACGTTCGCCCTGGCGTGCGGCAATTTGCACGTCGCCATGGGCAATGGCACTGGTGGCGAGGTCGAAGACAATCGGTTCGCCGCCAGCCCGTGGTGCGGCGAAGGCAATCGGATTGGTACCGAACAGTGGTCGGTCGGCGCCGTGGGGCACCACGCAGGTCATGCTGTTGACCACGCTCAACGCCACCAGCCCTTCATACGCGAAGGGTTCGACATCCGGCCACAAGGCCGCGAAATGGTGCGAATTACGGATCGCCAGCACCGCAATGCCGGCACTTCGGGCTTTCTGCACCAGTAATTCGCGCGCCGCCGCCAGGGCCGGTTGCGCAAAACCGTTATCGGCGTCGACCCGCACAAACCCCGAAGCCACATCTTCGACCACCGGAACGGCCTGGCCATTGACCCAGCCACTTTGCAGCGTCGAAACATAACCCGGGATCCGGAACACCCCGTGACTGTGGGCGCCATCGCGCTCGGCGCCGGCGCAGTTTTGCGCCAGCACCCTGGCAACCTCGGCGGAGGTGCCATGACGCAGAAAAATCTTTTCCAGCAAAGCGCTTAGCGCTTCGAGTGACAGGTGTGACGAGACGGCAGTAGAGGCGTGATCGTGTGGCGCAGACATCTGAAGCTCCAGAATGATTATTGGAGGGAACAACAGCGTACAAAGACCCGCCGATTAACAACGCGCGGCGAGTGACCTGTCAACCTTTCCCTCAGGGGCGACGAGGTAAAACCGTGTCACCAATGCCCACGCCCCGTGCGTTATCTATTTACCACCCGCATCCGCGCACCCGCTTTTAGTCTCGATGCTCAACCCACAGGCGCCCTTGAGTGGCCCCTTGAGCGAGACTCGACGATGTCTACACCCGTAACTCCGCTGTTTTTCCCCGAAGCACTGACGATGCCCGGCCTCTGGCGAGAACTTGGCCAAACCCACGGGCTGGCGCAAAAGGATTTCGAATGGTTCAGCCATATCGAACTGGCCAGCCAGGCCCTGCGCGATGAACAGACGCCGCCCATGCTGGCGAAAAAAATCCTGCTGAAGATCCCTGGCCAGGAACCCGTGGCGCTGGCCGGCAGTTTTTTGCTGACCGCGACGCCGGATGACAATGGCGTGATTCTCTACACCCCCTACGCCGGTATACAGAAATTCACCAGTCGTTCGGTCCTGACCGAACATTTGGCAGCACAACTCGAAGCAGCCAACGAAGACAATGAACTGCTGGCCTTCATGGCGCTGTCACAACGCAAGACAGTGGTGGCTGCCGACGATATCGGGCTGGAGTTTCAAACCATCGAAGGAGGCGTGTTTGAGGACCAGCGCAACACCCTCTCCCGCCATCAGCAACTCAACGACCAGGCCCTGCTCGATGAACTCAAGGCGCTACCGTCCTTGACGTCGCTGCTCGATGCATTGCTGGCTGAACAACTGACGGCGTCTTTTCCCGGCGTGGATCAGAGCCAGACCCGGGTGAATTTTTATCTGGCAGCGACTGACGGTAACGAGGATGCAAGTCGTCCAACGGGACCTTGGGTCAACTCCCTGTCGCTGAGTGATGCCGTGCTCCTGCACTATCGCCATCAGCGTTGGCCCTCCGGGCAGGCCCATGAGTTTTCCCACCCGAAAAAGTCCCCGGCAAACGCTGATCAGGGACACTGGGAGACGGCGGTCACGACTGTCTCGCGCAAACTGGTCAGCCTGCTGATCGGGCAGCTCGAACAATACTGGGACGCGGCGAGCGCCAATGGCGTCTCGCGTCGCGCACTCTTCGGCCGGGCCATCGCCGATCAGGCACGCGGGCAACTGCTGCTCAAGCGCGAAGCCGGGATCATCACCCCGAAGCAAAGCCAGGACCTGCACGCGTTGATCTCGACAGCCGGCCGGACGAATACATCGATGACGGTCGAAACCGTGCGCCTGTGGGAGTACCCGGCCAATTACGTCGAGCTGTCCGGTTCACTGATGGTCAGTGCCAGCAATGCGTTTCTCTACACGCCCACAGAAGGTTTGCAGGTGCTCAAGGACTACCAGGACTTGCGCGATACCGTGCGCAGCAAGTTCGGCGCGGCCGGTCACGAGGACGAACTCTATGGCCTGCTGAGCCTGGACGAACGTCAGCGATTCATTGGTTTTGACCGGCCGAATGTGACCGGGGAGGCGATCTCCGGCGCGATCTTCAGCAAGCTCTTCGACGCCATCGTCACCAAGCAACTGCAAAACACGGAATACAGCCTGCAGGTGTTCCGCCACAGTGACGGCGCCGTGGACATCCACGCCCTGTTCGACAAGGCGCTGGATATCCGTTCGATGATCAACGAGCGGCTGCTGAAGCTGGAGACTGACGGACGCTGGAGCACGCGGCCGGTGTTGTCCGGTGACCAGCAGCCGTCCATGGTGCTGGCCGATACGGCGGCAGCGTTCGTCAAGAGCTTCAGTGACATCGAAACGCTGATCAACGCCGACTTCGCCGCACAACCGATCACTTCACTGGCGTTGCAGCGGGTCTACCTGGAAAACCTGCAGCCGCGCCTGGCCCATGCACTTTCCGTCGGCATCCGCGGCGAGGCAAGCTTGCGCACACTCAGTGCGACATTGACGGATGCGGACCGGGCCATCGTCGATACGGTGTTCAACCCGGATCAGGCCGAAAGACATAACCGTCGCTCCTTGAAGGGCTTCCGACCCGATGCCTATTCACTGACCCTTGAGTGCTCCGGTGTGCGGGATCTCCTGCCGCTTGCCCATTGCCTGCTCCTGACCGAGCGCGGCGGACTCGACCCCTCGCATTCCGGCCGGACGATCCTGTGGACGCCCGCCGAGGGGCTGGAGGTGTTTGACAACATCAGCCGTGCCAGGCAGGAACTGAACCGGCGCCTGCTCGACCCGCAACAACGCATGGCGCTACTGGAAAACCTCACCCCGAGCCAACGCCAATTCCACCAACGCTACTCACTGGGTGCGCTGCGGCTGATTGAAGGATCCGTACTGGAGCAGGTCGCACGATCATCCATCGATCACTTCCTGGCTCGCTGCGAACACGCGCGCAGCCTGGAACTGAGCGACACGAAGAAGAAAAAGGCGCTGAAAGCGCTGACCACCGCCGGGATCAACACCCATTTGCGCAGAGCCTCCTCGATTGCCCGGGCGATCACCCTGCAACAGTCACTGCCCGCATGGCTTGGAATGGCCCCCCTTGAAGATCAGCGGCTGCACGTTGAGCTGCTGGAGCAATACCGCAACAGCGTAGAGGAGGACAAAGACTACCTGCATGGGATCACCCCCCTCAGGTCGTATGTGCATGAACGGCTGACGACGTTGCTCGGCAATCGCTTCCCGGCCATTACGCTGGACCCCGACGATATTCAAATCATCCCCGACCTCAACCTGACCGGTCCCGCCCGCAGCCTTACCGAGTTCGCCCTGAACCATGTCAATGCCGCGCAAGGTTCCGGATTCCAGGTCTCCTCGACAACTCCTCAGGCGCTGCCCGAGGGGCTGGACCAGGCCGCGGTCCGTCAACTGCTGCAGTCATTGAACATTGTGCAAAGCTACGCAGCACAGGTAACGCAGACGTTGTCCAGTGCAACGGCCGATGCTCAAAGCCGGATGCAGCGCTTCGTCAAGCAACTGCCCTGGCAACTGCTGCAACACGCCCACGAGCTGAAGCTGTTGCAAAGGCTATCCGGCAGCGCGTTCGATTTGCTTCGACAGGTGCTCGACATGCCAGATGCCACGGCCCGGGCAACCGTACAGGGAGCACACGCGATTGCCCGGCCACTGGAGCTGATCAAGACCACCGGCGCCGCCGCCATCAAAGCGTTGGGCCTGTACCTGGTGAGCCCCGGCAACGCAAAGGCCGGGCCGCAGGTCCTCTATGCCCCTTACCACCCTGGCGGCTCGCCTTTTATCGAATTCGACACTGAGGCCAGTCTTGTCTCGGCGCTGAACACGCCGGGCCCCTTGCAGGACATGTTGCTACGGCGCCTGCCGGACAGCGAGCAGTCCGCCTTCCGCAACCTGTTCAGCTCGACCGTTGGGCAATCGAGTGAGATCACCCTCGGGTCCAACCCCATCGACGGCAACTTGCTCACCCAGCTGTTCCACGACAACACCCGACTGCTGTCGCAAATGCTTGGCAGCCAGTTACACACGGCAAGCCAGGCGGACTGGGAGGCCGTCAAACATCTGTTCGGCGCCAACATCCACCGCATACTTGGCCTGTTGCCGGGCAAACTCGCTTATGCGCAGTTTCTTTGGAACGCCTACAAGGATGCCCTCAACTCCGCACAAGCCCTGCAGGATCATCACTGGAAAGTTGCGCTGGAGGAGTTCATCGCCGGTGCGGCGCAACTCATCTCATTGGGCAGGCTGTCGCTCGAAGGATGGACCGACACGGCCCAGGCAACCCAGGAAAACCCTGGCGCACCGGTCGCCACGCCGATCATCGCGCCAAAGTGGTCCGAGATCGATTCGACGGCACCGCTGCGCACACGGCTGCAACCGTTCGAAACCACGGTCGAACTCAAGAACCTGACGAAAAACAGCGCTGACGGCACCTACCTCGATGCGGCGAGCAAAAAAACCTACGCCCCCATCGCCGGCAAGGTGTACGGCGTAGACAAGACCGGGCCGGCCTGGCGAATGATCAAGGACAAGGAACAAGGCCCGGTATTACTGACGGCGCCAGACAAGCAACTGGTGATCGACCCGGACATCCATACGGTGCACTTCGGCAAGGCCATGTCGAAAATGCACAACCAGTTTGCTCATGCCCGTATCGCCGGGGAGGTGCTGAACATCGAGGCCCGGGGGATGGAAGACATTCGCGCCCGGCATCCCGATAAAGCCCGAATGATCGTGCAGGCCATCGACATGGCGCGCTATTACGCGTTCAACAGTTTGCACAACATGACGCAACTGCGCAGATTCGTCCCCGGTACCCGGCTGGACACCTTCCTCAAAGATTTCTTTGGTGTCGGTGAGGTCAACGCAGCGCTGCTCGACAAGATCAAGGACGCCATCCTCCCCATCTGCAACGCGCTGGTCGACCCTGATGAAGACTGGATGAACTCCCATCGTTTTGTCGTGGGTTCAAACCGGGCCCCGCAGGACAACCTCATCGCGTTTGTCCTGGACAAGGACCGACAGCGCCACGTGCATTTCACCGAAAGGTTCTTCGATCAACAACTCGACTGGTACAAATCCTGTCTGACCGAGCCCTTCAACGTCGACGGCCACAGCCAGGCCGCCACGCTGATACACGAATTCGCTCACCTGTTTTCCGCGGCCGTGGACATTGCGTACCTTGAAGCCCGGCGCCCTTTCAGCGACCTGGTAGCGCCGATCACGGCCTACGGTGAAGCCATGAAACAGTCCCAACTGAAATTCCAGCGCGAAGCCTTGTCGCTGAACACGCCGAAGGAGGAACTGTTTGCGCGTTGGAACAGCAGCCTGCAATCGTGGATCAGCCTGGATTCGATCCCGGAGTCTTATCACGTCGGCAAGGCCATTCTGAGGTTAACGGGCAGCAGGACCATGGAGAGGGCAAGGGATGCATTCCTGGACGGGCAAAATGCGAACTTCAGGGCTGACGTCATTTTGCACAATGCCGATTCGCTCGCGTTCCTGATCTGCGAAATGGGCCGGCAACTGGACCCGGTGCCGGCCATATCGACCTCCGGAACCTGATCCGCCAATCACAGGGCGCAGATCCCCGGATCTGCGCAGCTCAAAGGCCCTGACCGCACAGGGGTAATCAGTTTGATTATTTTTATTCCGACAGCAGAGATTCCAGAGGCGAAGCGTTGAAAAAAAGTTACACATTGATAGTTAAATGCCATGACTGATGTTCTCGCAGACTGCCCCCAAGGTTAGAATGCACGAAATCAGGATGAGCCAATGACCGAACACACGCTCTCGGAAGCCGACTACGACGCCATCACCGATGCCGCTGCGCATTGGTGCATGCGTCTGCACGCCAATGACTGCACAACGCAGGAGCGCCAGGCGTTCGAACAATGGCGAAATGCGCATCCGCTCCATGCCTTCGAATACGAAGCGATGCTGGAAATATGGGATGTCGCCGGCGACCTGCCCCGCCCCGCACCCGTCCAGCCGCTGGTTCGCCCCCAATCTGAAGCTCCGTGGCGCCGCCTGGCCATTGCCGCGGCAGTCTGTGCCCTGGCACTGCCTCTGGCCGGTTATGGCGGCTGGCACCTGGGTTGGGTACCGAACGCGTACCAGCATTTCCAAGCCACCGACAATGTTCGTACGGTCACCTTGAAAGATGGCAGCCAGGTGGAACTGAACCTGGGCAGCGAGCTGACGTACAGTAACTACAAGGATCAGCGGCAAGTCACGTTGAAAAAAGGCGAAGCCTTCTTCAAGGTCAGCCATGACACCCGCCATCCGTTTGTGGTCAAGGCCGCCGAAGGCAAGATTCGCGTGACCGGCACCCAATTCAACGTCTGGATGTATGAAGACCAGGTCAAGGTCAATCTGATCGAGGGTTCGGTACTGGTCAGCAGCAACACCGACCTGCCCGGCGATGGTTTGCGTCTCGACCCGGCGATGCAGGCCAGTTATCGCCGCGGCGACTTCACTCCCCGCATCAGCCAGACCTACGACAATGACAGTTCGCTGGCCTGGCGCCAGGGCAAACTGGTGCTCGACGATCTGGCGCTGAGCGATGCGCTGCCATTGATCAATCGCTACCTGGACAAACCGCTGATGGTCGCCGACAACAGCACCGGTTCGATCCATATCGGTGGCATCTACAACATCAAAGAGATTAACGGCCTGGTGAAGTCCCTGCCGCGAGTCCTGCCGGTCTACCTGACCCGCAATGACAATGGCAATCTGGTGGTCAACGCGATCCCGCAAAAGACCCCGAAAAGCTGAAAAGGCCGCGACCCTTGCGGGGTGCGGCCTTCAACGTTCCACTAAAACTCCATTACCTCAATGCGCGACGACCTTGGCATCCTGCTGGCGGATCGTCTGTACCTGATACTGCGGATCGGACGTGATCTGCTGTTCGGTGAAGGGCAGCACGCTCCATTGCTTCTGCGAAAAGGCCTGCGTCTGATCCCGTGAAAATTTCGAAGCAGGGTCACTCGACAACGAGAACGCCAGCAGCCCCTTGGCTTGCGGTCCGTTTTCGTCGAAGGTCACCACTTGCAGGTAACTGGTGCCACTGACCACCTCGCGCTTGCCATCGCTGCGCGGCACGCTCTGGATCGCGTTGTAGACACCCAGCGTGCCCGGCCCGCCATGGATCGGCGTCTGTTGCCCGCCGCTGCTGACCACCTGGATGTCGCCCCAGCGAGTGTCCGGCTTGAGGCCTGACGCCTTGACCTGCTCAGCCGAAGCCAGCATCGCTGTGCGTAGCGCCTTGGCCACTGACGGGTGATCGACGGCGAGTCCACTCGGGGTGTGTTGCGGGTCCTGCGGATCGAACGCCACGCGCCATACGTCCGGCACCGACTCCAATGCCTCCATGACATTCTGGAAGTGCACAAAACCCAGACCGCTGCCCAGGTTGGCCTTGCGGTCCCAGGCCTTGAGGCTGGCGCACAGTGGCGCGAGGGTTTTGGCATCGGCACCGAGACCCTTCGCGCAAAATTGCAGCAGGTCCGGCATCACTTGAGCCGCCTGATAGACCTGATCGTCCATGACCATGTGCTGCAAGTCCGCCACCGCGACCTTGCCGGCCCCGGTCAGCGTACTCAAACGGTCGAGGGCAAAGCGTGAACGCAGGCCCAAAGGCTGGCCGTCCTGGCTGATCAGCGGCGAATAGCCGGTCAGCGGTTGCGCCGGATTGGCCATCCACGCCGAATCGTTGGAGTGCTGGACAAAATCCTTGCGCAGCAGCTGCGGCAGTTTTTCCGCTGCATAGATGCCCCGTTGTGGCGCCTGCGGGTCGATGTCCCAGGCACAGGCGCTGTTGGAACCGTCAAGAATGATCATCTGCAGACCGATCCGCGGATCGCTGCATTGCGCCAGCTTGTCGACGCTGACGTTGGGCACCACCGAGAGGTTCATGTACAGCGTCTGCCCCTGATCGTCCGCCGCCAGGGTGTTGACCCACGGAATGCCCTGGATCCTGTGCACCGAGTCCTGGAAGTCCTTGAGGTTTTCGGCGCGGTTCATCGCGTACCACTGCTGCAGGACGCGATCGTTATCCAGGTTGGCGTCGCGCAGGCTGAAGGCGTACTGATGATCCCAATCGAGTTTTCCCGGCCATTGCACCACCGGACCGAACTTCGAGCTGTAGACCACGCGGGTAATCGCCTGGACCTGCCCGTCCGCCTGCCTGACGTTGACCGTCACGGTCTGCTGGTCCATCGGCAAGGACTGGCCGTCGAGCAGGTAACGGGTCGAATCCCTGGGGTCGAGTTGCAGACGGTACAGCGTGAAATGCCTGGACGAATCCACCGTGTGGGTCCAGGCCAGATGTTGATTGAAACCGATGTTGATCAGCGGCAGGCCGGGCAACGCCGCGCCCATCACATCCAGCTTGCCGGGAATAGTCAGGTGCATCTGATAAAAACGCATGCCGCCCACCCACGGGAAGTGCGGGTTAGCCAGCAACATGCCGCGTCCGTTAAAGGAACGTTCGCTGCCGATCGCGACCGCATTACTGCCGCGATCCAGGGCAAACCGTTGTATGCGCGTGGCGGCCATCTGGAACGCTGCCTGGGCGTTCGACGCCCCGGCCACGGCTTGGGGCGGCGTGGCACCGGCCAGGGCTTCGGCGAACTGGCCGACGCCCCCTTCGACCAACAGGCGCCGGGTCAGCTTGACCAGATCCGACGGGGTGATGTCCCGCACCCAATCGCCCTGGCACTGTTGCGGCAGCCCCTGGGCACGACGTTCGCTCAGGGAACGGTTGAACCCTGCCACATAACCCTCAATCAACTCACGCACCGGCGGAGTCTGGGCCTGCCAGAAACCGGCGACAGCTTGCGGGGTGTTGAGCCAGGTGAAGAACAGATCGCTGACCAGGTTCTCACGCGCCTCGACGGTGAACTGGTCCGGCCCAAAATAGCGCGAACGCTCGCCGTTCACCGTAGTGATCTCGTTCGCCAGCAGGCACAGGTTGTCCTGGGCGTAGGCATAGCCAATGCCGTAGCCCAGCCCGCGCTCGTTGTCGGCGCGGATGTGCGGCACGCCGAAACTGGTTCGGCGGATGTCCGCGCTCGTTGGCGCAGGCGCATCGCTCGCGCTCGCCGCAAGGCTCAACCCCAGGCTCAATCCCAGAGTCACACCCGCCAGGCTCAACCTGGTTAACTGGCTGGAAATAATCACGCTCGCTCCTGATCGAAAACACGATGGCCACTGTTGCGCGCACCCACGCGCGCAGTGCCTCCCTGTAGGGACGAAGCTCACATCAATAATTTAGGGTTTTGCACGCATTGGCGTGCGAACTGACAGGCTGATCACACGCCGTCGACAAAATTTCTACATTCGAGCCTTCATGATTTGGGGAGCTCAGACGTCTAGACATGCAAGAGCGCCCCATTTTTCCTGATCAGGCTCTGAAAAGGAGTTTTGCAATGTACAACTCGCAACTGCCAATGGACGGTAGCAATGCGCCAAAAGGTACTTCCATGGGAGTCGGCGCGTTCGAGCCGCGTACCGATCGCCACGGTAACGAGCGGATCCGGATCCTGCTCAAAAGCTATGGCCTGCGCACCAGCCTGATCCGCCTGAAAGTCATCGATGCCCTGCTGACGGCCGCCGAAAGCGACCGCAGTCTTGGCGTGCGTGGTGTGCACAGCCAATTGCTGGAACTGGACATTCCCCTGTCCTTTCTCAGCGTGCGCGAAGTGCTCAAGCGCTTGTGCATTGAAGGCGTGATTGTCCTGAACCCCGACAAAAGCTACAGCCTGCATCCACAGGCTGCCGCCATCCTGCGCAACCCGTGAGCGAATGATCAGGGCTTGACCTTGCGGCGCATCACGCCATTGATGACGACCACAATCACCGCCACGCCAATGGCGATGTACTGGAACATTTTTTCGCTGATGACGCCGGTGTTCTGCAACCAGGAAAGGCCAAACATGATCCCCAGCACCACCAGGGAGATCAGAATCGAGTATTTCAAACGTTGCGACTGAGTCATTGCGGGTTCCTGAATCTGAAAATGTATCCGGTTTGTATCAAGACGCTTGCCAAGCACATACCCTGTTCCCGGGATAAGCGGCCACAAGCGGGGTCACATGTTACAGCCGATGAAGAGTTTTAGCTTCATTGCGGCGATAACCATGAGGACTTTGAAATGTTGCGTCGAATCACATTGCTGATTCCCCTGCTGGCCATCCTGACCCTGAGCGGTTGCATTGTTTTCCCCCATGGGGGCTGGCATCACGATCACTACTACGACCATGGCGGGCCGGGTTACTACCCACACCGATAACCGCTGATCAACGCCCTGAATCCTTCCTGTAAAAGTCATTGCCGGGCTGGGCACAGAGTTCCACCAGCCAGTCGACAAACACACGCACCCGCCGGGACAACTGGCGGTGCGGCGGATAAAGCGCCGTCATCGGCATGCCCGGTGGCGGCACTTCCCTCAGCACTTCACACAAACGCCCCTCCTGCAGTTGCCTGGCCACGTGATAGTACGGCGTCTGCACCAGCCCGTATCCGGCCTCGCACGTCGCCAGATAACCATCGGCACTGTTGACCGCCACCTGCTTGGGCAGATCGACCAACCGCACCTGACCATCCACGACAAACTCCAGCCCATAGCGCTTTCCGTTGCTGCTGGAGAAGTACTCGACCATCTGATGCCCGCGCAGGTCATCCAGGGCATGGGGCGTTCCGTGCCGCTGCAGGTAGTCAGGGCTGGCACAGGTCACCTGATCCATCATCACCAGCGGCCGCGCCACCAGCGAATCGTCCAGCGTCGAGCCGCCGCGCAACACACAATCCACCCCTTCGCGAATCAGGTCGACCGGCCGGTCATTCAAGCCGATTTCCAGCTCGATCAACGGATAGCGGGCGGTGAACTGCGGCAGCGCCGGAATCACCACCAGACGCCCCACGCCCGCCGGCATGTCCACACGCAACAGCCCCTTGGGATTGTGGCGTGCGGCACTGAACACCGCTTCGGTCTCTTCGAGATCCGCCAGCAAGCGCACGCAACGCGGGTAATAGGCCGCACCGTCGAGCGTCAGGCTGATCTGCCGTGTGGTGCGTTGCAGCAGTTGCACTCCCAGATGGGCCTCCAGTTGCTTGATCAGAATGGTCACCGAGGCTCGGGGCAGTTGCAGGCTGTCGGCGGCCTTGGCAAAGCCACCCAGCTCGACGATTCGGGTAAAGACGCGCATGGCGTTGAAACGGTCCATTGCTGGTTCCACCGACAGATTGTTTAGATTTTACGAATAGTGATAGCCGTTTTAGCCGGTTTATCTTGTTTCTGTCGAGGCAAACAATGGCCACTCACTTCACAGGGAGCTGATTCATGCACACACGTCAATTGGGGAAAAACGGTCCGCAGGTGTCGGCCATCGGCCTTGGCTGCATGGGCATGACCGACTTCTACACCACCGGCACGGATACCCGCGAAGCCACGGCGACCCTGCATCGCGCGCTGGAACTGGGTGTCAACTTGCTCGATACCGCCGATATGTATGGCCCGCACAGCAATGAAGAGCTGATCGGCAAGGCCATTGCCGGCAAGCGCGACCAGGTGTTCCTGGCCAGCAAGTTCGGTATCGTCCGCGACCCGACGAACCCCGGTGCCCGGGGCGTCAACGGTCGGCCGGAGTACATTCGCCAGTCCATCGACGGCACTTTGAAACGCCTGGGCGTGGACACCCTCGACCTGTATTACCAGCACCGTATCGACCCGCAGGTGGCCATCGAAGAAACCGTCGGTGCCATGGCCGAACTGGTCAGTGCCGGCAAAGTCCGCTACCTGGGATTGAGCGAAGCCTCGGTGGCGACCCTGGAGCGGGCACACAAGGTTCATCCGATCAGTGCGCTGCAGAGTGAGTACTCGTTGTGGAGTCGTGATCAGGAAGAAAACGGTTGCCTGGCGGCGTGTCGGCGCCTGGGCGTCGCCTTTGTGCCTTACAGCCCGCTGGGCCGAGGGTTCCTGACCGGTGCATTGAAAAGCCCGGATGATTTCGCGGCAGACGATTATCGGCGTTTCAGCCCGCGTTTCCAGGGCGAAAATTTCGCCAGGAACCTGCTGCTGGTGCAGCAGGTCCAGGCGCTCGCGGCAGAGAAAGGCGTGACGGCGGGCCAACTGGCGCTGGCGTGGGTGCTGGCCCAGGGTGACTACCTGATTCCGATTCCGGGCACCAAGCAACGCAAATACCTGGAAGAAAACGTGGCCGCTCTGCAGGTGAGGCTGAACGCTGATGAACTGCAGGCGCTGGAGTCGGTCTTTGCCGCGAACGCCACCGCTGGCCTGCGTTATCCGGAGGAAGTCATGAAACTGCTTGACCGCTGAGATAACCAAATATCTGTAGGAGCGAGCCTGCTCGCGAAAAACCTGAGAGCACCGCGGGGTGTCAGGCTCCCCGCATCATCCTTGACCTCCATCGCGAGCAAGCTCGCTCCTACAGGCCGGGCGGCGTTCCGTTTTTCCAAGTAACCCGCTGTAAAAGCGGAACCATAGGCGGCCGTTACCGCAGAAATGGATATGTACACCACCAACAAAATACGCCAGCCATGAGGCCGCCATCGCCAGCAAGCCGGCTCCTACAGGTATCGGTGTCCCCCGGGATTACGTGAAGAACCTTTTTTGAACCCGGGGATCACGTAAACATGCGCCTACGGCATTTCAACCTGACGTTTTTGTAATGTCCCCCTCATCTGCCTGACAGCACTGATCTACCATCATCGAACAGCCGATCTTTGTAGTACTTCGAAACACTCCTTGAATGCCTGACCGGAAAAAAGGGTCAGAATGCGCTTTTTTGCCCGTTAGCCGAGACGAATCCCATGCGAAACCCTCTGCGTCTGATCGCCCTGAGCGCCCTGTTCATCTCCTCTCTGGCCCAGGCCGCCGACCTCATTCCGATCGAGGTTCATCGCGATGCCAATTGTGGTTGCTGCAAAAAATGGATCAGCCATCTTGAAGCCAATGGTTTCAAGGTCGAAGACCACGTCGAAGCCAACATGAGCGAGTTCAAGCAACAGCACGGCGTGCCGCCACGCCTGGCGTCGTGCCACACCGCGCTGATCAACGGCAAGTTCGTCGAAGGTCACGTCCCGGCCGACCAGGTCCTGGCCTTGAGCAAGCGCGACGATCTGTTGGGCGTCGCGGCGCCCGGCATGCCCATGGGTTCCCCCGGGATGGAAATGGACGGCATGAGCGATGCCTATCAGGTCATCGGCCTGAAAAAGGACGGCACTGACCTGGTGGTCGCGGACTACCCCGCCCATTGATGCCAGGCGCGTACCTCGGGCTGTTTTTCGCGGCATTCGGTGCCGCCACGCTGCTGCCGTTGCAATCCGAAGCCGTGCTGGTGGGGCTGCTGCTCAGCGACCGCTACTGGCTCTGGGCACTGCTGGCGGTGGCGACGTTCGGCAACGTTCTGGGGTCGCTGCTGAACTGGTGGCTGGGGCGCGGGATCGAGCGGTTCCGCGACCGGCGCTGGTTTCCGGTAAGCCCCCGGCACCTGGAAAAAGCCCGGCTGCACTACCAGCGCTACGGCCATTGGTCATTGCTGCTCAGTTGGCTACCGGTGATCGGCGATCCGCTGACACTGGTCGCCGGGGTCATGCGCGAGCCATTGGGGCGCTTCCTGCTGATCGTCACCCTGGCCAAAGGCGCCCGTTACGGCGTGTTGGCCGTGGTGACATTGGGCTGGATGGGTTGAACCATCGAGGGCGGCGATTGCCTGTGTTTAATGCCGCCCTAATCGAGCCGATCCAGCATCGGTGGATTTTCCATGGAGCCTCCCCATGTCGCGACTCTTCCCCCGCTGGTTGCCCAGCCTGTTGTTGACCGCCGCCCTGCCCGTCATCGCCCAAGCCCAAACCGAAGGACCGGAATACGGCCCTGAGCTGCAGGGTTTCGACTATCCCTACACGCTCAAGCACTTCGCCTTTGAATCCCAGGGCCAGTCCCTGCAAATGGGCTATATGGACGTCGCCGCCCACGGCAAGGCCAATGGCCGCAGCGTGGTGCTGATGCACGGCAAGAATTTCTGCGGCGCCACCTGGGACAGCTCGATCAAAGCCCTCAGCGACGCCGGCTATCGGGTCATCGCCCCGGACCAGATCGGCTTCTGCAGCTCCAGCAAGCCGGCGCACTATCAGTACACATTCCAGCAACTGGCGACGAACACCCAGCAATTGCTCAAGGCATTGGGCATTCAGAAAGCCACCCTGCTGGGGCACTCCACCGGCGGCATGCTCGCCACTCGCTATGCCTTGCAATACCCCGAACAGGTCGAGCAACTGGCACTGGTCAACCCCATCGGTTTGGAAGACTGGAAAGCCCTCGGTGTGCCCTATCGCACGGTAGACCAATGGTATGAACGCGAACTCAAGCTCAGCGCCGATGGTATCCGCAACTACGAACGCAGCACCTACTACGGCGGCCGCTGGAAACCGGAATTCGATCGCTGGGTCGACATGCTCGCCGGCCTGAACAAAGGCCCGGGGCATACGCAAGTCGCGTGGAACTCGGCGCTCATCTACGACATGATCTTCACTCAACCGGTGTACTACGAATTCCAGAACCTGAAGATGCCGACCCTGCTGTTGATCGGGACCTCCGATACCACCGCCATCGGCAGTGACATCGCCTCGCCCGAGGTCAAGGCGAAGATCGGGCACTACGACGTCCTCGGCAAACAAGTGGCGAAGTTGATTCCCCGGTCCACGCTGGTCGAATTCCCGGGCATGGGCCACGCGCCACAGATGGAAGAACCGGCACAATTCCACCAGGCCCTGCTCGCCTGGCTGAACAAGACCAACCCCGTGCGTTGAAGAGGAAAGGCTGATGCCTGTGCAGATTGCAGTGCTTGATGATTGGCAGGATGTGGCGCGGGATGTGGTGGACTGGTCGGCGCTGGACAGCGTCGGCCAGGTGAGTTTTCTCCATGACTACCCCGCCGACAACCCGACGCTGGCCGAGCGCCTGGCCGGGTTCGAGGTGATCTGCGTCATGCGCGAGCGCACGCGCTTCGACGAAGACCTGCTGCGCCGCCTGCCCAGGCTCAAACTGCTGGTGACCGGCGGCATGCGCAACGCCGCCCTGGACCTGAAAGCCGCCGCCGCGCTGGGCATCCAGGTCATCGGCACCGACAGCTACAAACACGCCGCGCCGGAGCTGACCTGGGCGCTGATCATGGCCGCCACCCGCAACCTGGTGGTCGAAGCCAATGCCTTGCGTGCCGGCCAGTGGCAACAAGGCCTGGGCGGCGACCTGCACGGCAAGACCTTGGCTATCCTCGGCCTTGGCAGCATCGGCCAGCGCGTCGCGCAATTCGGCCAGGTGTTTGGCATGCGGGTCATCGCCTGGAGCGAAAACCTCACCGCCGAACGTGCGGCGCAAGCCGGTGTGACCCGAGTCAGCAAGCAGGAACTGTTCGAACAGGCCGACGTGCTGTCGGTGCACCTGGTGCTCAGCGACCGCAGTCGGAGCCTGGTGGACGCACAAGCCCTGGGCTGGATGAAGCCCACGGCACTGCTGGTCAACACCGCCCGCGGACCGATTGTCGATGAGGCGGCGCTGATCAAGGCGCTGCAGAAGCAACGACTGGCCGGTGCGGCACTGGACGTCTTCGAGCAGGAGCCGCTGCCCGCTCATCATCCGTTCCGGACCCTGGACAATGTATTGGCCACGCCCCATGTCGGGTACGTGAGCCAACAGAACTACCGGCTGTTTTTCTCGCAGATGATCGAGGACATCCAGGCCTGGGCGGCGGGTGCACCGATTCGTCTGCTGGGTTGAACGAAAATCCCCTGTGGGAGCGGGCTTGCTCGCGAAGGCGGTGGGTCAATCAACATTGATGCTGCCTGACACTCCGCCTTCGCGAGCAAGCCAGCTCCCACAGGGATCTTCAACGCACACAAAACCATGCCCGTTCGCAATCGGCCGCCAGAACATAATGAATAATTGTGCAGGCTGGGGTGTTCTCATCACATCAACCTTGCACTGCGCCTGGCCCGGCGCGACCTGATCTGAAACCCATGAACCTGTGGAGCAAAGCCCATGAATAGTCGTTTTGCTGTTCTGATGACCCCGCTGTTGCTGACCGTTGCGTTGTCCGGCTCCCCCGCCCTGGCCAACGGCGGTGGCGGCGGTGACGAGCCGCCCTCCAGACCCAACTGCCCGAAAGGACAGGTGCTCGATACAAGATCGCAGCGGTGCGTAAAGCAGACCAGCAACCTGGTGCCTGACGAAGACCGCACCAACTATGCCTATCAACTGGCCAAGGACGGACGTTATGAAGAGGCCCTGGCCCTGCTCGACACGCTGAAACAGCCAAATACCGCAAAAGCGCTGAACTATCGCGGCTACGCCACGCGTAAACTGGGACGCACCGACGAAGGCATCGGTTATTACCTGCAATCGGTAAAACTCGACCCGCAATACGCGCAAGTCCGCGAATACCTGGGCGAGGCCTATGTGATCAAGGGTCGGCTGGACCTTGCGCAGGAGCAACTGCAGCAGATCAAATCCATCTGCGGCAATACCCAGTGCGAGGAGTACCAGGACCTGGCCGAAGCCATCAACGGATCATCGAAAACCTGACAACCCGAGCGGACGGAGGTCGCCATCGCCAGCGATCAGGCAATACGAACGGAACTGAACCAGCATCTGGCGCGTTTATGGCGCTATGGCCTGCTTTTGTCCCGGCAACGGCATGTCGCCGATGACCTGGTGCAGGCCACCTGCGTGCGGGCGCTGGAGCGGGCCGGGCAATACGAGCCGGGGACGCGCATGGACCGCTGGCTGCTGAGCATCCTGCACTCGATCTGGCTCAACGAAGTGCGTGCCCAGCGGGTGCGGCAAGGCCAGGGCCAGGTGGATGCCGACCAGGCCTTGTCGTTCGATGGAGAGTCCGTGGCCCAGACCCACGTGTTGGCGGCACAGGTCATCCGCCGCGTCGATGCCTTGCCCGAGGCCCAGCGTGAAACGGTATTTCTCGCCTACGTCGAAGGGTTGTCCTACCGCGAAGTCGCCGACGTGCTGCAAGTGCCCATCGGCACGGTCATGAGTCGCCTGGCCACCGCCCGGGCGAAACTGGCCGAATATCCACCGTTGCACACGGTGTCCCACCCTTACCGAGGAGAACATTGATGAACGCGAAACCCTCGGACGAACTACTGGTGGCTTATCTCGACAACCAACTCGATGCCGAGCAGCGCTCGCGCATCGACGCGGCCATCAGTGCCGACCCGATGCTCGGCCTGCGCCTGCAATGGCTGGGTCGCAGCAGCCTGCCGTTCAAGGACGCCTACGATGAACTGGCCCGGCAGGCACCGGTGGATCGCCTGCAAGCCATGCTCGCCACCATGCCCTCACCCGCCCGTCCGGGGCTCAACCGACGCTGGTTCCTGGCCGCCGCGGCCGGGCTGCTGGCCGGCGGCGTGCTGGCGGACCGTTTGTTCCTCGGCTGGCAAGCGAGCCAGCAGACTCACAGCTGGCGCGGTCTGGTGGCCGATTACATGGCGCTCTATGTGCCGGAAACCCTGGATCACCTGCCCGCTGATGAAGCCTCCCAGCGAGCCCAACTGCGGACCATCGATGCGCGCCTGGGCCTGGACCTCGTGCCGGCAAAACTGAGCCTGCCCCGTGCGGAGTTCAAGCGGGCGCAAATCCTCGAGTACGACGGCGCCCCCATCGCCCAGATCACCTACCTCGATCCGGCGCACGGCCCCATGGCGCTGTGCGTGACCCGCTCCAACAGCGGCAGTCGCCATTTCGCCCAGGAACAGCGGCGCGAGCTGAACATCGTGTATTGGTCGGACATGGAGCACGCCTGGATGTTGATCGGGCGCCAGCCGATGACGGATCTGGAGGAGATGGCCAAGGTATTGCGCAGTCGGCTGAGCGCCTGAGCCACGCTATCCCGGGAGCGCGTCAGGCCGAAGTCGGCAACCACAAGCGAAACCGCGCCCCGCCCAGCGGCGAGGCTTGCACCGTCAGCGTGCCGCCCTGGGCTTCCAGGGCGCGCCGGCTGATCGCCAATCCCAGTCCGAAACCACCCGTGGCGCGGTCTCGACTGCGGTCGAGACGATAGAAGGGTTCGAAAATCCGTTCGCGCTCGTCATCCGGAATGCCGATGCCGTCATCGTCGACCCAGATTTCACAGCCGCCGGCATAGACCTGCACACCGATCTGGATACGCTTTTCGCAGTAGCGCATGGCGTTGCGCAGCAGGTTTTGCAAGGCACGGGCGGTCAGGCGCGGGTCGAGACTGAAGCGTTCGAGCTGGCCGTGCAGCAGCACATCAATGACGATCTCCGGGGATTCCAGCTCCTCGTCGACGCTGCCAAGGATGCTGTCGATGAACTCATCCAGCGACACTTCGACCCGCTCCGGTATCCGCGCCGGGTTTTGCAGGCGGCTGTAGGACAGCAACTCAAGCACAAGCTCATCGAGTTCCCGGATGTGCGCCACCAGGCTTTGCAGGCGCTCGCGACTGGCTGCCGGCAAGTCGTCGGAGAGGGCCAGCGCCAGGCCGAAATCCAGGCGCGTCAGCGGCGTGCGCAACTCGTGGGACACCGCATTGAGCAAGTCGCGCTGCTGGTTGAGCAGGTTCTCGATGTCGCCGGCCATGGTGTCGAACACACCGGCCAGGCTGCCGATGTTGGAGCTCGGGGAGATTTGCGTGCGCTCGCCCAGATGGCCCTTGCCAAAGCGCTCGGCCGCCCCCTTGAGCCGTTCCAGGTCACGCCAGTGCGGGCGCAGCCACAGCAACAGGCACGCGAGCATGGTCGCGCCGATCAGTACGTTGATGCTCCAGTACAACAGGTTGACGTCCAGCGGATCCGGCGGCACCACCATTTGCACCACGGTGCGCTCGTTCAGCGGCGCGACCGCCAGCGTACGCCAGCCCCAGTCACCCACGCGTACAACGTTCTCGCCCCGCTGCAAGCGCTGCTGCTCTTCAGGCGTCAGGCTGCTGTCGTCGTTACCGCTGAGCACGATGTGCAGCGGATTGAAGTCCTTGTCCATTTCGGCGGCCAGGGCCGGCCACTGTTCGGCCGGCGCCGCGTGAAACTGTTTGACGATCAGCGTTTGCAGGCCACGGGAGTAATCGAGGTTGTAGGTGACAAAGCGCTCCTGGAACACCTTGACCACCAGATCCGGCACCAGATAAATCGCCGCGCTGAACGAGACGATGGTCACCAGGTACAAACGAAAGAGGATTCTGAACATCGGCTCAGCATTCCCACTCGGAACGGCTGAACAGGTAGCCCTTGCCCCACACGGTCTTGATCTTGCGCGCCTCGCCGGCGTGGTCGTCGAACTTGCGCCGCAACTTGGAGATGGCCACGTCTACCGAACGGTCGGTGCCGTTGAATTCGATGCCGCGCAGGCGTTGCAGGATCTGGTCGCGGCTCAGCACCTCCCCGGCATGCCGGGCCAGCACCACCAGCAGGTTGTACTCACCGCTGGACAAGTCCACCAATTGCTCGCGCCAGGTCACAGTGCGTTCGGACAGGTCAATGCACAGGTTGCCCATCAGAATGCGGTCGTTGGCGGTCTGCGGCTCGCTGAGGCTGCTGCGGCGCAACAGGGTCCGCACCCGCGCCAGCAGCACCCGTGGCTCGCAGGGTTTGGTGACGTAGTCGTCGGCCCCCATTTCCAGGCCCAGTACCTGGTCGTGGCTGTCGTCGCGGGCGGTCAGCATCAGGATCGGCAAGGTCGCCGAATCGGCGCGCAGCAGGCGACAGACTTGCAAGCCGTCGAGGCCGGGCAGCATCAGGTCGAGGATCACCAGGTCCGGCGGATTGAGCCGCGCTCGTTCGCGCACATGATCACCGCGACCGATCACGCTGACGGAATAACCGTTGCGTTCCAGGTAACTGGCAATCAGTTCGGCGAGGGCGGTGTCGTCTTCGACCAGGAGAATGTTGGGCATGGGGTGTTTCCAGAAAGAGCCGTGGCACCTGTTCCGGCCTCTTCGCGGGCAAGCCCGCTCCCACAGGGATTTGAGGTGAACACAAAGGCTATGAACACCACCGACCACTGTGGGAGCGGGCTTGCCCGCGAAGGCGGCCTGAAAGACGCAATAAAATTCAAGGACTGAAGGATATACGCCCTCACTCGTCTCTGAGTAAAACCCTTACACAATTTCACACAGCACCAACAAAGCTTCACCGCTACCCTCGCCTGCGCCCAGTAGGATGCTGGGAGTCTTTATTGGGGTATTACATGTCGAAGAATCTGCTTGCCAGGCTCAGTCTGATTGCTCTGGCGTTGACACTGGGCGCGTGCGAGAAGGCCTCTAACGCCGAGGAACAGGCGCCACTGGCCACTGTTCGCATCGAAACCATCGAAGCGCAACCACTGACCATCAGCAGCGAACTGAGCGGACGGATTGCCGCACCGCGCATGGCCGAAGTGCGTGCCCGCGTGGCCGGCGTGGTCCTGCAGCGCACTTTCCGTGAAGGCAGTGACGTGAAACAGGGCGATGTCCTGTTCCGCATCGACCCGGCGCCGCTCAAGGCCGACCTGGACAGCGCCGAAGCAGCGCTGCACAAGGCCGAGGCCAACGCGTTCCAGGCCCGGTTGCAGGAACAGCGCTATGCCCAGTTGATCGACGACAAGGCCATCAGCGGCCAGGACTACGACAACGCCCGGGCCAACGCACGACAGACCGCCGCCGACGTCGCGGCCAGCAAGGCGGCGGTGGAGCGGGCGAAACTCAACCTCGGCTACGCCACCGTCACCGCGCCGATTTCCGGGCGCATCGGGCGCGCGCTAGTCACCGAAGGCGCGCTGGTCGGGCAGAACGAAACCACACCGCTGGCGCTGATCCAGCAACTCAATCCGATTCATGCCGACCTGACCCAGTCCACCCGTGAGCTCAACGAACTGCGCCGCGCCTTCCGTTCCGGCCAGTTGCAGCAGGTCGGCCAGGACCAGGCCAAGGCTACGCTGATTCAGGATGACGGCAGCCTCTACCCGCTGCCGGGCAAAATGCTGTTCAGCGACATCACCGTCGACCCGGGCACCGGCCAGATCATCCTGCGCAGCGAGTTCCCCAACCCCGACCTCGACCTGCTGCCCGGCAGTTTCGTGCGCGTGCGCCTGGAACAAGCGGTCAATCGGCAGGGCATCAGCGTGCCGCAACGGGCCATCCAGCGCGACAGCGCGGGCATCGCCCAGGTGCTGCTGCTCGACGCCGAACAGCGCGTCGGCCAGCAACCGGTGGAGCTGGGCGCTGTGCAGAACGATCGCTGGATCGTCACCGGCGGCCTGAAAGCCGGCGACCGCATCGTCATCGAGGGCCTGCAGCACGCCCGCCCCGGCGAGAAAGTGCAGATCGACGACTCCCCTCTTCCACTTGCCCAGGTGACTGGTCAGTAAGCAGGACGCTTTTTTATGCCGCAGTTCTTTATCGACCGCCCGGTGTTCGCCTGGGTGGTCGCGTTGTTCATCCTGCTGGCCGGTGCCCTGGCCATTCCGCAGTTGCCGGTGGCGCAGTACCCCGACGTCGCGCCGCCGCAGATCGAAATCTATGCCGTGTACCCGGGCGCTTCGGCGCAAACCGTGGACGAAAGCGTGGTCAGCCTGATCGAGGAAGAACTCAACGGCGCCGATCATCTGCTGTATTTCGAATCCCAGAGCAGCCTCGGCAGCGCGACCATCAAGGCGACTTTCCAGCCGGGCACCAACCCGGAACTGGCGCAGGTGGATGTGCAGAACCGCCTCAAGGCCGTGGAGTCACGCCTGCCGCAAGCGGTCATCCAGCAAGGTTTGCAGGTGGAGAAAGTCTCCTCCGGTTTCCTGCTGTTGATCACCCTGACGTCCAGCGACGGCAAGCTCGACGACGTGGCGCTCAGCGATTACCTGGCGCGCAATGTGATGAACGAGATCAAGCGCCTGGACGGCGTCGGCAAGGCGCAGCTGTACGGCGCCGAGCGGGCGATGCGGATCTGGATCGATCCGCAGAAACTGCTCGCCTTCAACCTCACGCCAGCGGACGTCAACGCCGCCATCGTCGCGCAAAACGCCCAGGTGTCGGCCGGCAGCATCGGCGATCTGCCGACCCGCACCACCCAGGAAATCACCGCGACCATTCTGGTCAAGGGGCAGTTGTCGACCCCCGAAGAGTTTGCCGACATCGTCCTCAAGGCCAACCCTGACGGTTCGACCGTGCGCATCAGCGATGTGGCGCGGGTCGAGATCGGCAGCCAGGAATACCAGTTTTCCACGCGCCTGAACGGCAAGCCGTCCACCGCCGTCGCCGTGCAGTTGTCGCCAGGCGCCAACGCCCTGAACACCGCGACCCTGGTGCGGGCGAAGATGGATGAACTCAAGCGCTACTTCCCGGCAAACGTCGAGTACTCGATCCCGTACGACACCTCCCCCTTCGTCAAGGTCTCGATCACCAAGGTGGTCTACACCCTGGGCGAAGCCATGCTGCTGGTGTTCGCGGTGATGTTCCTGTTCCTGCAGAACATCCGCTACACGCTGATTCCGACACTGGTGGTGCCGGTGGCGTTGATGGGCACCTTTGCGACCATGCTGGCGCTGGGGTTTTCGATCAACGTGCTGACCATGTTCGGCATGGTACTGGCCATCGGCATTCTGGTGGACGACGCCATCGTGGTGGTGGAGAACGTCGAGCGCATCATGGCCACCGAGGGCCTGTCGCCCAAGGAAGCCACGCGCAAGGCCATGCAGCAGATCACCGGGGCCATCATCGGTATCACCCTGGTGCTGGTCGCGGTGTTCATTCCGATGGCCTTCATGCAGGGTTCGGTCGGGGTGATTTACCAGCAATTCTCGCTGTCGATGGCCACCTCGATCCTGTTCTCGGCCTTCCTCGCCCTGACCCTGACCCCGGCCCTGTGCGCGACACTGCTCAAGCCGATTGCCAAAGGCGAGCACCACGAAAAGAGCGGATTCTTCGGCTGGTTCAACCGCCGCTTCGAGCAACTCACCGAGCGCTATCAAGGCTGGGTCGCCTACGCGTTGAAACGCACCGGGCGCTACCTGCTGATCTACGGCGTGCTGCTGATCGGTCTGGGCCTGGCCTTCAGTCGCCTGCCCTCCTCGTTCCTGCCGGTGGAAGACCAGGGTTACACCATCACCGACATCCAGTTGCCACCGGGTGCGAGCAAGAACCGTACGGTGCAGGTGGCCGAGCAGGTGGAAGCGCACAACGCCGGCGAGCCGGGCATTCGCGACAGCGTGGTGATTCTCGGGTTCAGCTTCTCCGGCAGCGGGCAGAATGCGGCGCTGGCGTTCAGCACGCTCAAAGACTGGTCCGAGCGCGGCAGCGACGATTCGGCCAGCTCGATTGCCGACCGGGCCAACGTCGCCCTCAGCCAGATCAAGGATGCGGTGACCTTTGCCGTGCTGCCGCCGCCCGTGGATGGCCTGGGTACGTCCAGCGGCTTCGAGTTCCGCCTGCAGGACCGCGGTGGCCTCGGCCATGAGAAGCTGATGCAAGCGCGCACCGACTTGCTCGCGGCCGCCGAAAAAAGCCCGATCCTGATGAACGTGCGCGAAAGCGCCCTGGCCGAGGCGCCGCAAGTGCAACTGGTGGTCGACCGCAAGCAGGCCAACGCGCTGGGGGTGTCCTTTGCCGACGTCGGCAACGTGCTGTCCACGGCCGTGGGCTCGGCCTACATCAACGACTTCCCCAACCAGGGGCGGATGCAGCGCGTCGTGGTGCAGGCCGAGGGCGACCAGCGCAGCCAGGTGCAAGACCTGCTGAAGATCCACGTGCGCAACAGCCACGGAAAAATGGTGCCCTTGTCGGCCTTCGTGCAGGCCAAATGGACCCAGGGCCCGGCGCAGTTGACCCGCTACAACGGTTACCCGGCGATCAGCATTTCCGGTGAACCGACGCCGGGCCACAGCACAGGCGAAGCCATGGCCGAGATTGAGCGGTTGGTCGCGCAAGGCCCGGCGGGCCTGGGCCAGGAATGGACCGGGTTGTCGTTGCAGGAACGCTTGTCCGGCAGCCAGGCGCCGATCCTGCTCGGGCTGTCGCTGTTGATCGTGTTCCTGTGCCTGGCGGCGTTGTACGAGAGCTGGTCGATCCCGACCTCGGTGCTGCTGGTGGTGCCGCTGGGCGTGCTCGGCGCGGTGCTGGCCGTGACCTTGCGCGGCATGCCCAACGATGTGTTCTTCAAGGTCGGGCTGATCACCATCATCGGCCTGTCGGCGAAGAACGCGATCCTGATCATCGAGTTCGCCAAGAGCCTGTACGACGAAGGCCACGACCTGGTCGACGCCACCCTGAAAGCGGCACGCCTGCGGTTGCGGCCGATTGTCATGACTTCACTGGCGTTCATCCTCGGCGTGGTGCCCCTGGCGATTGCCACAGGCGCCAGTTCGGCGAGCCAGCAGGCCATCGGCACCGGGGTGATCGGCGGGATGATCACGGCGACACTGGCCGTGGTGTTCGTGCCGGTGTTTTTTGTGGTGGTGATGAAGCTGGTGCGCAAGCGCCATAAACCACACTGATCAACACCACTGTCTCAATGTGGGAGCGGGCTTGCTCGCGAAGAGGCCGTCACATTCAACACCCGTGTTGATTGACAGTCCGCCTTCGCGAGCAAGCCCGCTCCCACAGGGGATCCCGGTGATTCCAAGATTGTGCTCACCTGAGCTAAGGTGGTTGCATCGCCTCAACCCATCGAGCCTCCATGCCCTACCTCACTCACACCCACCCTCGCCTGTCCGCCGCCACGACGCTCGGTATTGCGGCGGGCATCCTGGTTCCGGCCGATTCGGTGATCAGCAAAATCCTCATCGGCTGGAATGCCGGAGTCTGGACTTACCTGATCCTGATGTCCTGGCTCACCGTGCGTTCAAAAGCGACCGACGTGAAACGCATCGCCGAAATCGAAGACGAAAACGCCGGGCTGGTGCTGTTGGTCGTGTGCATCGCCGCCCTGGCCAGCCTGGCGACCATCACCTTCGAACTGGCCGGCAGCAAAGACCTGGAAACCACGCGCAGACTCCTGCACTACGGCTTCACCGCGCTGACGGTGATCGGTTCCTGGCTGCTGATCGGGGTGATTTTCAGCGTGCACTACGCGCGCCTGTTTTATACCTGGGAAGGCAAAGAGCCGGCGCTGCGCTTTGCCGAAGGCCTGACGACGCCCAATTACTGGGACTTCCTGTACTTCTCGTTCACCGTCGGCGTGGCAGTGCAGACCTCGGACGTCGGCGTGGCGACCCGCGATTTGCGCAAGATCGTGCTGGCGCAGTCGTTGATCGGTTTTCTGTTCAACACCGCCATCCTTGGGTTCTCAATCAATATTGCGGCGGGTCTGTTCAACTGATGCCTGCACAAACGTTCTAGTCATCGCACTTCCAGCAGGCGTTAAATAGCTCGGTTATCCGTCCCGCAGGTGCAACATGAGCGCTCACAACTGGATCGACCTGTCCCAGGACGCCGACACCGGCATCGAGACCCTGCGCGCGCATTTCGAAGGTCACGCCTACGACCCGCACTGGCATGACAGTTATCTGGTGGGCGTCACCGAGCAAGGGGTGCAGCAATTCAACTGCCGACGGGCCAGGCACCAGAGCACGCCGGGCAAGGTGTTTTTGCTCGAGCCCGGTGACATCCATGACGGTGACGCACCGACCGCCGACGGTTTTACCTACCGCATGCTGTACCTCGATCCGCAGTGGTTGCAGCGCGAACTCGGCGCTGTGTTCGATCATGCCCCCGACAACAGCCAACTGAGTTTCGCCGCCACCCTGGCCTGCGATGCGCGCCTGGCCCAGGCCACCAGCCTGGCGTTTGAAACCCTGCATCGCGGTGAGCTGAAGATCGTCCGCCAGACCGCCCTCGACGTGTTGCTCGAGCGCCTGACCAGCCACTTGCATTGGCGCGCCCGCGATGGCCAGGACCCGCGCCTGCCGCGTGTGGCGCAGAAGGCCCGGGACTACTTGCATGCCAACGCGCAATACGACATCGGCCTCGATCAACTGGCAACCGTCACAGGCGTCGATCGCTTCCGCCTGACCCGTGCGTTCAAGGCCGCCTACGGCATGGCGCCCCACGCGTATTTGGTGCAATTGCGCCTGACAACCGCACGGCGAATGCTGGCCCGTGGCGAACAACCGGCGACGGTGGCCATGGAGCTGGGCTTTGCCGACCAGAGCCATCTGGGCCGCTGGTTCGTGCGCGCCTACGGCCTGACACCGGCGCTGTACCGCAAGCGCTGCTCAAATCTTCCAGACAAGCAACGCCGGGGATTGTGAAGATCGGTTTCACTGATCTTTATCGGAGTTCGCCCGCAATGCTCTCTTCTTTCCCGACGTTACTGCCCTTCTTGCTCTTTGCCTTTGTGGCGTCGATCACACCCGGACCGACCAACATTCTGGTGCTCAGCAACAGTGCCCGTTACGGCTTGGGCGCCGCCCTGCCGATTATCTTCGGCGCCTGCGCCAGTGCCGCGACGCTGGTGTTGCTGGTGGGCACGGGCGTTGGCTCTTCACTGACGGCCTGGCCTGCGGTGCAAAACGTCATGCAATGGGTCGGGGTAGCGTGGCTGAGTTATCTGGCCTGGCAGATTTTCTGCGCCCCGGCTGAAGCCATCAGCATGAAAGCCGAGGATCGACTGGGCTGGGTGGGCGCCGCCGGACTGCAATGGATCAACCCGAAAACCTGGATGATGGCGCTGGCGGTGGTCAGTGTCTTCACTGGTGCAGGCGAAGATCGGTTCGTCCACGTGATCAACCTGTCCTTGGTGTTTTTCCTGATTTCCTTGCCTTGCCTGGGTGTCTGGGCGCTGCTCGGTGCCGGGTCGAGTCGCTGGTTGCGGTCGCCCCGGGCCATGCAAACTTTCAATCGCTGCATGGGCCTGTTGCTGCTGGGTTCGGCGTGGCTGAGCGTATTAGTCTGAGCGCCACCCGTCGGTGTTTGTTCGACAATCGACAATCCGGGGCTTGACGGCGAATTGCCTTTTGGTGTCTTCTGAAACCGGTTTCAGCGCTATCTCACGAAGCGCTCGGCCTTATAAATCCAATAAGAAGGTTTCAGACCGTGAATGATTTCTCCGCCGCCCAGCGCAGCCGCGTGACCATGCTCGACGTGGCCGAACACGCCAAGGTCTCCAAGGCCAGCGTTTCGCGGTTCATCGGCGAAGACCGCGCCCTGCTCTCCGATGCCATCGCCCAACGCATCGAGCAGGCGATTGCGGAACTGGGCTATCGTCCGAACCAGATGGCCCGCGGCCTGAAACGCGGACGCACCCGCCTGATCGGCATGCTGGTGGCCGATATCCGCAACCCTTATTCAATCGCCGTGATGCACGGGGTGGAAACCGCCTGCCGTCAGCACGGCTATAGCCTGGTGGTGTGCAACACCGACCGCGACGACGAGCAAGAGCGCCAGCACCTGGCCCTGCTGCGCTCTTACAACATCGAAGGCCTGATCGTGAACACCCTCGGTCATCACCGTGACGAATTGCACGAACTGCACCGGGAAATGCCCCTGGTGCTGGTGGACCGCAAGGTCGAGCACCTTGAGAGCGACATGGTCGGGCTGGACAATCCGGCAGCCGTTGAAATGGCCCTCGCGCATCTTGAAGAACGCGGCTACCGCGACGTGTTGATGGTGACCGAACCGTTCGATGGCACCAGTTCGCGGATCGAACGGGTCGCCAGTTTCAAGGCGCAAATTGCCCTGCGCCCGGCTCTCCATGGCAGCCTCATCGAAACCGGCAGCGCACTGACCGCAAAACTTGCAACCTTCCTCGACACGCCCGGCCCCGGCCTGAAAGCGCTGTTTTGCGCGAACGGCATTGCGGCGCTGGCCTGCACCCATGCGTTGCGTGAACTCAAGTGCAACCTGTTCGAGGATGTGGGCTTGATCGCCCTCGATGATCTGGATTGGTATCCGTTGGTGGGTAGCGGGATAACCGCGCTGGCCCAGCCGACCACCGAGATTGGTGCCAGTGCGTTTGAGTGTTTGCTCAAGCGGCTGCGGGGGGATGACGGGACGGTACGGACGCTGGATTTTTCGGCGCGGTTGATAGTTAGAGGGTCGACCTTGGGGAACTCTCGGTGAATGTTATGGCCCCTTCGCGAGCAAGCCCGCTCCCACATTTGGAATGCATTCCCCTGTGGGAGCGGGCTTGCTCGCGAAGAGGCCATCAGAAACACCCACTATTTTTTTGAACAAAAATGAAACCGGTTTCAGAGGTAAAACAACAATGAACAAACCCGCCGTTTCCATCAGCCTCTCCAGCTACGGCGCCGACCTGGTGCGCCAGCGCGGCCAAGGCAGTTTTATCGAAGTACTGGCCGCCGCCGGCGCCACGCGCATCGAATGGCGCGAGGAATTGCTGACCGTTGAGGACCCCACTCAACTGGCCAATGCCACTCAGGCCGAAGGCTTGGAGAGCGTGTATTCGTCGCCAATGGAACTCTGGTTGGCCGGTCAGTCCAGGCCTAATCCAGAACTGATCACCGTCCTGCAACGCGCCGAGGCGTTCGGTGCCACATGGCTCAAAGTGTCGCTGGGCTATTTCACTGACAACTGCGACCTGCACGCCCTCGCCCGGCTGCTGGATGCCAGCCCCGTGCAGTTGCTGGTGGAAAACGACCAGACCCTGCACGGCGGTCGCATCGAGCCGTTCCAGCGTTTTTTCGCGGACGTCGAACAGCACAAGCTACCGATCAAAATGACCTTCGATATCGGCAACTGGCACTGGCAGGACCAGTCCGCCGCCAGCGCCGCGCGCCTTCTCGGACGCCACGTCGGCTATGTGCACTGCAAAGCGGTAACGCGTCGCGCTGACGACAAGCTGGTCGCCATCCCGCCGACCGCCAGCGACTTGCAACAGTGGGAACAGCTGCTGCAGCACATGGCCCAAGGTGTCATGCGGGCCGCGGAATATCCGCTGCAAGGCGATGACCTGGTGCAACTGACCCGCGAACACGTAGCGGCCCTCACCCGCCTCGGCCAGTCGCAACGGGAGAGTGCTCATGTCTGAGATCGATATTCTGTCCTTCGGCGAGACCATGGCAATGTTCGTCGCCGAGCAGGCTGGCGACCTGGCCAGCGTTGGCGCTTTCCACAAACGCATTGCCGGGGCTGACAGCAACGTCGCCATTGGCCTTTCCCGACTGGGCTTCAACGTGGCATGGCTGAGCCGTGTCGGTGCCGATTCGTTGGGCCGGTTCGTGGTCGACACCCTGGAAAAAGAAGGCCTGGATTGCCGCCACGTCGACATCGACACCGCCCACCCGACCGGTTTTCAACTCAAGTCCCGCACCGACGATGGCAGCGATCCGGTGGTCGAGTACTTCCGCCGTGGTTCGGCGGCCAGTCACCTGTCGCCGCACTCGATCGTGCCCGAGTTGCTCAAGGCCCGACACCTGCACGCCACCGGCATTCCCCCGGCGCTGTCGGAGTCTGCGCGGCAGATGTCGTTCGAGTTGATGACCCGCATGCGCGAGGCCGGGCGTAGCGTGTCCTTCGACCCGAACCTGCGCCCGAGCCTGTGGGCCAGCGAGCGACAAATGATCACCGAGATCAACCGCCTCGCCGCCCTCGCCCATTGGGTGCTGCCGGGCTTGAGCGAAGGTCGCTTGCTGAGCGGTTTCGAAGACCCGGCCGACATCGCCGCTTTCTACCTCGACCAAGGCGCCGAAGCCGTGGCGATCAAGCTTGGCCCGCACGGTGCTTACTACCGCACCCATCTTGATCAAGGTTTCGTCGCTGGCGTGCCGGTGGCAACGGTGGTCGATACGGTGGGCGCCGGCGATGGTTTTGCCGTCGGCATGATCAGCGCGCTGCTGGAAAACCATAGCTTTGCCGAGGCCGTGAAACGTGCCAACTGGATTGGCAGCCGTGCGGTGCAGAGCCGGGGGGATATGGAGGGGTTGCCTACCCGATCCGAAATGCTCAGCGAATTCGAGGCCGCCATCGCGAGCAAGCTCGCTTGTATGGTAGGACTTGAAGGGAGGAGGAGGGACAAGGCTCGATTCTGACTGTTGACGCAGTACAGACCGTGGGAGATATCGCCC
>Ga0209050_1001030_pt1 | contig 34683 bp, 33 predicted proteins | sample Araplavi_mTSA_r2_FD_184276 | JGI IMG/M metagenome (GOLD analysis project Ga0209050, IMG submission 184276) | Arabidopsis root microbial communities from North Carolina, USA - plate scrape MF_Cvi_mTSA_r2 (SPAdes) (version 2) | ecosystem: Host-associated > Plants > Roots > Endosphere | place: USA... | reverse complement strand
CAGGGCCAGTTCGACCTGGTCCTGGATTTCTTCGATGTGGATGGTGCCGCCCGATGGCATGCGACGCTTGAAGGTCGCGGTGACCTGTTCGGTCAGGCGGGCAACGGTGTCGTGGATTCGCGACGAGGCGGCAGCGGTGCCGCCCTCAACTGCGAGAAACGCTTTGGTGATGGCGACGGTGATTTTGTCATCGGTGTAGGGAACGACAGTGCCGTTACGCTTGATCACGCGCAGTTGGCCAGGCGCGGTGGCGGACAGATCCGAATTCGAATCAGCGGCCTGCGGCAAGGTGCCCTGCGGGTTCTCGCGAGTTGTGTCGGTTTGCATGGGGGAGTGTCTCCACATTCTCTATGTTTGTTTGGGCACCATCACGGTGCCCACCGTTCCGTCCTGAAGCACTACAACCGGCGAGCGCCGGGCATAACAACTTCGGGACAGTAGGAAGGGGGCTTTATGGGGCGCCGCTTCCATGCCGAAGTCTTTGGTCTCACGCCTTGGGCCTGAAACCTTGGTCCTTTGCAGGTGACAGTTGGGACTGCAACACCCGTACCGTTTTCACCACTCGGGGCCGAAACACAGTAGCCATCCGCATGCGCGGTTTGGTCTTTCGAAAATACGTTTGGTTCAACCGGACAGAGGCAATAAAAGCGCTTGAAATTGGTGTCTGGTTTGTGTTTGGTTTTTTGCGAAAAACCCTATATCTAGGGTTTTTTTAGCGCCGGGCTACAAGATAATGCGTTTTAGGGGAGGATTGCAACGTACTACCTGTGGATAAACCTGTGCGTAAATTGTGTGTGAAAGAGGGAACCGGCGTGTAGGCCGCGACGCTGCTGGACCGGACCTTTTTTCAGCGAATTTCTGCGTTCGAAAACGCTCGGTCAGATTTTTAAGGGCGCGAACCCTATCACAAAAAACCGCGTTGTCCGAACGCATTTACCCGCTTGTGTTCTCGACGAGCGGCGTTTATACATTCGGCCCAGCGTGTATACATATTTGTCCCCCCGAATCATTACAAAAAAACGGGCGGATCCTTCCTTATTAGTGTTTTTGGCAAGTAGAGGTCACCCGTGGAGCAAGAAGCCTGGCAGGTATTGATTGTGGAGGACGACCAGCGACTGGCCGAACTGACCCGCGATTACCTGGAAGCCAACGGCCTGCGTGTGTCGATCGAAGGGGATGGTGCCCTCGCTGCGAACCGCATTATCAAGGAACAACCGGACCTGGTGATCCTAGACCTGATGCTCCCCGGCGAAGATGGCTTGAGCATCTGCCGCAAGGTCCGCGCCCGTTATGACGGCCCGATCCTGATGCTCACCGCTCGCACCGATGATACCGACCAGATTCTCGGCCTGGACCTGGGGGCTGACGACTACGTCTGCAAACCGGTACGCCCGCGCCTGCTGCTGGCACGCATCCAGGCCCTGCTGCGCCGCAGCGAAACGCCCGAAGTCGCCCCGGAAAAACAGCGGCGTCTGCAGTTCGGCCCGCTGATCGTCGACAACGCCTTGCGCGAAGCCTGGTTGCAGGGCAACGGCATCGAGCTGACCAGCGCCGAATTCGACTTGCTCTGGCTGTTGGTGGCCAATGCCGGGCGCATTCTCTCCCGGGAAGAGATCTTCACTGCGCTGCGAGGTATCGGTTATGACGGTCAGGACCGCTCCATCGATGTGCGCATCTCGCGCATCCGTCCCAAGATCGGCGATGACCCGGAGCATCCACGGCTGATCAAGACTGTGCGCAGCAAAGGCTATCTGTTCGTTCCCGAGGCTTGCGTAGACCAGACCCTGTGAACTCGATCTTCCTGCGTATCTATGGCGGCATGTGTGCCGCGCTGATTCTGGTGGCGGTGCTCGGTGTGCTGGCGTTGCACCTGCTCAATCAGGTGCGCAGCGAGCAATACCGCGAGCGTCTGGCCCACGGCACGTTTTCGCTGATGGCCGACAACCTGCAACCGATGAACCAGACCGAGCGCCATCGGGCCTTGCTGGTGTGGGAGCGGTTGCTGGGCATTCCGCTGGCGCTGAAAACCTTTGCCGAAACTGACCTGGACCTGACCCAGCGCACCCGTGTGTTGCGCGGCCAGGCATTGGTGGAACAGACCGGCCCGCACGCGGCGAAGGTCTACAAGCTGGTCAGCGACAAGGAGCAGTTGATGCTGACCGGGGAAGTGCAGCAGATCAGCGAGCAACTGGCCCGGGCGACCATCTACCTGTTGACCGATGAGCTGGTGCGCACCCCCGTAGCCGATCAGCCCATGCGTCTGGCGCAATTGAAGCAAGACAAGGGCTTTGGCTTCGACCTGCGGCTGGTCACGGTTGACGAGGCGGACATGGACGAAGACCAGAGCCGCCGGGTGTCCGAGGGCGACACCGTGATGGCGCTGGGCAAGGAGGGCGATTCAATCCGGGTGTTTGCCGGCATGGTCGGCACGCCGTGGGTCCTGGAAATCGGCCCGTTGTATCAGATGAATCCTTATCCCCCGCAATGGCTGGTGCTGATCGCCGCGCTGGGCCTGACGCTGATCGGTTTGATCGTTTATCTGTTGGTGCGCCAGCTCGAGCGCCGTTTGCGTGGCCTGGAGGCCGCCGCCACGCGCATTGCCCAGGGCAGCCTGGAAACCCGCGTGCCGGCGCGCGGCGCGGACTCGGTGGGACGGCTGGCTTCGGCGTTCAATGGCATGGCCGAGCACTTGCAGCAGTTGTTGGCGATCCAGCGCGAACTGGTGCGCGCGGTGTCCCACGAATTGCGCACGCCGGTGGCGCGCCTGCGCTTTGGCCTGGAGATGATCGGCTCGGCCACCACGCCGCAAGCCCTGGAAAAATACTGCCAGGGCATGGACAACGACATCGAGGATCTCGACCGGCTGGTGGACGAGATGCTGACCTACGCGCGGCTCGAACAGGGTTCTCCGGCACTGAATTTCCAGCGAATCGATCTGGATGCCTTGGTCAACCAGGTGATTGAGGAGCTGGCGCCGTTGCGTGCCGACGTCACGGTACAGCGGGGTTTGTGCCTGTCGGCCGCCGATAACGACGATGCCTGGGTCGAGGCCGAACCGCGTTATCTGCACCGGGCGATCCAGAACCTGGTGAGCAATGCCATGCGCCATGCGCAATCACGGGTGACCATCAGCTATCAGGTGGGGCAACAGCGCTGCCGAGTGGATATCGAGGACGACGGGCCGGGGGTGCCGGAATCGGCGTGGGAAAAGATCTTCACGCCGTTCTTGCGTCTGGACGACAGCCGCACCCGTGCGTCTGGCGGGCATGGGCTGGGGTTGTCGATCGTGCGGCGCATCATCCATTGGCACGACGGGCGTGCGTTGATCGGCAAGAGCAAGAGTCTGGGTGGGGCGTGTTTCAGCCTGAGCTGGCCGCGCAATCAGGAGAAGCGTTGAGCCTTCCGGCGAATGTTCAACCGCTTTCGCGAGCAAGCCCGCTCCCACAGGTTGTGTGTCGTACACAAGTCAACTGTGGGAGCGGGCTTGCTCGCGAAGGGGCCATACCAAGCACCGAAAATCGTCAGGCCTTGATGCTGACCAGACTCAATAACTGCCCATCCTTGACCCCGAACTGCGCATCCAGCTCGGTGCCGTTGCGCCATTCGCCGGACAAATCCGTGAGCAGTCGCAACCGCACCTCACCGGATTCACGCCACTCCAGCACTTCGGCATGCTCGAAATAAAACCGTTGCTGAACGATCGGATAGAGTGCCTTGAACAGGCTTTCCTTGACCGAGAACGTCAGGGTCACTAGCAAGGCCCGTTGCTCGCGAGGACCGAGCGCCATGCGTTGTAGCTCCGGCGGGTTGAGGATTTCCCCGGCCAGGCGTTCGGCGCGTTCGACATTGAGCAGGTTTTCCAGGTCCATGCCCAGGCCGCGCCAATGGCTTTTGTTCGCGACAATCGCCGCGGCCCGGCCCGTGCTATGAGTGATCGAGCCCGTGATATGAGCAGGCCAGACCGGTGCCCGGTCTTCACCAATGGCCGGAATGACGCTCAAACCTTCCAGGCGCTGCAACGCGGCCCGGGCACACACCCGCCCGGCGAGAAACTCCGCCTGCCGTTTGGCGACAGAGCGCTGAATGCTCGCCGGCACCTCCACTGCGCTGCGCTGAAAGTCATCGCTGGCCAGTCGGGTGCTATCGAAGTGAGTGCTCAACAGGACCGTATCGGGCAGCACGAACGGCAGCGGCCAGTGGTCATCGAGAGGGGTGCAGCAGATGGGCAGGGCTGGATTCATGTCGGCATTTTGCAGTTAAGCAGCAAGACTGGGTAGTGGCCGATAGCTTTTGTGGCGAGGGAGCTTGCTCCCGCTGGGTGGCGAAGCCACCCCATAACCTGCAATCGCATTGTGTCAGACAGGGCGTGGTTGCAGGATTTACGACTGCTTCGCAGCCGAGCGGGAGCAAGCTCCCTCGCCACGGGGAGCACTGCTCGACTTCAATTGCTGTGTCTCAACCAAAGATCTTTTTGAAGAAAGCCTGCATGTCCGCCCAGGACTTTTCATCCGCCGCCTTGTTGTAACCAATGTCCGGCCCGCCATGATCGCCATGGCTCAACCGATCGGCATCCGGATTGGTGAACCCATGCTTGGCGCCGTCGAGGCTGACGAATGTGTAGTCGGCACCGGCCTTGTCCATCTCACTTTTGAAAGCCGTGATGTTTTCCGGGGTGACGATGCTGTCCAGCGCCCCGTGTTCCACCAGAATCTTCGCCTTGACGCTGCCTGGCGTTGCCGGCGTATTGGTTGCCAACGCGCCATGGAAACTCACCACGCCTGCCAATGGCACGCCCTGTCTGGCGGCATTGAGCACCACGCCACCGCCGAAGCAGTAGCCGATGGCGGCGATTTTATGCGGATCGGTCTGCGGTTGTTTTTTCAACAGGTCGAGCCCCGCCTGAAACCTCGCGCTGGATACGGCACTGTCTTTTGCCACGGCTTGCATGAAGGCCATTGCGTCCTTGGGGTGCTCGGTATTTTTGCCGTCGCCGTACATGTCGATGGCCAGGGCGCTGTAGCCCAGGCCGGCGAGATCCCGGGCGCGGCGCTTGGCGTAGTCGTTCAGGCCCCAGAACTCATGCACCACCACGACCCCGGGGCGCGGACCCTTGAGGGCGTCATCGTAGGCGAAGTAGCCAATCATTTTTGTGCCATCGGCGCTTTGGTAGGGGATTTCCCGGGTCTGGATGGCAGCCTGGCTGAGCCCGCTCAAGGCCAGCAGGAGGACAGCGAAGAACATGCGCATGGTCGGAACTCCTGTTGAAACGTGTCGAAACATTCGGGAAGGGGCGGTTCAGCCCAGGTTCAGAGTGCGTTCAGGGGGAGTTCAGGGCGCGGTGCGTAACCTTGCCTCGTACCCAAAAAACAAACGGCACATGAGGAAACTCCCCAATGACTGCATTCAAAAAACTGCTTCTGGCATTCACGGTTCTGGGCGCAAGCACCGCAGCCCTCGCCTCCGACGACAACTTCGCCAGCCTTACTCTTGGACAGACCAGCGACAAGGTCAAAAAATCCCACGCACTGAACGACAACCTCAATCACCCGAACGCCGATGGTGTGATCGGCAAGGACACCACCTGGGGTGTTCGTCTGGGCCAGCAGAATAGCCAGGGCCGTTACTACGCCACTTACGACAACGTGTCGGGCTCGCACAACGGCATTAAACTGCGTCAGGAAAACCTCCTGGGCAGCTACGATCTGTTCTACCCGGTGGGCGGCAGCACCAAATTGTTCGGCGGCGCCACGGCGGGCCTGACCAAAATGACCCAGGAGTCGCCAGGCTTCAGTCGCGACAGCGATATCGGCTACGCCATTGGTGGCCAGGTGGGTGTGCTGCAACAGGTTTCGCAGAACACCTCGGTTGAACTGGGTTACCGTTACCTGCGCAGCAACGCCAGCACCGAGATGAGTGAGCGTGGTGGCAGCAAGCAGGGTTCGCTGGACCTGACCAGCAGCGCCCAGACCTACCTGTCCGCCAACTACGCTTTCTGACAAGCGTTTCGTGAGCGGCCTGCGCCGGATCGTTCCGAGTGACGATCCGGCGTTGCCATGTTAGCTATCGAGGTGCGAGGTTGCGCCTCTGGAGATGTTGATTTGCCCGGGAGAGCGTTATGAAACTGCTGGTCGTCGAAGATGAAGCGTTGCTGCGTCATCACCTGAAAACCCGCCTGACGGAGAGCGGCCACGTGGTCGAGTCCGTGGCCAACGCCGAGGAGGCGTTGTACCAGACCGCGCAATTCAACTTTGACCTGGCGGTGATCGATCTCGGTCTGCCGGGCATGAGCGGGCTCGACCTGATTCGCCAGTTGCGTTCAGGTGGCAAGACCTTCCCGATCCTGATCCTCACCGCGCGCGGCAACTGGCAGGACAAGGTCGAGGGCCTGGCCGCCGGCGCCGACGATTACGTGGTCAAGCCGTTCCAGTTCGAAGAGCTGGAAGCTCGCCTGAATGCCTTGCTGCGCCGCTCCAGCGGTTTCACCCAGTCGACCATCGTCGCCGGTCCCTTGCTGCTGGACCTCAATCGCAAGCAGGCGTCCCTCGACGAACAGCCGCTGGCACTGACCGCGTATGAGTACCGCATTCTCGAATACCTGATGCGCCACCATCAGCAAGTGGTGCCCAAGGACCGTTTGATGGAACAGCTCTACCCGGATGACGACGAGCGTGATCCGAATGTGATCGAGGTGCTGGTCGGCCGTCTGCGCCGCAAACTGGAGGGGCCTGGCGGCTTCAAGCCGATCGACACCGTGCGCGGCCTGGGCTATCTGTTCAATGAGCGTTGCACTTGATCCGTTCGCTGCGCATTCGCTTGATGCTCGCCGCCACACTGTTGGCGGTGTTGTTCATGCTGGCGTTGCTGCCGGCGATGCAGGGTGCCTTCAGCCTGGCGTTGCAGGACTCCATCGAGCAGCGTCTGGCATCGGACGTGACCACGTTGATCTCCGCCGCCCGGGTGGAGAACAACAGCCTGCAGATGCCGGCGCAATTGCCCGACGAGCGCTTCAACCTCACCGACAGCCGACTGCTCGGCTATATCTATGACCGCGAAGGGCATCTGGTCTGGCGCTCGAAGGCGACCCGGGAAGAGCGCATCAATTACAAGCCACGTTATGACGGACGTGGTAACGAGTTTGCGCGGATCCGCGAAGCCAATGGCCAGGAATTCTTCGTCTACGACGTCGAGGTCAAGTTGCTCGGCGGCAAAAGTGCAGCCTTCAGCATCGTGGCCCTGCAACCGGTTCGCGAGTACGAACTGACCCTCGAAGGTCTGCGGGAAAATCTCTATCTGGGTTTTGGGGCGGCACTGCTGGTACTGCTGGCGTTGCTGTGGATCGGCCTGACCTGGGGCTTGCAGGCATTGCGGCGCTTGAGCCAGGAGCTGGACCAGATCGAAGGTGGCACCCGTGAAAGCCTCAGCGAGGAACATCCCCGGGAATTGCTGCGCCTCACTGGCTCCCTTAACCGTCTGCTGCACAGTGAACGTGAGCAGCGCAGTCGCTACCGTGATTCCCTCGACGACCTGGCCCATAGCCTGAAAACGCCGCTGGCGGTGTTGCAGGGCGTCAGTGAAGACATGGCCCAGCGTCCCGAGGATCGCGATCAGGCCTGGGTGCTGCAAACCCAGATCGAGCGCATGAGCCAGCAGATCAGCTACCAATTGCAGCGCGCCAGCCTGCGCAAGAGCGGTCTGGTACGTCATCAGGTGCACTTGCACCCGGTGCTGAAAAGTCTGTGCGACACGTTGGACAAGGTCTATCGCGACAAGCGCGTGCACGTTGCGTTCGACCTGCCCGACCCCTGCTATGTACCGATCGAGCAGGGCGCTTTATTGGAAATGATGGGTAACCTGCTGGAAAACGCCTATCGCCTGTGCCTCGGCGAAATACGCATTAGCGTGCGTGAAACCCTCAGCGGCACCGAGTTGTGTGTCGAGGACGACGGCCCCGGTGTACCGCCGGATCAGCGCGCACGGATTCTCGAGCGCGGTGAGCGCCTGGACCGTCAGCATCCGGGGCAGGGCATCGGCCTGGCGGTGGTCAAGGACATCATCGAGAGCTACAGCGCCCAGCTGACCCTGGGGGATTCACCGATGGGCGGGGCGGCGTTCCGGATTCATTTTCCGGTGGTTTAACCGGGAGTTTGATAGTTCTTCTACTGGCCTCTTCGCGAGCAAGCCCGCTCCCACATTCGACCGCGTTCCCTCTGACGGAACAGGGCCAAATGTGGGAGCGGGCTTGCTCGCGAAGAGGTCAGTGAAGACAGCAAAAAAATCGGCCTTGAATTTCAGTGTTCCTGCGCCCGATAAGCCCCCGGTGTCAGCCCGGTCCACTTCTTGAACGCCCGGTGAAACGCCGACGGTTCGGAAAACCCCAATTGCTCGGCGATCTGTTGCAGTGACAGGTCGGCGCGGCTCAGGTGGTAAATCGCGATGTCCCGGCGCAACTGGTCCTTCAATTCCTGAAAGCTCGAACCCTCTTCGCGCAAATGCCGGCGCAAGGTTTGCGGGCTGATGTGCAGGTGTGCGGCCACGGCTTCCAGGTCGGGCCAGCGAGAACTGTCCCGGCTCAGCAAGCGGCGTAAGCGGCTGCTCAGGCTGTCGCCGTCATCCGGACGCGAAAGCAGGTTGGCCGGGGAGTACTCAAGAAAATGCTTGAGGGTGCGCTCGTCCTGCAACAACGGCATGCTCAGGTAACGGCTGTGAAACAACAGGCTGCTCTGGGGGCGTGAAAACTCAAGCGGGCAGGAAAACAGCAGGTCGTACTCGGCGCCGTGTTCCGGACGCGGGTAGCTGAACGTGGCCTGTTCCAGGCGAATGCGCTGGCCGATCAGCCAGCTGCCAAAACGGTGCCAGATCACCAGCAAAGCCTCGGTCAGAAAGTGGTCAGGGTCCCAAAGCTGCGAGTCGTCCAGGCTCAGACGGACCCATTCGTCCTCGTGAGTCAGGGTCAAACGCGGAGTCCCGGGGAATAGGCTATAAAACAATAAGCCGCGATTGAGTGCCTTATCCAGGCTGCGGCAGTGGATCACGGCATGGCACATCATCGCGAAGCTGCCCGGTCTGCTCGGGGCTTGCCCGAACCCCAGGTACTCGTCATCCAGTGCCAGCCATAAGGCCTTGATCAATTGGGTGAACTGTTCCGGAGCGATGCGCGCCCGCGGTTCGTCCAGCAGCTCGGGGCTGATTCCCAGTTGTTGCAGCAGTCTCGAATAGTCGTAGCCGTGTCGACGTGCCCCGCCGAGAACGGCGCGGGCGAAATGACTGGCAATGGTGCGTTCGCGCATGGCAGCAGGCCTGACCGTTGAACGACGGATGGTAGCTGCGCGCTGCGGGCATGAACAGGGCGGATATCCGCCAAATTGCAGGACGACTTTTAGTGGAAGGGCGGAAATCCGCCACATGCATGTAACCGTCTGGTGACAGGGAATTTGCTGCGACCCCTGATATCAAAAGGCTCGCAGGTATTTTACGGAAGGTGGCACGGGCCTTGCGATACAACGAGCAGATGCCTGCCGTTGCGCAGCTCGAAAAAACAAATCCCTCCAGTGCAGGAGGGTTCGCAATTGCGGTGTTGCGGGCAACAGATGGATGTTGTCACCGGGCACCCTTGAGGAACTTTGCAATGACGACTCGTCAGCCACTGTACAAATCCCTGTATTTCCAGGTGATCGTTGCAATTGTCATCGGTATCGCCCTCGGTCACTTCTACCCACAGCTCGGTGTGGCCGTGAAGCCACTGGGTGACGGGTTCATCAAGCTGATCAAAATGATCATCGCCCCGATCATATTCTGTACCGTTGTCAGCGGTATCGCCGGTATGCAGGACATGAAGTCGGTCGGCAAGACCGGTGGCTATGCGCTGCTGTACTTCGAGATCGTATCGACCATCGCCCTGCTGGTCGGTCTGGTCGTGGTCAACATCGTGCAGCCGGGCAATGGCATGCACATCGACGTCGCCACCCTCGATGCCTCCAAGATTGCCACTTATGTTGCAGCCGGTGCTGACCAAAGCGTCGTCGGCTTCCTGCTGAACGTGATCCCGGCCACCATCGTCGGCGCTTTCGCCACCGGCGACATCCTGCAAGTACTGATGTTCTCGGTGATCTTCGGTTTCGCCCTGCATCGCCTGGGTGCCTACGGCAAGCCGCTGCTGGACTTCATCGATCGCTTCGCCCACGTGATGTTCAACATCATCAACATGATCATGAAGCTCGCGCCGATCGGTGCCTTCGGTGCCATGGCGTTCACCATCGGTGCCTACGGTGTCGGCTCGCTGGTGCAACTGGGTCAGTTGATGGCGTGCTTCTACATCACTTGCCTGCTGTTCATCCTGATCGTGCTGGGCTCCATCGCTCGCATGCACGGCTTCAGCGTGCTGAAAATGATCCGCTACATCCGTGAGGAACTGCTGATCGTGCTCGGTACTTCTTCTTCGGAATCGGTACTGCCACGCATGCTGATCAAGATGGAGCGTCTGGGCGCGCAGAAATCCGTCGTGGGTCTGGTGATCCCGACCGGCTACTCGTTCAACCTCGACGGTACCGCCATCTACCTGACCATGGCCGCAGTGTTCATTGCCCAGGCCACCGATACGCACATGGACATCACGCACCAGATCACCCTACTGGTGGTGTTGTTGCTGTCCTCCAAAGGCGCCGCCGGTGTGACGGGTTCGGGCTTCATCGTACTGGCAGCCACCCTGTCCGCTGTTGGCCACCTGCCGGTTGCCGGCCTGGCGCTGATCCTCGGTATCGACCGCTTCATGTCCGAAGCCCGTGCCCTGACCAACCTGATCGGTAACGCCGTGGCGACCATCGTTGTGGCCAAGTGGGTCAAGGAACTGGACACCGATGTGCTGCAGGCCGAGCTGGCCTCGGGTGGTCGCGGCATCGCCGACGAGCCTAAAGACGATGTGTTGGGCCACGTCGAAGGAGCAACCCCGACGAACGCCAAGTAAGCCTCGTTGTAATGAAAAACCCGCTTCGGCGGGTTTTTTCATGCCCGGCGTTTGAGCGTAACGGTCACTGCAAGTGGCACATAAGGTAATTGCTGCAATGTCGTTGGCTGCCTAGGCTGGAGGCATTGTTAACGGAGAACGTTCATGCTCGGTCCATTGGTATCACTCAAGGTTCTGGATTTCTCGACGCTGCTGCCGGGGCCGTTCGCCTCGTTGCTGCTGGCGGACATGGGCGCCGAAGTGCTGCGCATCGAATCACCCACCCGCCTGGATCTGCTGCGGGTGTTGCCGCCCCACGATCAAGGGGTGTCGGCCAGTCATGCCTACCTCAATCGCAACAAACGCAGCCTCGCCCTGGACCTCAAGCAGCCTGAGGCGCTGGATGTCATCAAGCAGCTGTTGCAGGACTACGACATCGTGCTGGAACAATTTCGCCCCGGTGTCATGGAGCGACTGGGGCTGGGGTATGAGGCTCTGAAGGCGATCAACCCAAAACTGATTTATGTGTCGATCACCGGCTACGGCCAGACCGGCCCCTACAAGGACCGCGCCGGTCACGACATCAACTATCTGGCCTTGTCCGGGCTGGCCAGTTACACCGGCCGATCCGACAGTGGGCCACTGCCGTTGGGCATGCAAGTGGCGGATGTGGCCGGTGGTTCGCTGCACGGGGTGATTGGCCTGCTGGCGGCGGTCATCGCCCGGCAGCAAACCGGTCAGGGCCAGCACCTGGATGTCAGCATGACCGACTGCGCGTTCAGCCTGAATGCACTGGCGGGTGCGGGATATCTGGCCTGTGGCGTCGAGCCGGGGCCGGAAAACCAGGTGCTCAATGGCGGCAGCTTTTACGATTACTACCGCTCCCGGGATGGGCGCTGGCTGTCGGTGGGCAGCCTGGAGCCGGTGTTCATGAAGCAGTTGTGCGCGGCGTTGGGGCTGGAGGAACTGGCTGGCCTCGGCCTGTCACCGCAACCGGCGCATCAGAAACAGCTGAAAGACGCGCTGAGGGTCGAATTCGAAAAGCATGATTTTGCCGAGTTGCGTGCGCTGTTCGCTGAGCTGGATGCGTGCGTCGAACCGGTGTTGAGCCTGGGAGAGGCGCTGTGCCATCCGCAGTTGCAGGCGCGGGAGTTGGTGGCCGATGTGCCGCGGGGCGATGGTTCGGCTCAGGCGCAGATGGCTTGTCCGCTGAAGTTTTCAGAGGGGTTGCCTGAGCCGAAGCATATCGGCGTGGCGCTGGGGCAGCATACAGATCAGGTGTTGGGGGAGTTGGGGTTTAACGTTGAGCGAATTGAAGAGCTGCGGAGTAACAAAGTGATTCTTTAGTGTTTGTACTGGCCTCTTCGCGGGCAAGCCCGCTCCCACAGGGGACCTCCGGTATGGCATAGATCCAGTGTGGGAGCGGGCTTGCTCGCGAAGAGGCCAGTACAGCCATCGCAAATCTCGCTACTCGACCCGCATCTCCCCACTGAACACCAAGGTGTTGCGACACCGCCGGCACAGATACCGCCGTCCTTGCCGCACCAGGCTGTGGCGCTGGGCCGAGAACGGGAAGTCGCTGTCGGCGCACGGGCATTTGTAGATGTAACGGGTCACACTGCGGCGTTTGACGTCATAGGTGTGGCAGCGGTTGGGCGGCAGTTCGTACACGCCACGCATGATCAATTGCCACTCTTCGCCATGGGGCTGGATGCGGTCGCCGAACAGCTGATGGGCGATCAGGTGCGCGACTTCATGGGCCACGGTCTGCTTGAGGAAATCCTCGGTATTCTCCCGGTACAACTGCGGGTTGAAGCGCAGCAGGTTCTCGTGCAAATGCGCGACACCGGCTTTTTGTCCGCGCAGCTTGAGGCTCACCACGGGGCGTTTGAAAGGTCGTTTGAAAAAGGATTCGGCTAGTTGGAAACAGTCTTCGACGCGGGAATTGAGTTGCTCGGGCATGCTTGATGGATCTCCAGAGCGGTCGAGTATGCCGCAACCCTCGGGCCTTGCGAATCACCAGGTTGCCGAATGGTCATGGGCTTTCTCGTTGCTGAAGAATGAAAAGGCCGCCTCGCGGCGGCCTTTATCGGCATTTCTGATTTTCAGTGATGAGCGGCTAGTTGGTGTAGACCGGCCCCACGCCGAGTCCCCAGACAATCACAGTGAACGCCATGATGGCGACCAGCACCACCAGGCCTACGGCGAGCACCGAACTTGAAAACAGGAAGCCCTCGTCAGATGGAATGTTCATGAACGTCGGTAAGCCCACATACAGCAAGTACACCGTGTAGCAGATGGCTGCGGTGCCGACGATCATCCCCAGCCACAGGTGCGGGTACAAGGCCGCGAGGCCGCCGATGAACAAGGGGGTCGCGGTGTAGGTTGCAAACGCAATGCAGCGGGCCAGGCTTGGGTTGGCGTCATAGGTGCGGGCCATCCAGTGAATGAATGCGCCCATTACCGCGACACCCCCGAGCATCGCCAGGTACGACATGACCGTCATCCATATCGCGCTTTCTACGGTCAACATCACGGGAGGCCGATTGCCGATGACCCAGCCGACCTGTGTGGTGCCAATGAAGGCAGACACGGCGGGGATGGCCGCCAGGATCAGCGTATGGGTCAGGTACATGTGGCTGATGCTTTCCTCCTGGTCGCCACGGATTTCTTTCCATTCTTGGTCAGGGTGGGTGAAGAGCCCCACTACGTGATGGATCATGCCAGTCACTCCTCTTGTCTTTACCGTCGCCCCCCAGTGGAGCGCCTACGGGCCAATGCGGCCAAGCAAGTCACAGGTCTGAAATATGTAAGCGACCTTATGTCGCAGTATAGGGAGGAGTTTCCATGGGTGGAGCAGGGGCTTTAGAGCAAATCGCGCTGTAAACACGAGGCCTAATCGCGGTTGCGTCTGTAAGGGCTGCCGAAGGCTGCGATCTTTTGATCTTTGGTGATTTCAGCGCCACCGAAGATCAAAATCAAAAGATCGCAGCCTTCGGCAGCTCCTACAGGTCGATTTTTTGCGTAAAATGCCCGCCTTTCGTCACACCTCACGGATTTCGCGTCATGGGCACTCTCACGGTCAACCAGAACAAACTGCAAAAGCGCCTCCGCCGACAGGCCGGTGAGGCGGTTGCCGATTTCAACATGATTGAAGACGGCGACAAGGTCATGGTCTGCCTGTCCGGTGGCAAGGACAGCTACACCATGCTCGATGTGCTGATGCACTTGCAGAAGGTCGCGCCGATCAAGTTCGAGATCGTGGCCGTGAACATGGACCAGAAGCAGCCGGGCTTCCCGGAGCACGTGCTGCCGGCCTACCTGAAAGAGCTGGGTATCGAATACCACATCGTCGAGAAAGACACGTATTCGGTGGTCAAGGAGCTGATTCCGGAAGGCAAGACCACGTGCTCGCTGTGCTCGCGCCTGCGTCGCGGCACGCTCTACACCTTCGCCGATGAAATTGGCGCGACCAAGATGGCCCTGGGTCACCATCGCGACGACATCGTCGAAACGTTCTTCCTGAACATGTTCTTCAACGGTTCGCTCAAGGCCATGCCGCCGAAGCTGCGCGCCGACGATGGTCGTAACGTGGTGATTCGCCCGCTGGCCTACTGCAACGAAAAAGACATTCAGGCCTACTCGGACTTCAAGCAATTCCCGATCATTCCGTGCAACCTCTGTGGTTCCCAGGAAAACCTGCAGCGTCAGGTGGTCAAGGAAATGCTGCAGGACTGGGAACGCAAGACCCCGGGCCGTACCGAGAGCATTTTCCGCAGCCTGCAGAACGTGATCCCGTCGCAACTGGCGGACCGCAAACTGTTTGACTTCACCAGCCTCAAGATTGACGAAAGCGCCGCATCGCGCTTCGTCAATGTGGTCAACCTCTAACCACGACTACTGTGGGAGCGAGCTTGCTCGCGATTGCGCCATGTCAGTCGACTTCAATGTTGAATGACACACCGCTATCGCGAGCAAGCTCGCTCCCACAGGTTTTTTCGTTTTATTTCAGATTACTGGAGAGGGCATGCGCGATTACAAGTGGCTCAATGAATACTGTCTGAACCGCTTCGGTTCGGCGGCTGAACTGGAAGCCCATCTGCCCGTTCCCAAGACTCCCGCGCAGTTACGCAAGATCAGCGACGATCGCTACCTCTCGATGATGGCGCTACGGGTGTTTCGCGCCGGGCTCAAGCACAGTCTGGTGGACGCCAAGTGGCCAGCCTTCGAAGAAGTGTTCTTCGGGTTCGACCCGGAAAAAGTCGTGCTGATGAGTGCTGAGCACCTTGAGCGGCTGATGCAGGACACGCGGATCATCCGGCACCTGGGCAAGCTCAAGAGTGTGCCGCGCAATGCACAGTTCGTACTGGACGTGGCCCATGAAAAGGGCAGCTTCGGCGAGTTGATCGCCGACTGGCCGGTGACCGATATCGTCGGGCTCTGGACATTCCTGAAAAAACGCGGACATCAGTTGGGAGGCCTGTCAGCCCCGCGCTTCCTGCGGATGATCGGCAAGGACACCTTTGTGCCGAGCTACGACGTGGTCGCGGCGCTGAATGCGCAAGACATCATCGACAAGGTGCCGAGCAGTCTGCGCGACCTGGCGTTGGTGCAGGACGTGTTCAACCAGTGGCATGAGGAAAGTGGCGGGCGGCCGATGAGCCAGATTTCGATGATGCTGGCTTATACCGTCAATCATTGAGACCGCGTCGCCCCCTTCGCGAGCAAGCCCGCTCCCACATTGGATTGCATTTCAATGTGGGAGCGGGCTTGCTCGCGAAGGCGAATGATCAGGCGACGGAAATCTCGCCCTCGCCAGCCAGCTTGCGGTTCAACTGATAACGCCAGCGCACATACAACAGTGCCGAGCAAAACACCGCCAGGCTTGCGCCCATCTCCAGCAAACCGAAGATTTGTCGGTTCGGGTCATAAGCGGCCAATGCGCCCTTGATGAAATACAGGTTCACCACAAAGCACATCCATGAATGCCCGCGAGGACTGCCGACGATCATGCCCGGCGCCAGTATCAGCAGTGGCACCAGTTCAATCAGCAGAATCACCCATGGCCGGGCGCCATGCAGGTCGGCGATCAGCAGGTAGTAGACGCACAGCAGGCCCACCAGCCCCAAAAAGCACAGCAGGCTGATGACGCGCATCGCCCGCACCCGCGGCTCGAGCCAGTCAATGGCGGGGAGAATCTTCGGCTTCCTGGCCACTTCAGCTCTCCAGTTTCTGTGCAGTCTTGGCCAGGCGCATGCCCAACGCGCGGCACAGCGCCACTTCATGGCTATCCAGGCCGCTTTTGCCGTCGGCACCGGCGTGGTGGCTGGCGCCGTATGGCGTACCGCCGCCCTGGGTTTCCAGCAGTGCCGATTCGCTGTACGGCAGGCCGGTGATCAGCATGCCGTGGTGCAACAACGGCAGCATCATCGACAGCAGGGTCGTCTCCTGGCCGCCGTGCAGGCTCGCGGTGGAGGTGAACACGCCGGCCGGTTTACCCACCAGGGCGCCGGTCAGCCACAGGTTGCTGGTGCCGTCGAGGAAGTACTTCAGCGGCGCGGCCATATTGCCGAAGCGGGTCGGGCTGCCGAGTGCCAGGCCGGCGCAGTTCTTCAGGTCGTCGAGGCTGGCATACAGCGCGCCTTCGTCGGGAATATCCGGCGCAACGGCTTCGCACTCGGTGGAAATCGCCGGCACCGTGCGCAGGCGGGCTTCAAGCCCGGCCTGTTCGATGCCACGGGCGATCTGTCGGGCCATTTCGTTGGTCGAGCCGCTGCGGCTGTAGTACAGAACCAGAATGTAAGGTGCACTCATGGCAACAGTTCCAGGATCTGCTCCGGTGGGCGGCCGATGATGGCTTGGTCACCGACTTCGAGAATCGGTCGCTCCATCAGTTTCGGGTGGGCGGCGATGGCGGCGATCAACTGCGCTTCGCTCAGGCTGCCGTCGGCCAGATTGAGGGTCTTGTACTCGTCCTCGCCGGTGCGCAGCAGTTGCCGCGCGCTGATCCCGAGTTTGCCCAGCAGGCGCTGGATTTGCGTGGCGTCCAGCGGAGTGTCCAGGTAACGCACCACGGTCGGGGCCAGGCCACGGGCTTCGAGCAGTTCGAGCGCACCGCGGGATTTCGAGCAGCGCGGGTTGTGATAAAGCGTCAGATCGGTCATGAGCGGGTCGCATCTTGCGTAAGGTGGCGGCTATTCTAACTGTGCAGCGCGCAATCCAGAACCGTGAGAGGCGATGGGTCGCAGGCGCATTCAATTTTTGACAAGGAACACGACATGACAAGGCGACTGGCAGCAGCATTGGCGATCATCGGAGCGTTGATGCTGGGGGGGTGCGGGAATGACTATGGCATCGACCAGGACGGCCACAAGATCGCCGCCGACCGACTGGACGGAAAATGGCTGGTACTCAACTACTGGGCAGAATGGTGCGGCCCCTGCCGTACCGAAATCCCGGAGTTGAACACCCTGGCCGAGCAGCTCAAGGACAAGAAAATCGGTGTGTTCGGGGTTAACTTCGACAACGTCCAGGGGCAGGAACTGAAGGGCGCGAGCGAGAAACTGGGGATCAGGTTCACGGTGTTGGCCCAGGACCCTGCCGAATTGTTCGAATTGCCGCGCAGCGAGGCATTGCCGGTGACGTACATCATCGATGACAAGGGCAAGGTACGTGAGCAGTTGATGGGTGAACAGACGGCGGCGGGGGTGATGGCGAAGCTTGAGGCGTTGCAGGCAAAAAATTAATGCAAAAGATCGCAGCCTTCGGCAGCTCCTACAGGTTTGCGTCTAATCCTGTAGGAGCTGCCGCAGGCTGCGATCTTTTTTGTGGATCAACCCTCTTCAAGCCACCAGCGCAACGGCTTGCCTTCGGCTGGCCAGAAGCGGATCTGCTCGATCGGGGAGACGTCCCAGCGCTGGACGTTTTCCAGGGCCTGCAGGAAGCGTTTTTCCTGCTCCATCAGCGCCGGCGCGCACAGTTTGCGGGTGCTGCCGATTTTGCCGAAGGTCAGTTTGTCGCCCTCCAGGGTGTACGGCGCGAACCAGTGGTTGCAGCCGCCATTGCCGTAGGCCCGGCCATCTTCACCGAGCGTGATGGTCAGGTGGCTGTAGTCCATCAGCGGCCGCTCGCCGATCCACTCCAGGATGTAGCTGCGATTGTGTTCAAGCTGCACCGGCTCGGCGGCGCAGCCCAGCAGGCTGGCACCGGTCATCGCGCTCAGAGCGAGGCGTTTCATCACGCAGGCTCCTGGCATTTCGGGCACAGGTGTTTCTCGCCGACGGTGGTCCAGCCCAGCTCGGCAATGCGCGCGGTGGCGGCAGGTTTTTCGGCCTTGTTGCCCAGCTTGGCGTCGACGGCGAACTCGAAGTTCAGCGCTTTGGCGCAGCTGTCGCAGTTCACTTGCCAGGTATGGATCGCCAGTTCGCCGAACACCGGGCCGCTGGCCACCGCGACCCATTGGCCGGGCGGATTGATCAGGTGGCGAACCGTTTCGACGGTCAGGCGCATGGACAAGTCCTTGGCGCCCTTGAGGGTCACGACCAGCACGTCGTTGTTGCGAATCGAGCCACCGTTGCCGGTGACCTGATAGCGCCCCGGCACCAGGGCGCGGCATTCGGTGAGGGTGTGTTGCGGGTTCATCAGGCTGTAGCGGAAATCGTGTTCGACCATGGGTCCTCCAAATATGCGCGATATGCTAGCACGGGCTTGCATGCCGCATCGCGCAGGCCGATGACCTTCGATCCGTTTCAGTCACCCGTGACCAGGTTTTCCGGCGTGCCCGCCATCCAGACGGCGATGTTGCGCAACGTGGTGGCGGCAATCGCATCCAGCGCTTCGTGGGTCAGAAAGGCCTGGTGTGCGGTGACGATCACGTTGGGAAAGGTCAGCAACCGGGCCAGCACATCGTCTTGCAACGGCAAGTCGGAACGGTCCTCGAAGAACAGTTGCGCCTCCTCCTCATACACGTCCAGCCCCAGATAGCCGAGGCGACCGTCTTTCAATGCGTCGATCAGCGCCGGGGTGTCCACCAGGCCGCCACGTCCGGTATTGATCAGCATCGCGCCCGGCTGCATGTGCGCCAGTGATTCACGGTTGATCAAGTGCTTGCTCTGTTCGTTGAGCGGGCAGTGCAGGCTGATGATCTGCGATTCGGCCAGCAGTTGCGGCAGGCCCAGGTAGCGCGCGCCCAAGGCTTCGACCTGCGGGTTGGGGTAGGGGTCATAGGCCAGTAACCGGCAGCCAAAACCGTTCATGATTTTGGCGAAGGTGGCGCCGATTTGCCCGGTGCCGACCACGCCGACCGTCTTGCCCACCAGGTCGAAACCGGTCAGCCCCTGAAGCCTGAAATCCCCTTCGCGGGTGCGGTTGTAGGCACGGGGCAAGCGGCGGTTGAGTGCGAGGATCAGCGCCACTGCGTGTTCGGCCACGGCGTGGGGCGAATAGGCCGGGACGCGCACGATGGCCAGTCCCAGACGTTTTGCCGTTGGCAAGTCGACGTGGTTGTAACCCGCCGAGCGCAGGGCGATCAGGCGGGTGCCTCCAGCGGCCAGGCGCTCGAGTACTGCCGCGCCGAGGTCATCATTGATGAACGCGCAGACCGCTTCATACCCTTGGGCGAGCGCGACCGTGTCGAGGCTCAGGCGCGCAGGCTGAAATTGCAGCTCGATGCCGGCCGGTCGCCCGGCCGCGAGAAAACTGTCGATGTCGTAGTTCTGGCTGCTGAAAAGAATCGTGCGCATGATTTCCTCTTTGCCTCGTTCCTGTAGGCGCTGGCTTGCCGGCGATGAGGGGATCAAACTCTACGTTGTCCTTGAGGCCGCCATCGCAGGCAAGCCAGCTCCCACAGAGCTTACGCTGATATTTGATTCCCGCGATTGCGCTGCATCAAGCGTTCATTCGCGCGTGGGCTGCCAGGCGATTGATCGCCCGGTCGAGTTCGTCCAGTGCCACGCTGGCTTTCGGATCCTGTTGCTTGAGCAGGGTTTCGCTGCGTTGGCAGGCCGCACGCAATTGCGGTACGCCGCAGTAGCGTGTCGCGCCATGCAAGCGATGGACCCGTTCGATCAAGGCGTTGTGGTCATTGCTCTGCTGAGCCAGACGGATGGCTTCGCGGTCAGCCTCCAGGGAGGCGAGCAGCATCGCCAGCATGTCTGCGGCCAGATCCGCCTTGCCGGCGGCCAGGCGCAATCCTTCCTCGTGGTCGAGCACCAACAGGTCATGGGCGCTGCCGTGCCCATCGCCGGAGCGCTCCGGGCTGTGATTGCGCAACGCCAGGCCGCTCCACTTCAGCACCACCTGGGCCAATTGTCGTTCACTGATCGGTTTGGTCAGGTAGTCGTCCATGCCGCTTTGCAGCAGTGCGCGTTTTTCGTTGGCCATGGCGTGGGCGGTGAGGGCCACGATAGGCAACGGCGTGCAATGCCGCTCGCTTTCCCACTGGCGAATCGCCTCGGTGCTCTGGCGGCCGTCCATGCCGGGCATCTGCACGTCCATCAATACCAGGTCGAATGTCTCGTTTTGTACCGCCTTGACCGCGGCATAACCGCTTTCCACCGCGAGCACCTTGGCGCCCATGTCTTCGAGCAGGGTCTGCACCAGCATCAGGTTGGCCGGGTTGTCATCGACGCACAGCACCTTTGGTGCACGGCTGGACACCGGTTCGCCCGGCTCGCTGCGCATCGGGCGCGGGCTGACCAGGTCAGACAGGGAGCGTCGCAGCTTGCGGGTACAGGCCGGTTTCGCCTGGAGCTGGCTGTGGGGGTTAGGCACGGAAAGGTGGAACAGCGTCTGTTCCGTGGTCGGGCACAGCACCAGCACTTTGCAGCCAAGGTGTTCGAGGTCCCAGATGTACTGGTTGAGGCGTTCCGGCGGCATGTCGTTGCTGGTGATGCCGAGCACGGCAAGGTCGATCGCCTGATCGGTCTGGTGGGCGGCGGTGACGCCATTGGTCAGGCTTTCCAGGGTATTGAACGGCGTGGTACTCAGGCCGCAGTCTTCCAGTTGATGCTGCAAGGCCTGTCGGGCCAGTTCGTGGTTTTCCAGGACCGCCACCCGACGCCCGAGCAAGGGCGCGGCGGGCAGGTCTTCGGCATCGTCGCGGGCTTTTGGCAGGCTCAGGCTGATCCAGAATTCCGAGCCTTCCCCGGGTGTGCTGTCGACGCCGATCTCGCCGCCCATCTGTTCGATCAGGCGCTTGGAAATCACCAGGCCCAGGCCCGTGCCGCCAGGTTGCCGCGACAGCGAGTTGTCGGCCTGGCTGAAAGCCTGGAACAGGGCGCGCACGTCCTGGTTGGACAGACCGATGCCGGTGTCCTGAATGCTGATGCGCAGTTGCACGGTGTCTTCGTGCTCTTCTTCGAGCATGGCGCGGGCGACGATGGTGCCTTCGCGAGTGAACTTGATTGCGTTGCTCACCAGGTTCGTCAGGATCTGCTTGAGCCGCAGCGGGTCGCCGACCAGGGACAGCGGCGTGTCCCGGTACACCAGGCTCACCAGTTCCAGCTGCTTGGCGTGGGCGGCGGGGGCGAGAATGGTCAGGGTGTCCTGCAGCAGGTCGCGCAGGTTGAACGGAATATGGTCGAGCACCAGCTTGCCGGCCTCGATTTTCGAGAAGTCGAGAATCTCGTTGATGATGCCCAGCAGGCTGTCGGCGGACTTTTCGATGGTACCCAGGTAGTCGAGCTGGCGTGGGGTGAGCTCGCTTTTTTGCAACAGGTGGGTGAAGCCGAGAATGCCGTTGAGCGGCGTGCGGATTTCATGGCTCATGTTGGCCAGGAACTCGGACTTGATCCGGCTTGCTTCCAGGGCCTCCTTGCGCGCCAGGTCCAGCTCGATGTTCTGGATCTCGATGGTTTCCAGGTTCTGGCGTACGTCTTCGGTGGCCTGGTCGATGCTGTGCTGCAATTCTTCCTGGGCATTTTGCAGGGTGCCGGCCATGCGATTGATGCCGGAGGCCAGTTCGTCCAGCTCCTGGCTGCCGAGGGGCGGCAAGCGGGTTTCCAGATGGCCGTCCTTGAGTTGGGCCACGGCCTGCTTGATCTGGCTGAGCGGCCGGTTGATCGTGCGACCCATGCGCAGGGCCAGCAGTGCCGCACCGATCAGCCCGGCTGCGATCAGCATCAGGCTGGCGAACAGGCTGCGGTAACCGCGCAACAGCATGCTGTTATGGGACAGCTCCAGTTCGACCCAGCCCAGCAGGCGGTCGGCTTCTTCGGGAATCACTTCCCCGGCCAGGTTGCGGTGTTTGCCGAATACCGGCAGCAGATAGCGGGTCGCATCGTTACCGCTGCGGCGCAGCATCTGCGTGCCACTGCCGGAAGGCGTCTGGTTGAGCATGGTCGGGCCGGCGTGGGCCAGCAGCGTGCGGTCGGGAGACAGGAAGGTCACGGCCCGTACGTCGGTTTGTTCCAGGGCCTGGGTGGCGATGCGTTCGAGCAGTTCGTTGTCCTGATGGCCCATGGCCGGCGCCGCCAGGGGAGCCAACTGCTCGGCGATCATTTCGCCGCGCTGCATGAGTTGGGTTTGCAGGTCAGCCTGTTGCATCCAGGTAAAATACCCTCCCAGCACCAACGCCATCAGGCTGGTCGGCAACAGGGTCAGCAACAGCACGCGGCCTTTGATTCCCAGTTTCTTGAGCACGCATCTCTCCTGCATCCCGCTATTCATAGACCTGCACGAATATCCGCCATGCAGCACTTGCGCAGTGTAGCGATTTGCTCGCGGGCAATCTTCGTAAAAATGCGGCTGCCATTCGTCGGCCTGCTCAGTTCATTGGTGCTACAGCCAAGCGGTGGGTTGCCCCTGGCGAGGCAATCTTGAATAATCGCTGAACTGAGAATTGTTTGCAGATAGTCATGACTCCCATCACTGCCAGCCTCCCCCGAATCCTGTCCATTGAAGACGACCTCGTGCTGGGTGCCTACGTGCATGAGCATCTGGACCGCAGCGGCTTCCAGGTGACCTGGTGCCAGAACGGCCAGGAAGGCCTGGACATGGCCCGACGGCAACCTTTCGATGTGGTGCTGATGGATATTCTGCTGCCGGGCATGGACGGTCTGGCGGTGCTGACCCAATTGCGTCAGAGCCATTCCACCCCGGTGTTGCTGATGTCGGCTCTCGGTGCCGAGGCCGACCGCATCAGCGGCTTTCGCCTGGGGGCCGACGATTACCTGCCAAAGCCCTTCAGCATGGTGGAGTTGCGGGTGCGCATCGAAGCCATCCTGCGGCGGGTGGCCCTCGACCGCCGCCCCGTCCCCGCAGTGCCAGCCCCTTCGATGGACAGCCTGCGTTTCGACGATGACAGCTTCGAGGTGTTTTATGGCGAACGGGCCGGCGGCCTGACCCGCAGCGAGTATCGATTGCTGGAGACACTGCACCGCAGCGCCGACGAAGTCTTGAGCAAAGCCTTCCTTTATCAGCAGGTGTTGCAGCGGGGTTACGCGGCCCATGACCGCAGCCTGGACATGCACATCAGCCAGATCCGCCGCAAGCTCAAGGCCATTGGCTACACCGAGCGCGAAGTGCGCACGGTCTGGGGCAAGGGTTACATCCTGAGCGCCGCCGATGAAATGTAACTTGCCGGGCAGGCATTCGCTGTTCTGGAAGCTTGCTTGCCTATTGGTCGCATTCTGTCTGCTGATGATCTGGTTGAGTTGGTCCTGGGGCCGTTACATGGAACAGCGCAACCAGTTCCTCTCCGATGAGGCCCGCGGCACCCTGACGCGCTACGCTGCCGAGGCCGAGCAGGCATGGCAGCAGCGCCAGAGCGCCGGTGTCGATGACTGGCTGCAGAGCATGCATCAGCGGGAAAAAGGCTGGGTCGGTGTCATCGACGGTGATTTGCAGTCCTTGAGCAATCAGTCGCTGACGGACAAGGAAGTCGAACGCCTGACTTTTTTACGCGGCCTCGATTGGCCCATCCACAAGAAAGGCCGGCCATGGATGCGCATACCGTTTCCCGGTGACTCGTCCGCCGGCAGCCTGGTGATCGAGTTGCCCGAACGCTTTCTGCCTGGGCAATACCGGGTGTTCTGGCGGGTGATCACCAACGGCGTGATTCCGGGGCTTTTCACTTTGCTGCTGTGCGTCGGGCTCTACCGTTTGCTGGTGGTGCCACTCAACCACTTGCGTGAGCAGGCCAATGCCTGGCGTGCCGATCAACTGAACGTACGGCTTTCGAGCCGGACCACCATTCGTTCGGATGAACTGGGCGAGCTGGGCAGGGCGTTCGATCACATGTCTGAACGCCTGCAAAGTACCGTGGCCTTGCAGCAGCAACTGCTGCGCGACTTGTCCCACGAACTGCGTACGCCCTTGAGCCGCTTGCGGGTGGCCAGTGAAAGCGAGCAGGGGCTGGAGCTATTGCGCGAGCGCATCGGCCGGGAGGTCGATGGCATGCAGCGCCTGGTGGAAGACACGCTACAGCTGGCCTGGCTGGACACCGAGCGCACCCGCTTGCCCGACGAAGCGATCCAGATCCAGGCGCTGTGGGAGATGCTCACGGAGAATGCCTGCTATGAAAGCGGTTGGCCTGATACTCGGCTGCAATGCACGGTGGATGCATCCTGCTGGGTGCGCGGTCATCTCAACACCCTGGCCCAGGCCCTGGAAAACATTCTGCGCAATGCGATTCGGCATTCGCCCGAGGGCGGTATGGTCCACCTTGGCGGACAGCGCGAGGGTAAATACTGGCATCTGTGGCTGGAGGATCAGGGCGGCGGTGTGGCGGAATCTGATCTGGAGCGGATCTTCCTGCCCTTCACACGCCTCGACGGTTCGCGGCCGGGGGATGGCGGGTTTGGGTTGGGGTTGAGTATTGCCAGGAATGCGGTGCAGCGTCAGGGCGGACAGCTTTGGGCGCAGAACACCGGGATCGGTTTGCGTTTGAATATGCGGCTGTTGGCGGATGTCAGTAGCGTCAGTGCCGACGCCTTCGCGGGCAAGCCCGCTCCCACACTGACTGTGTTTGAACCGCGAAACCTGTAATTACCCCAGCCCCCTGTGGGAGCGGGCTTGCCCGCGAAGAGGCCCTCACTCCCACCATAACAACCCCTGTTTTTCATGCTCCGAGTGGCACCGCCACTTGCCGCTTGCAGCTCAAGGCTTGCCGCTTATTCCCATAAACCATAAGCACCACACTTTGCGTGATATGGCCTTCCGAGGTTTGCCGGTATGATAGGCGCCCCCGCAGTCTGGATTGCGAATACGCCATGACCTTGCAGTACCCAACTATCGCCGATTGCGTCGGCAACACTCCGCTGGTCCGTTTGCAGCGCCTGCCCGGCGCCACCAGCAACACCCTTTTGCTCAAGCTCGAAGGGAACAACCCGGCGGGTTCGGTCAAGGACCGTCCGGCGCTGTCGATGATCACCCGTGCCGAACTGCGCGGGCAGATCCATGCCGGCGATACGCTGATCGAAGCGACCTCGGGCAACACCGGGATCGCCCTGGCCATGGCCGCGGCGATCAAGGGTTACAAGATGATCCTGATCATGCCGGACAACTCCAGCGCCGAACGAAAGGCGGCCATGACCGCCTATGGTGCCGAACTGATCCTGGTCAGCCAGGAACAGGGCATGGAAGGCGCCCGTGACCTCGCACAGAAGATGGAAGCCGAAGGTCGCGGCAAGGTTCTGGATCAGTTCGCCAACGGTGACAACCCCGAAGCGCACTACACCACCACCGGCCCGGAAATCTGGCGCCAGACCGAGGGCACCATCACCCATTTCGTCAGCTCCATGGGCACCACCGGGACCATCATGGGCGTGTCGCGCTACTTGAAAGAGCAGAACGACAACGTGCAGATCATCGGCCTGCAACCGATGGAAGGCTCGGCGATCCCGGGCATCCGCCGCTGGCCCCAGGAATACCTGCCGAAGATCTACCAGGCTGAACGCGTGGACCGGATCGTCGACATGGCTCAAAGCGAAGCCGAAGACGTGACCCGTCGGCTGGCCCGCGAAGAAGGCATTTTCTGTGGCGTGTCCTCGGGCGGTGCCGTGGCGGCAATGCTGCGCCTGTCCAAAGAAGTTGAAAACGCGGTGATCGTCGCGATCATCTGCGACCGTGGCGACCGTTACCTGTCGACCGGCATTTTCGACGCGCCCAACTGATGGCCAAGCATGAAAGAGGCCTGCGCTTCCAGCCCACCGGTGGCAGCAAGGCCCCGCAAATCCCGACCGGCAAAAAGCAGCGCCTGACCATCGAGCGCCTGGCCAATGACGGTCGCGGCATCGCGTTTTTCGAAGGCCGCACCTGGTTCGTCATCGGCGCGTTGGCCGGTGAGGAGATTGAAGCGCGTGTGCTCGGCGCCCACGGCAAAGTGGTCGAGGCGCGTACCGAACGGGTGTTCAAGGCCAGCGAATTGCGCCGCCCGGCACCGTGCGCCCATGCCGGTCGCTGCGGCGGTTGCAGCGTGCAGCATCTGCCTCATAACGAACAACTCGCCCTGAAACAGCGCATGCTCGCCGAGCAGTTGTCGAAGGTTGCGGGCGTCGAACCCGAAGAGTGGGCGCCGCCTTTGAGCGGTGCGGAATTCGCCTACCGGCGTCGCGCCCGCGTGGCGGTGCGCTGGGACATGAAGGCGAAAAAGCTCGAAGTCGGTTTCCGTGCCGCCGGCAGCCAGGACATCGTTGGCATCGACGATTGCCCGGTGCTGGTACAGCCCTTGCAACCGATCATGGCCCGCTTGCCGGAAATGTTGCGGCGCTTGAGCAAACCCCAGGCACTGGGGCACGTGGAGTTGTTCAGCGGCTCGACGCTGGCGGTCTTGCTGCGGCACATGGCGCCGTTGTCTGAAAGTGACATGACCATCCTCAAGGATTTCTGCGCGTTCCATGAGGCCCAGTTGTGGCTGCATGGCGACGGTGAACCGCAACCGGTCGAGGCTGACCAGTCGCTGGGCTATCGTCTTGAGCAGTGGGACCTGGAACTGGCGTATCGGCCGGGAGATTTCATCCAGGTCAACGCCGGCGTCAACGAAGCGATGGTCGCCCAGGCGCTGGATTGGTTGAAGCCGACGGCGGATGAGCGCGTACTCGATCTGTTCTGCGGCCTGGGCAATTTTGCCTTGCCGCTGGCCAAGGCTGCTCGCGAAGTGGTGGCAGTGGAAGGCGTGCAGGTGATGGTCGACCGGGCGGCGGCGAATGCCGCTAGCAACAATCTGCATAACGCGAGGTTTTTTCAGGCCGATTTATCCCAGCCTTTGACGGACGCCGAATGGGCCGCCGAAGGCTTTTGTGCGGTACTCTTGGACCCACCGCGTGACGGTGCTTTCGAGGTTGTGCGCAAGCTCAAGGCCCTGGGCGCCGAGCGGTTGGTGTATGTGTCATGCAACCCGGCAACGCTGGCGCGCGACACGGTCGAATTGATCAAGCAGGGCTACCGGTTAAAACGTGCCGGGATTCTCGATATGTTTCCTCAAACGGCACATGTCGAGGCCATGGCGTTATTTGAAGCGAGCTAGGATGCTCGTCTGGTCCGACTGGCCCGCCCGTGCAGCCGCGCACCGAGCCCGACGTGGGCGCACCGGCAACGAAGGTCAGCGATTTGACGCATTGAATCTGCGTCGTAGGGAAGGTAAGCAAGATGGTACAGGTGAGAGCACACCAGCCGATCAACACCGACGGCAGTATCAATCTCGAGGCTTGGCTCGATCACGCGGTGAGTGTCGATCTGGCACTGGATCGCGAAGCCTTGAAGGAAGCCTGCGAGTACGCTCGCGAGGCCGAACAACAAGCCAATGCGGCACAGAATCTGTGGTCGGAAGGTAACTCGACTTTCCGTACCGGACTTGAGATCGCCGAGATCCTCGCCGATCTCAAACTCGACCAGGACTCTTTGGTCGCCGCGATCCTGTATCGAGGCGTACGCGAAGGCCAGATCAAGTTGCCGGCGGTCAGCCAGCGCTTCGGTCCGGTGGTAGCCAAACTCATCGATGGCGTGCAGCGCATGGCCGCGATCAGCGACAGCCTGAGCCCGCGAAAATCTTTGGTGCTGGGCACCCAGGGCCAGGTGGAAAACCTGCGCAAGATGCTGGTGGCCATGGTTGACGACGTTCGCGTCGCCCTGATCAAGCTGGCCGAACGCACCTGCGCCATCCGTGCGGTGAAAACCGCCGACGACGAAAAGCGCAACCGCGTGGCCCGTGAAGTCTTCGACATTTATGCGCCACTGGCCCACCGCCTGGGTATCGGCCACATCAAGTGGGAACTGGAAGACTTGTCCTTCCGTTACCTGGAGCCGGACCAGTACAAGCAGATCGCCAAGTTGCTCCACGAGCGGCGACTGGATCGCGAGCGCTTCATCAGCGACGTGATGAGCCAGCTGAAAAACGAATTGCAGGCCACCGGCGTCGATGCCGACATCAGCGGCCGGGCCAAACACATCTATTCGATCTGGCGCAAAATGCAGCGCAAGGGTCTGGAGTTCAGCCAGATCTACGACGTGCGTGCCGTTCGTGTGCTGGTGCCGGAAATGCGCGACTGCTACACCGCGCTCGGTATCGTCCACACCCTGTGGCGGCACATCCCGAAAGAGTTCGACGACTACATCGCCAACCCCAAGGAAAACGGCTATCGCTCGCTGCACACGGCGGTGATCGGCCCTGAGGGCAAGGTGCTGGAAGTGCAGATCCGCACCCACGCGATGCATGAGGAAGCCGAGCTCGGCGTGTGCGCGCACTGGCGCTACAAGGGCACCGACGTCAAATCCGGTTCCAATCACTACGAAGAGAAAATCTCCTGGCTGCGTCAGGTGCTCGAATGGCACGAGGAGCTGGGCGACATCGGTGGTCTGGCCGAACAGCTGCGGGTCGATATCGAGCCCGACCGGGTCTATATCTTCACCCCGGACGGTCATGCCATCGACTTGCCGAAGGGCGCGACGCCGCTGGACTTCGCCTACCGCGTGCACACCGAAATCGGTCATAACTGCCGTGGCGCCAAGATCAACGGGCGCATCGTGCCGCTCAACTACAGCCTGCAAACCGGTGAACAGGTCGAGATCATCACCAGCAAGCACGGCACCCCGAGCCGCGACTGGCTGAACCCGAACCTGGGTTACGTCACCACGTCGCGGGCACGGGCGAAGATCGTTCACTGGTTCAAGCTGCAGGCTCGTGACCAGAACGTCGCGGCTGGTAAAACCCTGCTTGAGCGTGAGCTCAATCGCCTCGGCTTGCCTGCGGTGGATTTCGACAAGCTGGCCGACAAGGCCAACATGAAAACCGCCGAAGACCTGTTCGCCGCCCTCGGTGCCGGCGACTTGCGTCTGGCGCAACTGGTCAACCTGGCGCAGCAACTGGTCGAGCCGGAGCGCGGCAACGAACAGCTGGAACTGATTCCACGCAAGGCTACGGGCTACAAACCGGGCAAGCGCGGTGATATCCAGATCCAGGGCGTCGGCAACTTGATGACCCAGATGGCCGGCTGCTGCCAGCCATTGCCGGGCGATGCCATCGTCGGCTACATCACCCAGGGGCGCGGTGTGAGCATTCACCGCCAGGACTGCGCCTCGGTGCTGCAGCTGGCCGGGCGCGAGCCGGAGAGGATCATCCAGGTCAGTTGGGGACCGGTACCGGTGCTCACCTATCCGGTGGACATCGTCATTCGCGCCTACGACCGTTCCGGTTTGCTGCGTGACGTGTCGCAAGTGCTGCTCAACGAGCGGATCAACGTGCTGGCGGTCAACACCCGCTCGAACAAAGAGGACAATACCGCGCTGATGTCCCTGACCATCGAGATTCCGGGGCTGGATGCATTGGGGCGGTTGCTGGGGCGGATTTCCCAGTTGCCGAACATCATCGAAACGCGGCGTAACCGCACACCTTGATGAACAGCGCCGATCCAATGTGGGAGCGGGCTTGCTCGCGAAAGCGGTGTGTCAGTCGACATCTGTGTAGCCTGATACTCCCTCTTCGCGAGCAAGCCCGCTCCCACAGGGTCCAGTAGAGATTGATCGATGTATTCACTTGAAGATTTGCTACACCTCATGAACCGCCTGCGCGACCCGCAGTACGGTTGCCCATGGGACATCAAGCAAACGTACGCCACCATCGTCCCGCACACCCTTGAGGAAGCCTACGAAGTCGCCGACGCGATCGAACGCGGTGACTTCGATCACTTGCAGGGCGAGCTGGGCGATCTGCTGTTCCAGGTGGTGTATTACAGCCAGTTGGCTCGCGAGGAAGGGCGCTTCGAGTTCGCCGGCGTAGTTGACAGCATCACCCGCAAACTGATCCGCCGTCATCCCCACGTGTTCCCCACCGGTGATCTGTACGCGCCTCTGGATGTCCCTCGCCTGAGTGAGGAGCAGGTCAAGCAGCGCTGGGAAGAGATCAAGGCCGAAGAGCGTGCGGAGAAATCTTCGGCACCCGAGCAGTTGTCGTTGCTCGATGACGTCCCCGCTGCATTACCGGCGCTGTCGCGCTCGGCAAAATTGCAGAAGCGCGCGGGGCAGGTCGGCTTCGACTGGCCGGACGCCTTGCCGGTGCTCGATAAAGTGCGTGAGGAACTCGATGAAGTGCTCGAAGCCATGTCGGAAAACGATCCCGAAGCCGTGGCCGACGAGATCGGCGACCTGCTGTTTTCCGTGGTCAATCTGGCGCGGCATCTCAAGGTTGATCCGGAAACCGCACTGCGTGGCGCCAACGGCAAGTTTGAAAGACGCTTTCGTTTTATCGAACAGGCATTGCGCGATACCCGTCGTCCCATAGAAGATTGCACCCTCGAAGAGTTGGACGCCTTGTGGGGCGAAGCCAAACGTCAGGAAAAGAATTTGCCCAGCTGCGGTTGAGCCGTGGCCCAAGTGAGTAATAAGCACCATGAGCATTTCCCTTCGCGACCAGTTGCTCAAAGCAGGGCTGGTCAACCAGAAGCAGGCCAAGCAGGTCAGCAAAGACAAGCAGAAACAACAGCGCCTGGCCCACAAAGGCCAGATCGAGCTGGATGACTCCCAACAGCGCGCAGCGCAGGAAGCCATGGCCGAGAAGGTCAAGCGCGATCAGGAACTCAACCGCCAGCAGCAGGAGAAAGCCGAGGCCAAGGCTCGTGCCGCGCAGGTCAAGCAGCTGATCGAAGTCTCGCGCCTGCCAAAGCTGACGACCGAGGACTACTACAACTTCGTCGACGACAAGAAGGTCAAGCGCATCTGCGTCAACACCCTGATGCGCAACAAGCTCAGCAGTGGATCGTTGGCTATCGTGCATCACGCTGGTGGCTACGAAGTGATTCCGCGCGAGGCGGCGCTGAAGATTCAGGAGCGCGACCCGCAGCGCATCGTGCAGCTCAATGTGCAGACTGAAGAGGTCATCGCCGAGGACGATCCGTATGCGGCCTATCAGATTCCTGATGACCTGATGTGGTAACAGATTCAATGTTCTAGCAGGCTTACATGTTTGCTAGTACTTTGCATGAATAATTCATTGAGCCCGAAAGGTTGTGTCGATACGATCTTTCGGGTTTTCTTTTGCAGGGAATAATATCTTTTTGCAAGGATATTTGTGTCAGGAGAAAGCAAGTGAAATGAGCTTTAGTATCCAAGGATGGGATAAATGTTTGTCAGTATCGCTTCGTTACGCCAACCCACTTTCAAGTCGCAGCTTTCACAGTCACGACCGCTCGGACAATCCATTAGCGATTATCTGGACGATGAACTTGTCGCTCGTGCCGAGCTTGTACGCCGAAAAATCAAGATCGCTGCAAAAGCTGCTCGCGAAGATCATGGCGCGACCGCTTGTGTTTTCTTTACCCTGCCTGAGTTCTTCTGGAACATCCCCTGGCGCGAGGTTCGCAATGTGGAGGAACTCCATGAGCTGAATTCTGCCTACCTGGAGAAAGTGCCAGCATGCATAGCTTTATTGATGACCGAACTGCCAGTGGAGCGCTATGGAAAGGTCGTATTGCTGGCGGGAAGCTGTGCAACACTCATCAAGGTTGGAGAAGGTGAGTCGGGTTATTACGACGTTATTAATTACTTGCTGGCGATCACCAATAAAGAATATGAAGTCGATATTCCTTTGATGTCGATGTGGCCGAAGCGCCATGTATCAGGTATCGACTTCGGTAAACACCTGGCTTCGGAGGGGGACTTTTGGCTGTTCAAGATTTCCGAGGAAATCGAAGTCAAGGTGAAGAAGCTAAGCAGCGTGCGGGCTGAACACAGTTATTTCGATGGTTATGAGGGGCGGTTCATCAACAGCCTCGTCAATGGCTGCCCTTTTGCAATCAACTTGTGCCTGGATTACTACAGTCTGAAAGAAGGCGAGCGCGACATTCAAGTTGAGTTGACCGAAGCAAAAATCGATTTCCTGATTGCCTGTGGCTTGCCTTTCAATTATTCCAAGCGTCACCCCTCATCGCTGCAGTTTTCGATCCGCAATGACGGAATGGGCAATGGCGAGGTCGAGGTGGTCAGGCTTCAAGCGGGCTGGATTGTTGAAAGTGTTCCTTCGGTGAAGATCGAAGATGACCTTCATTTGACGCTGATCGAGGTTGTCTGATGTGGATGCAGCCTGCCCGGCAGGAAAGGGCAGGCTGCACCATGGTCGAGTCTGTTTTCAACCGGTTGCGAGCTCGCGTTTACGCTCGAGCATTTCCAGTTCGGCCCTGTAGTTTTGCGCGTCGGCTTCGGAATGGAACATACCGACCAGCAGGTCTTGTTGGTGTACGTCCCAGATCCGGATGCCGGCGGCCACACCCTCGTGGGATTTATGTGAATCGTCGCGTTCAGTTACTTTGACAGTCATCTGCTAGCTCCAATCTCTGTTATCTGCAGCAAGGCGTGTGCAGGCCTCTGTTATAGAGTTTGGTAGCTTGCTAAGTAAATGGTTGAGTTTGGTAACGGTTTTTTGCAAAAACGGAAACAGTCCTGCAGCCCGCTAACTACGCGACATTCGGTCGCAGGCCATTGAGTTTCATGACAAAGGTTTCATGTTTGTGACGATGAAACTGCAGGCTGAATGCAAAACCTGTGGGAGCGGGCTTGCTCGCGAAAGCGATTTAACATTCAACATGGATGTCGGCTGACTCACCGCTTTCGCGAGCAAGCCCGCTCCCACAAGGATGTGGTGTTGCCCTATTTTCAGACGAAAAAAAAACGCCCCGAACCAGTCGGGGCGTTTTCATGTGCGGCTCAGCAGCGGGAAATCACTTGCCTTCCCAGCGCTTCAGTACCAGCGTGGCATTGGTGCCACCGAAACCGAAGCTGTTGCTCATCACGGTGTTGATGGTGGCGTTTTCGCGGGTCTTGGTCAGCACCGGCAGGTCGGCCACTTCAGGGTCCAGCTCGTCGATGTTGGCGGAGCCGGCAATGAAGTTGCCTTCCATCATCAGCATGCAGTAGATCGCTTCGTGAACGCCGGCGGCGCCCAGGGAGTGACCCGACAGGCTCTTGGTGGAGCTGATGGCCGGAGCCTTGTCGCCGAACACTTCACGCACGCCTTTCATTTCCGCTACGTCGCCGACCGGAGTCGAGGTGCCGTGGGTGTTCAGGTAGTCGATCGGGGTGTCGACGGTGGACAGCGCCTGCTGCATGCAGCGGATCGCGCCTTCGCCACTTGGGGCAACCATGTCGTAGCCGTCGGAAGTCGCGCCGTAGCCGACGATTTCCGCGTAGATCTTCGCGCCACGGGCCAGAGCGTGTTCCAGTTCTTCGACCACGACCATGCCGCCACCGCCGGCGATGACGAAGCCGTCACGGTCGGCGTCGTAGGCACGGGAGGCTTTTTCGGGGGTGTCGTTGCGCTTGCTGGACAGGGCGCCCATGGCGTCGAACAGGAACGACTGGCTCCAGTGCTCTTCTTCACCGCCACCGGCGAAGACGATGTCCTGCTTGCCCATCTGGATCTGTTCCATGGCGGTACCGATGCAGTGAGCACTGGTGGCGCAGGCAGAAGCGATGGAGTAGTTCAGGCCCTTGATCTTGAACGGAGTGGCCAGGCAAGCGGAAACGGTGCTGCTCATGGTCCGCGTGACGCGGTATGGGCCGACGCGCTTGACGCCTTTCTCGCGCAGGATGTCCAGCGCTTCCATCTGGTTCAGGGTCGATGCGCCACCGGAGCCGGCGATCAGGCCGGTACGCGGGTTGGAAACCTGCTCTTCGGTCAGGCCCGAGTCGGTGATGGCGTCTTTCATGGCCAGGTAGGCATAAGCTGCCGCATGGCCGACGAAGCGATAGATCTTGCGATCGATCAGTTCTTCAAGGTTGAGGTCGATGGAGCCGGAAACCTGGCTACGCAGACCCATTTCGGCATATTCCGGGTTGAACCGGATGCCAGGGCGGCTTGCACGCAGGTTAGCGGAGACGGTCTCTTTGTCATTGCCCAGGCAAGAAACGATGCCCAGACCAGTGATAACGACGCGGCGCATGCGGATAACCCTTAGAAGTTGTCAGTGGAGGTGAACACGCCGACCCGGAGGCCTTCGGCGGTGTAGATTTCGCGACCGTCGACAGTGACCGAACCGTCGGCGATGGCCAGGTTCAGCTTGCCCTTGAGGACGCGCTTGATATGAATGTTATAGGTGACTTTCTTGGCGGTCGGCAGGACCTGTCCGAAGAATTTCACTTCGCCCGAACCCAGCGCACGGCCACGGCCCGGCAGGCCTTGCCAGCCCAGGAAGAAGCCGACCAGTTGCCACATGGCGTCGAGGCCCAGGCAGCCCGGCATCACCGGATCGCCTTCGAAGTGGCAGGCGAAGAACCACAGGTCCGGATTGATATCCAGCTCGGCGACCAATTCACCTTTC
>Ga0209050_1001026_pt1 | contig 34801 bp, 27 predicted proteins | sample Araplavi_mTSA_r2_FD_184276 | JGI IMG/M metagenome (GOLD analysis project Ga0209050, IMG submission 184276) | Arabidopsis root microbial communities from North Carolina, USA - plate scrape MF_Cvi_mTSA_r2 (SPAdes) (version 2) | ecosystem: Host-associated > Plants > Roots > Endosphere | place: USA... | reverse complement strand
CGAAGGGGAGGAGGGTTTGTGCGACCGGTGAAAAAGACCGGCGATGGATTGGACAAGGCCCATGCTGGCGGAGGCGTTCGAGGTGCAGCGCGGTGCCGTACCCTTTGTGCTGCGCAAACGCGTATGCCGGATAGGTGCGGTCGTGGTCGAGCATCAAACGATCACGGGTGACCTTGGCAAAGATGCTCGCCGCGGCGATGGAAAAGCTGAGGGTATCGCCATCGATCACCGCGGTTTGCTCGATGGGGAAACCACGCACGGGCAGGCCATCGATAAGCACGTGATCCGGCTTCGTGGTGAGTTGTTCCGTAGCCCGCTGCATGGCCACGTGGGTGGCGCGGAGGATATTGATGCGGTCGATTTCCTCGGTTTCCACGACCGCGACCGCCCAGACGATTTCGGAGTGGGCGGAGAGTTCCTCGTAGATCTGGTCCCGTTGCCGGGCGGAGAGTTGCTTGGAATCCCGCAGCACGGGGTGCCGGAATTTTAGCGGCAGGATCGCGGCGGCGGCTACCACCGGGCCGGCGAGGGGACCGCGGCCGGCTTCATCGATCCCCGCGATCAAAGAAAAACCTCGCGCACGGAGAACTTCTTCGTGCGCGAGGTTGCAAGGCATCGCCGATTTCGGCGGTGAAATTGTTTTCTTTAAGACCTGAGGGTCTTTAGGCCAGAGCGGGCTCTTCGGTCTTACCGGCCTTGGCGGCGTTCTTCTTGGCCTTCTCGGCTTTGGAGATGACCTTGGCCTTCGGCTTCACGTAGAGAGCTTCCTTACCCTTGCGATCGCGCAGGTAGTAGAGCTTGGCGCGGCGCGGGGCGCCTTCGCGTTCGACTTCGATCTTGGCGATACGCGGGGAGTGCAGCGGGAACACGCGCTCGACGCCTTCGCCGTAGCTGATGCGGCGGACGGTGAAGTTCGCATTGATGCGGGTCCCCTTGCGGGCGATGACCACGCCGGTGAAAATCTGAACGCGCTCCTTTTCGCCTTCCTTCACGATCGTGTGTACACGAACGGTGTCACCCACGTTGAAGTTCGTGACTTCTTTTTTCAGCTGTTCGTTCTCGATGGTGGCAAGGATCTGGCCTTTATTCATGGCGACGGAAAATGGCGGTTTGGTTTGAAAAGGGGGCGGACATCTAGCGTAAAAGAGAAGTCACGCAACTGCAATTCTCTATCTTATTGTGTCTGACTCCGCCGACTCGCCCATCATCGATCTCTCCAGCGACCACTATTACATGGGGGAGGCCCTGCGCCAGGCCCGCAAGGCATTGACGTCCGAGGAGGTGCCGATCGGGGCGGTGGTGGTCCTCGCCGGGCAGATCATCGCCCGCGCCGGGAACCAAGTGGAGACCCTCAAAGATGCTACGGCGCATGCGGAAATGCTCGCTTTGACCCAGGCGGAGCACGTGGTCGGCGATTGGCGCCTCACCGAGTGCGACTTATACGTGACCAAGGAGCCTTGCCCGATGTGCGCTGGGGCGCTGGTCCATACCCGGGTCCGGCGGGTCATTTTCGGGTGCCCTTCGCCCAAGGACGGGGCCGGCGGCTCGCTCCTGAACCTCCTCCAGCACCCGCAGCTGAATCACCGCTGTGCCGTCACCTCCGGGGTGCGCGCCGACGAATGCGCCGACCTTTTGCAGACCTTTTTCCGCGGACGCCGGGGCGGCTAGGGTTCCGGGGGCCGCTTTTTGGCCGATTTGGCCTTTAGGCCGGTGAAAACCAGCCCGATTCCCGTGCCGACCATGGCACCAAAGACCCCGAAAAAGAGCGCCAGCACCAGAATCTCCGAAATGGTGTGAGCAATCGGCACCGCTTCACCCATCCGGCGCGGAGCGAGCACGGTATAGAGCATGTAGCCCTCGGCCAGCACGAGGCCGGCGAGGCCGAAGGGTTTGGTGTAATTGCGATTGGGGGGCAGGGTCTCGGGTTGCTCCATCGATTTTTTCGGACGCGGGAAAGAGGGCGAATAGACATGCCCTCCGGTCTGCTGTCGAGGAGGGCTGTGCAGCAAGTTCTGAGAAAAATGTGTGCATGGGCAAGCCGGCTGCTATTTCGTTATTAAGACGTCCATGATCCTCCGCACCACCGCCACTCTACTGACCGCCACGGTTCTTTCCGGCTGTAGCCAGATGGTTTACGTGCCGCCCGGTACTTCCGTGGAAATCGCCCTGGCCCGCAAGCCCGAGGTCACCCGCATGCCGCCGCCCCCGCCCGGTGCGATCGCCGTGGCTCCCGGGGGCGCTTCCTCCGCGCCGCGCGTGCGCGATCTACATCTCCCGCCGGTGGAACCCAATTTGCCGACCAGCGACTCCGTCACCGCGGTGGCCGAAGCTTTTACCCGGGGCAACGATGCCCTGCAAAGTGGCCAGAACGACGTGGCCATCACCGCTTTTCAGCAGGCGGTCCAAATCGACCCGAAATTCTCTGAAGCCTGGCAGAAGCTGGCCATGGCCTACGAAAAAGCCGGCAAACCCGACAAGGCCAAGGACGCATATCGCCATTCCAAGGAATTCGTTCAGCAATAACCGGGCGGCGGCGCTACAAGTGGTTGAGTTGAAACAGGATCGTTGCGGTCCGAGGATTGCAACCGAGCCGGGTCGCGTGTCTTTTGTGTCTTTTTCCCGGCGATGACTCGACCTTTGCCCCCAGAAGTCCTTTCACCGGCGACGATTCAGTTCGATCGCCGGATGATGGACCATTTCCCGAGCATGGTCTGGTTTGACAATGCCAACGGGCACCTGGTCTACGCGAACAAAGAGTCGCTGGATTTCACCGGCCGGACCATGGCCCAGGAAGTGGGGCTGGGCTGGCTGGAAGCCGTGCATCCCATGGAACGGGATCAGTACATGGCCTCCTACCGGGTGGCCCGCGAGGCGCGCCGCCCCTTTGAGATCGAGTACCGCCTGCGCCGGCATGATGGCGTGTACCGCTGGATGCTCGACCGCGGCAATCCGCTCATGGACGAAGCCGGGAAGGTGTTCCTCGGCTACCTCGGCCTGCGCCACGACACGACCGACCGGCGCGAGATCGATAATGTCCGCCGGGAAGTGGAAGAGCAGGTGCGCGTGCTCGGCCTGGCTACGCGCGACTGGGTCTGGAGCTGGGATGCCCGCACCGATCGCGTGGTGCACAATACCGCTTTCTCCGAAGCCCTCGGCGATGTACCCGGGCCGCGGGGCGCGACGCAGACGTGGTGGCAGCAGCGCGTACACCCGAGTGATACCGGCCACGTGCTGCGGACCTTTGCCGCGGCGATCAAGGATCGTTCGCCCGATGCCCGCAGCGAGTACCGTTTTCGCCGGGCGGATGGCAGCTATGCCTACGTCGAGGACCGCGTGTGTTTCATCCGCGATACGCGGGGAAATGTCATCCGTGTACTCGGTGCGATGCGCGACATCACCCAGCGCAAGCGGGTGGAGGAAGCGCACGGCCGGTTCACGAAGATCCTCGAAAGCACGACGGACTTCGTGGCCATGGCTTCGGCCGGCGGCCTGATTTTGTATGTGAATGCCGCCGCGCGCGGCATGCTCGGCTGGCCGGATGACAAGAGTGTCGCCGGCGTGCACATGACGGAGATTCACCCGCCGTGGGCCGCGGAGATCATTTTCGAGGAAGGCATTCCGGCGGCGATCGAGGGCGGTACGTGGACGGGGGAAACCGCGCTGCTCACTGGCGAAGGGCACGAGCTGCCCGTCTCGCAGGTCATCATCTCGCACCGCAATACGCACGGCGACCTGGAGTTCCTCTCCACGATCATTCGCGATATCAGCCAGCAGAAGCGCGAAGAGGTCACCCGCATCGAATGGGCGAACCGATACGACGCCGCCATTCGCGCGAGCGGCCAGGTGCTCTTCGACTGGAACTCGAACACCAACGAAATCACCTACGGCGGCGATCCCTCGCAGATCTTCGGCTACACGGCGGACGATCTCGCCGGTGGTCTCGATCGCCTGCGCGAACTGGTTTTCCCGGAAGACCTCACCGCCTTCGACGAAGAGGTGCAGCGCGTGACTGCCACCCGCGAACCGTTCCGCCTCGGTGTCCGGATCGTGCACAAATACGGCCGCGTGGTGCACATGGAAGCGAAGGGCTACTTCTTCATCGATCGCCTCGGCGAGATCGGGCGAATGGTCGGTTTCTTTGCGGACGTCACCATCCAGCGGCTCGCCGAGCAGGCGCTGTCGCGGGCGCAGGAAGGCCTTGAAGCCCGCGTCGCCGAGCGGACCGCGGAACTCGCCGCGGCCACCACCGTGATCGAAGAGCGCGCCTTGCAAAGCGAGATCGTCGCCCAGCTCGGGCAGCGAGCACTCGCCGGTGTCGCGCTGACCGTGCTGCAGCACGATGCCGCGGCCCTCGTCCGCGCGACCTTGCGCGTGGATCTCGTCTCGATCCTCGAACTCACGCCCGATGGCGCCCAGCTCTTTGCCGTGGCCGAGTCGGGCTGGCCGGATGCGGACCTGCATCCGGTGGCAATCGGGAAAGGCTCGCAGTCCGGCTACACGTTGCTGACCGGGGCGCCGGTGATCGTCGAAGACCTGCGTGCGGAGCAGCGCTTTACGCCTTCGGCCCACGCCCTGGCCGCCGGGGCCATCAGCGGGGTGAGTGTCGTCATCGAATCGAGCGACCGTCCGCTTGGGGTGCTCATCGCCATGACGCGGACGCGCCGCGATTTCACCCAGGACGACGCGAACTTCCTCAAGTCGATGGCCAACGTGCTCACAGCGGCCATCGAGCGGAAGCGCGCGGAAGAAAGCATCCGGGCTGCGCGGGAACAAGCCGAAGCGGCCAACCGCGCGAAGAGCGAATTTCTCTCCCGCATGAGCCACGAGCTGCGCACGCCGCTCAACGCCATCCTCGGGTTCACCCAGCTACTCGAGCTCGATCAGCCCAGCCCGAGCCAGGCGGAAAGCGTCGCGCACATCTCGCGCGCGGGTCAGCACCTGCTGGGCTTGATCAATGAGGTGCTCGATATCGCCCGCATCGAAACCGGCCGCCTCACCCTGGCCAGCGAAACGGTCGAGCTCTGGCCTTTCATCCGCGAAGTCGCCGCGCTGGTCATGCCGATCGCGCAGCGCCAGCAGATCGATCTCGTGCTCAACGAGCCCGGCGGCATGCCGCTCTATGTCACTGCGGACCGCCAGCGCTTGAAGCAAGTGCTGCTGAACCTGCTCTCCAACGCGGTGAAATACAATCACCCGAGGGGCCGCGTCGTCGTCACGAGCACGACCGATGGCTTGCAGCACCGGGTCTCGGTTTCCGATACCGGCCCCGGCATCGCCGAAGACAAGATCGACCGCCTCTTTGTGCCCTTCGAACGGCTCGGCGCCGAATCGCTCGGCGTCGAAGGCACCGGCCTCGGCCTGGCCCTTTCGCAGCGCATTGTCTCGGCGCTGGGCGGGGTGCTCGGCGTGGAGTCGAAGCTGGGCGAGGGGAGCACCTTCTGGGTGGAATTGCCCGCGGTGCATCACATCGTCGAAGACGAGCCGCCGCCGCCGCTGCCGATTTTGCCCGCGGTCGAAGAGCCGAAGGTGCGCCGCAAGGTGCTCTACATCGAGGACCAGGATCTCAATCTCCGGCTCGTCGAACGCATCCTGCACAATCGCCCCGGCTACGAATTGATCACCGCCATGCAAGGCGGCCTCGCGCTCGATCTCGCCCGCGAACATCGCCCGGATGTGATCCTGCTCGACATCAATCTGCCCGACATGTCCGGCGACGAAGTCCTGCGCCGTCTCAAAGCCGACCCCGACCTCGCGGCCATGCCCGTAATCATGGTCAGCGCCGACGCCATGGGAGACCGGGTCGAGGAACTGATGAGCCTGGGCGCCTCCGCCTACCTCACCAAACCCTACAAACTCCGCGAATTCTTCCGCACCCTCGATCTGGCCTTGCCGATCGGGTGACGGATCAGGGGACCCTTTGCTGCAAACGTTGGACTACCGAAGGTAGGTCGCAGGGGAATCATGGGCGACAATACAGGCTTCAGCCTGCTCGTGGCCACGGCGGAAACTCCACCACCCTTCCGCAGCTTAAGAAAAAACGCGGCTGTCTGGGCGTCTTTCTGGGTGGAGCATGCGACCCGCATGCCGTTCGCGGCGACTCGCCGCGAACACCGTGAAGCAATGGCTGCAAACGGAGCGTTTCCTCTGAAAAAGTCGCCTTTCGTCTCCTGTTCGGCGAGTCGCCGAACAGCGCACGCGAGTCGCGTGCTCCACCCGGGCATCCCATTGATGCAGGCTCCTTTCGAATACTTCATTTCAGCCACCGTTTCATCCGCTTTTGGGCTTCGGAGTGACTGACGATCTGGCCGTTTTCGATCGCTTGCTCGCCGCGGGCGATTCCTGCGGAAACTCCCTTTTGGGATCGAAGGCCGGAATTGATTTTCCCGGCCTTGCGCTTGAGGTTGGTCACTCGTTTCGACGGTATGAGGTGCTATCCAAAGGCTGCTCTTGGACCGCGACAAGGGCGGAAAGCCCCTGCTATTTCAAATACACCAACTCCGCCTGCCGTTGCTTCGCGATGGTCTCGTGGGCGATCTGGCGGAGGCTGGCGGCTTGGTCGGCGGTGAGGCCTTTGGGCAGGAATTGCGTGAGTTTGGTCACGTCGTCCTGGAAGAGGAATTCGTACCACACGCATGAGCCGAGGTAGTTGCCGGCGGCATTCGCGTGGTGGGCGTCGAGCGTCAGTTTTGCGGCTGGGTCTTTGGCGGCGTTGGGATCATTCGTCGGCGCGGTGTCGGGGGTGGCCGTGTTGGCACCGGGCTTTTTCCAGATCCAGCCGACATTGAGACTACCGATTTGGCTCGGGAGCGCGCCGGGTTGCGGCTTTTTGAAATTGAAGGCCGTGTCCTTCGCGTAGGTCCACGTGGGCGTTTTGCGGGCGGCCTGGAAGGCGTCGCCGATCGGGAGGATCCGCAGATGGTAGTCGGTCGCCATCTTGCGGTAGTTGGTCTGCAAGGCCGCGTGCATCTGGTCCGAGGTGAAGGTGCCGTCCTTGAACAGCGGATCGTCCTCCCGATAGGCCCAGCTTTCGTGGATGATGATTTCCGACTTCGGTGTCTTCGCCTTGATGAAATCGACCAACTCGTGCGCGTAAGGTTCGTAGGTCTCCGGCTTGAAGCTGAGCAGGCTGTACTGGTGGATGGAGACGTAGTCCCAGGGGCCGGCCTGGAGCGCTTCGTTCACATTGATCTTTTTGCCCGGCGGCGCGAGGCGCGGCGCATTGCCCGCCTGCGAGTAAAACCGGGCCTTGGCCGAATCGGGATCGGTCTGTGCCGCTTTCACCGCCTCGGAGTGCTCTCGCAGTGAGCAGCCGCCTTTGATCATGTTCAGAAAAACGAGGTCCTTGTGCCCTTCCTTCGCCAGGTCCGCCAAGTAGCTAGTGCTGTTGCCGGTGAAGCTGTTGCCGAAGATCAGCAGGCGAACCTTTTGGTTCGGAGCAGGCTCCGCCGCCTGGGAAAAAGCGGCGACGACAGAAAGGGTGCACAGCGCCCGGAGGAGTGGCTTCATAGAGGGCGGGAAAGAAAATCGGGAAATGGCCGGGCCGCTACTCACCGATTGGGTGGCAACGTTTTTGCGTATTCGCTCGGCAGTATGAAGGTCCAGCCCTCGGCTTTCATGAAATCGACGATCGCCGCGAAGTCAGTGAAGCCCTGCTCGCTGAACATCTGCGGATGAAACTGTAGCGCGGTGAGCGTGAGCTGGGGATTGTTCCGCTTCGCGTAGGTTTCCTTGAACTTGGCGAAGTTCGGTTTGCCCACGCCGTCGTTTTCCCCGGCCAGGGCCATGGGGATGAGCACCTTTCCTTCGAGTGCCTTGGACATCGGTACCCCGGGGTAGAGGAAGATCAGCCGAAGCTCGGACGTTTCATTGAGCGCCTTCGCCGTATCGAGATCCACGGCGTTGAACCCGGCGCCGAAAGCCACGATCGGTTGCCCGAGCACGCGCAGCGCGGCGGCCTGCGATTGGGCCAGAGCTTCTTTCTGGTGCTCGTACCCGGAGTCTTTGAATTCGTATTTCGGCAGCTCGCCTTCCTTCCACTGCTTGTGATCCCAGCCGTGATTCCAGAACTCGACCTTCCCGGTCGCCGCGGTCTTCTTGAGCCACTCTTCGTAGGCCGGATTCGGCTTTTCGAGGGATTGTAAAATGATGCCGAGGCTCGGATTCGCCCCGTGCTCCTGTGAAACCTGAATGAAGCGGTCCCACTTGCCGTTGAGCCCGCGGACGTCGTCGGCCTTGATGATGGCAATCTTTTCCGCCGCCCAAGCAGGCAGGGCGAAAGCGAGGAGGAGGGAAGGGAGGGAGAGGAATGCTCGGAGGCGCATGCCCGCGATTAAGCGGAAAGCGCCCGCCGCTGCCATTCCTTTCCTTTGCGGCTACCGGTCCCGCTAGGTGGACCGGCTCAGCTGGCGAGCACGGTCCGGGCTTGGGCGATCGCCGTGCTCCAGGACTTGCGCTGTTCGACCACGAACCGCTCGGATGCCCCGGTCGCCGTCGAGACGACTAGGCCGTTGGGGATGAGACCCAGCGTCAGGGCTGGAGCGGCGGTGGCAATCTCGCCCAGCGGAAGATCGGTCTCGTGGGGCTGGAGATTGAGCGGGTGCGAACGAAAGAACAGCCGTCGATTCGTGAGGTAGAGCCAGCCGCCCACACCTTCGCCATTGCGGAAGTGATTCGCCGGCCCGTCGTGGAGCAGCTCTTCGCCGGGGAAAACCGGCTTGGCCGCGGTGGTTTTCCGCCGCTGATAAGCGACGAAGCCCGCCATGATGAGGCCGAAAAAGAGCCCGCCGATCAGGCCTGCCGCGAGGCCGATAGGCCCGGGCCGCATGAAGGCGAAAAACACGGCCATGAACAAGCCGAAGGGAACTCCTGCGAGTAGCGTATTCTTGATGAACTTCATAAGGAAGGGGGTGAAGTTGCGTGGCGCGAGCCGATGGCCCGCCACCGCGCAGTCTACTTCATCCCGCTCCTTCCGCAAGTGGATCGAAAAAGCCCCGGAATTCCCCGGCTACTTCCGCTTCACCGAGATCTGCTTGAAGCGCTGGGTGATGTCTACGAGCGACGCTTCCACCCCAAGGCGTTCGAGGCTGCTGGCGCCGACGAAACCGACGCAGCTCGTGCGGTCGATGACCTGCTGCGCGTCTTCCGGCGCGGCGATTGGTCCGCCGTGGCAGAGGAAGAAGATGTCTTTGCGGACCGCGAGCGCGCCATCGATCACGGCCTGCGTGCGGGTCACGGCGTCATCCATCGAGCAGGTCGCGCCGGTCACGCCGATGCTGCCGCCGATCGTGGTGCCCACATGGGCAATGATGCAATCCGCGCCGGCCTCGGCCATGGCCCGGGCGTCTTCCGGCGTGGCGCAGTAGACGGTGGAGAAGAGCTCCATCTTTGAAGCGATGGCGATCATCTCGTACTCCTTCTTCACGCTCATGCCGGTTTCCTCGAGCACATTGCGGAAGTGGCCGTCGACGATGCAATGGGTGGGAAAATTGTTCACCCCGGAGAAGCCCATGTCTTTCACCTGGAGCAGCCAGTGCCACATGCGGCGGCGCGGATCGGTGGCGTGCACGCCGCAGATCACCGGGCACTCTTCCACGATGGGGAGCACCTCGTGTTCGCCGATCTCCATGGCGATGGCATTGGCATCGCCGTAGGCCATGAGGCCGCAGGTGCTGCCGTGACCGGCCATGCGGAAGCGGCCGGAATTGTAGATGATGATGAGGTCGGCGCCGCCTTTTTCGATGAACTTCGCGGAAATGCCGGTACCCGCGCCAGCGGCGATGATCGGTTCGCCGCGGTCGAGCGTGGCTTGCAGGCGTTCGCGGACTTCCGCGCGAGTGTAGGGATTACCTTTTCCGGTCCAGGGGTTGGGCATGGGGTCGAGAGGTCAGAGGTGAATGGATGAAAACGAAAAGCAGGAAAAATCGGGAGGCCGACCGTATCCGACTCGCGGGCGGGCTTGGCCAGCCTTTGTGTGATGCCGATAGCGAGACGTGGGCGAGCAGCGGTCCACGGAACACTCAGACGGGCACGGAGAAAGACAGAGCGGAAGGAGGTGGACGGGTAACGTAACGGAAAGGGGACGAGCGCCCAAAATTCCTCTTTCCGTGTCTTCGGTGGTTCTCCATGTTCCGGCTCCTCCGCCCTTGCCCAATGCAAAAGAGCGGGGCAACCTCCCTCCCATGTCCGCGGAAGACGCGCCGACCATATCAGATTCACATTTCGAGATTTCGCTTGGTAGCGTCGGCCCCGGGGCCCGCGTCTTTGGGCGATATCGGCTGGAAAAAGAGCTCGGCCGTGGGGGCATGGGTGTCGTCTGGCTGGCCCAGGATGAAAAAGTCGACGTCCCCGTCGCGCTGAAATTTCTGCCCGATGTCGTGGCCCGCGACGCAGAGAGTGTGGAAGAGCTCAAGCGCGAGCTGCGCCGCGGCCTCACCCTCACGCACCCCGGCATTGTGCGCGTCTACTCCTTCGAGCAGGACGACACCGGCGCCGCGATCGTGATGGAATACGTGGATGGCCCGACGCTTTCCTCGCTGAAGCTGAAGCAGACCAGCACGTGTTTCGATGCGGAGGAATTGCTCCCGCTGCTCGAGCAGCTTTGCGCCGCGCTCGATTACGCGCATTTCGAGGCGAAGATCGTCCACCGCGACCTCAAGCCGCGGAACCTCATGCTCACGAGCAAGGGCCGGCTCAAGATCGCCGATTTCGGCGTGGCCACGAGCATCTCCGATACGGTCTCGCGCGCCACCCGCCGCAACGACGGCTCCGGCACCCCGCCGTACATGAGCCCGCAGCAGGCCTTCGGGGAAGACCCATCGCCGAGCGACGATATCTACAGCCTCGGAGCGACCCTGTACGAACTGCTCACCGGCCGTCCGCCATTTTACCAGGGTAACATTCTTGCCCAGGTCCAGCAGCGTGTGCCGCCTTCGCTGAGCGAACGGCGCGAAGTGCTCAAGATCACCAAAAAGAAACCCCTGCCGCCGCAGTGGGAGGAAACCATCGCCGCCTGTCTCGCGAAGCTGCCGGAGGATCGGCCGCAGCGGGCGGGCGAAGCGCTGGAGATGTTCAAGGGGCTGCGTCCGCCGCCGAAGACCGGCCACACCGAAGTCGCGCCCATCGATCCGGCGCTGTCGCTGCAAGCGGCTGCCGCGCGCGGGATCGTGCGCAAAGGTTCGTCGATCGAAGACGCACCAACCGAACTGGCCGGCGTGCCGCATCGCCCTGAGGAATCGACCTCGCCGGGCCGCCCGACCCGGCCGCCAGTGCCAAAGCAAAAAAGCCCGGCCGCCGCGTACTTCATTCTCGCCGTGCTGGTTTCCAGCGGCTTCGCCATCTGGTGGTGGCAGCAGGAGGAAAACAAAAAGGCGCTGGCGCAATTGCAGGCCACCCAGGAACTCGCTGCGGCCACCACGCCGGTGCCGGTGCAGCGGGCGGAGCCGGTGAACGTGCCGACCGCGCCCGCAGTCGACCCCGCCAAACTTGCCGCTGAAGAGCAGGCTCGCGAAGCCGCGGCCAAAGCCCAGCAAATGCAGACCGCGGAAGAGCAGGCTGCCGCCGAGGGGAAAATCCCGAAGGCCGGCGCCCCGTGGCAAAACAGCCTCGGCATGAAATTCGTGGCGGTGACCGGCGTGGCTCCGCTGATCAGCATTTTCGAAACGCGCCTTTCGGATTATCACGAATTTGCCGCGGAAACGAAGCGGCCGTGGACCCCGACGGAATTCATCCAGGGGGATGATCATCCGGCCGTGAATGTGAGCTGGGTCGACGCGGTTTCCTTTTGTGAATGGCTGACCAAACGCGAGCGCGCCGAAGGCCGCCTCGGGCAGCGCCAGCGGTACCGGTTGCTCACCGATCTCGAGTGGAGCCGGACCGTGGGCGTCGCCGCCGAGCAGGGTGCCACACCGAAGGATCGCGACCGCAAGGTGAAGGAAATCTTCCCGTGGGGCACCGCCCCCGTGCCGCCGAATGGCACCGAGAACCTCGCCGGTGAAGGCGAAACGCGCCTGCCGGAAAAGGAGCTGCTCGGCTATCGCGACGGTTACACGCACACCGCTCCCGTCGGCCATTTCCAGCCCAGCCACGACGGGGTCTACGATCTCGGCGGCAATGTCTCCGAGTGGGTGGACGACATTTTCGCCGAGGATGAAACCGAGCGCACCGTGCGCGGCGCCGCCTGGATTTACCTCGCCGATTTCGACCGCTGCTCGACCTTCCGCTGGCATCAATCCGCCACCGACATGGCCGACTACATCGGCTTCCGCGTCGCCCTGGACCTCGGCACGAAGCCGTAGGGCAGATCAATTTAAGTGTAGTCGTGTTTGAGTGACATAGCCGTGGCGCCGCGCACTTCTGTCGCGAAGTGACGGTGGAACGGCCTCTCCGAGGGCATTTCGTAAGATGTGCGCCGCAATGCGGTGCCTAACTTTCACTCAAAGCGCGGCTCGCTATCGCTCGCGTCAGATTTCAAAAAACGCCCTCGGAGAGGCCGTTCCACCGTGCTTCGCACACAATAGGTTCGCGTTGCTCACGCTTATTTGTTTGCGAAACGGAAAAGTGACAAAAGAAAGGGTTGCCACGGACACTCTCTGTTTACTAAACGTTCGCTAGGTTAGCGAAGGTTTTCAATCCCACCCTCCCCAAACGTATTCCCCATGGCCCACAAAAACACCCGCCTCACGGCGGCTGAACTTGCCCATCTGCAAGGTCACCTCCAAACCGCGCTCGAAGTCGAGCTGAGCACGGTACCTATCTATCTCTACACCTATTACTCGATCAATCGTTCTCCGTCCTGGAACGATGATGAGAAATCGGGTGATGTGCTGGCGACTTACGCGAACAAAGCGGGCGGCATCATCATGAGCGTGGTGGTCGAGGAGATGCTGCATATGTCGCTGGCCGCGAATATCCTTCGCGCGATTGGCGGCACGCCCAAGGTTTACGGCCGTTCGCCGGCGTCGTTCCCCACGAATCTGCCCCACCACAAGAAACTTGCGCCGGATGGCAAGCCATATTCGTTTGGCCTGGAGCCACTTTCGGTCGCGCAGTTCGAGAAATTCCTCGAGATCGAGCTGCCCGAGAAAAAGGACGCCAAGCCGGAGGGTAACCACTGGGAAACCCTCGGCCAGTTTTACGACTACATTACCGAGCAGATCAAGCGGGTGGACCCCGCGGTGTTCAAGCATCACGAGAGCACGCAGCTCCACGGGGAGAACGGTTATTATGCTCCGAACAACGTCGATACGATCTATCCGAAGAATGCGGATTGGGTAAAGGAAAACGGCAAGAACCCGATGAACCCGCATCCTTCGCGGCTGACGGCGAAGCAGGCGCAATTCGATAACAACACGCACAGCGGTGGTGTGCGCGCGATCCATTCCATCGAGGATGCGGTCAAGGCGATGACCGTGATCAAGCATCAGGGCGAAGGCGACTCGGTCACCGATGACGAGTTCGACGACAAGGAGCACGACGAAGAGACCCACTGGTACAAGTTCAACGCGCTGTGCAAGGAACTCGCCAAAAAGAACTCTGTGGTCGGGAAGAATATCGGCCAGGCGCTCTTCCCGAGCTTTGTCGCCAACCCGACGCTTCTGTCGTGGAGCAAGCAGACGAATGGAGCAAGCGATGACGTGATCAACCTCGTGAACGCGGTTTATTCCTATGTGCTGCTGCTGACCGAGACCAGCTACACGCTCTCCGGATCGGCCCAGCACACCATGTTCTACATTGGTATGCACAAGGCGATGATCTTCATCCTCGATAAGCTCATCGGGAACATGCGTTACGCTTCGAATTACCCCTCCGGTTTTGGCGGGAGCGGTTTCCAGGGCCTCGCGCCGACCTTCGAGAACTTCCAGTTCTCGTCCATCTCCGCCGCGAAGTCGCAGCTCTGTGCGCTGGCCACCACGGTCAACACCGCGTTTCCAGGTGTGTGCGACGACAATATCTATCAGCGCATCAACGATCTGCCGGATGTCAGCGTGGATCCGTCCAAAAATCTGATCTCCTTCGCCACGCCGTAATCATCCGAGCGCTTCACGGAACTATCTTTCTCCTCCCGCATGAGTACTTCGAAACCGACTCCTCCTCGTGAACTTCACGCCTGCCTGGGCCTGAACGCCTGCAAAGGCCACGATCGTTTTGGGACCAATGACTGCGCCGGCATGGGAGCCTGCGCCACGGCGCAGGCGCATAGCTGCCACACGCTGAACAACTGCCACAGCCAGGGCGGCTGCGGTCTCTACGGCACGGGCCACGAGCAGAATCACCCCGGGGACAATCCGTGCGCCTGGCAGGGCTCCTGTGCGGTGCCGATCAATGCCGAGCGCATTTCCACGGATGGCCCCAATCAGGGCAAGAGCGTGTGGTTGCGGGCGCGCGCCGTTTTCGAGGAGCGCATGAAAAGAGCCAAACGCACCTTTGGTCCGCCCCCGGCGACACTGTCGAACGGCTCCATTCACAACTCGGTCACTTACAATACCTCCGAAGGTCCGCCCACGGCCTGGCTGGAAGCGACGCTCTCCGGCGGTTACACCGCTTGCGGCGCCAGCGGGCTCAGTGGGGGCGGTAGTTGCATCTGAAGTGAACGAACGTGCCGCGCAAAGACAGGCCGCGGTCGAGGCCATGCCCCGGCTGGGGCTCGGGCTCGGGCTCCGGCACGTTCACTTCGATCATATCCTCACGCACCGGCCGCACGAAGTCGGCTGGTTCGAGGCGATCTCGGAGAACTTCATGTTTTCCCATGGTCGCCCGCGCCAGATCTTGCGCCAGGTGGCCGAGCACTACCCGATCGCGCTGCACGGGGTTTCTCTCTCCATTGGCAGCACCGATCCGCTCGATCAGAAATACCTCGCGGCGCTAAAAAAGCTCGCCGGGGAGATCCAGCCTGTGTGGGTGAGCGATCACCTCTGCTGGACGGGCGTGCTGGGCCGCCACACGCACGATCTGCTGCCGCTCCCGCTCACTGAAGAATCACTGGCGCATTGCATCGCCCGGGTGACGCAGGTCCAGGACTTCCTCGAACGTCCGCTCGTGCTGGAAAACCCCAGTACCTATCTCACGTTTGCGCAGAGCACGTTGAACGAGCCCGAGTTCCTCACGGAATTGGTGAACGCGACGGGCTGCGGACTCCTGCTCGATGTGAACAATTGTTACGTCACCTGTTTTAATCACGGCCTCGATCCGCTGCGCTACCTGCGGGAGTTTCCCCTGCGTAGCGTCGTGCAGATGCATCTCGCGGGTCATACGCACTGTGGCACGCACATCATCGACACGCATGATCGCCCCGTCGTCGATCAAGTGTGGGAGCTGTTTCGCATCGCCTGGCAGGGCACGGGCCAAGCCAGCACCTTGCTCGAGTGGGATGGCCACATTCCCTCGTTTGAGGAATGCGTCGCCGAACTGCACAAGGCCCACCACTACATGCACGGCGAGGCGGCCACCTCGGTCTCGATGCAGCCGGGCCGGATCGAGACGGAGGCCCTCTCGACCCCGATCGATTTCCTCGTGCCCGAGGTGATGGCCAGCACGGTGGCGCGATGACTTCGCTGTCGGCCTTGCAATCGTGGATGCAGGAGGCGCTCGTCTGGAGCGGGCGCAAGACGGAGGCCTCCGCCATCGCGCAGGAAATCCTGCCTTCCGCCACCCTCACGCCGCAGCAGCGTCTGGCCATCTACCAGCGCGGCTACTACGAGCGTCTGCTGCAGTGTCTCGAAGGCCAGTTCCGCGCGCTCCGGCACGCGCTGGGCGACGAACTCTTCCGCGACTTCGCCGCCGAGTACCTGCGTTCCTGCCCCAGCCAAAGCCCCACGCTCTCCGACCTCGGCGGACGTTTCGCTGCGTGGATGATTGAAAATCGGCCCGACCGTGATGCCCCCGAAAAGGAGGAGTGGATCGACTTCATGGTGAACCTCGTCCGCTACGAGTGGGCCGTTTACCTCTTCTTCGACAAGCCCGGCCACGAGCCGCATCCGCTCGCCACCACCCAGACGGCCGACAAAGATTTGGTCCCGCAGGCTTCGCTGGAATTGCACCGCTTCGGCTTCCCGGTGGCCGCCTACTACCACGGCGTCGGGGCGGGGGAGGATCCACCCATTCCCGAGCGGGCGGATAGCCACTTTGCCATCGTCCGCACCAATTACCGCATCGGCATTTTCTGGCTCACCGCGCCGCAGCACGAGCTGCTCTCGTTTTTCGCGGCGGGGACAACTCTCACCGACGCACTCCAGAACCTGGCGCAGACTCGTGGCGTTTCGCTCGAGGAAGTCGCCGCGGCCTGGCGGAAATGGAAGCCGGTCTGGTGCGAGGCCGGTTTCTTCGGAGTGCGCGCCGATTCCTGACTCAGGTACGGAGCCGAGCGCGCTCGACAACTGTAGGAGAGGCGCCCCGCCTGCCGGGGAAAGACAGAGCTGCAGAATGGTGGCAAGCGGAGCGCTTGCCCTACAAGCCATCGCTGCTCGTTCCCCGCTCCCACGAGCCTTGTGATCCAGCCGCGGTTTTGTTTAGAACGGCTTAAATAGAATCGTAGCTATTTCCAGAGGTGACCGGTCAGAGGAAATCCGGGTGGAGCACCCGACTCGGGTGCGCTGTTCGGCGACTCGCCGAACAGGAGATGAAAGACGAATTTTTCTGAGAAAACGCGGGTCTTGCAGCCACGGTTTCAGGGTATTCGCGGCGAGTCGCCGCGAACAGCACGCGAGTCGCGTGCTCCACCCAGCATTCCGCAGCCATGGCCACAATTCCATTCGAACCGCGCTTAAAACCACCACGCTGGGCCGAACGACCAGCCGTAGTCGTCTTCGAGGCCGACGTCTACTTCCGGGCCTCCGGAATGGTGGGCGGCGAACCGGTCGGAGGCGCGGATGGCGGCATCGATCACCGTCGGGCGTACGCCCGCCTTGCGGAGGGCGACGACATCGGTGCGCGAGATCAGGGAATCGACCCCGTATTTTTCGATATGCCGCACGATCGTTTCGGGCGGGATGCCGCGACGGGTGAGTTCGATCAAATCGGACGGTTCCAGCGGCTCGGCTTTTTCCAGCTTCACCAGGGTGGGGTAGGCGACCCGGGCCCGGGAGAAAGAGGTGAGTTCAGCCGGGCTGTAAGCAGCACACCCCGCGAGCAACACGACGGACAGGGTGGCTGCGAGGAGGCGGGGCGGCAGGTTCATGCCCCGAATCTGCTCCGGCGTCGCCACCTGCGCAAATTTCGTTCCTGTAATCAGGAATCAGGGGGCGGATTCGGGGGGAGGCTTAACGCTCCCCCGAGCTTTGGCGAAAGGCGGAACCCCGTTCGCGGCGCATGGGGGAAATCATTTCGGGATCATCGTAATCACGAAGACGACGGCGAAGAACGCTAAAACCAAACCAGCGCCGCGCTCGTGGCGACACATGCCGACGATAGACAGGATGCTGCCGATGCCACTGCCGACCAGGATGACAAAGAGGGGCAGAACGCCGCGAAGGTCTGGGCCAACGTCCGGGCCACTGCCGCCACGAGCAGAGGGCACGAGGACAAAAAAGAGGTAGCAAAGAGCGATGACGACTGGCACCGCGAAAAGCGAGGCGAAGAATCGGCAAACGGGACGCGGATGCTGTCGGTGGCGTTCGTTCATGGAAGGCGGGTGAAAACGCTTAACCCTAGTTGGCCGAGAGTTCCCGCAGGCGGATATTCTGGCCCGGGCCGAGCAGGAAATTGTCGAGGCCGCTGGTCAGTGCGACGTTGCGGCCGCCGATGCTTACCTTGCCGATGACGTTCGCTTCGATGGCATAGGTACCCGTCGTGGTAGAGGCCAGTTGGCCCTTGATCGTGAGGCTTGCGATTTTGGCGAGCGGATCGCCGACCGAGGTGGTCGTGGTGTCGTCGGTGGTGCCGTAGAAGGTGTCTCCGTCGGGATCCACATTGGCGAGGATCAGGCTTTGGCTCCAATCGTGGCCCACGGTGATGGCGCCAATACTTCCGTGGGTGGCTTCGAGCCGGGAGTACAGAAACGAACCGCCGATTTTCACCGGGCCGATCGTGTCGGCCGTGAGGGTCGAGGCATAGGCATCGCCCTTCACTGAGAGTGAGCCGAGGGAAGTGCCGGCGTCGATATTCGAGGAAAAGACCATTTGGCCGACGGAGATGCTCTTCGTACTCAGGGCACTGAAGGTCACGGTGGTCAGCCCGAGTCCGATATTGGCGGTGCCGAGCGCGCCGAAATTGAGCGCCGTGGCCAGGATCGATCCGCCGGCCGAGAAGGTCTTCACTGCACCCAGGGTGAGCGCGGCATTTTGGATGTCATTCGTCACGCGGAACGAGCCGGCGCCGTCGGTGAATACGTAGTTGAGCATGCCGCCCGCCTCTTGCGAGGAGGCCCCGACCAAACCGATCGAGGCCACGGAAAGCGTGCCGACCGAAAGCGCGGGCAACCCGCCGTTGCCGGCGATGAGCGAGCCGAGATCGCCCTTCACGGTGACCGCCTTGAGATCGGTTCCCATGGCGTTGATCTGGCCCACATTCACAAACCCATTCCCGAGGGTGGGGGAAGCTTTGGCCGTGATCGCGATCGACGCATCGGCGAAGCTCGCATTCGGCAGCGTGATTTTCTGGAGCTGCATGCCGCCGAGCGAATTGGCGAGGGTAAATTGCGTGGTGCCGAGCAGCGTGCCTTTCGATGCTTTGATCGTAACGGTGTCGCCATCGATGTCGCGATAGGTGAGGGTGCCGGGCGCACTCACGCCGAGGTGACCGAGGGCCACGGAGAAGCTCACGAGATTGCCGCTGTCCTTGACGACGCCGAGCGACTTCGCTTTGCCGCTCGCGAGGTCGATGCTGTAGAGCTTCGTGCTGCTGCCGCTGTGTAGCGCGGCGTAACCGAACGTATCGCCCGCGAGGATATCGAAGCCCGCCACGTAGTCGCTCGCTGCGCCGAGCGTTTTGGTCGCGGAAGTCATCTGGCCGTTGTTCGGTACCGCGATTTTCGCGAGGGTATCGATGGCCGTTTCGACGGTGAAGACTTCGGTCGAGGTCGTTCCGGCGAAAGCGTTGGTGTACGCGAGGCCACTCACGGACGGCGTTTGCGCTGCGTTCGGATCGCCCGGGGCATAGACGAGAGTGCCGTCCGGGGTCAACCCGTTGCCGCCATTGGCGTCGCTGTCGAGGAAAGTGCCGTCGTTCGGATTGATCCGGAAATTCAGCCCGGTGTCGTTGACCACGCGGATGCGGTCGACCATGGGGTTGAAGTCGATGTCGTAGTGCCCGGCGGGCAGGGTGAAGCCGAAGTTCGTCCCGATATGCGCAGCGGCCGGATTGGCCCCGGTGGAGACCAGGTAAAGGCGGCCCACACCTCCGGCATCACGCGTGATGGCGTACAGTCCGCCGGTAGCCGGGCGGAAATCGACGCCGATGATGCTTTCGCCCGCCCCGATGCCGGTGATCGCGTCGTCCGAGATCAGCGTTTGGGTTTTCGAGCTGTCGAAAACGAGGAGGTGATTGTTGCTATCGACCCCGTAGATCAGCGCGGGCGCGATGCGCGCTTCGAGAGGTTCCAGAAGACCAGTCGCACACCAGGAGGAGGTTTTCATGCCGCCCTAAGGCCGCGTTTTCTCCAGTCCCGTCAATCCTTCGTTGCCCCGCGTGCCTTGGGTTCAGGGAAAGTCCCGATGGTTTAGAGCGCTTCGAGTGCGGCGTGATCGATCGTGGTCAGCCGCTTGCGGCGCTGGCCGAGCTGCGGGATGCAGTCGATCAAAGCACGCGTGTAAGCATGCTGCGGATTGCGCAGCACTTCCTGCGTCGGCCCTTGCTCCACCACCTTGCCGCGGAACATCACTGCCACGCGATCGGCGATGCCGCCGATGATGCCGAAATTGTGCGTGATCAGGATGATCGACATATCGATCCGCTGCTTGAGTTCCTTCAGTTGATCGATGATTTGCGCCTGGATGGTGACATCGAGCGCGGTGGTCGGTTCATCGGCCACGAGCAAATCCGGATGGCAGATCAGCGCCATGGCGATCATCGCGCGCTGCTGCATGCCGCCCGAGAGCTGGTGCGGGTAGTCGTGCATGCGCTTGGCCGGGTCCTTGATCCCGACGAGATCGAGGTATTTCACGATTTCCGCATCGACGTTTTTCACCTCGGGCCGGTGCAGTCTCACCGCCTCGGCGATCTGCCAGCGGATGGTGAAGACCGGGTTGAGCGAAGTGCTCGGTTCCTGGAAAACGTAGGCGATCCGGTTGCCGCGGATGCGGCGCAGTTCGGACGGCTTCATCTTCAGCACGTCCTGGCCATCGAGCAAAATTTCCCCGCCGACATACTTCGCCGGCGGCTCGGGCAGGAGGCGGGTGAGGGCCAGGCCGGTCACGCTTTTGCCACTGCCGCTTTCCCCGACGATGGCGAGGGTCTCGCCTTTGGCCACACTCAGATCGATCCCGCGGACCGCTTCGACCGTGCCGGTCTCGGTCTGGAAGTGGATCGTGAGGTTGCGGATTTCGAGGAGCGGCGAAGACATGGGATCAGGCAACTTTCGGATCAAAAGCTTTGCGGAGCGAATCGCCGAGCAAATTCAGCGCGAGCACCAAGCCGAAGAGGGCGCCGGCCGCGGAAGTGATGTTCCACCAGACGAGCGGGTCGCGGCCGAGTTCGGTCCGGCCGGAGTCGATCATCACCCCCCAGCTTGCCGTGCCGACGGGAGCGCCGACGCCGAGGTAGCTGAGCACCGCCTCGGCCAGCACGATATTGGAGAAGCCGAGCACTGCCGTGATCAGCACGAGATGCATCACATTTGGGAGCAGGTGGCGGGTGACGATCTTGAGATGGCTCTGCCCGAGCGACCGCGCCGCCATGATGTAGGTGCGTTCGGTCTGGCGCATCGTTTCCCCGCGGATGAGCCGGCACAGGCCGGTCCAGCCGGTAATGCCGAGGGCCAGCGCCATGAAGCCCAGGCCTTTGCCCAGGATGAGCAGGATCGACACGAGCAGCAGCACCTCCGGGATTGAAGCCAGCGTGCTGTAGCTATACTGCACCAGGTCATCCACCCACTTGCGGAAATAGCCGGCGAGAATGCCGAGCAGCGCACCAAGCGGGACGTAGATCGCACTCGTCAGGCCACCGATGATCAGCGCGGTTTTGCAGGCCTTCAGGGTCTGGACAAAGACGTCCTTGCCCAGCACGTCCGTGCCGAGCAGGTGGAAGCCGTTGAGCTTTTCGTGGTTCAGCGCCACGAGCGGCTGGCTGGCCCACGGAGCGCTGTAGCTTTTCTCCATGGGAATGTGCGCCGTGAGCACATCGAGAATGCTCTGCGAACCGCCCGTCTTCACCGGGATCTGGAACATCTCCAGCGCGCCGAGGAAGAGATAAAACAGCACGACGGCGAACGAAATCATGCCCGTGCGGTCGCGCTTCAGCCGCTGAAACGCGCGCTGCCAGCGTTCATTGCGCGCGCCGCGGCGAATCAGGAAAAAGACCAGCCACACGCCTCCGACGAGGATGACGTCCTGCGCGATCCAGTGTTGGAAAAATTCGAAAAGCTTTTCCATGGTCGATCAGGAAAGCCGGATGCGCGGATCGGCCATGGCGTAGCAGATATCGGTGACGATCAAGCTGAGGAGATAGAGCAGCGAACCCAGGAACACGCTGGCCATGATGATCGGTTGATCCCCAGTCTGGATGGCCTGCACCAGCACACTGCCGATGCCCGGGATGCCGAAGAGACTCTCGATCAGCAGCGAGCCGAGCACCAGCTTCGGCAGCTGCGCCACGACGAGGGTGATCAGCGAAATCAGCCCGTTCTTGAAGACATGTACCGCCAGCACGCGGGTCGGCCCGATGCCTTTGGCGTAGGCGGTCCGCACGTAGTCCTGGTTGATCTCCTCGAGGAAAATCGCGCGGTAAAGCCGGGCGTCGTAACCGAGATTGATCAGGATGAAAATCGTCACCGGCAGCAGGAGAAACCGGATCATCCCGAAGCCTTCGGTGCTGAACCCGAAGGCCGGAAAATAATTCAGGCCGAGCGCGAGCACGGCCTGGGCAAAAATCACGTATACCATCGTGGGCACACTCATCAGCGCCACGCAGAGGAGCGTAAGCCCGCGGTCGAGGATCGAGTTGCGGACGAAAACCTGGTACAAGGCGAGCCCGAGCGAAGCGACGAGCGAGGCAAAGAACCCTGGCAGCGTAATCAACAGGGAAGGCCCGATCCCCTGGCCAAAGACATCGCCGACATCGCGGCCCGTGACCCAGGTGGTGCCGAATTTGAAAGTCGCCAGGTTCTTGACGTAGTCGACGAACTGCACCCGCAGCGGGCGGTCCAGCCCGCGATTGTGAATCCACTCCGTGCGCGCCGATCCCGTGGCCTTGGGGCCGAGCACCCGGGCGGCTTTCGATTCCGGCGACACCAGCACGTTATCCAGCGTGAAGGTGAGCAGGATCACCCCGAAGAGGATCGGGATCGTATAAAGCAGGCGGCGGACGATGTAGCTAAACATGGTCGGTTCGGTTCCAGCGCACGGCGTAGACCACCCCGCCGATGAGCAGGCCGGCGAGCACCGCGATGGGCCAGAGCGGTTTGTGGTTCCAATCCGCGCGGACCTTCTCACGCAGCTCGGCGTCCACCTGATGGTATTTTTGAAAGCCGCCCTCGATCATCGGGCTGTTGTGCGTCCAGCGCGACCACGGCTGGGTCGCCACGTAGAAGGCCTTGTCGAATTGCAGGATCATCGGGCAATCGTCCGCCAGGATCGCATTCATCTTCTGGATGATCGCGAGCCGCTCCGGTCCGTTTTCCATGATCGCCATCTCCTCGTAGAGCTTGTCGTACTCGGGGTTCGAGTAGCGGCAGTAGTTGGCGCCTTCGCGGGGGAAATTCTTGCTGTAGAACAGCATGAAGAAGTTCTCCGGATCGGGATAGTCGAGCATCCAGCCCGTGCCGCTGCCGAGTTGGTAGTTGCCTTGCTCCAGCCGTTCGAGCACCCGGGCAAAGGTGTTCTCGTTGATCTTAATCCGGATGCCGAGCTGCTCCAGGCTACGCCGGTTGTATTCTGCCCGCTGGCGTTCCTCGGTCCCCGCGACCGGTTCTTCGACGGTCAGCGTGAGTTGTTCGCCGGTCTTCGCGTCGTAGCCATTCGGATAGCCCGCTTCGGCCAGGAGCTTTTTGGCCTTTTCCAGGTTGAAGCCATTCGGGTTTTTGTAGTTCGGGTCGAAGCCGAAGAGGCCGTGCGGCACGAGCTGCTCCGAGACCGGCGCGACGCCGCTATAAAAGATCCGGCTGTAGTTGGCCCAATCCATGGAACAGGAGAGCGCCTGGCGCAGCTTCTTGTTCTTCCCGATCAACGGGTCCTCCATGTTGTAGCTGATGAAAAACGTGCCGGGCGCGCCGACCTTTTCCAGCCCCATGCCCCGCGCCGCGTATTTGCCCGTGAGCTTCAGGTCGCTGGTCACCAGCGCGCCAAAGGCGTCCTTGTTCGCCGTGATACCGTCGAGGTAACCCTGTCGGCCTAGGATGAACCCCGGGATGGTTTCCTGGATGATCTTGAACTGCAGCTCGTCGAAAAGCGGGAGCGGCTGGCCGGCGAATTTTTTCAGGAACTCCGCCTTCTCCGGCGGGAAACCTTCACTGGGGAAGACGTTCGTATGGTAGCCTTCCACCCGCTCGTAACGCACATGCCGCCGCGGGGTGTACTCGACGATGCGGAACGGCCCGTGGCCCACGCAGTAGAAGCGGAATTTCGGGCGCAGCTTTCCGTCGTGGACCTGGCCGTCGTAATACTCGACCGCTTCCCGCGCCACCGGGCTCATGGCATTGACCGCCATCCAGTAGAGCAGGATGGGGTAGGGGCCTTTCAGGTGAATGCGGAAAGCGTATTGATCGACCTGCTCGAAGCCTGTGACCGGCGTGCTGTAGTCGAACTTGCCCGTCTTGGTCGTAGCCATCTTGCGGGCTTCTTCCAGGCCGACGATGTGCTGGACCAACGGCGCAAAGTAAGGCGACTCCACCGCCGGATCGGCGATGCGCTGGAGCATGTAGTGTACGTCCTTCGCCACCACCTCGCGCCCCTTCCCGCCGGGGAAACACGGGTCGTCGTGGAACATGATCGTCGGCTTCAGCCGGCAGAAATAACTCACCGTGCCGTCGGGATGGACCTCCTTCTTCGGCATCGCTTCGAGCATGGCCGGCTGAAGCTCGACCGGGTCGCTCTTCATCGGGTTGTACTCGAGCAGCTTGTCGTATACCGGTTCGAGCACCTGCTGCCCGATCGAGTCGTACATGTGCTGCGGGTCGAACGACTTCGGATCCGCCGTGATCCCGGCGTACTTCACCCGCCACTTCGAGCCATCCGGCCGCGTCTTGTGCAGCGGCGTCGGGTTGGGATCGTTGTCGCAGCCCCCGAGACTAAGGGTGGCGAGCGTGAGCGTGAGAAAGAGAGCGGCGCGGACTCGCGGGAGGAACATCAGGCGAGGGCCGGCAGTTATTTTTTGAGATGCAGGGCTTTGATCGCGTCCCGCAGCTCCGCGGCGCGTTCGTAGGCTTCATCGCGGATGGCCTCATCCATCTCCCGCTGCATGCGCTCGATCTTGGTCAGCGGACGCTTGGCCCGGACTTCATCGAGCCATTCGTTGAGAAATTGCAGCTCGGGGCTTTGTTGCTCCAGCTCGGCGTTGCCGGCTTCGGCGTAGAATTCCTTGATCTTTTCGATGCCCTTTTCGATCAGCTTCGCCGCTTCGGCGAATTCTTCGCGCTCGATGGCCACGGAAGCCTTGGCCCGGGTATTCATCATGCGCACATAGGGCGTGAATTGCTCCACGCTCCAGGCGGATTCCTCGTTCGGGGCATGCTCGGCGACAAAGGCGAACATCTCCAGGTTGCGCTGGGTGTCGCGGATCACACCCACGTAATCCTGCAGCTGAAAGAGTGCGATGTACCGGTGGTAGTACTGGATCCCTTCGGCCTGGAGTTCGCCGACTTCGTCCTCAGTCAGGGTAAATTCTTCGCCCTTCTTTTTGGCGCGTTCGAGCCGGCTGTGCTGGTACTCCAGGAGCGACTCGCAATCATGGGGTTCCGTGCCATCGGGACGGCCCGAGGTTTCCATCTGGATCAAACCAAGGTCGATCCGCAGCTGGAGCTTTTCCCGCCCGTCGCTGCCGAGAATTTTACGCACCTTCAGCTGGCCCGGCTCGTGGGGCCAATCGCGCAATAGGTCGTTCAAATCGAGGCTCATGGTTTGATCCACTATCTAGGGAGCACCCTCAAGTTGTCAACGAACGCCCTGTCATACGGGCGTGGGGGATTCTGTCCTAAGGGGGGCGGGGAGTGATTTGTGATTTGTGATTGGTAGATGGAACACCGTGGCCGCGGCTCCACTACCTACAAATCACCAATCACGCCTTTCCCCTACGCCGCCAGCGAGGCGGCGACCACTTCCGCCGTCTTTTCCAGATCCTCGGGCGTGTGCGCGAGGGAAAGGAAGCCGGCTTCGAACTGGCTCGGGGCGAAGTACACGCCACGTTCCAGGCACGCGTGGAAATAGCGGCCGAAAGCGGCTTTGTCCGAGTGATACGCATCGCCCAGGTTCCATACTTCGCCGCTCATGAAATAGAGGCAGAACATCGAGCCGATGCGCTGGAAGACGAAGTCCTTGCCCGCGCGTTTGAGTGCGGCGCGGGTGGCTTCTTCGAAAGCGGCGCCGAGTTCGTCGAGCTTGCGCCAGCCATCCTGGCGATCGAGTTCACGCAGCTGGGCGAGGCCCGCGGCCATGGCCAGCGGATTCCCGCTCAGCGTGCCGGCCTGGTAGACCGGGCCATCGGGCGAAAGGCAGTCCATGATCTCCTGGCGCCCGCCAAACGCGCCGACCGGCAGCCCGCCGCCGATCACTTTGCCGAGCGCGGTGAGGTCGGGTTTCAACCCGCAGATTTCCTGGTAACCGCCGCGCGCGAGGCGGAAGCCGGTCATCACTTCATCGAAAATCAGCAACGCGCCGTGCGTGGTGCAAAGCTCGCGCATGGCCTCAAGGTAACCGGGGCGGGGGAGATACAGCCCGGCATTGGCGGGGATGCTCTCCACGATCACCGCGGCGAGGTCACGCCCGTGTTCGCGGAAAGCGGCCTTGAGCGCATCGAGATCGTTGTACGGCAGCGTGATGGTGAGCGCGGCGAGATCGGCGGGAACCCCCGCGCTATCCGGCGTGCCATGGGTGAGCGCGCCGCTGCCCGCTTTCACAAGCAGCGAGTCGACGTGGCCATGATAACAGCCCTCGAATTTGATGACCTTGTCCCGGCCGGTAAAACCGCGCGCGAGGCGGAGGCACGACATGGTGGCTTCCGTACCGGAGTTGACCATGCGCACTTTCTCGATCGAAGGCACCCACTCGCAGATCAGCCGCGCCATCTGCACCTCGTACGGATTCGGGATGCCAAAACTCACGCCCTTCTGCGCCGCCGCCCCGACCGCTTCGAGCACCACACTCGGCGCATGCCCGAGAATCGCCGGCCCCCACGTGAGCACGTAGTCGATGAGTTCGCGCCCATCGGCATCCCACAAATGCGCCCCCGCCGCCCGTTCGACAAAAAACGGTTCACCGCCGACGCCGCGAAAGGCGCGCACCGGGGAATTCACCCCACCGGGAATATAACGTTTGGCTTCGGCGAAAAGCTGGGAGGAACGAGAGGTGGAGGACATGGCGAAAAAGTGAGGATGGCGAACCTGCTCCATCGGCTGCCAGGCCGCCCCTCTGCAAGCCTCGTTTTGAACGAGGTGCTGCCTCGCGTTTCTCTTGACCGAGAAGGTTCCCTATTCGCTCTTCTTCACTGCGGTCCAGAGCCGCTCGTCTTTGTCTTCCAGGCGGCTTTCGATAAAACCCCGCTTTTTGGCGTAGGCGATGAACGCTTCTTCGCCCGCGGGTTCGAAGCCCACGAGCACGGCATCCGCCGGCTGGGCGTCGAGATACGCGTCGAGTGTCGCTTTGGTCGGGAGATGCAGCCGGGCGGCTTTTTCCGGCGAAATGTACGGCGTCACCCGCCAGGCAAAAGCGCCAGTAGCAAAGGCCGGCTCGATCTTGAGGCCAGCTTCCAGCGGCAGCACCGGCGCGAGGGTGAGCACGCGTCCATTCGGTACGCGCTGGCGGAGCAGGGCCGCTTCTTCGTGTAGTTCAAAACCGACCCACTCGCGCGGCTTCAGGATATCCTTCATCCCCTCGTATTCACGGCTAATCGTGGCGAGGGAAACGATCACGCCCAGCACCGATCCGCGCCAGGCCCAGCGCCAGAACGGCGAATTCGCCGGCAGAACGACGAGCGCATCCAGCCCGGCCAGGGTGAAGAAGGCCATCAGCGGAAAGAAATACTGCGGAAAAACCGGCGATGGGGCGAGGCTGCCCGCGAGGACGAACGGCAGCGCGAGAGCAAACCGCTGCAGCCCGCGTGGCCAGCTCGCCTGCTTTTTCCAGACCAGCCAGCCGGTCAGCAGGATGGGCAGCATCGTCGCGATGACAAAACCCACGTCCGCCCGCACGACTTCCTTCCAGAAATACCGCAGCTTCTTGAGGAGCGTCATGGTCCGCGGTTCTCCTGTGGCCATGCGGTAGTCGATGTTCGCCTTGGGGAACTCGAAGTTGCCGAAAAAGAAGGCTTCCGGCGCGAGCCACGCGAAGAAAAAGACCCCGCCCAGACCCGCGAGCAATCCGGCGCTGAAAGCCGCCGCGGCCCGCAACCGCGGAGCCCACGGTCCGCCCCCGAGCAAGGTCGCCAGTCCGAGCGGCGCGATCAGCGGTGCGTAGGTGATCCGCAGGCCGATCGTTACCCCCAGCAACCCACCGGCAAAAACCAGCCAGCTGCGGCGCCCACTCTCGAGGCCGCGTTCCCACGCCAGATAGGCGGCGAGGGCGGCGAGCAAGGCGGGTTCCTGATTCCACGCGCGTCCGGCGCCCTGCGTGAACATATCGCTGGAAAGACATAGCGCCGTCGTAGCGAAAGCCGCGCCCCATGCGATTGCTGGTCCGCGCACCGACAGCCGGCGAAATGCGATCATACCCAGCAGCGCGACGATGACCGCGGAGCAGAGCGCCGCAAACCCGCGCGCGGCCAGGACAGTATGGTCCGTGAACTGAAATAGTACCCCATATATCGCCGCGAGATACGGCATGTGCAGCACCGGGAAATCGCGATACGGCAGCATTCCTTCCCGCGCCCAAAGCGCTCCGGCGGCGAGGTGCTGATACTCGTCGTGACTGATTCCCCGCGTCATCGCCAGACCGATGGCGAAGGGCGCCGCCACCGCCGCGAGAAGCAGAAATACCAGTAGGCTTTGGGTGGCGGAGGGAGTGGACGAAAATTTCAGGCGGCGAGGGTACACAAGGCGTCACTGGACGCCAATACTTAACCTTGTTAAAAATCAATCTACCAGCCCGCCAGCGTCACCCCCCGGCCCAGCTTGGCTTTCCCTCATCCCGGCCATTGAAAGTGGCGGTGGAGATGAGTCCAAGGCGATGCATGGCAGCGATTCGATACCGAAAGCGATGCAGACTTAGCGATTCGTTACGGGAGAGTATGCAGTTTGCGGCGCGGGGAGCTTGAAGTCGGAGGGGTGGTGTGGCACCCACTGCCGCCCCCTGCACTTCGCCCCTCATGTCCGCTCTCCGTTTCTCCCTGCCGGAACCTCTCGAAGTCCGCATCGCGCCCGCGGTGTACCTGCTCAGCGGCACCACCCTCAGCGTGACGAAAGTGGGCCTCGGCGATGCGAACGACTCGGGGCTGGCCACGCAGGGCTCGAGCGACCTCGCTTTTGTCCTGCAAAAAGGCGATACCCTGATCTTCGATGCCGATGGCGATGGCACGGCGGAACCGGGCGAGACCGTGCTGGCCAAGCTCACCGGGGGGAAGGCGGCTTTTTTCATTACCGACCGTAATACGAACTCGAAGTTCGACGCCGACGAGATCACCGGGCTCGCGGTGAGCCGGGGTTTCAACGCCACGATCACGGGCGACGTGCATGGCGATATCGTCACCACGCTGGGCGAAGACGGCACCTTCACGCCGGATATCCTGCAAACGGGGAGCATCGCGGGCTTGAAAGTCAGTGGCCGCGTGACGGGTAAACTCATCGCGGGCGGGTCGATCAGGAACGTCACCATCGGTGGCGATACCGCCGATGCGATGCTCAGTGTGGCCGAGATCGATACCGGGCTGGCCGGCAGCGGGCAGGGGATCAGCTACGACGCCGGAGGCCAGGACTACACCTTGACCTACACGCCCGCGCCGGGCACCTCGGGTGGCTCGATCAGCAAAATCAAACTCGCCGGTGGTACGGCGAAAATCCAGGCCAGCGATGGATCGGGTTCCGCCACGGGCAACGGTGGCAATGGCGGCAGCTTGAGCAGCATCACCTTGCTCGCAGCTCCGGCGAATTTTGAGATCGGCACCGGCATCGGCGGATCGTCCACGGCCGTGGGCAAAAAAGGCGGCAACGGCGGCAGCCTGGCCAACCTGACCCTGGCCAGCGACGCTACGGCGGCCACCGGGACCGTGGCTCACATCCGTGCGGGCAAAGGTGGCGATGGGGATACCGCAGGAGCGGGTGGCGCCATCCTGGGGGTGAATGTCCATTTCACTGCGGCGACCGGTCTCTATCTCTACATCAATGCCGGCGTCGGCGGCACTGGCATGACGGGTGGAAAAGTCGGCTCCGGAGGTGCGGGCGGCAGCCTTGGTAAATTGACCTTCAAGGCCGATAGTAGCTTCGGCTTCGGCGGATTTTATGGGGGCAACGGCGGGACTGCGGGCACCGGCACGAATGGCAAAGGAGGTGCGGGCGGCGCGATCAACAGCGCGACCTATCAAGCCGTGAGTTCCATCTACGCGCCCGATTTCGAAGCCGGAGATGGCGGCAAAGGGCGGGGCAAAGGCGCGGGTGGTAATGGCGGTTCCCTGAGCCTGCTGACGATCAACCAGGGCCATACCAATTTCGGCCAGCAGCTCTACGGAGGCGAAGGAGGGGAAGCGCTCGGCTCCGGCAAAGGCGGCAGCGGGGGCTCGATCTCGAAGGTCACCGAGACCGCGGGGGTGACCGGTGCCTATGTCCACATCATGGCCGGCAAGGGCGGCCGCAGCAGCACCGGCGCAGGCGGCAATGGTGGCAGCATTTCGAACCTCACCTTTTCGAGCGGGAATCTCACCGGCGATTTTCTGACCAAGGCGGGCGACGGTGGCCACAGCAACGGCGCCAAGGGGGGCACCGGCGGCGCGCTTAAGACGATCAAGGTACAATTGGCCGACGTGAACGGCTCGGCCGCTGCGTTGCTCGGCGGAACCGGGGGCAATGGCGGAGCGACTGGCGGCGGTACCGGCGGTTCGCTCAGTGCGGTAACGCTTACCTTGCTCGGCACGGTGGCGGGCCCGATCCAGGTGCAGGGCGGCGCGGGCGGCTATGGTTTGCAAGGATACGGCCGCGGGGGCGCGGGTGGTGGGCTCAGCGGCGTCACCATCACCAAACAAACCGGCACGCCGGAAAACATCTTGGCAATCGGTGGTACCGGCGGCGAAAGCTCAGGCAAGGGCCTCGGTGGTACGGGTGGCAGCGTGAGTAGACTCACTTTCCACGGCCTCGTGCCGACCAATACCCTGACCGTCGGCGGAGGCGGTGGCGGCAATGCCGGCGGTGATCAGGCCAAAGGCGGCGCCGGGGGGGCGCTCAGCAAAGTGACCCTCGATGTTCCCCTGGCCGGAGCGGTGAGCGAAAGTGTCGTGCTTTTCGGCGGCTCTGGCGGCGACGCTCCCGGGATCGATGGCAAAGGTGGCAGCGGCGGCAAAGTGACCGCCGTGAAACTCGATGCGATCAGCTCCGAGGTGCATATCAACTACGGCACCGATCTGACTCAGCTCCGCGGCGGCGCCGGTGGCACCGGGACGAAAAGCGCGGGCGGTCTTGGCGGCAGTGTTTCCGGAGTCACCGGCCGGGTGGGAGTGCTCACCGTGAATGGCCAGGCCGGCGGCAGCGCCGAAACGCTGGGCGGCAATGGCGGCAGCGTCAAAGGCCTCACTCTGACTGAGGTCGGCAATTTGGTGCAACTCATCGCCGGTGGCACCGGGGGCAATAGCAGCGCCGTCGGCAAGCCCGGTCTTGGCGGCTCCATCTCCGCCGTCAAAGTCGCGGGCGATATCGGCAATTTCGCCGCCACCTTCGGCCTCGATCCACTGGCCACCCCGGGCTCCGCCACTCCGGCCATGGGGGGCCTCATCGCCGGTCTCGGAGGCGCCCGTGAGGGGAGCGATGTCGACCCTCTTTTCAACGGCACCATCAGCGGTGTCTCCGCCCAAGGCATCGCCGCCATCCTCGCTGCCAACGTCTCTTCCACGAGTACGGTCTTCGACGGCACCCAGCCCAATGGCCTGACCACGGCCAATGCCGTACGCAAAATCAGCGGAATCAAGGCCACCAAAATCGGCGCCGATGCCGTGAGTGACGGCGCGGGCGTCTTCACCTTCATCGACGGCGGCTCGATCTCCGGCTTCAGCCTTGAGTCCGGCGGCGGCGACACCGTGAAGGATGGCCTCGTCATCGTACTCGGGCCCCTCACGCTTCCCGTGACCCCGCTCATGAAGGTGGAAGTGGGAACTACGTAAAAACCGTACACCTTTCCGCGGCAACGCGGCGCAGCCTGGGAAGACGGCCTTTTCCTACGCCACCACCGCGGTATCCGCGTGCTGCTCACTAAACAGCTGCCGAATCACATCCTCCACCGGCGGGTCCTCCACGCTGATATCGTGCACCCGGCACGAGGCCAGCAGATCGCGCGCAACCTCCGTCACCCGCGCTCGCAGCACCCGGAGTTTCACCGCCCGCTCACTGCGCTCCACGATTTCCCCAGCCGAAGCAAAGTCACACTCCGGTGCCTCGGAAAAAGTCAGCCCGATGATCTTGTGTGTGGAAAACCGCGCCACGATTTCCGCCAGCGGTCCATCGAACATCACCTGCCCATGATCGATCACGATCACGCGCCGGCAAAGCGCTTCGATGTCTTCCATGTAGTGCGAGGTCAGCATCGTCGTCAGCCGCCGTTCCGTATTATACTTCCGGAGAAACTCGCGGACCTTGAGCTGGCTGGTCACGTCGAGCCCGATCGTCGGTTCATCGAGAAACAGCACCCGCGGCGAATGCAGCAGCGCACTGATCAGCTCAAACTTCATCCGCTCACCCAGCGACAGCTCCCGCACCATCACATCGAGTTTGTCCGTCACATCGAGCAGCGTGGTCAGTTCATCCACGATAGAGTGAAACGGCCGCGCCTCGATCCCGTAGATCGCGCGATTCAGCTCCAGCGATTCCCGCGCCGGCAAATCCCACCACAGAGCATTCTTCTGCCCCATCAGCAGCGAAATCTGCCGCTTCATCGCATCCTTCCGCTCCCACGGCGTGAACCCCAGCACCGTCGCCTCTCCCCGTGTCGGATTCAGCAGCCCGCTGAGCATCTTCAGCGCCGTCGTCTTGCCCGCGCCATTCGGCCCGAGAAAGCCCACGAACTCACCCTCCTCGATGGAGAAGGTAATCTCGTTGACCGCCTTGGTCTCCGAGTACTCCCGACGAAAAAGCCCCCGCACGGCTCCCGCGAGCCCAGGTTGCTTTTTGTACGTCCGATAAGTCTTGGTAAGCGCGCGGGTCTCGATGACGGGCATAAATAAAGCGAAGGCCCCGCACCAAAGCAGCAACCCGCCACAAGGCAAACGCAGTCCGCAGAAAGCGCGTGCTCGTGGAAAGCGCAGCCCTACTTCCCGAGATACTTCTTATAAAACTCGATGTACCGCTGCGGGCGCCCGTCGGTGAAGAACTGCGCCCCGCCATGCTCGGCCCCTTCGATCACGTCGAGAATCACCTCCGCCCCTTCCGCTTTCAGCTTCTCCGCGAGCCGCTCGCTTTGCTCCACTCCCACGATCGGATCCTTCGTCCCATGCAGGATGAACAGCGGCGCGGTCGTCTTCGAAGCCCAGAAGAGCGGGCTCGCCTGCCGGGCCAGGTCCTGATGGTCTTTCATCAGCCCCCCAAACAAGGCACTGATCACCGAATCCCCGCGATCCGGTTGGATGCCGGCATTGTCCGTCGGCGGCTTGAACCCGAGGAAATCCGTCGGCCCATAAAAATCGATCCCGCACTGAATCGCGCTCGATTGATCGAGGTTTTCGCCCACATCGAAATCCCGCGTTTGTCCTGTCGTCGCCAGCAGCGCGGTGAGATGCCCTCCTGCGCTGTCGCCAAAGACGCCGATTTTATCCGGCGCATAACCATACTCCGCCGCGTGCGCGCGCAGGTAGCGGATCGCCGATTTGCAGTCCTGAATCTGCGCCGGGAAAATCGCGTCGTGGCTGAAGCGATACTCCACACTCGCCACGCAGTAACCCATGGCCAGGAACTGCAAGCCCACGACCTTGTCCTTCGATCCACCGACCCAGCCCCCGCCGTGGATATACACGAGCAGGGGGCCGGCCGGTTTCTCCGGTACGTAGAGATCCAGCTTCTGCCGGAAGTGCGGCTCCTTCGCGTAGGCGAGATCGGGAAATTTTTTTGCCCCCGCCGGCAGTTCTGGTTCCGCCGAGCAAGCCGCGAACATGGGCATCAGGAAAACAGCGAGGAGAGTTGGGACGGGGAGTTTCATCAAAAAATCAGATCAGCGTTAAGACGACGGGTTTGCTTCGAAGGTTTCAGAAAAATTGCAGCTCAAGCTTTGCGCCGCCCTACCAGTACCGGCCGCGAATCTTTACCCCGCGAAATGCTGCTCACGAAAGCGATCTTCACCTGATCGCCCTCGAACTGGCAGCTCACTGTATCGTGATGCGGCGTCTCGTAGTACCGCCACATCATCTCAAACGTGGAATCATCTTTCCACGAACCCGCCGCCGCCACCTTGTGCCGCGTGCCCGGCTTCGGTGCCCCGCCGGCGATGATCCGCGGCGGCGTTCCCGGCAGTGCCGTTTCCCCGAGTTCCCAGCGGCCCGCCCCGCAGCGAATCGTGTGCGTCTCTTCGCTCGTCCGCAGCGTCAGCAGGGTGCCGTCCAGCTGCATCTCCAGCGCTGCGCTTTGCAGCCCCAGATCGTTTGGCTCCAGCTTGAAGACTTTGCCGGAAACCGCCGCCGCCATCGACGTCACGATCGGCCCGTTCGGCGCGGGTAAATTCAGGTTCGCCAGCCGGCGCTGCAGCCGCCCCTGCACCGCCGGATCGACCGGCAGCGGCTTGTCCCCGAGCGCGGGCAGCAAATGCTCCCAGACCAGATCCAGCTCGCCCTGCATATTCAGGCTCTCACCCGTCATCGCGATCACCGCATCCAGCTCCGGCAGCACGATCGTGTATTGCCCAAACGCCCCGTCGCCGCGGAAGCCCCCATGCTGGCAGCGCCAGAATTGATAGCCATAGCCCTGCTGCCAATCGTTCTGCTCCATCGGCCGGGTCGGCTTCGCGATCGGCGGCTGCTGAATCTTGAAGGTGGTCGCTTCCTCCACCCACTTCGCCGGAATGATCTCGCGCCCCTGCCACTGGCCTTTCTGCAAAAGCAGCTGCCCAAATTTCGCGAGCGCTTCCGTCGGCACACTCAGACCCCAGCCGCCGGTATTGATCCCGCGCGGACATGCCTCCCACGTGGCCCCGACAATCCCGAGCGGATCAAACAGTCGCGGCTGCAGATACTCCAGGATCGGTTTCCCGGTGAGCTTCTGCACGATGGCCGAACACAGGTAAGTTGCCGCGCTGTTGTACAGGAAGACGCTGCCCGGCTCGTGGGAGATCGAGTGGCCGAGGAAGGACTTCACCCAGTTCTCCTCCTTCACCATCGCTCCGGTCGGTTCCTT
>Ga0209050_1001025_pt1 | contig 34861 bp, 29 predicted proteins | sample Araplavi_mTSA_r2_FD_184276 | JGI IMG/M metagenome (GOLD analysis project Ga0209050, IMG submission 184276) | Arabidopsis root microbial communities from North Carolina, USA - plate scrape MF_Cvi_mTSA_r2 (SPAdes) (version 2) | ecosystem: Host-associated > Plants > Roots > Endosphere | place: USA... | reverse complement strand
GACTCAATCCAGCGGATACCGCTGAATGACGGTCTTGCCGTTGCGTTCCGCAAGCGACAGCAAGGCGTCGCCGGTCTGGTCCAGGCCCAGCAGCCCGCGCTCCTGCTCGTGGGACAACTGGAATGGCCGCCAGGACCTGCCCTTGTCGCGGCTGTAGAAGTAGGTCTTCGTGTATTCGTTGCCCGAGAACAGCTGTTCGGCGTAGGTCTTGATGACCCACGCATTGCGCCCAAACCACGCCTGCCCGATCCACGACGCCGCGCCGCGCACGTTCGGCGAGCGTGATCGCTTCACCCAGGCCATGCCGGTCTTGTCCAGTTGGTAGATGGTGTCGCCTTCGGTTTCGAAGACGGGTTGATCGCGCGTCAGCAGCGCATGGGCGTCCTGGGCGGGCACCCGGGCAACGTCCGGCGTAATGCGGAACGCGGGCGACGCGCCTTCCTGGAATTGCACTTCGAAGCGGCGCGTCTCGATCAATTCGGGCGCGTCCTGGCCTTCCGGCCGCACGCGGGTGCGCCAGCTCCAGCCCACCGCGCGCGTGTCGTCCAGCGGGTAGAGCGACCAGCCATAGCCCAATTGCTCCGTGCCGTACGCCTTGCGATCCCGCTCCGCTAGCTCGGCGAACTTGCGCTCGAACGCGGCCGAATCCGGCCACACCTGCTCTTTCAGCCGCGTCGCCGACCAGTGCTTGGCGCCGTCGCAGCTATGCAGCAGGCGCACGCCGGTCTCGTGGTTTTCCAGGGCAATCGCCAGCCGGTCGGTGAGAAAGGCCGTGTGCAACTGCGGCACGCCCAGCGTCACGTCGGGATCGTACGTCCACGTGACGCCCAGGTCGTCGGAACGCAGCGCGTCCCAGGCCGCGGGCTGGTCGCCTTCGCCCGGACTGCGCAGGGTGCTGGTGATCAGAAACAGCGGCTCGCCGCCGGGCGCACCGATCAACGTTACGCCGGTATCGCCGCTGATGGAGCCCAGCAGCTCGAATACACCGGTGCCCCGTCCTCCGTAGATCAGGTTGCGCGTATCGGTGGTGGACCGGCCGGTCTGCAGCATGGTCAGGGCCAGATCGCCGTGGCCATGCGCCATGGCGGTGATGGCGCCGGTCTGCGCGAGCTGGATCCGCTGCTTTTGCAGCCTGTCTTTCAGCGCCGGGATCTGCGTGTCCAGCACGGGCGCCTGCGCCAGGCCGTCAATGTCCTTGGCGGTGACCAGAAGCTGGCCGGTCAGCAATTGGCGTTCGCCGTAACGCTGGATGGCAACGCGCGAGTAAGACGCCAGCGCCGGGCCATTGAGTTCACCCACGACCTCGCTGCGCGGCAGCGGATCGCCCATCGGGATGATCTGGTAGATGCCGCGCGCCAGCACGGCGGCGGTGATGACCGCCAGGCCAGCGGCCACGAGTCTGATGGTCTTGGGTCCAGGCATGCCGGGCATAATGCCAGCCCCCCACGCCGCCAGCCACATTTATCGAACGGACGGAACTATAGCGCGTTGCGCCCGGTTCTCTATACTGGCGTAACGCATGCTCACGTCTTACCGGACGCGCGCCCCTGCCCCGACACCACGGAATCGCCCATGACCGCAAGGCCCCCTTCTGCCCTCCTCGCCCTGGCCCTGTTTGTCGGGGCGAGCGGCGGCCCGATGGCGCATAGCGCCGCCGCCAACGATCCGGCCTGGGTGCCGGTCGACCCGCAGACGATGCCGGGCGTGTTCTACGACAGCAATTCCATCCGCACCGTGTCCGAAAGCCCAACGGTACGCGCGGTGACGGTGGCCTGGTTCTATGCGCAGCCGCGCATCTCCGAGGCCAATGGCCAACCCTACGGCTCGGTGACCCAGCCGGTGACGCTGAACTGCGCGGCCGACACCTATACCGTCACCCAGGTTCTGCACCACGCGGGCAACGACGCCACCGGGGCGATCGTGGAGTCCATCCCGGTGGCGGGCATCCGCAACGCGCCCGTCACCCGCGACCCGGTGCAGCGGCGGCTGCGGGACCTGGTGTGCGCGGCAAACGGCAAAAGCGCGCGCAAGTAGCGGGTGGCAAAGGGGTAGCCACCCCGGGTCGCTACTGGCCGCGCCAGTAGCGGTACAACGCCCGGGCGCCGGCGTCCAGCAGGAACCCCAGCACGCCGATCATCAGCACCATCGCCATCAGTTCCGAATACGCCAGCCGGTCGCGCGTGTCCAGGATGAAATACCCCATGCCGGCCGACACGCCCAGCATTTCGCACGGGACCAGCACGATCCACAGGATGCCGATCGCCAACCGCACGCCGGTCAGGATGTGGCCCATCACGCCGGGCAGGATGACGCTGCGCAGCGTCTCCCAGCGGGTCGCTGCCACGCTCTGCGCCAATTGCAGCCAGCGCGGATCAAGCTGCTGCACGCCGGCAGCCGTGTTCAGCACGATCGGCCAGACCGCCGCGAACGCCAGCAGGAAGTAAACGGGATCGTCCCCGACGCCAAACACCATGACCGCGATCGGCATCCACGACAGCGGCGAGATCATGCGCAGGAATTGCATGGCGGGCGATGCGGCCGCCTCTAGCCGGCGCCAGCTGCCGATCGCCAGGCCCAGCGGCACGCCGATCGCCAAGGCCAGCCCCAAGCCCACCGCGATGCGCCGCAGGCTGACCAGGATGTGGTGCGGCAGGTCCGAGCCGGACAGCAATTCGCCCAGGCTGACGAAGGTGGGTCCGGGCGCAAAGCGCCGGGCCATGCCGCCCGCCGGCGCCAGGACTTCCGTGCCCAGCCACCACAGCGCCAGCAGGAGCCCCAACCCGCCCAGGCCGAGCGCGTAGCGCGCGCCCAGACCCAGGCCAGACGCCCTTGTGCGACGGGCAGGCGCCGCCGCCTGCCGCTGCACGTCGGGCGGCGCCTGTGCCACGGACTCGCGCCCCGTCACGCCTGCACCAGCTCGGTCCGGCTGTACGCGTCGGGAAAGCCGAAACGCGTCAGGCCACCGGCCGACTCGATTGCCCGCCGGACATAGCGATCGTCCACCAGTTCGGCCGCCGCGCGCGCCGGATCCAGGTCAGCCAGGAATCCGCGGTCCGCCTCGATCAGCGTGTCGCGCAGCCGCCGCACCAGTTCCTCGGTGTAGCTGGGAAACGGATACGGCTGGAAGTCGATGCGGCGTTCGTCCCAATCGGCATGCCGGATCGCGCCGCTGGCCAGGTACTGCTCGCGGTCCTCGGGCGGCGGCGCCAGCACCTTGGACAACGCAGGCAGCGTGTGCGGGGTATAGCGGTTGATGCCCTCCTTGGAGAGCAGCCGCGCCGTCTCGGCCCGGTTGTCGCGGATCCAGAGCTGCGCCTGCACGATGGCATCCACCACCTTCTGCGACCATTCCGGCCGCTGCGTCAGGTCCCGCTCGTGCATGAAGACGACGCAGCAAGCATGGTTGCGCCAGATGTCGCCGGTGAAGCGCAGCACCTTGCCCACGCCCAGGGTTTCAGCCGCCGCGTTGAACGGCTCGGCCACGATGTAGCCCGCAATGCGCTGCTGCGCCAAAGCGGGCGGCATGTCCGCGGGCGCCATGACGACCAGGTTCACTTCGTTGGCGGCCGGCGCGCCGTCCTTGCGCGCCACCGGCGTCAGGCCGTTTTCGCGCAGCAGGTACTGCAGCATGACGTTGTGGATGGAATACCAGAACGGGATTGCCACCGTCTTGCCGCCCAGTTCCTTCACGCTGTTGACGGCGGGCGCGACGGTCAGGCCGGAGCCGCCAACGTGATTCCAGGCCACCACCTTGGCAGGCACCTTGCTGCCAAAGCGCGCCCACACCGTCATCGGCGACAGCAGATGCACCACGTTCACCTGGCCCGAGATGAAGGCTTCGATCACCTGCGCCCAACTGCGCAGCAGCACGGGCTTTTCGGCCTTGACGCCCGCCTTGTCGAACAAGCCATTGTTGTGCGCCACAAGCAGCGGCGCAGCGTCGGTGATGGGCAGGTAGCCGATGCGCACGGGCGCGTCCGGCTCGGACTGGGCACGGGCATTGAAGGCCGACAGCAAAGATGCGGCGCCGCCAGCGGTCAGCAGGGCCGAGAGTTTCAACCAGTCGCGACGCGACATGTGTTCAAGGCACATCAGAAAGCTCCTAGCGAGGTGGGTCAGGCAGGCACGGCAGCGCCGCGCGAGGTCCGCAGCGCGGCGCGCAGGCGGGTAAGGATCTCCAGGCGCAGCGCGCCCATTTCCGGCAGCAGATCGGCGCGCGGCTGGGGCAGATCCACCTGCCACACGCCCAGGATGCGCCCTGGCGTGCCGCCCAGCAGCACGATGCGGTCGGCCAGCAGCAGCGCTTCATCGATGTCATGCGTGATCAGGACGGCCGCCGTCTCGAAGTCGGCGACCACCTTGCGCAGCAGTTCCTGCATGTCGCCGCGCGTGACCTCGTCCAGCGCGCCAAAGGGTTCGTCCAGCAGCAGCACCGACGGCTGGCGCGCCAGGCATCGCGCCAGCGCCGTGCGCTGCGCCATGCCGCCCGACAATTGCGCCGGACGCAGATGCCGCGCATGGGCCAGTCCCACTTCGTCGATGGCCTGCGCCACGCGCGCGCGGCGCTGCGCATCCGTCAGCGCCGGCTGATGCTTGAATTCCAGTCCGAAGGAAACATTGCGTTCCAGCGACAGCCAGGGCAACAGGCTCGGATCCTGAAACGCCACCGCCACGCGCGGGTGCACGCCGGTGAGCGGCGCGCCTTCCATCAGCAGCGTCCCGGCGGTGGCGGGCTGCAGGCCGGCCAGGACGCGCAGCAGGCTGGATTTGCCCGCACCGCTGGCGCCCAGCACCGCGACCACTTCGCCGCGCGCCAGATCCAGGTCGACGCCGTCAAAGACGGCGCCGTCCGCGCCGGGGTAGCGCAGCGCCAGGCCCCGGGCCTGCAACACCGGCAGCGGCACCGCCGTCATGAGGCGGCCTGCGCGGCGAGCCGGGCCTGGCGCTTGGCCAGTTCGGTCTTCAACTGCACCAGGCTCGGCGTGACGATGGGCAGGAACGCCGCCTCGCGCCAGCGCCGCGCGAAGCCGGCGCCACCAGGCTTCAGGTAGGCCGCGCCGCCGCTGGCTTGCAGTTCAAGCTGCACCGCCGCGTTCGCCACTTCTGCAAGCGCAATGCGGATTTCGAACAAGGCCCACGGTTCGGCTACAAAACGCTGACTGCGCACGCCTGCGATCAGGCCGGCCGTCAGGTCCTCGAGTTGCGCGGATAGGGCCTGCAACGGTTGGCCCAGGATCCCGCGCGACGCCTGGCCCTGCCCCGCTTGCCCGGCCGCCTGCAAGGCCCGGCGGGCGAGGCCAATTGACAGGCCGCATTGCAGGCCGGCGAACGCCGGACGCGCGCCCGGCAGATACTGCCGCGCGTCGGCGTGGATCAGCCATTCAGGACCGATGCGCACGCCGCTCACATCCAGCGCAGCAGTGTTGCTGGACTGCAGCGCCAGCAGCGACAGGTCCGCACTGCGTTCCAGTCCGGCAATATCGTGCGGCAGCGCGACAACCGCGGGCGTGCCGTCGGGCGCAGTGACGGCCGCCGCGACGAGAAAGCCCTGCGGCCGCAGATTCGTCACCCAGGGCATGCGGCCGTCCAGCGTCCACTGTCCGTCGACATCGCGTGCCGCGATCTGCAGCGACTCGATGCCGCTCAGGAACTTCATGGCGTTGGACAGCGCGGTGGCGCCCGCCAGTTCGCCGGCAAGCAACGGCGCGAGCCAGCGCTCGGCCAGCGCCGCATTGGGGCTGGTCAGCAGATACTCGATGAAGACGCGCTGGCCCCACGCGACGAACGCGCTGGCGACCGAGCGTTCAGCCACCTGCGACACCGCCTCGATCGCATCGCCGATATCGGTGCCGGCCAGGCCGCCCTGCGCCTCGGGCACGCCGATGCGGAACAGCCCCGCCGACGCCAGCCGCGGCAGCACCGTGGCGGCGTCAAGGCTGCCGTCGTCCAGCGCCTCGGCATGTTGCGTAAGCCAATCTTGCAGGTCCTGCGGCAGGATCGCGCCGCCGGCCAGGTCGGTCGCGTCAGAATGCCGGGTCGCGGTCCGCGCCGTCATTGCGCGCCGCTCCAGGCGTATTCGCTAAGTTGTTCGTTCAAGGGGGTCTGCGCCAGGTTGTTGGCAAAGTTGCAGATCGTGGCCAGGCCCACGCCCAGAATCACCTCGAGCGCATTGCCCTCGGTGAAGCCCGCATCGCGCAAGGCCTTGAGTTCCGCATCGTCGACGCGGCCGCGCGTGCGGATCACCGCTTGCGTAAATGCCGCCAGCGCCTGCAAACGCGCGTCGGGCAGCGTGCCCTGCGCGCGCAGCGCGTCCACGACTTCGGGAGACAGCTTGGCCTTGTTGCGCGCCAGCGCGGTGTGGCCCGCCACGCAGAAAGTGCAGCCGTGCAGCGTGCCGGCAACCAGTTGCACGACCTCGCGCTCCTGCAGCGTCAGGCCGGCGCGCGCGTTGATCTGCGACAGCGTCTGGTAGGCCTCGAGCGCGGCGGGCGCGCTGGCCAGCACGCCCAGCAGGTTGGACAGATACCCTGCGCCCTTCTCGGCTGCGGCCAACGCCGCCTGGGTGGGTTCGGGCGCGCTTTGCGCGGTGTGCACGGTCAGACGGGCCATGAAGATCTCCATTGGGCTATCGATTGAAAACACCATTTTGCGTGCAGCGCCCCGCAAGCGACAATGCACGAGGATCGCAACTTGATGCTAGATCTTATCGACTTTCAGCTATGCGCTTATAACCGAACGCCACCTTGACCCTCGATTCCGCCCTCACCGATCAAGCCGCCGTGGACGCCGTGCTGCTCTCCAGCCTGGAGGTGCAATCCAGTCTTTATCATCTGGGCCAATACTGCGGCAACTGGACCGCCAGCACCAGCGGGCGCGCCCGCGCCAGTTTTCACCTGATCCTGCACGGCCGTTGCCGCGCGGACATTGCATCGCGCCAGGAATCGCACACATTGGCGGCGGGCGACGGCATCTTCTTCCTGCGAGACATCGCCCATGTGTTGACGCCCCTGCAGCCGTCCGCCAGCATCGGCGCCGTGTGCGGCCCGATGCAACCGCTATCGCCGCGTCAGCCTGACGGCACGGGCCTCGCCTGCGGGTTCTTCCAGTTTCGCCCGGGGCTCGCCGATTTGCTGGCCGACACCCTGCCCGACTATCTGCTGCTGCGCGCGGACGACGACCGCTTTCGCGCCGCACGCGGTGTGTTCGACCTGATCCTGGACGAAACCACAAGGGAGCCATCCGCCTCGCCCGTCGTGCTGGAGCGGCTGACGGACCTGCTGATCTTCTTCATGCTGCGCCACCTGGCGATTCAGGACCGCCAGGCGCACGGCCTTTTCGTGCTGGCGCGCGATCCGGCAATGGCCGGACTGCTGCAGGCGATATTGGCCGAGCCCGCCGCGCCCTGGAGCATGCAGGACATGGCGGACCGCGTCCACATGTCCAAGGCCACCTTCCACCGCCGCTTCACGCTGCAAAGCGGCACCACGCCCGCGCAGCTATTGCAATTGCTGCGCATGCGCGTGGCGCGACGGCTGCTGGATCAGGGCATGGGCATCCAGGAGGCCGCCGAACGCGTGGGTTACCAGTCCCAGGCCGCCTTCAGCCGGGTGTTCCAGCGCACGGAAGGCATGGCGCCGTCCGCCTTGCGACGGCGCCGGCCCGCATCGGTCTGATCGGATTCCAGCCCGGTGCGGCCGTCGGCCCGCGCGCTTACACCTGTGCCAGCGCCTGCTCCAGATCGGCGATCAGGTCGTCGATGTGCTCGATGCCGATGGACAGGCGCACGGTTTCCTCGCGCACGCCGGCCTTTTTCAGTTCCTCGGCGTTCAATTGGCGGTGCGTGGTGGATGCCGGGTGCGTTGCCAAAGACTTGGAGTCGCCGATGTTGACGAGACGCGTGAAGAGCTGCAGCGCGTCCTGGAAGCGCGCGCCCGCGTCGCGGCCGCCCTTCACGCCGAACGTAAAGAGTCCCGGCACCTTGCCGCCCAGGTACTTCTTGGCCAGCGCATGGTCCGGATGATTCGGCAGGCCCGCGTAATTCACCCATTCCACCTTCGGGTGCTCGCGCAGGTAGCTGGCGATCTTGACTGCGTTTTCCACGATGCGGTCCACGCGCAGCGCCAGCGTCTCGATGCCTTGCAGGATCTGGAATGAATTGAACGGCGAGATCGCCGCGCCGGTGTTGCGCAGCGGCACCACGCGGGCACGGCCGATGTACGCGGCGGGACCGAAGGCTTCGGTATAGACCACGCCGTGGTAGCTGACGTCCGGCTCGTTCAGGCGCTTGAAGCGGGCCTTGTGCTCGGCCCACGGGAACTTGCCCGAGTCGATGATGGCGCCGCCCAGGCTGGTGCCGTGTCCGCCCAGATACTTGGTCAGCGACTGCACCACGATGTCGGCGCCGTGCTCGATGGGGCGCAGCAGGTACGGCGACGGCACGGTGTTGTCGACGATCAGCGGCAGGCCGTGGCGATGCGCGATCTCGGCCAACGCGCCGATGTCGGTGATATTGCCCAGAGGATTGCCGACCGATTCCGCGAAGATGGCCTTGGTGCGGTCGTCGATCTGCGCCTCGAAGGCGGCCAGATCGGACGGGTCGGCGAAACGCGTGGTGATGCCGTACTGCGGCAGCGTGTGCGCGAACAGGTTGTAGGTGCCGCCGTACAGCGTGCTGGACGAAATGATGTTGTCGCCCGCTTCGGCGATGGTGAGGATCGCGTACGTGACGGCGGCCTGGCCCGACGCCAGCGCCAATGCGGCGATGCCGCCTTCCAGGGCCGCCACGCGCTGCTCCAGCACGTCGGTGGTCGGATTCATGATGCGGGTGTAGATGTTGCCCGCAACCTTCAGATCGAAGAGGTCCGCGCCGTGCTGCGTGTCATCGAACGCGTAGGCCACCGTCTGGTAGATGGGCACCGCCACCGCGCGTGTGGTCGGATCGGGGCGGTAGCCGCCATGAACGGCCACGGTTTCCAGGCGCCAGTTGGGCTTCTTCGCTTCAGTCATCAGTCTCTCCGGTCAATACGTGATTGAAAATTCAGATCAGGCCGCAAATGCGCGCGTGGCGCGCAGAATGCGTTCGATGTCTTCATGGTTGTTATAGGCGCCCACGGACAGGCGCACGTAACCATACTCCACGACGCTTGCCACGACACCGGCCTGCGTCAAATGCGCCAGCGCGGCCGCAGGATCCGCCACGCGCAGCGCCGTGGTGGTGCTGCGCACGTCATCGCCCGGCGGCGACACGACTTGCGCGCCCAGGCTGCGCAGTCCGTCGCTCAGCGCCTGCGACAGTTCCAGCACCCAGGGCTCGATGCGCTCGGGCCGCGCCTGTTCGATCAGATCCAGCGCGCCCGCCCAGCCGGCGATGCCGGGATAGTTCAGGTTGCCGGTCTCCAGCCGCCGCGCGTCGCTGGCGTCTGCCACCGCGGTCTGCCATTGCAGGCCGGACTTGTCCAGCGTGGTCACGCCAGACGGACCGATGTAGAACGGGTCAAGCGCATTGAGCAGCCGCGGCGACACGTGCAGCAGCCCCACGCCAAGCGGGCCCAGCATGCCCTTGTGCGCGCCGCACGCAAAGGCGTCGACGTGCCAGTCATCCACCTGGGCGCGCAGCAAGCCCGCGCCCTGGATGCCGTCGACGACAAGCCAGATGCCGCGTTCCGCGCAGCGCCGCCCCAGCTCCTGGATGTCGGTGCGCAGCCCCGTGCCGTACTGCACCCAGGACACGGCGATCAATCGCGTGCGCGCATCCACGTGTTGCCAGAGGTCATCGATCGTGAAGCGATGCGCGCGCGCCTGCGCCACGCGCACCTGTACGCCACGCCGGCGCAGATTGAGCCACGGCAAGGCGTTCGAGGGATGTTCCTGATCGTCGACGATGAGGTTGTCGCCCTCCTTCCAGGCCAGCCCCTGCGCGACCGTGTTCAACCCTTCGGTGGTGTTCTTGGTGAACGCCAGCCGGCGCGCGTCGCCGCCGATCAAACGGGCCAGCCGCACGCGCAGGGCGTCGGCATCGCGCAGCCATTGCGGCTTGTCGCTGCGCGCATACGTGATGCTGTCGAAAAAGCCCGACACCGCGGATGACACATGCGGCGACAAGGGGCTGGTGTACGCGATGTTGGCGTAAGCCTTATCGCACGTGATGGGAAACAGCTGTCTGAATTCGTCCTGCCAAGCCATGCGCAACCTACTCCGCCAGACCATCCGGCATGCGGGCATTCTAGGTATATGACGCGCATCTGGATAAGGCTTAGTTTTCATATTGATATGAGTATTAAGTCGCTCGGCAAACCACGACGCGCCCATAGAATTCGTGCCTCTCTTGCACACAACAATCATGGGAACAGCATGCGTTTGAATCATCTATTCAAGGCCGCGGGCATTGCCGCCGCGATGGCGCTTGCCGGCGCATCGCAGGCCGGCACGGTGGACACCATCAAGAAGCGCGGTGAACTGGTGTGCGGTGTCAGCCAGGGCTCGGCAGGGTTGTCGATTGCAGACAAGCAAGGCCGCTGGACCGGCCTTGACGCCGACCTGTGCCGCGCACTGGCCGCCGCCGTGCTGGGCGATCCGGAAAAGACCCGCTTCGTGCCGCTGAGCTCGCAGCAACGCTTTCCGGCGCTGCAGTCCGGCGAGATCGACGTGCTGAACCGCAACACCACCATCACCTCGGGCCGCGACGCAGGATTGGGCATCGCGTCCGCCGGCATCGTGTTCTACGACGGCCAAGGTTTCCTGGTGCCGCGCAAGCTGGGCGTCAAGAGCGCCACCGAACTGGAAGGCGCGCAGGTCTGCGTGCAGCCCGGCACGGTGAATGAACAGAACCTGGTCGACTATTTCAAGAAGAACAAGCTCAGCTATCGCCCGGTCGTCATCGAAAACCTGGTCGAGCTGGAGCAGGCCTTCTACGCCGGCCGCTGCGACGTGTATCTGTCGGACGCGTCCACCCTCGCCGCCAGCCGCGCCGCCCGCGCCAGCAAGCCCGACGACTTCGTCATCCTGCCCGAGCGCATCAACAAGTCGCCGCTCGGCCCCTTCGTACGCCAGGACGACCCGAACTGGGCCGCCATCGTGCGCTGGACGGTTAACGCGCTGGTCGCCCCGGAAGAGTTGGGCATCACCGCCCAGAATGCCGACAGCCAGGCGCAAAGCGCCGACGCACAGGTGCGCCGCCTGCTGGGCGTGGACCCCGGCATCGGCAAGAGCTTCGGCCTGGATGAAACGTGGGCCAGGCAGGCCATCAAGGCCGTGGGCAACTACGGCGAGGTGTGGGACCGCAACCTGGGCGCCGCCACGCCGCTCAAGCTGGAACGCGGCTTGAACGCGCAATGGAACAAGGGCGGTTTGTTGTATTCGCCGCCGTTTCAGTGATGCGTTGCGCTTGGTGGGAATCGCTTGGTGAAAATCGTTTGATGCGAATCGCTTAGTGCAGATCGCTCGAAGCAGATCGATTGATGCGCATCGTCTGATGCGCATTTCTCAATGAATCGCGGGCGGGCCACCGTGTCCGCCCTTCTTCTTTTTGATTGATGCCGCACGGCCCGCCATGACTGCCACCTCGCTTCCTTTCCCGTTGACTGCCCCGTGGCGCCGCTGGCTGCCTGCGCTGGCTTGGATCCTGGGATTGGGCGGCATGGCAGCCCTTCTGGTGCTGCACATCGAATCGGTGCAGGCCGCCCGCGGTATCCAGGGCGGATTCGGCTTTCTCTTTCAGCCGGCGGGGTTCCGTATCTCTGAGAGCCTGCTCAACGTCACGCCGGAAGATCCTTACTGGATGTCCCTGGCCGCGGGACTGGTCAATACGCTGACCGTCGCCTTCGTGGCAATACCGCTGGCCACTGTCCTGGGCGTGGGGCTGGGATTCCTGGGGTTGTCGTCAAACCCGCTGGCGGCCCGCGCTGCCGCCTTGGTCATCGCACCGCTGCGCAACACGCCGGTGCTGTTGCAGCTTTTCGTCTGGTATGGCTTGCTGCTGCGGCTGCCGGATCTGCGTCAAGCCTGGTCGCCGCTGCCTTCCGTGCTGCTGTCCAATCGCGGGTTGGCCTTGCCTGCCTTGCATGGGTGGCTGCCTTATGCGGGCGTGGCGGTTGCTGCGCTGGCGGTGGCCTGGTACGCCCGCCGCCGTTGGCGCAGCACCGCGTTGCCCGCTTCGTCTGCCGCAGCATTGGCCGCAGTATTGGCTGCAACACTGGCCGCCGCGACTATCACCTGGGCGCTGTTGCCCCCCATGCAGATCGACCTGCCCGTCAAGCGCGGGCTCGGTTTGCATGGCGGCTGGCAACCCAGCATCGAATTTGCCGCGTTGACCCTCGGTCTCGTCGTCTTTCACGCCGCCTACATCGCCGACATCGTGCGCGGCGCGGTCCGTGTTGCTCCAGTGGGCCTGGTCGAAGCCGGCCAGGCCTTGGGCCTGACGCCCGTCAAGGTGCTGCGGCTGGTGATCGCGCCCTACGCCACGCGCGTCGCATTGCCGCCCTACGCCAACCAATGCCTGGCGCTCATCAAGAACAGCACGCTCGCCATCGCAATCGGCTACCAGGAGCTGATGGCCGTCATCAACACGGCCATCACGCAAACCGGGCTGGCGCTGGAAGGCATTGCGCTTGCCGTAAGCATTTACCTGACGCTGGCGCTCTGCCTGGGCGGCGGGCTCTCCGCGTGGAACGCGCGAAATACGCGGCACGGCCCCGGCGACACGCACGGCGCGCGCCTGGGTGACCGCGCATTCCGGGATGGCGCTGTTCGTAAGGCCAGGACCCTTCGGCGCAAAGCGATGTCGGCCGTGCTGACGTTGCTGCTGGCCGCCGTGGCCTGGTCACTGCTTGATTGGGCGGTGCTTCGTGCCGTGTGGTCAGGCGACCCGATGACCTGCGCAAATGCGGCGGGCGCCTGCTGGGCCGCCGTGAGCGAGAACCTGCCGTTGTTGTTCTACGGCACCATGTCCGACGTGCACCGCGGGCCCGCGCTGATCGCGTCCCTGGCCCTTCTGGCCGTCATCGCTGTCGCCCTGGGCGCGCGTCGCGTACCGGCGCGCATGCATATCGTCTTGTTGACCGCGCTGTTTGCCATTGCCGTGGCCGCGCTGACCGGCTGGCCGTGGGGCGGCGATTTCATCGGACCGCAACGCTGGGGCGGACTTCTCGTCACGTTGGTCCTGGCGATCGCCGCGCTGGTGGCGGCCGTGCCGCTGGCTTTCGCGCTGGCCCTGCTTCGCCGGTCCGGCAGCCCCGGAGGTTCATTGGCCGCAGCCGGTCTGATCGAAGCGGTGCGCGGCGTGCCGCTGGTGACCCAGCTGCTGTTCGCATCGTTTGTGCTGCCCATGTTGCTTGGCGGCGGCGTCTCCAAATTCAGCATGGCGCTGGCGGCGCTGACGCTGCATACCGCGTGTGTGCTGGCCGAAGTGCTGCGCGGCGCGTTGCAGGCGATTCCGCCCGGCCAGATGATGGCCGCACGCGCCTTGGGCATGCGGCCCGCGCTGGCCTATGCCTGCGTGATCTGGCCGCAGGCCCGTCGCATCGCCGCGCCAGCCGCGCTGGGCGTCTTTGTCGGCGCGGTTAAGGACACATCGCTGGTCAGCATCATCGGCGTGTTCGACGTGCTGGGCGCGGCCAAGGCGGTGGTCGCGGGCACCGATTGGCGGCCTTATCACGTCGAGGTGTATCTGGCGGTGGCGCTGTTGTATCTGGCCGCCAGCCTGGCGCTGTCGCGCGTCGCGCGCCACATGGAGGGGCGCGCTGGAAAATGACGGGATGCCGAGCCGGGCAGAGAAACCGGCTCGGCAGAAAGATCAGCCGCCCGCCCCGCTCCCGATCCCCCCATGCACCACGCTAATGCGCTGAAGCCATGCCGGCCGCGGCGCGGCATCAAGCCAGTTCTTGACGATCAATCCCAGTTCCGTATCGCCAGCGATACGCAGGCGGCGCTGAAAGAACAAGGTATCGGCATCGGTTTCAGCGCGCATGAGCGCCAGAAAATCGGCCAGCTTCGCGCCAAGTTCCAGTTCAGCCGCGGCGGCTTGCGGCCCCTTGTTCCACAGCGGCCGGAAGGCGCCGTCGCGCACCACAAAGCTGCTGCGCAGCCCCAGGTCTTCGACGGTGATGGCGAAGGTGCGTCCGTTCAGTTCGGCGGGCGGCTCGAGCCACTTGAGACGGCGGGCCAGTTCAAGCCCCGCGACAAAATGCAGGGACACGAAAGGTCCCGGTACGCGCTTGCCCAGCTTGGCCAGCATGGGCGGTAGAGTCAGGGGTGCGCTCATGCGGCGGCCTCCTGCAGGCCAATACCGGCGTGCCCGTAGTAGTAACCATTGCAGCGGCCGATGCCCGCGGGCGGCGAAACCGCATCGGGCTTGACGCCGCGGCGCGTGGCGTCAAGCGCGGCGATCGCTTCGAGTGTGCCGGCCGATTGCGGGCTGACACGCAGGACGTCGACGCCCATGCCCGCCAATTCCGGCGCTTCGGCCAACAGGTCCAGGCATGCGGCCGATTGCACCTGGATGCCATTGATGCCAAGAAATTCGCGCGATTCGCGGGTGCGCATATCCAGGCCATCAGGATGCTCGATACAGCGAAAGCCGCAGTCGTCCTTCTTCAGGCGGAAGTGCCGCGCCGTGAAGCAGCGTGCCGAAAACGCCAGCGCCATCCTGCCCCACACCATGACTTCGGCCTGCATGCCGGCGGGACGCTCGCGCAGCAGTTGTTCCAACGTAGGACCGTCCATTTCAAGTGGCGCGACAAAGCGCACGGCGCCGCGGTTCGCCAGCCAGGTCAGCGTGCCGCCGTGATAGGCATTGACGTGCGGGCCGGCAACAAAGCCGCGGCCGCTCAGATGGCGCACTGCGCCCAGTTCGCCGGCCTCGACCATGAAGTCCTGCTGTTCGCATAGCTTCTTCAAGGCGCTGGCCTCGGCGCCGGTCTCGATCAGCGTGCGGCCCGACAGCACCACGGTCTTGCCCACCGCGCGCAGATCACGCGCCAGTTCAAGCCAGTCGTCGGCGCGCAGCTCGTGCCGCCGGCTACAGACGGTTTCGCCGATGTAGACGATGTCCGCCGGGCTTTCGGCGACGGCGGCGTAGAAGTCCATGGTGCGCTGGCGCGGCCAGTAGTACAGCAAGGGGCCGACGGAAATCTGAAAGGGGATTTGGGTCATTTCCATGGACGTTCGAAAGCGCCTTGTGTGACTTGTGAACCCTCGGCATGGCGCGCCAGCATGGCGTTCCATTCGGGGCGCGGAGAAAAGCGCGACGCGTCCGCATGCACGCTGTCCAGCGCGGCGCGCAGCGTGGACACCACCTGCGTGACATACGCCGGGCTGCGCTGGCGTCCTTCGATCTTGATGGCGGATACGCCCATTTCGGCCAGCTTGGGCAACAGGCCGATGGCGTTCAGACTGGTGGGTTCTTCCAGTGCGTGGTCGGCTTGGCCGTCCACTTCGAACCGGCCCTTGCACAGCGTGGGGTACGCGGCCGGTTCGCCGGGTTCGTAGCGGTCGATGAGAATGCCGGACAGGCGCGCATCCATGCGGCCGTCTTCTTCGACCCAGCGCACCGCGTGCGCGGGCGAACAGACGCCCTTGTTGTTGGGAGAGTCGCCGGTGGCGTATGACGACAGCAGGCAGCGGCCTTCGGCCATGACGCACAGGCTGCCAAAACCAAACACCTCGACCTCGACACTAACATTGGCGCAGATGCGCGCGATTTCCGTCAGTGTCAGCACACGCGGCAACACCACGCGGCGGATGCCGAACTGTTCCTTCATGAGTTCGATGGCGTCGGTGTGGGTGGCCGAGCCCTGTACAGACAGATGCAGGCGCAGGTCCGGATAGCGGTCGCTGGCGTAGGCCAGAAGGCCCGGATCGGCCATGATGACGGCGTCGGCGCCGAGGTCGTGGGCGGCATCGACGGCGGCTTGCCATTCGGCCATGCGGCCGGCCTGCACAAACGTATTGATGGCGAACAGCACGTGCCGGTTGTGGCGATGCGCCAGTTCGACGCCTGCGCGGATGTCGGCTTCGGTGAAATTGAGCCCGGCAAAGTTGCGGGCGTTGGTGGCGTTCTTGAGCCCGAGATAGACGGTGTCGGCGCCCGCTTCAATCGCCGCTTTCAAGGCGGCCAGACTGCCTGCCGGGGCCACGAGATCTATGGGAGAGGTTCGAGTTTGCATGACGGCCAGTCTATGGGCCGCCCGTCCCCCGGGCCTTGTCGAAAATCAAACCGCGCGGCGCGCGCGGCGGCTTTTATAGGACTATTCCTCGGTGTACAGGCCGCGCTCGACCGCATACACCGCAACCTGCACGCGGCTGGTCAGATTGAGCTTTTTCAGCACGTTCTGCACATGGATCTTGACGGTGCTTTCGCTGACATCCAGTTCGCGCGCAATGACCTTGTTGCTGGCCCCGCGCGCCAGCCATTGCACGATCTGCGTTTCGCGTGCGGTAAGGCGGTGACGTTCCGCGGTGCCGGGTGGCGGCGGCGTCTGGCTGGCCTGTCCCCGGAACTGCTCGACCAGCTTGGCCGTCATGCTGTCCGCAATGACGGCTTCGCCGTTGGCGGCGCGCCGGATGGCGGACACCAGGGCGTCCGCGTCGATGTTCTTGACGAGGTAGCCGCGGGCGCCGTCGCGCAGCGCCTGTCCAAGCTCGTCGGCTTCTTCGGACACGGTCAGGATGATGACCGCGCACGTGGGCAGATCCTGCGTCAGGAGCTGCAGCGTTTCCAGCCCCGACAAGCCGGGCAGGTTCAGGTCCAGCAGCACGACGTCGGGTTTGAGTTCCTTCGCGCGCTTCAGGCCCTCGACGCCGTCCCCGGCCTCGGCCACGACCTCGAAGTCGGGCTGGCGCTGCAGCAGCAGGCGGACACCGGAACGGAACAGGGTGTGGTCGTCGATGAGCAGGATGCGGATGGTCATGATGGGCAAGGATGTCAGGCGGCCTGGCGCTCGGCGCCGGGCAAGGTGAGCGCCACGCGCGTGCCGGCGCCGGGCTGCGATTCGAGTTTTATCACGGCGCGCATACGAGCGGCGCGCTCGCGCATGATGTGCAGGCCAACGTGGGATTCGCCGCGCTCGGCGACGTCGGCGGGATCATACCCCTGCCCGTCGTCGGCAATCAGCAGAGTGAAATCCCGGCCGTTTTCCACGGCGATGCGCACGCGGCTGGCCTCGGAATGCTTGCGCACGTTGGACAGCGCTTCCTGCAGGATGAACAGCACCTGCAGTTGCTGCTCGGGCTGCAGCGGCGCGCCTTCGCCTTGGCTGAATGTCAGATCCGTGTCGATGGCGGTCTGGCGGCGGAAACGCGCCACCGTGTCTTCAATGGCCGCCTGCAGGTCGCCCTGTGACAGCTTGCTGCGGAAGTTGGTCAGGAGTTCGCGCACGTCCTGATAGCTTTCGTCTACGCCGGTGCGCAGCAGCGGCAGGATTTCGCTGACTTCTTCTTCGTCGCCGCGCTTGATGGCGGCATCGAGCATCTGCAATTGCAGATTCAGGAAGTTCAGCCCTTGCGCCAGGCTGTCATGCAGGCCCTGCGCCACCAGCCCGCGCTCTTGCACCACGGCCAATTGGCGCGCCTGCGCGCTGAGGCGGCGGTTGTCCAGCGCCACCCCCAGGTGCTGCCCCAGCGTTTCCAGCAGCTGCGACTCCGACGCCAGCAGGCGGCGCTGCGTGCGGAAATGCAGCGAATACGACCCCAGGACTTCGTCGCGCGTGACGATACGGAACACCGCCACGCTGGCAAAGCCGTCGCGCTGACAGTTCAGATCCATGTCGGGCGGCGACTGGCGGAAGTCCTGGATGACGATGACGCCAGCCTGGCGGGTGGCGACGCCGCAATAGCAGTCGTCGACCTTCATGCAGTGTTCGGATTCGACCAGATCGTCGGACAGGCCCACCGACACCACGAGGTTGAGCTTTTCGTTGTTAGGGTCCAGCGCGCGGATGCTGCCCGCTTCCGCATCGAACTGCAGCATGACGCGGCGCAGAAAGCCATCGCACATGGCCTCGATTTCATTGGGCTGGTTCAGGAACGCGGCCATGTCGTAGAGCGCACCGATGTCGCGGTTCTGCGCGGCAAGCTGCGCCGTCTTCTGTTCCACCCGCTGTTCCAGGCTGGTGTACAGGTCTTGAAGCTCGTCAGCCATGCGGTTGTAGCCGCGCGCCAGTACGCCGAACTCGTCCTGGCTTTCCACCGGCAGGCGGGTGCTGAATTCGCGGTCGGCCATGCGCTGCAGGCCGTCGCGCAGGCGCAACACGGGTGAAATGATCCACAGATACAGCAGGTAGATCATGGCAAGCGTGCCCGCGCTGGCAATTGCCGCCAGCACGCCCTGCGACAGGCGCAGCGACGTGGTCTTGCCGGCGTTGTCCTGTTCGATCATGCGCACCAGCGTATCGGCGCGGGCCACGAACTCGGGCAGCGTTTCCAGGTAGCTTGACGCATCCGGCTGGCCGATGGAACGCAGGGCCGCCGGCTTCATGATGTCGCGCCAGTATGCAGCCACGTCGTGCCACTGGGCGCGGATGGCGTTGTCGTTGGGAATGAAAAGCGGCCGCGCGGGATTGCCCCGCGCCAGCCGCGCGATGGTCTCGTCCAGGATCGCGATCTGTTCTGTGGTGCGCACTTCGCGCCCGGCTTGCGGCCGCATCAGCTCGACGGCGACGCGGTTGGCCCGCATGCGCAGGCTGCCGGTATCGTTGATGGCCGCGCCCGCGCCTTCCAGTTGCCAGGACAGCCATAGCGTCCAGCTGACCATGGACAGCACGACGATCAGCGCCAGCAGTGAACTTGCCACGATGCGCGTGGACAGGCGGTGCCGGGGCGAAGGCAGCGCGTCGGGTTGGGCGGCGGTATCGGTGGACTTCATGAATGTCAGGGCTGGAAGCGCAGTTCGGGTGTCAGTGTAGTCGCTTCCCGCCAGCAATCCGGCGCACGCGTGCCCATTGCGTCACTCACGCGCTCAACGCAGTCCAAGCGTGCGGCACAGAAAATCCGCCACCTGGGCAGGATCGTTCAGCGGCAGGCATGGCACGTCGATGTCCAGCGGCGCGTCGGTCACGACCGCCAGAAATGCAGGGTCTTCCGTGTGCAGGGGCGGTTTGCCCAACGCCGGGCGGTAGACCTCCATGCGCGGGATCGCGGCCTGCTTGAAGCCTTCGACCAACACCAGATCGGCGGGCGACAGGCGCGCCAGTTGCGCCTCCAGGGTGGGTTCCGGCGCGTCGCGCAGCTCGTGCACGATGGCATACCGGTACGGCGAAGCGATCATGACCTCCTGCGCGCCGGCGGTGCGGAATCGCGCGCTGTCCTTGCCCGGCGGCTCCATCTGGAAGTCGTGATGGCTGTGCTTGATGACGTTCACGCGCAGGCCGCGGGCGCCAAGCAGCGGCAGCATCGCTTCGATCAGGGTGGTTTTGCCGCTGCCGGAGCGGCCGGCGATACCGAATACAGGAGTCATACGAGGGCAGGTTCCGTCAGCAAGGGGCACACGATGGGCAAAAACGTGTCTGCCCGCGGGGAGTATGCCAGCAAAGCGCCCGCCACCAGGTCGAAGTACCAGCCATGCAGTGACAGGCTGCCCGCGTCGACCGCCCGCCGCACGAAAGGCAGGTCTTCAAGATTGCGAAGGGAAATCAGGATGGACGCCTGTTCGCAGGCGCGCCGGCGCTCTTCTTTCGAGGCATCCGGCATCTGCCGCAACACCTGCTCGCGCGCCGGTTCTGCGATGTCCATCCAGCGTCCCAAATAGTCGGTTTCACCGTCGCGGCGGATGCGCCGTTCCATCAGGGCGCGGATGCCGCCGCATTGCGCATGGCCCAGCACGATGATGCGGCTGACCTGCAATTGCTCGACCGCAAACTGGATGGCCGCCAGCACGCCCTGCAGGCCGCGGTCCTTGCTGCACGGCGGCACCAGATTCGCCACATTGCGCACGGTGAAGATGTCGCCGGGGTCACACCCCAGCAGCATGGCCGGATCCACCCGGGAATCGCAACAGCCGATCAATAGCGTGCTGGGATGCTGGCCATCGCGCAAATTGCGGTACAGCATTGGTGCGTCTTCGTAGTATTGCTGCTGAAAGCGCTGGAAGCCGCCGACGAGTCGTTCAAGGTCTTGCATATCAGCCTCCCGTTTGCGCCATGAAGCGCACGATGCGTTCGGGCCGGGCGTTGAAGTCATGGCGCTCCGGCTTGGCCGCGATGCCTACCCGGATGGCCTGGATGAGCTCGGCGTCGCTGGCGCCCGCGCGCAGCAGGTGTCCAAGCGGCACCTGGTCTTCCTGGCCCAGGCACAGATACAAGGTGCCATCCACGCCCAGCCGCACGCGGTTGCAGGTGGCGCAGAAATGGCGCGACATGGGTGTGATGACGCCCAGCACCGGCGCGCCCTGCCCGCTTGTCCAGTAGCGCGCCGGGCCGTTGCGGGATTCGGACAACGACGGCACCAGGCCAGCATCGGCCGCAAGACGGGCGCCCATCGCGTTCAGATCGGTATGCGTATAGCCGCGACCGCATTCGCCCATGGGCATGGGTTCGATCAGCCGCAGCACGAAGCCCTGCTCCACGGCATACGACAGCAGGCGGCGGACTTCGGATTCCGGCGTGGCCGCATGCACCACGCTATTGAGCTTGATCGGCGAAAAGCCGGCTTGCCGCGCGGCCGCCAGCCCGGCCAGCACGGAATCCAGACAGTCGCGCCCGGTGATCTGCGAGAACGCCGCGGCGTCCAATGTGTCCAGGCTGATGTTCAGGCGGCTCACGCCGGCTGCGCGCAGCGACTGGGCATGGCGCACAAGCTGGGTGGCGTTGGTGGACATGGACAGGTCGCGCAGTCCGGGCATGTCGGCGATGGTGGCGGCCAGCCCGGCCACGCCCTTGCGCAGCAGCGGTTCGCCGCCGGTGAGCCTGACCTTGGCCACGCCCAGGCCCACGAACAACCCGACCAGCCGCGCCATTTCGTCGTGGGACATCCAGTTGGCTGGCGTCTCAAAGCCCTTGAAGTCCTTGGGCAGGCAATAGCTGCAACGCAGATCGCAGCGATCGGTGACGGAGACGCGCAGGTAGTCGATGCGGCGGCCGAAGCCGTCCGCCAATACGGCAGGGGCTGGCTCGTGCATCATGCGGCGCTCCCGGCGAAGACCCGTTCGGGTTCGCCGTCGTCCAGGTCAATGCCGGAGATCTTGGCGCGCCCGACCAGCAGCTTGGTGTATTGCCGCCAGGCGGTGTCGCGGCTCATGGTGGTGAGCGCCGTCGCAATCTGCTTTGCGACGTGCTCGTAAGGCAAGAGGCGGCCTTCAACGCGGCGCGTGACGCGCACGATGTGCAGGCCATGCCGCGTTTGCAGCAACTGCGGCAGCAGCCCGCCCGAGGGCAACGCAAACACCGCGCGTTCGAACTCGGGCACGGTGTCGCCGCGGCCGAGTTGACCCAGGTTGCCGCCCACCGCAGCGGACGGGCAATTGGACTGCTCGCGGGCAACCTCCGCGAACCGGGAGGGATCGGCCAGCAGCTCGGTCAGCACCACGTTGGCATGCGCCTTCAACATGTCCAGGTTCACGTCGGGCGTGACCTGGAACAGGATGTGGTCCGCCTCGACCAGTTCACCCACCATGAAGCGCTCGGGGTGCATCTGATAAAAGCGCCGGCACGCCTGGTCGTCGGCATCGGGCGCCGGCGCCTGGCTGGCGAGCAGCGCGCCGATCGCGCTTTCCTCGTCGGACAAGTCCAGACCTTGCCGGCCGGCCTCGTCCAGCAGCACGCGCCGCAGCACCAGGGCCGTGACGGCCTCGCGCATGGGATTGCCGGCCTCGGCGTGCAAGGGAAGTTCACGTTCCAGATCCGCGTCGTTCAGTTCGACACCATTGACGATGACAGGCATGTTCGGCTCCTGAGACAGTGGATCAGCGCGGACGGACGAGTTGCCAGGCGCGGCCCAGGTAGCCGATCGACGCAAAGCCGCTCCAGACGTGCACCAGGCGGGTGAACGGGAAGATCACGAACAGCGTGAGACCCATGAACAGGTGCGCCTTGAAGAGCAGCGGCACGCCGGCGATGTAGCTGGCGGCATCGCCCTGGAACGTGACGATGTGCTGCGCCCAGGTCATCAGGTGCACCATCATTTCGCCGTCCATGTGGCCGGCCGACAGCACGATCGTGGACAGGCCCAGCAGCAGGGTCACGAGGATCCAGAGCAGCAGGATCTTGTCGCCCGGCCGCGTGGCGTGTGCAATGCGCGGATCGGTCAGGCGGCGGTGGATCAGGATCAGGAGGCCGATCAGGCACAGCCCGCCCATCACGCCGCCGGCCACCATGGCGACCATCTGCTTGAGCGAGTGCGAGACGCCCAGCGTGTCCCACACGACGACCGGAGTCAGCAGGCCGGCCAGATGCCCGAAGAACAGGCCGATGATGCCGATGTGAAAGAGGATGTTGCCCAGCCGCAGCTGGCCGCGGTGCAGCAGTTGCGAGCTGTCGGACTTCCAGGTGTATTGCTCGCGTTCAAAGCGCGCCAGGCTGCCGAGCAGGAAGATGGTCAGCGCGATGTACGGATAGATGCCGAAAAGAAACTGATTCAGGGAGTTCATGATGCGTCGTCCTGAGCATTAATGAGTCGCGGCGGAACGGGGATGGAAGTGCACGGGCTGTGCGCCGCCTCCCGAGAACGGCCGTAGCAGCGGTTCCACGCCGTCCGGGCCGGCCCCGAAGGCCTCCATCGCCTCGTCCATGTCGCGCACGGGCGCCTCGGTCTGCACGCGCGGAATCACGCGGGACTGGGCGCGCAGCACGGCAAAGATGCAGGCATAGGAGCTTTCGCTCTTGGCCAGGCGCGCGCCAATTGCTGCCAGCACGTGGATGGCTTCGTCCAGCAGTTCCTGGGCCGTGTCGGGGTCGATGACGCCCAGGAATTCCAGGAAAAGCGGTACGTGATCCGGCAGTTCGGACACGACGGGTTCGAAACCGTGCTGGCGGTAGGTCTCCAGCAAGTCCACCATGGCCTGGCCGCGGTCGCGGCTTTCGCCGTGCACGTGTTCGAACAGGTGCAGGGAATGCGAGCGGTTGCGGTCAAAGGTGGCGACGTAGTTCTCTTGCAAGGGAATCAGGTCGTTCGAGGCCAGGTAGCTCACCAGGGGCTGCAGGGTCTCTTCGGCGTCCGGATAGGCCGCGAGGGCCTCTTCCAGTTCGCCCAGGTAGTCCAGCAGCTCCGGCTCGGGGTAGCACAGCATGGCGGAAAGCAGTCGGTACAGGCTCATGATGTTTTCCTTTCCTTAAGCCGAAACGGCCTTCTTGCGCGACTTGGGCATCTCGATGAAGATTTCGCTGCCCTGGGGCTTGCGACCGAACAGAGTGCCTTCCGACACGCCGCCCGAGCAGCCGTTGCCAAACGTGAAGCCGCAGCTTCCCTTCTCGTTGAAGCTGTCCTCGACCACTTCCTTGTGGCTGCTGGGCACGACGAAGCGGTCTTCGTAGTTGGCGATGGCCATGATGCGGTACATGTCCTGCACCGTTTCCTCGCTCAGGCCCACCTGGTCCAGCAGGGCCGTGTCGCGTTCGCCGTGAACGGTCTCGGACCGCTTGAACGCGCGCATGGCCAGCATGCGTTCCAGCGCTTGCAGCACCGGCGCTTCATTGCCGGCGGTCAGCAGGTTGGCCAGGTAGCGCACGGGGATGCGCAGCGTGGACACATCGGGGATCATGCCGCTCTTGCCGACGGTGCGCTGGGGCATCTTGCCCGATTCAGCGGCCGTCTGGATGGGCGACAGCGGCGGGATGTACCAGACCATCGGCAGCGTGCGGTATTCCGGGTGTAGCGGGAAAGCGACCTTCCAATCGACGGCCATCTTGTAGACGGGCGAATTGCGCGCGGCTTCCAGCCACGATTCCGGGATGCCCTGCTCGCGGGCCGCGGCGATCACCTCGGGCGAGTGCGGGTCCAGGAACAGGTCGAGCTGCGACTGGTAGAGGTCTTGCTCGTTCGCGGTGGATGCGGCGTTCTCGATCTGGTCGGCGTCGTACAGCAGCACGCCCAGGTAGCGGATGCGGCCCACGCAGGTTTCCGAGCACACGGTCGGCTGGCCGGCCTCGATGCGCGGGTAGCAGAACGTGCACTTCTCGGCCTTGCCGCTGTTCCAGTTGTAGTAGATCTTCTTGTACGGGCAGCCCGAGATGCACATGCGCCAGCCGCGGCACTTGTCCTGGTCGACCAGGACGATGCCGTCGTCTTCACGCTTGTAGATGGAGCCGGACGGGCAGCTGGCGACACAGGCCGGGTTCAGGCAGTGTTCGCACAGGCGCGGCAGGTACATCATGAAGGTGTTCTCGAAGGTCGAGTACATCTCCTTCTGCACGCCTTCAAACAGGGCGTCGCGGCTGCGCGAGCTGAATTCGCCGCCCAGGTCGTCTTCCCAGTTGGGGCCCCAATGGATCTTCTCCATCTTCTTGCCCGTCAGCACCGACACCGGACGCGCGGTGGGCGGCGTTTGCGACAGCGGCGCGTTCTTCAGGTGCTCGTAGTCGTAGGTGAACGGCTCGTAGTAGTCGTCAATGGCGGGCAGGTTCGGGTTGGCGAACAGGTTGGCCAGGATGCGCAGCTTGCCGCCTTGACGCGGTTCCAGCTTGCCGGCGGCCGTGCGGCTCCAGCCGCCCTTCCACTTTTCCTGGTTTTCCCATTCCTTCGGATAGCCGATGCCGGGCTTGGTTTCCACGTTGTTGAACCAGGCATACTCGACACCGTCGCGGCTGGTCCAGACGTTCTTGCAGGTGACCGAGCAAGTGTGGCAGCCAATGCACTTGTCCAGGTTCAGCACCATGCCGATTTGGGCGCGTATCCTCATGATTGCTTCTCTTCTTGTTGCAGTTCTTCGACGAGCGGGCCTTCCAGCCAGTCCACCTTCTTCATCTTGCGCACGACCACGAATTCGTCGCGGTTGGCGCCCACGGTGCCGTAGTAGTTGAAACCGTACGCCTGCTGGGCGTAGCCGCCGATCATGTGCGTGGGCTTGAGCACCGTGCGCGTGACCGAGTTGTGGATGCCGCCGCGCTTGCCGCTGGTTTCAGCGCCCGGCACGTTCACGATCTTTTCCTGGGCGTGGTACATCAGGCACATGCCGACCGGCACGCGCTGGCTCACGACCACCCGGGCGGTCAGCGTGCCGTTGACGTTGAACACTTCGACCCAGTCGTTGTCGACCAGACCGGCCTGCTTGGCCTCGGCTTCGGACACCCACACGTGGGGGCCGCCGCGGCTGAGGGTCAGCATGCGCAGGTTGTCCGAGTACGTGCTGTGGATGCCCCACTTCTGGTGCGGCGTGATCCAGTTCAGGACCAGTTCCTTTTCGCCGTTGGGGTACTTGCCCAGCATGGGCGCAACCGTCTTGGTGTCGATGGCGGGCTTGTACACGCACGAGCCTTCGCCAAAGTCCAGCATCCAGCGGTGATCCTGGTAGAACTGCTGACGGCCCGTCAGGGTGCGCCATGGGATCAGTTCATGGACGTTGGTATAGCCGGCGTTGTAGCTGACCTCTTCGCTTTCCAGGCCAGACCAGGTGGGCGCCGAAATGATCTTGCGCGGCTGCGCCTGGATGTCGCGGAAGCGGATCTTGTCGTGCTCGCGGCCGACGGCAAGGTGCGTGTGGTCGCGTCCGGTGATCTTGCCCAGCGCTTCCCACGCCTTGACCGACACGTGGCCGTTGGTTTCCGGTGCGAAGGTCAGGATCATTTCAGCGGCGTCGATGGCCGTGTCCAGACGCGGACGGCCCTGGCTGACGCCGGCTTCGGTGACGCTGTCGTTGATGCCGGCCAGCTCGTGGACCTCGTGCTGCGTGTTCCAGTTGATGCCCTTGCCGCCGTTGCCCAGCTTGTCCAGCAACGGACCCACCGACGTGAACTTGCGGTAGATGTCGTTGTAATCGCGTTCAACCACCGTCATGGACGGCGCGGTCTTGCCGGGGATCAGGTCGCATTCGCCCAGCTTCCAGTCCTTGGGTTCGAAGGCCTGGCCGAGTTCTCCCGGGGTGTCGTGCATCAGCGGGGTCAGCACCAGATCGCGGCGCTTGCCGAGATACGGGCCGCCGATGTCGGTGAACTTCTTGGCGAGCAGCTTGTAGATTTCCCAGTCGGTCTTGCTTTCCCAGAGCGGCTGCACGGCTTCGCTGAGCGGGTGGATGAACGGGTGCATGTCGGACGTGTTGAGGTCGTCCTTTTCGTACCAGGTGGCCGTGGGCAGCACGATGTCGCCGTACAGGCACGTGGTGCTCATGCGGAAGTCCAGCACCGTCAGCAGGTCCAGCTTGCCTTCGGCCGCGTCTTCCTCGTAGGTGACTTCGGTGGGCTTGATGGCATCGCCTTCATCGCCGAACACCGCGTTCTGCGTGCCCAGCAGGTACTTCAGGAAATACTCGTGGCCCTTGCCGCTGGAGCCGAGGATGTTGGAGCGCCACACGAACATGTTGCGCGGGAAGTTGGCGGGATCGTCCGGGTTTTCGCAGGACATGCGAAGGTCGCCCGACTTCATCTGTTCGACCGCGTGGGCGATGGGATCCTTGCCCAGGCTGTCGGCCTGCGCCACCACGTCCAGCGGATTGGTGCGCAGCTGCGGCGCCGACGGCAGCCAGCCCATGCGCTCGGCGCGGGCGTTCAGGTCGATCATGCTGAGTTCGCCGTACTTGGCGCGGTCGGCGGTGGGGCCGAGCACTTCCTGCACATTCAGCTTTTCGTGGCGCCATTGGCTGGTGTGGGCGTAGAAGAACGAGGTGCCGTTCATCTGGCGCGGCGGGCGGACCCAGTCCGCGGCGAACGCCAGGGGCGCCCAGCCGAACTGCGGACGCAGCTTTTCCTGGCCCACATAGTGCGCCCAGCCGCCGCCGCTCTTGCCGACGCAACCGCACATCATCAGCATGTTGATGATGCCGCGGTAGATCATGTCCATGTGGTACCAGTGGTTCAGGCCGGCGCCGACGATGACCATGGACTTGCCTTCGGTGTCGTGCGCGTTCTGGGCGAATTCGCGCGCCACCTGGATGACCTGCGCGCGCGGCACGCTAGTGTGCTTTTCCTGCCAGGCGGGCGTGTAGGGAACGTCGTCGTCGTACGAAGTTGCGACGTTGCCGCCGCCCAGGCCGCGATCGAGGCCGTAGTTGGCCATTTGCAGGTCATACACCGTGGCGACCAGCGCCTCGGTGCCGTCGGCCAGGCGGATGCGGCGGGCGGGCACGTTGCGCACGAGGAGTTCGTCGTGTTCGCTGCCGAAGTACGGGAAACCCACGCCGACCACGTCGTCCGACTGGCCCAGGAGGGTCAGCGTCGGGACGATTTCGCGGCCCGAACCGCCGTCCTTGGATTCGAGGTTCCAGCGGCCAACCTTTTCACCGTCGTTGACGGCGCCCTCGCCCCAGCGGAAACCGATGCTGCCGTTGGGCGCGACCAGATCGCCGGTGGACTCGTCCAGGACCAGCGTCTTCCAGTCGGGGTTGTTCTGTTCGCCGAGCGCGTTGTCGAGCTGCGAGGCGCGCAGGAAGTGGTCAGGGGCGTAGAAGCCGTCGCGTTCCTTGAGCTGCACCAGCATCGGCATGTCGGTGTAGCGGCGCACGTAGTCCGTGAAGTAGGCCGACTTGCCCGAGAGGTGGAATTCCTTGAGGATGACGTGGCCCATGGCCATGGCGAGCGCGGCGTCGGTGCCCTGCTTGGGCGCCAGCCAGATGTCGCCGAACTTGACCATTTCGCCGAAGTCGCTGGACACGGCCACGGTCTTGGTGCCCTTGTAGCGGACTTCGGTGTAGAAGTGCGCGTCGGGGGTGCGGGTCTGCGGGACGTTCGAGCCCCAGACCATCAGGTAGGTGGAGTTGTACCAGTCGGCCGATTCGGGCACGTCAGTTTGTTCGCCCCAGATCTGGGGGCTGGCGGGGGGAAGATCGCAGTACCAGTCGTAGAAGCTGAGGCAGGCGCCACCCAGGAGGCTCAGGTAGCGGGCGCCGGCGGCGTAGCTGACCATCGACATGGCGGGAATCGGCGAGAAGCCGATCACGCGGTCGGGACCGTACTTCTTGATGGTGAGCGCGTTGGCGGCAGCAATGATTTCGGTGGCGGTGTCCCAATCGGCGCGGACAAAGCCGCCCAGGCCGCGCACCGACTTGTAGCGCTTGGCCCGCTTGGGATCCTGGCTGATCCATTCCCAGGCGGCGATGGGATCCATGGTCTTGCGGGCTTCGCGCCACATTTCGATCAGGCGGCCGCGGATCATGGGGTACTTCACGCGTTGCGCCGAGTACACATACCAGCTGTACGAGGCGCCGCGCGGACAGCCACGCGGCTCATGATTGGGCAGATCGGGACGGGTGCGGGGGTAGTCGGTCTGCTGGGTTTCCCAGGTGATCAGGCCGTTCTTGACATAGACCTTCCAGGAGCAGGAGCCGGTGCAGTTCACCCCGTGGGTGGAACGCACCACCTTGTCGTGCTGCCAGCGGGCGCGGTACGCGTTTTCCCACTTGCGGTCCTCGTTGACGGTTTCGCCGTGACCGTTCGCGAAGGTGGACTTCACCCGCGACATGAACTTCAACCGGTCCAGAAAATGACTCATTGTGTTTCTCCAAGAACGCCGGCCTGGCCGGCGCGTACTGCGATCAATGCTGATGAAGCAACTTTAGGACTGGGCTGTCTGGCGGACCATTCGCCGGTGGCACAACCCGAGTTCGGCAGAGTGACTAGTTATCCGCGTAGACCGAACTAGTCGCGCGCCGCCGGCCGCACCGCGCGCAAAGCACGGACCGGCCGGCGTATCGGGCAGATCAGCACGGCACGGGCGCATTGCGGCGCGCGTAGAACCACCAGGTGATCAGCATGCAGGTGGCGTAAAAGCCGATGAAGCAAACCAACGCGGTCTGGACGCTGCCCGTCATGTCGAGCGACGTGCCGAAGCTGCGCGGAATGAAAAAGCCGCCGTAGGCCCCGATGGCGCCGGAAAAACCCAGCACGGCGGCCGATTCCTTGGCCGCTTCCGTCATGGCCTGCTTTTGCGCGGCCGGGCCCTTGCCCTGCGCGGCCTGCGTGCGCTCACGCAGGAAGATCACGGGGATCATGCGGAACGTCGAGCCGTTGCCCAGGCCGGTCAGCGCGAACAGCACGATGAACATGGCGAGGAAGCCGTTGAAGTCGCCCAGGCGGCCTTCGCCAGGCAGGAACACCATGACGCCCGCCACCGCGGCGATCATGGCCGCGAAGGTGAAGAGCGTGACCCGGGCGCCGCCCAGCTTGTCGGAGATCCAGCCGCCCACGGGACGCGTCAGCGATCCGACCAGCGGTCCCAGGAAGGCGTATGCCATGGGATTGACCGTGGGAAACAGCGTCTTGGTCAGCATGGCGAAGCCCGCCGAGAAGCCGATGAACGACCCGAACGTGCCCACGTACAGCCAGCACATCAGCCAGTTGTGCTTGCGCTTGAAGATGACGGCCTGATCGGCGAACGAGGCGCGCGCGTCGGCGATGTCGTTCATGCCGAACCACGCGGCGATGGACGCCAGCGCGATGGGGATCACCCAGATGAAGCCCGCGTTCTGCAGCCACAGGTTCTGCTGCGTGCCATTGGCGTTGATGACCTGGGGTTCGCCGCCGGCGACGCCAAACACGCCCATCGTGATGACAACCGGCACCACGAACTGCACCAGCGACACGCCCAGGTTGCCGATGCCGGCATTCAGGCCCGTGGCCAGGCCCTTCTTTTCCTTGGGGAAGAAGAAGCTGATGTTGGCCATGCTGGAGCTGAAGTTGCCGCCGCCCAGGCCGCACAGCAGCGCCAGGATCAGGAGCGTGGGGAACGAGGTGGTCGGGTCGCGCAGCGCGAAGCCCATGCCCAGCGCCGGAATCAGCAGCGAGGCGGTGGAGATGGCCGTCCACTTGCGCCCGCCGAAGACGGGCACGAGGAACGAGTAGAAGATGCGCAGCGTGGCGCCGGACAGCGCGGGCAGCGCCGTCAGCCAGAACAGCTGGTTCTTGGACAGCATGAAGCCGGCGCGGTCCAGGTTGACCACGACCACGCTCCACAGCATCCAGATGCTGAACGCGAGCATCAGCGCCGGGATCGAGATCCACAGATTGCGGTTGGCGACGCGCGCGCCGGTCTGTTTCCAGAAGCCGGGGTTATCCGGCTCCCAGCGCGCAAGGACTTGAGTGGACATGAGGTTCTCTCAGGATGGTGGGTGGGTCAGGCGGCCTGCTGCCGCGCGATGGCCGCGCTTTCGGGCCGGAAACTGAAGTGCATGAAGATGAGCGAGACGCAGACCGTGCCGTACAGCAGCATGAAGGCGCTGGAGCGGATGCCGGTCAGGTCGAGCAGGACGCCGAACATGATGGGAAGAATGAAGCCGCCCAGGCCGCCGGCCAGCCCGACGATGCCGGACACGGCGCCGATGTTGTCGCTGAACTCGTCAGAAATGAACTTGAAGACGGAGGCCTTGCCGATCGCCATGGCGATGCCGACGATGAACAGCAGGATGGTGAAGGTGACCGGACCGAGCGCGATGCCGAAGGAACGCGGGCCGCCGGCGGTCATGACGGTGAATTCGGTTTGCGGGTAGCTCAGCAGGAAGAACGCGACCCAGCACACCCACATCACCCACCACGTGGTCTTGTAGGCGCCGTAGCGGTCGGAGATCCAGCCGCCGACCGCGCGCAGCACGCCGCCGGGCAGCGAGAAACATGCGGCCAACAGCGCGGCCAGCTTCATGTCGAAGCCGTATTCGCCGATGTAGTACTTGGTCATCCACAGCGCCAGGGCAACGTAGCCGCCGAACACGACCGAGTAGTACTGGCAATAGCGCCAAACGCGCGGGTCTTTCAGCATGGCGAACTGGGCCGACAAGGATGCGCCGCCTGCAACGCGGTGCGAGGGATCGGACGACGAGAACATCCAGAACAGGATCGCGGTGACCAGCAGCGCCACGGCGTACACCTGCGGCACGATGACCCAGGATCCGGCGGCCGCGGCGATCAGTGCGGGCGCCACGAACTTGGTGATGGCCGAACCCGAGTTGCCGGCGCCAAAGACACCCATGGCCAGGCCCTGCTTGTTGCGCGGGAACCAGCGCGCCACATAGGGCGTGCCCACCGAGAACGAGCCGCCGGTGAGGCCGACGAACAGCGCCAGAACCAGGAACTGCCAGTATTCCGTGGCGTACGACAGCAGCCAGATCGGCACCACTGCCAACAACATCAGCACGAAGAACACGGGACGGCCGCCGTAGCGGTCGGTCCAGATGCCCAGCGGCACGCGCACGAGGGAACCGGTCAGGACCGGCATGGCGGCCAGCAGGCCGAATTGCGTTTCAGACAGGCCGAGCTGGGTTTTTATGGGAATGCCCAGCACGGCGAAGATCATCCACACCGCGAAACAGATGGTGAAGGCAAACGTACTGGATATCAGGACCCGCATCGGCGCGCCGGCCGAGGATTGATGTGCTGCCATGGTTGGTCTCGCTTTTTGCTGACAAATACGTATGTGGGTAGCCTAAGGAGGCCGCCCTTCACTCACCATTCCCCAGCCGACCAAAGGGCCATTTCCGAAGTGCCTAGTCATGCGGGTGTTCCGGATAGCCTTGCGCTGGATCAAGCAAGCAAGTCGCGCCCGGATGCCGCCAGCAGTAATATGTATTTCAAATACACGTTCAAATCCGCAACGCGGCGCATCCTGCGCGCACTGGCTACATCATGAGCACCCTGCTTTCCATTGAAGAACCCGCAAAGAAGCCGCGGCCGGCACCGCCCGAATGGCGCGCTTTCACCGAAATGGGATTTCGCCCGCTGTACCTGGCGGGCTGTTTTTGGGCCCTGTTCTCCGTGCTGCTGTGGGTGCATGCGCCGGCGCGCCTGACCGGCGTGCTGAACGGCATGTTCTGGCACGCGCATGAAATGCTGTGGGGCTATGTCGCCACCATTGCAGTAGGGTTTCTGCTGACGGCGGGCGCCAACTGGACGGGCAAGAATCCGCTGCGAGGCAACCCGCTGGCGGCCCTGTGCGGGTTATGGATCGTCGCGCGGGTGGGCTATCTGGTGCCGGGCCGCCCGGCATTCGCCGTTGCGGCGGCTGCCGATCTGCTCTTCTTTCTGTGGGCGGCTGGGGCGCTGGGACGCGCCGTCGCCGTGACACGCAACCAGCGCAACTATGGCGTTCCCTTGCTGCTGCTGGCGCTCGGCGCGACCAACGGGCTGTATCTGTGGGCGACGGTACAGGGCGATTACGTCACGCTGATGCGCTTTTTCAATGCCGGCCTGCTGTCGATGGCCGTGCTGACGTTGCTGATCGCCCGGCGGGTCATGCCCTTCTTCGCCAAGCGCGCCGTCGCGGGCCTGGACATCCCTCCCCATACCAAGAGCGGCCATTGGCAGCTTGGGTTCGGCGTCATTGCCATCGCCTGCCTGCTGGCCGGGGTGCAGCAAGTGGCCGCGGCGGCGTTGGCGGCCAGCGGCGTGATCGCGCTGGTGCAGTGGGTGTCCTGGAAGCCGTGGGCCGTGCGGCGCGTGCCGCTTCTGTGGATTCTCTATGCCGGGTATCTGGGCCTGGGCATCGGGCTGCTGGTCGGCGCGGCGCAATTGGCGGGCTTCGTCGTCCGGCAGGCGTGGCCGGCGCACGTGATTGGCGTGGCAGGGTTCTCCGTGCTGATCCTGGGCATGGTGACGCGCACCGCGCTGGGCCACCTTGGCCGGCCGCTGCACACGGACCGCAGCATGGTCGTGAGCTACGCGCTGATGATCCTGGCGGCATTGCTACGGCTGGCGGCGCTGTTGCCGACCGCCGCGACGCTGGGCTTGCTGCATGCGTCCGCCACCGCGTGGGCGCTGGCGCTGGGACTGTACCTGTGGCGGTTCTTCCCGATGATGATCCGGCCGCGCGCGGATGCGGCGGCCAAGCAGGCCGCGCCGGTCATGCGGGTGATGCCGGTGTCGCGGCCGAAAGGCTGAGACGCGTCAGGACCGATCTTCGCGCCGCTCCATCGCGGCCACTTCCCGGCGCATCGCCTTGATCCACGCCTTGAGCAGGGATTCATCCGAGAACTGCATGATCTCGTGCTCCAGTTCCTGGATGTACTCCTGAATGTCCTTGATGTCGTCGTCCAGTTCGCCCATTACCGTATCGGGATCGAACGTGGCGAACACGTCCAGTTCGTAGCGCAGCTTGAAGCCTTCTTCCGCGAACTGAAGCTGGCTCAGCACTTCGTCGAGTTGGGCGGCGAGCACCGTGTTGGTCTCTTGCAGCCGATCGTCCGGGATGTCGGCAACGGCCTGGACCTCGGTACGCAGGGCGGGATTCTGGGCGGACTGGGCCTGGCGCGCGCGCTCGGCCTCTTGCAAGGCCTGCCACGCGACGTCGTTCGTCACGGCCGGAATCTTGACGACGCGCGCGTACTCCAGCAGTTCTTCCGCGTCCTCGTCGTCATACTGGTCCTGGATGATCTGCAGCAACTGCATGGGCGACATCGAGGCCAGATCGGCAACGTCCAGATCCAGCGCATCGGCCAGTTCCTGGCCCGCGCTTTCCGTCAGTTCGGCCAGGTTGGCGTCGTAATCCGACCCGCGGTGCTTCTTGTAAAGCGTCTTGAGGCGCGCGGTGTCGCAACCGGCAGGCAGCTCGCTCTTGGTTGCCAGGACCAGCAGTTCTTCCGAAAACTCCGTGACCAGTTCGGAAACGAATTCGCGCTCGGCCTTGGACAGGCCCATTTCCTTGTAAGCATGATCAAAGCACAGCACCAGCTTGTAACGAAGCTGGTTGAGCTTTTCTTCGAGGGGCCGCAGCGTCTCGGTGTATTTGCGCTGGTAATCGGCTTCGATCGACTGCCACTGCGCCAAGCGGTCGCGTTCGGACGCCAGCCGTTCCTGCAGGCGCTCGAATAATTCCCGCTGACTTTCGAAGGATTCTTTGCTCATGACCCACTCCTCTTGCAAACCGGGGTATTGAAAACAACCGCCACTCTAAACGATACGCGCAAACCCTTCTTGAAAAACCGCGTCAATAACGCTAATCATTATTATTAATATAGAATCTCGGCTGTCCGCTATTCCTTGCCTGGCAGCCCTGATGTCCCTGCGCTTCCTTGCGGGCCCCACCCCCTCACGCAAACGCCTGATCCTGATCGCGGCCGCCCTGGCGCTGGCCCTGCTGATCGGTGCGGCGGTCTGGCTGGCGGGCAATAAAGGCCCGGCCGCCCCTCCTCCCCCCAACTACGGGAAGCTTCCCGTCGCAGTGAGCGTCGCCGCCGCGCGCACTGGCCCGCTGCAGCGGGACCTGCATGCGTTGGGCACCATCACGCCGCTGGCTCAGGTGACCGTGCGCAGCCAGGTCGATGGCCAGTTGGTGAGGCTGCACTACACCGAAGGCCAGGCGGTCTCGCAGGGTCAGTTGCTTGCCGAAATAGACCCGCGCCCCTTCCAGGCTGCGCTGGCGTCCGCCGAAGGCGAGCTGGCGCAAACGCAGGCGCTGCTGGACAACGCCGAAGCGGACCTGCGCCGCTATCGGAAGCTGGCGCGGCAGGAGGCCGTGGCCGGGCAGCAGCTCGATACCGCCGAGGCGCAGGTGCGGATGTACACCGCGCAGCGCCAGAAGAACCAGGCGCAGGTCGCCGACGCCCGCCGCCTGCTCAGTCTTACGCGTATCGTGGCGCCCCACGCCGGCCGCGTGGGCTTGCGGCGCGTGGATGCCGGCAACCACGTGCGCACGACAGACGCAGACGGGCTGACCACGCTGGTGCAGATGGCGCCCACGTCGGCCCTGTTCAGCATCTCGGAGACCCGCCTGGACATCCTGCGTCAGGCGCAGGCGAAGACGCCCGTGTTGCGCGTGCAGGCCTGGGACGCCGACGAGCGCCGCATTCTGGCCGAAGGCACGCTCGAAG
>Ga0209050_1001023_pt1 | contig 34907 bp, 28 predicted proteins | sample Araplavi_mTSA_r2_FD_184276 | JGI IMG/M metagenome (GOLD analysis project Ga0209050, IMG submission 184276) | Arabidopsis root microbial communities from North Carolina, USA - plate scrape MF_Cvi_mTSA_r2 (SPAdes) (version 2) | ecosystem: Host-associated > Plants > Roots > Endosphere | place: USA... | reverse complement strand
GAGGCGGTCGAACTGGAGAATAGGCAGACGAACGAGCGCCGGATGGTGCAGACGCCTGCGGTTTTCTCGATGATCGGGGCGAAGCCGTGCACGGACTGGCTACCGCCCGAGATTGAGCGGGATGAGAGGGGTTTCATCAAAACGGGGCCGGCGGTGGCTGGCGCGCCAGTGTGGAAGGAATTGGGCCGTCCACCTGGGGCGCTGGAAACGAGCTGCCCGGGGATCTTTGCGGCGGGGGATGTACGGTCGGGGTCGGTGAAGCGTTGTGCGGCGGCGGTGGGCGAAGGGGGGACGGCCGTCGAAGGGGTGCACGATGTGCTGAAGACGTACGGTTGATTGCGGTGGTCCGGCGGAGATGGATAAATTCGGGTTGGAGCCCTTGGGACGAATTGGTCCCTGGGTTCTGTCGTGCGGGTCGCTCGCCCGGCACCGACGGAGCGGTGCCCTCCAGTTCCACGCCTCGCGGGATTGCGAGATGACGCCTTTCTTCGCCCAGCCTAGCCGTAGCGGAGGGCTTCGATGGGTTCGATGTGGGCGGCTTTGAAGGCGGGGTAGATGCCGCTGACGGTGCCAATGACCACGGCGAAGCTGAAGCTGATGATGACGTTGTTCAGCTCGAGGATCGGGGCGTTTTCGCCGGGGGAAATAGCCACGAGGATCTTCATGACGCCGAGGCTGGCGACGAGGCCGAGCAGTCCGCCGATGACGCCGATGACGGCGCTCTCGACGATGATCTGAATGAAGATATCGCGGCCCTTGGCGCCCACAGCCCGGCGGACGCCGATTTCACGGATGCGCTCGGTGATCGAGGCAAGCATGATATTTGTGATGCCGATGCCGCCGACGAGGAGACTGATGCCGGCGATGATACTGCCGCTGGCGCGCACGCTGCGGATGTTTTCCTCGATGCGGTCGAACCACTCCTCGCGCGTATCGAAGCCGAAGTCATCGATGCCGCGATGGGTGACGCGGAGTAGATCGCCGACGCGGTCGAGAGTCTCGTGGAAGCGATTGGTATCGGCCACCTGAAAGAGCAGTTGGTCGAGGGTGTAGTTTGGCCCCTGGTCTTCCTTGCCGACCATGTTGGCGCTTTTGAATTCGTAGAAGGCCGTGCTGATCGGCATCACGATCGTGCTGTTTTTGCGCGTGAAGGCGGTGAAGCGGCTGGAACTTCGACCACTCGAATTACTGCTGCGGATACGGCCGCTGGCGCTTTTGACCCCCTGAGGGAGGCCGAGTTCGCGGCGGCGCTTGTCTTCCTCGCGTTCGTAAAATTCGAAGATGCCCACGATCTTGAACGGGCGCTGGCTGATGAGCACCGTTTCGCCGATGGCATTGTAGTCCGGGCGGTCGGGCCAGAGTTTGTCCACGACGAGACGACCGACTACACACACGTGCCGGGCTTGCTCGACATCGAGCCAGGTGAGGGAGCGGCCAACGGCGACGTTATGTTTGTTGATCGGCAGATAGTCCGGCCAGATGCCGACGGCCTCGCCTTTGAAATTCTCGGGACCGGCGATCACGTTGACGCCCATGCTCACGACCGGCGTGACACGGCTGACAAGGTGCGGGATTTTTGTGATCGCCTCGGCATCCTGCACGGTGCGGCCGGGAGAAATCTCCCATTTGTATTCCTGCTCCGCGGGGACTTCCTGCTTCACCACACCGACGAGTTCGATGCCGCCGAGCTGCGTCATGTACTCGCGCATGCCCTTGGCCATGCCAGCGGTGAGCGAAAACATGCTGAGCAGCGAAGCTACGCCCAGGATCACGCCGAGCATAGTGAGAAAGCTCCGGAACTTGTGCGCCCAGATTTCCTTAAAACCGACGAGGAAACTCAGCCAGAGATTCATACGGCGGCGGCGGGAGTTGAGGTGGCCGGTGCGGGAACTGGCGGGTTGATCGTATCGTTCACGATCAAGCCGTCGCGAATCTCGATCCGGCGGGCGGCTTGGGCCGCAATGTTGTTGTCGTGTGTGACGAGCACGATGGTGCTGCCCTGCTGGCTGAGCTCGCGGAACATCTGCAAAATCGTCGCGCCGGTGTTCGAGTCGAGGTTGCCGGTCGGTTCGTCGCCGAAGACGATCTTCGGCGAATTCACGAGGGCGCGGGCGATGGCCACACGCTGCATCTGGCCGCCGGAAAGCTGGAGCGGCGTGTTGTGAATGCGGTGGCTCAGACCGACGCGTTCGATGGCGGCGAGGGCCTTTTCCTTGCGCACGCGGGCGCTGATGCCGGCGTAGATCAGGGGCAGTTCGACGTTTTGCAGGACGTTCAGTTTGGCCAGCAGATTGAAGCTTTGGAAGACGAAGCCGATCTTCTGATTGCGCATCTCGGCGAGCCGGTTGCCGCTCGCTTTGCTGACATCGACCCCGTCGATTTTCATGATACCGGTGCTCGGGGTATCGAGGCAGCCGAGCAGGTGCATGAGGGTGCTTTTGCCGCTGCCGCTGGGGCCGATGATCGCGGCGAATTCGCCCTGGGCGATCTCCAGGTCGATGCCGGCGAGGGCGTTAATTTCCTGCTCGCCCACCTGGTAGCGTTTGGTGACGTTGCGCAGCTCGATGAGGGCCATCGCGGCTTTTCCGGTAAGGCCTAGGAGGAGCGCTGCTTTTTGCTGCCGCCGCTGGATTTGCTGCCGCTGGGCTTGCTGCCGGTCGGGTGGGCGGGGACGGCCGCTTCGATGTTCGGGTGATCCGGCTCGATCAGCATCACGATCTCGCCTTCCTGCACGCCGTCCTTGATTTCTGCGTAGTCGAAATTGGTGACGCCGATGCGGACTTCGCGTCTCTCGGTGGCCGCGCCGTTGCGCACGTAGACGACCTTTTTGTTGCCATCGCCGCGGAAGACCGCGGAGATCGGCACCGATACGGCGGAATCGGCGCGGGCGATGGGAATGTTGAGATTCACCGTCATGCCCGGGCGCAGGCGTGCATTCGGATTTTCGATGGTCGCTTCGATATCAAAGCCCTTCACGTTGCTCTTCACGGTGGCGACCGGGGCGATGAAGCTGATGTGGCCATTCATCAGGATATCGCGGAGCGACTCGGCCTTGAGCTTCACTTCCTGGTCGACCTTCAGGCGGGCGACATCGACCTGGTTGACGTGCGTCTGCACGAGCAGCTTGTCGAGGTTGGCCACAGTCATGAGCGTGGTACCGCTATTCACGCTGGCCGCGGCGACGACCACCTGGCCTTCGATGACCGGAAGCGTGAGCACCGTGCCGTCGATGGGCGAAGTGATCTTGGTTTTGCGGAGCTTTTCCTCGGTGATCTCGAGTTTGCGCTGGGCGCGAACGAGATTGTTCTGCGCGATGTCGAATTCGCTGCTGAGATTGTCGAACTGCTCGCGGCTGATCAGCTTGGCCTCGAAGAGTTCCTTGGCCCGGTCGAAGTTGCGCCGGTCCTTGTCCATCTCCAGTTTAGCGCCATCGATCTCGGTGAGGACCGACTGTTTTTCGGTCATCAGGTCGCGGTCATCGATCTCGGCCAGCAAATCGCCGGTCTTCACCTGTTCGCCCGCCTCCACGTGCATGCCTTTGATCTTGCCGCTGACCTCGGATTTGATCTCGAGCTGGAAGGAAGGTGCCACATCGCCGGCGACTTCCACGCTGAAATCGATATCGCGCTTTTCGGCTTTGATCAGCAAGCGCTCCGGAATCTCGCCTTCCGGGTGGGAGGCGAATTTGCCGGATTTGACGAGCCACCAGCCGCCGCCGGCACAGGCGGCGAGGATCAGGATGGCGGGAATAAGTTTCTTCATCGAGTCGGGGGAAAAGCGGAAAACGGGAACAGCAGGCGAACCTGTGGCGGCTCTGGGGGGAGGGCAAGTGCCCGCTTCGGTAGGTCAACCTTGAGGAATCGTCGCTTCTTAGCGGTTCCTGTTACTTTTTGTACAGGACGACGAGTGGAAATGAGCCGAAAAGGACGGTGGCGAAGTGTCTGGAGTTCGGGCATCTTTCGCGGCCCGCTCATCATGCCACGCTCGCGCTCCGCTTTTACCCTTATTGAGCTGATGCTGGCTATTGGCTTGGCCGTGATCATCCTGGCCCTGGCGATTCCGGTTCTGGGGAGCGTGTTTGGCTCGGACCCGGTTAAGGAAAGCTACCAGAAGTTTTCCGACCTGGTGCGGCAGGCGCAGGTGAAGGCCGTGACCGAAAAACGGACGATCCTGCTGGTGTGGAACAAAGAAGGGATCACCATGGAACCGGAAATTCCTCGGGCAGAAGATGAAGGCGCGGAAGGAGCCCAATTTGCCTTTGGCGATGCGAAGGTGGCGTTGGACCGGCCGTTTGCCCTGGAGAAGAAACCCTACGCCGAGTGGCCTTTCTGGCGGAGTGGGACTTGTGAGCCGGTGCGCGTAATTTACGAAAACGAAGGGGTGGGACGCTGGGTGGCGGAGTTCGATCCGTTGACGGCCCAGGGGACGGTCATCGAGATGCACGATTGATGATGAAACCCGGAAAGGCAGCGCTTCCCTTTGGAGCAGCGTCCCGGCGCAGGGTGCGGCGGGGCGGGTTTTTGCTCGTCGAGGTGATGGTGGCGATCGCGATTTTCGCCGTCGCGGTCGTTGCGCTGGGAAAGTGCGTGGAAAACATCATGGCCGCGCAGTTGATCAAAGAGGAGGATGAGCAGGTGCGCCGCTTTTTGGATGGGAAGATGGCGGAGATCGAAGCGGGGGCGGTGATCGTGAACGACCGGGCCACGACGGAAGAGGTCAAAGACTGGCTGCCCGGGGCGAAACTCACGACCAAACGGACGCAGCTCAAAAAGAAGAACGAGAAGGATCAGGACCTTTACAACCTCTTCGTGGTCGACATCGAACTGAACTGGCTTTCGAACGGCGAGAAACAATCGCGGTCTGTATCGTTCTACGTCTTTCCGGATCAACGATGAACCGCCGCGCTGGCTTCTCCGCCTTTACCCTGCTCGAAGTAATGGTCGCGATTGCGATCATCGGGATGATCGCGATGACGCTGCAGCGGTTTGTGAGTACGACGCTGACTGGGATCCAGATTTCGTCGGATCACGAAGTGGAGGCGGAAAAGATGGCGGCGCTGTTCCGCTATATCGACACCGAGCTGGACCAACTGCCGCCGACGGGGCAATCGCTGCTCCTCGGAACGCCGCACAAATTTGGCAACAACCTGAATTCAGACGAGTTGCAGTGGCGCTGTGTGGCCGGTTCCGGCACGCTGAGCAGCGCGGGGGAAGGGGAGTGGTTTTGCACGCTGACGGTGATGCCGCAGCCGAAGAATCCTTCGGCGCTGGATCTGGGCCTCAAGCGCCGGTATGTGGACGCGGATGAGAAGGCTTACGATTGGGTGCCCCTGCTCAAGGATGTGGCGGGGCTGAAATTCGAGTATTACAGCACGCAGCTCAATGCCTGGCTGGACCGCTGGAACGACCAGAACAGCCGGCCCCGGCTGGTGCGGATGCTGATGTGGCGGACGAAGGATTCGCTGCCGGAGCGGGCCATTTTCACCGTGAACTCCGCCCGTACCCAGCAATGAAAACGCCTTGCCTGAGTCTTTCCGCTGCCCGTTCGCGGGCGGCCTCGGCCCTGATCCTGGTGCTCTGGGCGGTGCTGCTGCTTTCGGCGGCGATGATGGCTTGGGCGTCCTGGGTGCAGAGCGATATGCAGCTGGCGGCCGACCGTTCCCATGAGGTGGAAGCGCGGGCCATGGCGCTTTCCGGCATCGCCATCGGGAAGCACCCGCTGGTGACCGAGCAGACCCGGGGCTGGCAGGAGGATATCGACAGCAATCGAGGCTTTGAGATGCGGATGATCAGCGAAGGCGGAAAGCTGAATATCAAATGGCTGCTTTCGGGGGAAAATCCGGAGCGCCTACTGATCCTGGATCGCTGGCTGGAGTTGCACGGGCTCGACCTGAAGGAGCGGCAGACCTTGATCGACTCCATGCTCGACTACGTGGACAACGACAATCTGAAGCGGATCAATGGGGCGGAAGACGAGCCAGGGTATGTGCCGGCGAATCGGCCCTTTTTGACGCTGGACGAGATCGAGCGGGTGAAGAACGTCGAGCCCTTGCTGCGTTCGCCGGGCTGGAAGGACGAACTGACCATCTACAGCACCGGCCCGATCGATATGTCTTCGGCGAACGAAGCCATCCTGCGGATGCTGCCGGGGATGAGCGAGGCGCGGATCACACGATTTTTACAAATCCGGCGCGGGCGCGATGGGGTCGATGGCACGAAGGATGACTACCAGTTCAAAAACCTTGATGAAATCGCGAGTTATCTGGGTTTCAGCAAGGAACAGTTCAAGGGCTTGCGCAACCTCATGGTGCACAAGGATCAGGTGCAGCGCATCATTTCCATCGGCCACGCGGGAAATGTTGTTCGACAACTGGAGGTGGTCGTTCGAAAAGGCAACACCAATCCCGCCATCCTTTTTTGGCAAGAATGAAGAAAACCGCCCGTCGCAGCAGCACTACAGCGCTCGTTTTTCCCGGAGCCACCGGGTGGCGGGTCCGCCTGCCCACGGGCCAGATCCAGAGTGTTCAAGCCCTGGATGAAGCCGCGGCGGCGCTCCCGTCGGGGGCGATCGTGCACCTGGCGTTGCCCTGCACTTCGGCGTTGCTGGAGCGGATGACTCTGCCTTCGATCGATCGGGATGAACTGAGCGGCATGGTCCTGCTCCAGCTGGAGAAGACGCTGCCTTACCCGGTGGAGGAGGTGTCCTCGGATTTCGACGTGATTCACCAGGAGGAAAGCGAATCGACCCTGCTTTCGGTAGCGGCGAATCACGACCAGCTCGATCGGCTCTGCGAACCGCTGCGGAATAGGGCCATCGTCCCCGAGAAGGTGACAGTTTACGCGCAGCACGTCGCCGCGACGTGCTCGACGGAAGAAACCGTGCTGTGCCTCTGGCCGGAGGATGGCCAGCTGGTGGTGGCGGTCTGCGAAAAAGGGAAGCTGGGTTATGCCCAGACCCTGGCCGAGACCGATCCGGCCACGGTGTTGGGCGAATTGCCCGCCCTGTTGCTCCGCGCGGAGATGGAAGGCGTGCCGACGAATTTCGACCGGCTGCGGATCGAGCAAGGGTGCGGCGGCTTGCGCGATCAACTGGCGCAGGAGCTGGGCAAGCCGGTGGAGGTCTTTTCTTTCGACGACACGCTGCTTGAGTCGAAAACCAACCTCGTGCCGTCTTCCTGGCTGGCCGAGATGCAGCGGCTGCAATCGAGCGGACAGCTCAAGAGCCGGCTCCAGCTTTTCGCGATGCTTTACCTGGTGATCATCGCCGCGGCTTTCCTCTACCTGGCCTGGCAGAAAAAACGGGTGCAGACGCTGGATATCGAGATCGCGCGGACGACTCCGTTGGTGGAATTCCAGCAGCGCCAGCAGACCAAATGGCAGGAACTCAGCCCGGCAATCGATCCGGCGCGTTCGGCGGTGGAAATCCTGCATCTTTTGCACGCGAACCGGTCCTCGAAAGAGCTGAAGTTTACCCAGTTTGAGTTCGGCCTGAAGAACTTCAAAATCGAAGGGGAAGCCCCCTCCGCCAATCTTTGGACGGAGTTCACCGAAAAGCTGAGGAAAGAGCCCGGGCTCGTGAGTTTTAAGATCGAAGGGCCGCCGCCGCAGATCCTCAACGAAGGCGGCGTGAAATTTACCATTTTCGGACGCTAGCCATGCAAATGACCGCTCGCGAACGCACCCTCGCTTTCATCGTCGGCACCATTGTGGTGGCGGTGCTGAGTTTTATTTTGGTGCAGTTCTTTGTGAAGAATCAGAAGGCACTCACCCGGCAGTTTGCGGAAAAAACGCAGACCCTGGCTGCCATGAAAACGCTGATCGCCGAGCGGGATTTGTGGCAGCAGCGCGAAAGCTGGGTGCAGCAGAACCAACCCAGGCTCGACAATGCCAATAGCGCCGGGGTGGCCTTGGTCGACCAGATCAAGGACATCGCCAAAGAGCGTGGCCTGACCCTGACCGAGGCCCAGATCGGCGTGGCGGATTCACCGGGAAGCAACCGGACCACCGCACTGCCGTACGAGCCGGTTAGCGCGAGCTTTAACATCAAAGCCAAATGGGAGGAAATCGTCACCTTCCTCTACGATGTGCAGACCCCGACGAACTTTCTGGTTTTCGAGAAAGCCACGCTCCAGGTCGACAAGCAGGATAAAACCGCGATCGGCGGCAGCTTCAAAGTGGCGAAGTGGTACGCGCCGAACCCGCAATGAAGGGACTGGATCGGGCGGACCTCGCTCTTCTTGACGACCGTCCTTTTGGAACCATGATTCAATCCATGAAGCGGCTGAGTTTCCTCCTTCTCCTGGCGAGCCCGATTTGTGCGCTGGCGGCAGGTGGTTTGGTGCCGGAACGCCTGCCCGCGGATCGCTTCGGCGATTTGCGCAAAGAGTCGCCCTTTGTCCTCGCTACGGTGGAAAAAGAAAAGGGGCCGGATCTGCCGCCGTGGTCGCAAAATCTTTATATCGGCAGCGTAGCCAAGTACCGCGAGGGCGGGGTGGAACGGGATTGGGTGACCGTCAAGGACCGCACCCAGCCGGGCACCTTGATCAATCTTTTTGGCACGGATCCGAATGCGGAAGGTTATCAGTTGGTAAAGCTGATCTGGTCGGACGACCCGAAGAAAACCAAGGCGGACATCAAGAAAGGGACCGATCTCGCGACGATCGAAGTCGACCAGGCGGCTTATGGACCAGGATCGGCCGCGGTGCCGGGTCCGGGAGGAAAACCGCCGGGACCGATGGGTGTGCCGATTCCCGGTGGTGCGGGCGCCATTCGTCCCCCAGGAGTGCAGCCGCCACCGGGTTTGACCGGGGTTCGTCCGGGGCAGATTCCGCAGCCGGCCATGCCTCCCGTGGCTCGGCCGGGCGGGGCGATTCCACGTCCGGCGGGGCAGGTGGCGTTGCCGCAGCCCGCTTCGCCTGGGATGCAAGGGACCAGCCCGGCGACGTCGCGCCAGCGAATCCGAGTGATCAATAACAACCCGACGGGCCCGCAGTAGCTGGAGTCCGGTCGGGCCGGATCGAGATTCCTTTTTTTAGTATCATGACGAAGCGGTCGTGTTTCTTCCTTTTACTGACCAGTTCAGGGTTTGCCCTGGCGGCACCAAGCGTCATGCCTGAGCGCGCCTCAGTGAGTCGTTTTGCGGCTCTGCGCGAGGATTCACCTTTCATCCTGGCGACCAAGGGACCAGACGTGCCGCCACCCGGGCCATTGTGGTCGGATAACCTGTATATCGGCTCCGTTGCCCGCTACATGCAGAATGGCGTGGAGAAGGATTGGGTGGTCGTGAGGGACCGGGCGCAACCAGGTACCTTGTTCACGCTTTCCGGGACCGATCCGAATCTGGACGGCTTTCAATTGGTGAAACTGATCTGGTCGGAAGACCCGAAAAAGACCAAGGCGGATATCAAGAAAGGGCCCGATCAAGCGACGATCGCGGTCGATCAAGCCGCCTACGGACCGGGGACCGCCCCGATGGGGGCTCCGAAAATGACGAATCCGGGGCCGAAAATGCCGCCGCCGGTTCCGCCCGGGCTGCCGGGAGCGAACGCGGTGAAACGTCAGCGGATTCAGGTGATCGGCGGTGGTGCCTCTGCGCCGAAGTAAGCGCGGGGCGACCCGGCCGCAGTCATCGGCCTGAGGAATCCGGGGCGAAGGTGAGTTCCTTCGAGGCGTGGCCGTCGGCGTAGAGGATATTGACCTTGTGCTGGGGGTCGCGGTGAAAGCCTTCCTTATCGCCCATGAGGGGGACGTAGCTGGGTTGATCGGCGACCCCCATGAAATTGAGGCTGGCGACGGACTGGCCGTTGATCGCGACATTCCAGTGGTAGCTGGTGCCGCTTTCCGCGGCGAATCGGCGATCGGAAGGGCAGGCGAAAGCGTCTTTGGCCGAGACGTAGCGATCCAGGGTGTTGTCGATGACGGGGACATCCTCGGCCCGGCGTTCGCGGGCGAGTTTCAGCGTGGGCATCACCCCGTTATTGTCCGCCAGATAGAGGTTTAGCCCCACCCCGAGCACGCGGAGATGGCTCATACAAGCGGCGGCCCGGCCTTTTTCCTGATAGCGATCTGCGACCGGGATTGCCAAAAGCGCGAGCAACGCGATCAGGGTCATGACCACGAGAATCTCGAGAAGGGTAAAGGCGCGAGATTTCACAGAGGCGTCAAAGGTGGGCGGGATTTGGCGTGGAAGCAAGTGTCCACAAGGGTTCCACGGGTGGGGGCCCTGAGGACTTTTTCGGGGTGCGGGAAACTCAGGTCAATCCCGGAACGCTTCGTGCTTAAAAACCTGACTGCCCTGTCCGCCGTCTTTGCCCCAAATACAGTATTGCCACCCACCCAACGGTATGCTTGCCTCGTACTTTAAGACTTCGGAAGTCAACGATTTCCGCACCTCCCGCTCCTCCTCCGAACACTATCCCCGTTTATGAAACGACCCCTCCGTTTCCTTGTCGCTTTGGCTGCCTTTGTTGCTGCCGTGGCGCCAGCCGCCAACCCGATCATGAACGAAAACAACGTTCCGACGGTTTGGGCGGCCACTTATGGAATTACCGGCACGCTCAATATGTCCGCCGATGCGGATGGTGATGGATTGTCCAACGGAGATGAAGCCGTGGCGGGGACCAATCCTTTCAAGCCGAACGACATTCTCTCGATCACCGATATTTCGGCCGATGCGAATGGCGTTTATCTGACCTTCCCGACCCGCGCGGGCAAACGCTATCAGGTGCAGAGCACTGGTTCGCTTTCGCCGGCGAGCTGGAGCAACACCGGCACCCCGCTGGCCGGTAACGACGGCCACCTGACGGCGACCATTACTCTTCCGGGTGCGACGCAGAAGTACTACCGGGTGGTGGTGGCGGATGTGGATAGCGACGGCGACGGCGTCAATGACTGGGAGGAAATGAAGCTCGGGCTCGATCCATTCAGCACCTCGACCGATGGCTCCCAAGCCGACCTGGCGGTGGCGACGAACAATCTCGGGCCGACGAGCACGGTGACCATTAATGCCGCGGACGATGTGGCCACGGAACCCACCGGCACCAATCCGGCGACGGATCTCGCGACCTTCAATATCTCGCGCACCGGCGGCCTGCGGCCGATTACGGTCACCTTCAATGTGGCGGCCAGCAGTACGGCCGTCGAAGGCACGGATTACGACGCGCTGAATCACACGCTGACGTTCGGGCTCGGGCAGAAGACGGCGAAGGTGATCATCAAACCGAAGGCCGATACGCTTCAGGAATCGCCGGAGTCGGTGGTGCTCACCCTGAACCCGGGCACGGGTTACACGCTGGGGACCCAGAAGTCCGCGGGTATCACGATCGACGACTACGTCGACAACGCGCCGACCGGCACCGGGGTGCAGGTTTCGTTCTGGAACGAAGATCAGGCGGGTGCTCTGGCTCCGTCCAATTCCACTCCGGCTCGTTTCCCGGGCAATCCAGTGGCTACGCTGCTCCCGACGGCGCAGGCGCCGATTGCCATCGATCGCGATTGGGGGACGGGGGCTCCCGCGTCCGGCGTGAATTCAAACTACTTTTCCAGTCGGTGGACGGGGGAAGTCATGCCCGAGTTTTCCCAGACCTATACTTTCCATCTGACGGCGGACAACGCTTCGCGGCTCTATATCGGCGGGCAGTTGCTGATCGATAACTTCCCGCGGCCGGGTGCAGCTCCCCAAGCCGTCACCCTGACTGCGACGATCGATTTGCAAGCCGGCGAGCGCTACCCGCTTCGGGTCGATCATTACGACGTGACGGGCGGGGCCTTGGTGAAGCTGGAGTGGTCCTGCGCCAACCTGGTGAAGGAAACGGTGCCGCCCAACCGGCTTTTTGGCCAGGTGGCCCCTCAGTTCACCGGCGATCCGAACGTCCTGGTGCTCGTCAGTGGGACGACCTTTACCTACGACCTGAGCGCGAACTTCAGCGGAGCGCCCTTCACCGGGACGCCGAAGTTCACGGCGGACAATCTGCCGACGGGGTGGTCGCTGGATGGTGCAACCGGGATCATTTCCGGGGTGCCGGGCGCGGGCCTGGCCGGCACGTGGGATGTGGCGGCTTCGGCTCAGAACGCGAATGGCAAAGGCTCGGGAATCCTGCATTTCCAGATCGTGAACACGGGCAGCTCCTTCACCAAGGAGACGTATAGTGGGACCTTCGCTTCGCTGGCAGCGGTGCCTTTCGGAAGCGGAACACCCCCGACCGTGACGGTATCCACCGCGTTGGGGCTGCCGCAGGATAACACCGTCGAAGCTCATCGTTTGAAGGGGTATATCACGGCGCCGACGACGGGAGTTTATCAATTCTTCCTCGCGGGCAGCAATGCGGCCGAATTGTGGGTGGCGGATGATGCCGAGGTGAACAATCTCTGGAAACGGGCGACGCTGAGTACGGCGACGACCTTCGGTTCGTGGACTGGCGCGGCGACCAGCCCGCTGCTCTACCTGAAGTCGGGCTTCCGCTACTATTTCGAAGTGCGGCAACTGACGTCCTCGAATGGCGGTTATGTCTCCGTGGGCTGGCTGAAGCCGGGTGAAACCGGGACGGTGCCCAGCGAAGTGGTTCCGGGGCCGAATCTCTCACCCTTTACCCTGACCCCGCCGCAGCCCACGAACGGCACGCTTTACGTGACCTCGATGAGCGCGCAGGGGGCCGCCCTGACCAATGGTTCCGGCAGCGCGACGCTGTTGATGAACGCGGCGGAAACGCAGGCAATCGTCCGTTACACTTACACGAGCCTCACGGGTGCGATTACGCAAAAGCACGTCCACACCGATGCCTGGAACGGCAAGTCGAGCCAGATCATCTTCGATATGGATCAGTTCCTGCCGGGGCCGGATGGCAGCTGGACGTGGAATATCGTCGATTCCGGCAATTACACGGCAGCGGATATCAAGCAGCTGATCAAGGACGGTGCCGCCTACATCAACCTGCACACCGCACTGTATCCGAACGGCGAAATCCGCGGTAACTTCTCGCGGGTGAGCGGTTCCCAGACGGCTCCGGCCGCGCCGTCTACGCCGAGCTGGACCGACGATCACACCGACTCGAATGCCGCCGCCCGCTTTCTGACCCAGGCGAGCTTTGGACCGAGCACGACGAGCATCAACCGGGTGAAAACCCTCGGCTACGACGCCTGGATCAATGAGCAGTTCAATCTGGATGGCACCAACCCGGTGCCGACGACCTACCTCTTCCCATACGTCCTCGCGAACCGGAATGTGAACAATTTCGGCAACGGTGCGTATAGCAACAATGCGATCTTCAATGGCTGGTGGCAGAACTCGATCACGGCGCCGGATCAGTTGCGCCAGCGGGTCGCTTTTGCGCTGAGCGAAATCTTCGTGGTTTCGCGGTTCAACGAACTCGAACAGCGCAACGACGGTGTGGCGGACTACTACGACATGCTCGCGGACAACGCCTTCGGCAACGTCCGCACGCTGCTCGAGGAAGTGACGCTGCACCCGATCATGGGCCTCTATCTGGACATGATCGCAAACGACAAGCCGGACCGGACCAAAGGCCGTATTCCGAACGAAAACTACGCCCGCGAAATTCTCCAGCTCTTCTCCCTCGGCCTCTACCGCATGTGGCCGGATGGCTCGCTGGTGCTCGACTCGAACAATCTGCCGATCGCGACTTACGATCAGGACGCGATCATTGGTTTCGCCCACGCTTTCACCGGCTGGAATTATACACAAACCGGGACCTACAACGGCAGCGGGAGTTACTGGCCGACCAACTTCAATCCTTCGGCGGTGGAATATCCGAACGCCGCCGGGACGGTGACGCTCGCGCAGGGCACTTATATCAACCCGATGAAGCAGGTGCCCAGCCGCCACTTCACGGGACAGAAGCGCCTGTTGAACAACGTGGTGCTCCCGGGCCTGACCAAGGTGACCTCCGGTGGCGTCGAAAAAGCTCCGCCGGATCCGTGGGCGCCGGACTCGGCTCCGCACACGAGTTCCGACATCCAGACGCCGGAATACCAGAATCTGCCGGGCCAAGAAATCACGCTGACGCACGATGCGATCTTCAATCACCCGAATATCGGACCGTTCCTTTGCCGCCAGCTGATTCAGCGGTTGGTGACCAGCTCGCCGAGCCGGGAATATCTCGCCCGCGTGGTGCAGAAATTTAACGACAACGGATCGGGTGTGCGGGGCGACATGAAGGCGGTCATCAAGGCGATCCTGCTCGACTACGAAGCGCGCAGCCCGGTGGAACGCGATCGTCGTGGCTACGGCAAACAGCGTGAGCCGCTGCTGCGGGTCACGGGGATTGCCCGGGCGTTCCCGCCAGGGAATGGGTTCACTGCGGACTACGTGCAGGACGGCGGTGTGATCAAGGTCGGGTACAGCACCGCGACCTCGCCAGCGCACGGTTTGGTGAACGGTAGCCAGGTGAACCTGACGCTGACCAAAGGCGGAAGCAGCACCTACAACGCCGCCAGCGGGCTCTACCAGATCTACAACTTCGATACGACTCCGAATTACCTCTACGGAGATGAATACGTGCCGCCCACGACGGCTTTCGCGGTTCGGACGAGGGATTGTTATCGTGGATCGTATAGCTTCAATAGCGGCACCCAAACGCTGACGGTGACGACCAATAATACCGGGCACAACCTGTCCACCACGGTGGCGGCCAACAGCTACAAGGTCTACATCCGCTTCCGTACGGGGACCAACCCGTCCACGGCACCGGCGGGCGGCACCACGGGGGACAACCTTTACACGGTGACGTCAGTCCCATCGTCCACCACTTTCACGGTGAGTCTGGCCGCCCTCCCGGCCAACGCTACGAGTGTGGATGTCTTCATTCCGCGCGGGGGTTACACCCACAACGGAACCACGACCCGGGTGGAATGCTACGCGCCGCACGGCCTGGCCAATGGGCAATCGATCTACGGCTTCTTTGCCCCGGTGACCGGGGGTAACGTGGTGCCAGCGGGCCTCTACACCATCAGCGTGGTCGATGAAGATACCTTCACCATCACAGTGCCGGGCGGTGTTCCGGCTCACGGCGGGACGGTGGTCTTTGCCCCTCAATTTGGTGGCGCCAGCGGCACGCAAGCCGACCGGGCCTCGGCGGCCATGATCACGCTGAATCGCTCCGGCACAGTGGCGGCCAGCTACAGTGATTACAACGTGGGCCTGACGGAAACCGAGCTCGACCAAAGCCCGATCTATTCCCCGACGGTGTTCAACTACTTCCTGCCGGACTATCAATACCCCGGGGCCACGGCAGCCGCGGGCCTGTATACGCCGGAGTTCCAGCTGACCTCGGAGACGAGCGTGATGCGCTCGGCCAACTTCATCCAGGGCGGTATCTTCGCCTCGGGCGCCACTGCTGGGGTGAATAGCTTCCGCAATGCTGGCGGAAATATCGCGATCGACTTCGCTCCGTGGATGGGCTCCCGCTCCGTCGCCGATGGCGGCACGGGTGGGGCGACCGACTACTGGACGAACGTAACGGTGACGACGACCGGCGGGGTGACGACCTATGGCGGCAACCTGCCGGCCTTGGTCGATAAACTGAACACGCTCCTCATGGGCGGACAGCTCCCGGCTGCGGCGAAGGACAAGATCCTTGCTTTCGCTTCCTCCAACTACGCGCATTCCGATGCGGGTACGACCGTTTACAGTGCCTCGAGCGAGACTCATCGCCGCGATCGTGTCCGGGCGGTCGTTCACCTCATCGTCACCTCCCCCGACTTCAACATCCAGAAGTAATCCCCCGAACCATGAATCCTAAAGACTTCCAGAACTTCCGTTCGCGCCGCGAGTTCTTCCGCCAGGCCTCCTGCGCCGCTGTCGGTACGCTTGGCCTTTCCTGTGCGATGAGGGATCTGCGGTTGATCAATACCGCAGTCGGGCAAACCGGCTTCTCGGATTACAAGGCCCTCGTTTGCCTCTTTTTCGCAGGTGGCAACGACGCCAACAATCTGTTCATTCCGACCAACACCGCGGATTACTCGAACTACGCCACGCTGCGCGACGTGCTGGCGATTCCGAAAGCGAATATTCTGCCGGTAACGTCGCTGAATCCGGATGGCCACGACTATGGGTTCCATCCCTCCTGCCCGGAGCTGCAAACGCTGTTCGGTGAAGGTAAGATGGCGACCCTTTTTAATGTCGGGCCGTTGGTCTACCCACTGACTCGCGCCCAGTATCAGTCGAAGACGATCCCGGTGCCGCCGCAGCTGTTTTCGCACAGCGATCAGGTCACTCACTGGCAGACGTCGATCCCGGATCAAGCGCCCCGCACGGGTTGGGGTGGACGTATTGCGGACCGGTTGCATCCCTTGCAGTATCAGTTGCTGGGCGACGGTACGCCGACGAGCACGAGTGCGAAGATTTCGATGTGCTCTTCGATTGCTGGGGCGAACACCCTGGAAATCGGCGATGTGTATCAGCAGTACCACGTCTCGACGAGTGGTGCGGTGACCTTGAGTGGCGTCGGCGCCAATCGGTTGCAGGCAATGCAGGACATTCTGGGCCTTTCGAGCCTGAACCTGCAGCGCACCGCCTACGCGGCGGTGCAGAAAAACGCGATCGCTGTTGGTCAGACGCTCAATACCGGCATCGCGCCCACGCTCGATCCGACGGATTCGCCGAACAGCTACGCCAGCCAGAACGCGAGCAATCCGTGGCGCTGGAACAACGAGTACACCAACGTTTACACGGTGAACGCCCCGAACAATCCGCCGACGGGGACGGGATACCCCACCGTGGTGAGCGGCAAATGGCCCACGGGCAAAGCGGGCGGATTCCCAAATACTTCCGGTGGGTTGGGTGCGCAGTTGAAGATGGTCGCCCGTCTCATCGCGGCCCGTTCGCCGATGAACATGCAGCGCCAGATCTTTTTTGTGCAGGTGGGCGGCTACGATACGCACACCCAGCAGGTCACGAGCAATGGCACCGGCACCCTGACCGGCACTCACGCCAATCTGCTCAGCGAAATCAGCCGGGCCGTGCTGGCCTTCCAGCGCGCCATGGAGCAGATCGGCATCCCCGACAAAGTGACCCTGTTTAGCGCCAGCGATTTCGGTCGCACGTTCCCCTCGAACGGCGCAGGCAGCGATCACGGCTGGGGCAGCCACCACTTCATCGTCGGCGGTGCAGTCAAAGGCCAGCGCACCTATGGCACCTTCCCGGTGCTCCAAGTGAATGGCCCGGACGATACCAGCACCGGTCGTTGGATTCCGACGACCAGTGTCGATCAATACAGCGCCACGCTGGCCAAATGGTTCGGCGTCAGCTCGGGCGATATGGCCGCGGTCTTCCCGAATCTGGGCCGCTTCGCGTCGTCGGATCTGCAATTCATGGTGTAGGCAGGCGCGTGGTTCCACCTCCATTCGGCCGAACCCTTGGGCCCCGGCCGAAAGAGGGGTGAACTTTGGCCTGTTTCAAAATACGCTGCGCTTGTGCGTTCTCCGAAAACTACGTTCTTTTTGCTCGCGGCAGCCGTCGCGATTGGGGCGATTCTGTTTTGGAAACTCAAACGGCCTGAGCCGGAGCCGGCGGTCGTGGTGACGGAGACTCCAGTGACAGCACCAGTCGCGACCCCTGTTCCCGCTGCTGCTGCTCCGTCGCCCACTCCCGCCCCGGTGGTCGCCGCAGCGGTGACGAAGCCCAAGCCAGCCGTGGTTTCAGGAACTCCTCTGCCGCCGCGCATGGTTGCGCGGGAGGCTTTTGCCTTGCCGGTAGCGCCAGGCGGGTTTTCGCCGACCGAAAGGGATCTGGTCTCCACTGAAATCCGCAACGTGCAGAACTCGCTGCGCTCGTATCGCGATCTCATGGGCGAAAACCCGGTGGGAAATAATCAGGATATCACCAAGGCACTCCTGGGGGACAATCCGCGCCATGCCAAGCTGGGCGTTCCGGCTGGCAGCACCCTGAATGGCAACGGCGAGATTTGTGATCGCTGGGGCACGCCCTTCTTTTTCCATCCGCTATCCGGCGCCAAGATGGAGGTCCGCAGTGCCGGCCCCGACCGGACCATGTGGACGGAAGACGATCTGCAGCTCTGAATCTGATCCGGAACGAGGAAGCTGCCTCCGTTCGCGGCCTATGGGGGCGACAGGCGGGCCGCGGTATCTTCTCTCAGGCGGGCCAGGTCGCGTTCGTAGGTTGCGACGTCGCGCTGATAATCCGCGAGGGCTTGGGCGTCATTGGGTGGGAGGTGGCGGCGCCGGATTTCCAGCGCTTCGTGCCGGCGGACCAGGGCGTCCTTCCGCTGCAACAAATCCGTGTGCACGGCGGCAGGCGCCTTTTGCTGGCGAGTCTCGGCGACCCACCGGCGTATGGTATCCGGACGGTTCAGGATATCGCCGCCGAAGAAAGCGAGTTCGAGGCAGAACTGGCCGACCCAATTGGTCACGCCGGTGATCAGGATCATTCCGAGACTGCGAAGCGGCCCGAACTGATACACGGACATGGGAACTCCAAAGAGAACCATCAAAGTGAGCACCCCGAGAAGCACTACGCCGATCACCAGATTGGCCCGATTTCCCGAGCTGAGCGCGAGGCTGAAGCCCAGGGCCGCGCAAATCGCGACCACGATCATGGCCGCCATCCAGCCGAGCCAGGTGAGAAGCGCCCGTCCGAAGGTGGCCAGTTTACCGGCGGTGGCGAGGCTGCCGACCCAGATGCTCAGGATCCCGGTGATGAAGCTGGCGAGGAAAAAGAAAAGCAGGGTCGCTACACCATGAGTGGCCACGAGGTCATTCCACGCAGCTGCCGGGTCCGCCGGCTTCGCGGCGGCCAGTATCACGCTCGAACCAAGACCTTCCAAACACGGGGAAAAGGATTGCATGCGGCGGAACGCTAACCACATGTCGCACGTGTCTCCAAGTCCATGATTTCCCTCCGGCATCTTTCGAAGACCTTCCGCCGCCGCCCGGCGTTGCAGGATGTTTCCTTCGACGTGCCGCGCGGGGAAATCTTCGGATTGCTCGGGCACAATGGTGCGGGCAAGAGCACGACCTTCGGGATTCTCCTCGGGCAGGTTTCCCCGGATGCCGGGGAAGCATTTATCGACGGGATTTCTGTGCAGCAAAATCGGGCGAAAGCGCTGGCCAAGGTCGGCGCGATTTTCGAAACACCTGGGTTCTTCGATTACCTGAGTGGCTGGGCGAATCTCGAACTGCTCGCCGCTTACAGTGGGCATGTGCCGAAGAGCGAGCTGGAGGAAGCTGTGCGGTTGGTCGGGCTAGAGGAGCGCATCCATGATCCGGTGAAAGTGTATTCGCACGGCATGCGGCAGCGGCTCGCGCTGGCCCAGGCGCTGGTGCCGGCACCCCAGGCGATCCTGCTCGATGAGCCGACCGAAGGGCTCGACCCCGAGGGCATTCACGAGATGCGGGAGCTGATCAAACGGCTGAACCGCGAGTTCGGGCTCACCGTTCTACTTTCGTCGCATCTGCTCGCCGAGGTGCAGCAGCTTTGCGACCGGGTGGCGATCCTCAATCAAGGCCGGCTGATCTTCAACGGACGCTGGACGGAGCTGGCCAGCGAAGGGCAGCGCTTTCGCCTGACGCTGGATGACTGGACTCGCGCGGAAACCTGCGGGCTGCGGGTGGTTGCGCCGGAGGTGATTGAAATCGCAGCGGACGACGATATCGCTGAAGTCCTGCGCCAGCTCGTGATGGCTGGCGTGAAAGTGCGCGGGGTGGAGCCGCTGCGGCCGACCTTGGAATCCCTTTACCTCGACCTCGTCCAGCGCGGCTCATGAGTTTGTTTCTCCTCCAATTCCGCGGCGAGCTCCGCAAACTTTTTGCCCGCAAACGCACGTGGCTCGGTTTCGGTGCCTTCCTCGCCGTCGAAGTCGTCATCCTGGCGTTGATGCAGTTGCCCAATGCGCAGCGTTCTTATCGCGCCATGCTGGAGCGCGCGGGCTACGGCTTTCAGGAGTACTTCTCCGGGATCACTCTGGCCTTCGTGATTCTGATTTCGACGGTCTTTCTCCTTGGCGGTCTTTTCCTCTCGCTCGTGGCGGGGGATATTGTGGCCAAGGAGGTGGAGGATGGGACGCTACGGATGACTCTTTGCCGCCCGATCTCGCGCGTTCGGTTGCTCCTGATCAAGTACCTCGCCTGTGTCCTCTACACCTTTGCGCTAGGGTTCTTCATCGGCCTGAGCGCCCTGGCTGTCGGCACGATACGCGAAGGATTTGGCGGATTTTTTGTGTTCCAGCCTTTGGAAGGGCTTTTTGCTCTTTTCGAACCGGGACCGGGTCACCTGCGGTACTTTGGGGCCCTGCCGCTGCTCGCTTTGAGCCTGCTCAGTGTGAGCACCACCGGGTTCATGCTCTCGTGCTTCAATATGAAGCCGGCGGCCGCGACGATTTCGACCCTGACGTATTTCATGGCCGATTCGATCTTTCGCAGCATCCCGTATTTCGAGGGGATCAAGCAGTGGTTCCTGACCACACACATGGAGGCCTGGTACGGGGTCTTTCGCTACACGATTCCCTACGAGCGGATGATTGGTGACTACGCGTATTTGCTGGGGGTGGACGCGACGCTGGTGGTGGTCGCCGTGTTGGCATTTCAGGCGCGCGACTTTAAGAGTTAGGGGTACTCACCCCGCACATGGATATTTATTCCGACCCCGCCTACTCGATGGCGGCGGAGCAGTTCCGCCTCATCGCCGATTATCTGGAAATCGATGACTCCATGCGGTCGAGGATGTTGCAGCCGAAACGCTCGGTGATCGTCACGCTGCCCATCCGCCGCGACAATGGCACCATCGAGACCTTCCAGGGCTACCGGGTGCAGCATCACCTGGCCATGGGGCCGACCAAAGGGGGGACGCGGTTTCATCCCAGCGTATCGCTGGGCGAAGTGACGGCGTTGTCCATCTGGATGAGCTGGAAATGCGCGCTGACCGGCCTGCCATATGGTGGCGCGAAAGGCGGCGTGACCGTCGATCCGCGCACGCTCAGCCTGCGTGAGCTGGAGGCGATTAGTCGCCGGTACATGCAGGAGATGATTCCTTTCATCGGCGAACGCACGGATGTCATGGGGCCCGACGTGGGCACGAACGAGCAGGTGATGGCGTGGTTCATGGACACTTATAGTGTGCACACTGGGCACTCGGTGCCGGGGATTGTGACGGGCAAGCCGGTTGCCGTCGGCGGCACGAGCGGCCGTCGTGAAGCCACCGGTCGCGGTGTCGTGTACCTGGTCGAGCGCGCACTGAATCTTTTGAAGATGCAGCCGGATCATTGTACCGCGGTGGTGCAGGGCTTCGGCAATGTGGGCGGCGTCGCGGCACAGGGCCTTGCCTACAAAAACGGCATGAAGGTCATTGGCCTGAGCGATGTGAGCGGGGCGTATTACCGCAAGGGTGGAATCGATATCGCGGGGGCGGAAAAGTGGGTGGCCGAATACGGCTCGCTGCAGGGCTTCACCGAAGCCGATCCGATTTCGCCGGATGAATTGCTCACGCTGCCGTGCGACGTGCTGGTGCCGGCGGCGTTGGAAGGGGTGATCAACGAACACAATGCGGGGCGGTTGCAGTGCCGCATCCTGGCCGAAGGAGCGAACGGTCCGACGACTCCGGCGGCCGACCAGATTCTTTTTGAGCGCTGGAACGAGATTTTCGTGATCCCGGATATTCTGTGCAATGCGGGCGGGGTGATCGTCAGTTACTTCGAATGGGTGCAGGGGCTGCAGCAGTTTTTCTGGACCGAGACGGAGGTGACCGATCGGTTGTTCCGCATTTTGGAAGGATCCTTCCAGGCGGTGATCAAGCGGGCCAAGGGGGCGAAGCTGCCGCACCGTATGGCGGCGATGGCCATTGGGGTGGAACGTGTGCTCGCGGCGAAAAAGGCGCGGGGGCTGTTTCCGTAGCGGGGTCAACCGCCCGGCATCGCGACGCGATGCCCTCCAGTTTCGGAATGCGCGTTTTCTCCTTCTGGGAAGGCGTAAGTGCAGAAATTTCGATAAATCTGAAAAGATAAGTCTGGTCAATTGGTTGTCCGCTGTGATGATTTCTCCCCCGATGCTTTCGATCCGCATTTTCGCCGTTTCGCTCCTGCTGGCGGTGACCGCTCACGCGGGAATTAAAGCAGGGTTCGCCGAGCGCGACATTACGCCGGACGTCGGCATGGAAGTGCCGGGCGGGTACGGCAAATCCTTCTCCAAACGCATTCACGATCCCTGCAAAGTACGGGCGAGCGTATTCGACGACGGCCAGAAACGCGTGGCTTTGGTAGGCATCGATGCACTGGTCATTCCGCGGGGCATCGTGCTGGAAGCGCGGAAGAAGATCGCGGAGCGCTGCGGCATTGCCCCGGATGCGGTGATGGTCGGCGCGTCGCACTCCCACTCTTCCGGCCCGGTCGGGATGGTGCTGCCGGGCGAGTACGATCACGCTTCGGATTTGGTGAAGGATCTCGCGTATCAGAAGTCTTCGATGGCCGATCCGGGTTATCTGGTGAAGCTGACGAATGCGATCGTTGACGCGGTGGTCGCGGCGGATAGCTCGCGGGCGGAAGGCACGCTGGGCTTCGGCGTCGGGCACGAAGAGACGGTCGCGTTCAACCGGCGCATCCGGATGAAAAACGGGTTCGCCTATTCACACCCGGGGAAGGGGAATCCGGGAAACGTTGATTTCGCCGGGCCGGTTGATCCGGAAGTCGGGGTCGTGGGATTTTGGAATCCGGAAGGCAAGCTCGTGGGTTGTGTGGTGAATTTTGCCTGCCACGCGACGACCAGCGGCCCGTGGATCGGGGCAAACTGGATTTGCTACCTCGAGCGAGCCATTCAGGGGTTCTTCGGTGCGGAGACGAAAGTGGTCTTTTTGCAGGGGGCCTGCGGGGACGTGACGCAGGTGAATAATCTCGATCCAAACGCGAACCCCGAGGGCGACGCGTGGGCGCAGTTTGTCGGTGGCCGCGTGGGTGCCGAAGCGGTGAAGGTCTTGCTCGGGCAATCGCAGACGCGCACCGCCGAGGTGCCGGTCGCCGCAGTGCAAAAGGTCTGGGAAATTCCCCGGCGCAAACCGTCGCCCGAGCGTTCGCAGGCGGCGCTGGAACTGGCGGCGAAAGATCCGAAGACCGCCGGTGCGGATTGGGTCTGGGCCAAAGAAACGGTGATGCTTGATGCTCTGATCGCCAAGTGGCCAAAAGTAGAAGTGGAGGTACAGGCGATTCAGGTCGGGCCGCTCGTGTGTGTGTCCGATCCGGCGGAGTATTTTTGCCAGTACGGCCTGGAGATTAAAAAGGGGAGCGGCTTCCCGATGACTTTCCCGGTGGAACTTGCCAATGGCTGCGCCGGCTATGTGCCGACGCTGGCGAGCTTCGACCCGAAAACCGGGGGCGGCTACGAGACGCGCCTGACGGCCTACAGCAATCTCGATATCACCGCGGGGGATCAATTCCGCGACGCGGGGATCGCCCTCGCGCGCCAGCTCAAACCCTCCGCTTTGCCCACTCCGCCGCTGGCGCCGCCTTTCAAGGGCGACGGCTGGCTCTACGGAAATCAACCGCCGCAACGTCAATGATCCGTTCCTCGTCTGTTTTTGCCGCCACCTGTCTGCTGGGGCTGAGCGCGCTGGCCGCCGTGCCGTCGCCGCTCGCGCCGGATGATGCGCTGAAGTCCTTCGAAACGCCGGATGACCTGAAGGTCGAGCTGGTCGCCGCCGAACCGCTGGTCGCTTCGCCGTGTGCGCTCGCTTTCGATGCGAAGGGCCGGATGTTCGTCGCGGAAAATCGCGGGTATCCGAACACCGGCGACCCGACTCAGGGCGTCGTCGCGCTGCTGGAAGACACCGATCACGACGGCCGCATGGATAAGCGGACGGTGTTTGCCGATGGGCTGACTTATCCGAATGGCGTGATGCCGTGGAAAGACGGCGTGATCGTGACCTGTGCGCCGGATGTGATTTTCATGCGCGACACGAATGGCGACGGCCGCGCGGATGAACGGCGGGTGTTGCTGACCGGCTTCGATACGACCAAGAGCACACAGCTTCGCGTGAATGCGCCACGCATTGGGCCGGACGGCTGGATTTATCTCGCGGCGGGTTTGAGCGGTGGAATGATCACGTGCCCGGAGCATCCCGAACGCCCCGCGCTGAAGATGACGGCGGACGTGCGTTTCAACCCCGAGACGCTGGAAGTCGAAAACGTGGATGGGAAATCGCAATTCGGGCAGAGCTTCGACGATTTCGGCCGCCGCTTTATCTGCATGAACCGCCTGCCCGTGCAACAGGTCGTGCTGACCTCCAAGTGGCTCGCGCGGAATCCGAATCTCGCCTTCAGCGATACGGTGCAGGATTGTAGCGAACGCAGCGTCAGGACCGCGATGAATGGGGGCGGCGACGGCGTGCGGCTGTTCCCGATCAGCTCGAATATCACGACCGCAGATTCACACGCGGGGTCGTTCAGTGCGGCGTGTGGGGTGCTGATCTGGCGGGGTGGGGCCTTGCCCGCGCGCTACCAGGGCGCCGTGTTGTCTTGTGATCCGACGGGAAACCTCATCCACGCGGATCGGCTCGAGGCGAATGGCGCGGCGTTTTCCGCGGTGCCGCTGCTGTCGAAGCAGGAAATGTTTGCCTCGCGCGACGATTGGTTTCGGCCGGTCTATCTCACGCAAGGGCCGGAAGGGGCGCTCTACGTCGCGGATATGTACCGCAAGGTGATCGAGCATCCGGACTACCTGTCGGAAGAAGTGCGCAAGCACACCGATTTTGAAACTGGCAAAACCATGGGCCGCATCTGGCGGGTGACTTCGAAGACGGCGCAAAAGGCGGTGCCGGTGCCGGAGTTTCGCGATGAAATCGCGCCCATTCGCCCGGCGGCGGATGACGCTGCGCTGGCTGCACGTCTTGCCAGGGACGCCAATCCCCGCGTGCGCTTTTGCCTCGCGCTGGTGCTGGGTGACGCCAAGACCGACGCCTCTACCCAAACGCTGGCTCAGCTCGCCGCGCAGGATGCCTCGGACAAATGGCTGCGCGCGGCGGTGCTGAGTGGCATCGGTGGCCGCGAAGCCGCTTTTTTGCAGGCGCTCTGGCCGCGGCTGGAAGCAGGCAGCGAAGGGCAGCTCGAATTGCTCGGCTCCCTCGGCCGCTGCTTCCGCGATACTCGCGCGCTCGACGCCGCGCTGACTTCGGCGCAAGCGACGCCAGGGGCTGCGCTCGCCGCCGTGTGGGTGGGCTTTTTCGAACGCAATGCAGCCGCCGCCCGCGCCGTGCAGGGTACGCCAGCTTATCGGCAGTTGCTCGAGCTCGCCGGCCAATCGATGGCCAAGCCTGGAGTGCCTTCCGTGCAGCGGCTGATCTTCGCGCGTTTGCTCGCGACGGGCACGTGGGACCTCGCTGCGTCGTCCTTGAAACAGGCGCTCGAAGCCAAGCCCGATGAACCGCTGCGGCTGGCTCTGGTGCGCAGCCTGGCCTCGCTCGATGGGAACAAAGCGGCGGAAGTGCTCTTCACCGAGGGTGCGTGGAGCCAGTACAGCCCACTGGTGCGGGAAACCGTGCTCGGCGCTTTGCTCGCGCGGCCCACGCAGCTCGACGGCGTGCTGGCCGCGGTGGAAGCCGGTCGTTTGCCGGCGAGTGCGCTGACGACTCAGCGCCGCCAGGTTTTCCTGAAAAACAAGGACACTGCGTTTCGTGAACGTGCCGAGAAACTTTTCTCGGCGGGGCTCGCCGATCGTTCGGCGGCGTTGGCGCGGGCCAAGGCGGCGCTCGATCTGCCGCCGAAACCTGCTCACGGGCGGGAAGTTTTCCGGCTCTTCTGTGCGACCTGCCACCGGCTCGATCGCGAAGGCACCGCGGTCGGCCCCGATCTCATCGATATCCGCCGCCAGCCGAAGGATAACATCGTCTTCCACATCGTGATGCCCGAGGCCGAAGTCGCCCCGGCCTTTGCCCCCTATACCTGTGAAACGCGCGATGGGCGCGCCTTTGCTGGAATTCTCGCCTCGGAGACGCCGACGAGTGTGACCATCCGCCAGCCGGGTGGGATCGAAGAAACCATTCTGCGCGCCGATGTGAAGAATCTCACTGCGCTTCCCGGTTCGCTGATGCCCCCCGGACTCGACTCGGCCATGCAGCCGCAGGACATCGCCGATTTGGTCGCCTTCCTCAAAGGCGAGCAATAGTCTTCCTCCCTCCCTCCCTTTTTCCCGACCACTACATGAGCAAGAAATACAACGTCGCCGTCATCGGCTACGGTTGGGCCGCCACCGCCCACATCGCCGCCATCAATGCCACTTCCAATGCCCAGGTCACCGCGGTCTGGTCTTCGCGCCCGCTCGATTCCGAGGAGTTGAGCCGCAAGCACGGCAGCACGATCACCGCGTATACCGATATCGCTGCGATGCTCGCGAGCCCGGATGTTCATGTGGTCGATATCACCAGCTATCCGAACCAGCATGCCGGGCAGTTCATTGCCGCGGCGAAGAACGGCAAACACATCATCGTCGAAAAGCCGCTGGCCATCGAGTGGAGCGAAATCCTCGCCATGAAAAAGGCCGCGGACGAAAGCGGCGTGAAAGTGTGCGTGTGCTTCGAGTGCCGCTGGTCGTCGCAATTCCTCGCGACCAAGTCGGCGATCGATCAAGGCCTTGTCGGCAGCCTGCACTATGGCGAGATCGACTACTACCATGGCATCGGGCCGTGGTACGGCCAGTACCGCTGGAACACGAAGAAGGAACTTGGTGGCAGTGCGCTGCTCACCGCCGGCTGCCACGCGCTCGATGCGCTGCTGCTCTGCTTTGGCAGCGAAGTCGAGGAAGTGACCAGCTATGCGACGCAGAGTGCGCACCCGATCTTCACCGCGTACGAATACCAGACCAGCGCGACCACTCTGCTGCGCTTCAAGAACGGTGCGGTGGGCAAGAGCGCGGCGATCGTCGACTGCTTCCAGCCGTACTATTTCCACACCCACCTCGTGGGCAGCGAGGGCTCGATCCTCGACAACAAATTCCACAGCCAGAAGATCGGTGGCCTGAACAAACACGCCTGGTCCACGCTCTCGATGAAGATGCTCGATAGCGGCGACGTGAGCGATCACCCGTACCAGACGCAGTTTCAGGCTTTCTTTGATGCCTTGGAGGGCGGCCAGCACATGCCGCTGACCAGCTTTGCCGACGCCTTTGCCACCCACCGTGTGATCGCGGCCGCTGACAAATCGGCGGCGGAAAAGCGGACCGTGAAGATCAGCGAAATCGCGACGGCCTAACCATTCCCTACGGAGATGGGTGCGGCGCCGGGCGGGGTCTGCTCGTGATCAGGAATTCCTGATAGCAGAGGCTCCCCCGGCGCCGGAATCTCTTCGGCGAAATCGCTGTATTTAACTCGTAACTTTGCAGTTTTGCTTGCGCCGAAGGGTTGCTTTGGCGCACCTACCTGAATGCCCTCTGCCCTCGCTATTGCTGCCCACCCGGACGACATTGAGTTCGTCATGGCCGGCACCCTGCTGCTTTTGAAACAAGCCGGCTGGGAGATTCACTACCTGAATGTCTCTACGGGAAACATGGGCAGCACCGTGATGACTGCGGCGCAAACGGCCAAGGTCCGGCGCAAGGAAGGACAAGCCGCGGCGAAGCTGATGGGGGCAAAATGGTATGCGCCCTTCTGCGACGACATGGGGGTTTTCTACGTGGAGGAAAACATCCGCCGGCTCAGCGCGATCATTCGCGAGGCGAAGCCTTCAGTGATTCTGACCCACGCGTTGCAGGACTACATGGAGGATCACATGATCACGGCGCGTCTCGCGGTGACGGCGGCGTTTACCCGTGGCATTCCGAACTACGTTTCGAAACCGCAGCGGAAGCCGATTCTCGAGTCCTGCACGATCTATCACGCGATGCCGCATGGCCAGTGCTCGCCGCTTCGCGTGCCGGTGCAGCCGGAGCTGTTTGTCGATACCAGCAGCGTGCAGGAAACCAAGACCGCCGCGCTGGCCTGTCACGCCTCGCAGAAGGAGTGGCTCGATGCGACGCAGGGGCAGGAGAGCTATTTGAAAACGATGGACGACTTTTCCCGGAAGCTCGGGAAGCAGTCGAAGAAGTTCCCCCAGGCCGAGGGTTGGATTCGCCACCTCCACTATGGCTTCGGCGCCGAAGCGGACGATCCGATCAGCGCCACGCTCGGCCGCAAAGTTCACCGCAATTCCAAATACCCGTCATGAACTATCGCCCTTCCAGCATCAGCCCCGATTGGTGGGACTACACCTGCCTGCCGCTCGAGATCGTCGATGAAGTCGCCCGCCTGACGCCGCGCGATGTCGAGAAGCTCAGCCGTCCCGGTTTCCGCGTGGTTTTCTACGACACGCTCGAAGATTTCTACCTCGCCGAGGCGCTGGAATACATCACTGCCTGGAAGCAAAGCACCGCGGACAATCCGGTGGGCATTTGCGGACCGATCGGACCGACCGAGCAACTGCCGCTGGTCGCGCGCCTGGTGAATGAACTCGGGCTCGATGCCCGCGACGGGCATTTCTGGGGCATGGACGAATGGTACGATGTGGAGACGGGTCTGGAAGTGCCGGCCACGCACCCGTTGAGCTTCGAAAAAGCGGACCGCGAAATGTGCTTCAACCACATCGCGAAAAAGCAGCGTCCGATCGATGCCAACCTGCATTTCCCGAAAGCGGACACCGCCGCCTATCGCAAAACGTGGGACAGCGGCGTGCGCTGCGCCGTGATGCAGGGCGGCCAGGGCGACGTGAAGCACTGGGCCTTCAACGATCCGCTCCCGCGCAAAGGCAAATACAAGGCGGCTCCGCCGACGCCCGCGGAATACCGCAAGCTGGCCACCCGTGTGGTCGACCTGCATCCGCTGACCATCGCGCAAAATGCGCGCACCAGCGGCGGCGGTAATATTTCCATGGTGCCGACCAAAGCGATCACCGTCGGCCCGGTCGAAACCTGGAAAGCCGAGAAGGTCTCGATTTGGCAGGCCGGCACGCACGACAATCCGTTCGGTCAGCGCCTGACCGCTTACCTGATCGCGAAGAAGCTGCCCACGGCCTGCGTGCCCATGTCGCTGCTCGCCGATCATCCGAACGTGCAATTCAACTACTACCGCGGCGGCCTCGGCACCTGCGCCGTGGAAATGCACTAACCAGGAGTGGGGGCGCCCTCGCCCCCCCCCAGTTTCCCGGAGAGTGGCGCGCTGCGCTCGCCCAGGTACCCGCACCAATGTGCAGGATTGCTGAGGACCTTAGTTTTTCCCAAGTAGGGGGTTGGTAACTGCACCTCGTTGCCCCAAACCACCCACCTATGATCCTCCGCACCTCCATCTCCGCCGCCCTCGTGGCCCTCTCGCTCATCGCCGCTCCCGTGGCGCAGGCCGGGCCCTTGCTGCTCGTCACGAACAAAGCCGATCAGACGCTCTCGCTCGTCGATCCCGAGACGAACAAACAGCTCGTCACCATCCCCGAAGACGGCAAGACCGGTCACGAACTCGCTGCTTCGCCCGATGGCAAACGCGCTTTCATTCCGATCTACGGCGATGCAGGGGTGGGCAAGCCGGGCAGCAATGGCCAGACGATCCAGGTCGTCGACCTGAAGGAAAAGAAGACCGTCGGCACGATTGATTTCGGCAAGGGTGTGCGCCCGCACTGCGCGGTCTTCAATCAGAAGAATGGCCTGCTCTACGTGACCACCGAGTTGGACAATACCGTGTCGATCATCGACCCAGCGACGCTGAAGATCGTCGGCTCGATCCCGACCGGAAAACCCGAGTCGCACATGCTGGCTCTCACCCGCGATGGGAAGCGCGGCTACACCGCGAATGTCGAATCCGGCACCGTATCCGTGCTCGACCTCGAAGCGAAGACGCTGCTCACCACCATCCCGATCGCGAAGAAGACCCAGCGCATTTCGCTCTCGGTCGACGACCGTTGGGCGTTCACCTCGGATCAGACCCAGGCCCAGCTGGCGGTCATCGATACGAAGACCAACGAAGTCGCGCACCGCATTGATCTGCCCGATTTCGGTTACGGCACGGCCGCGACGCCGGACGGCAAAACGCTGTTGGTTTGCGTGGGCCTCGGCGAAGTCGCCATCGTCGATCTCGAAGCGAAGAAAGTCGTGAAGACTCTGTCGGTGCCGCGTGCGCCGCAGGAAATCGTCGTTCGCCCCGATGGCGCGGTGGCCTATGTCTCCTGCGACGCCAGTGCGAAGATCGCCGTGATCGACTTGAAGAAATTCGAAGTCAGCACGCTGATCGAAGTCGGCAAGAATGCCGACGGCCTCTCCTGGGCGAAAGCGGAATAGCTTTTCCGAAATTCGATGCTGGCGGCCCGGTGCCGCCAGCAATCAAACGAGGGCGCTCGGTTACTTGCCGAGCGCCTTTTTGATTTCCGTGGCGACCTGCTCGGCGAGGACCTTGCTGCCGGGGTCGGTGAAGTGGACATTGGCCGGCCGCTGGATCTCCGCGAGGCGGGCGGTGGCCAGTTTGTGCAGATCGTCCACGGCGAGGCCTTCGTCTTTGGCGACGCGCAGAGCGGCTTCGTTGTAGGCGATTTCGTCCTTCGCCACACGGCCGGCGCTGCCTTCAGGGACGGGCGTGGTGGTGCAGAGGATCAGTTTTGCGCCGGTAGTTTTGAGCTTCGCGACGATGGCGCGGAGATTCTTTTCGTACTGATCGACCGGGTTCACCTGCGGGCCGGTGGCATCGAGTTTGCCGTCCCTCCAGTGTTTGAGGTCGTGGAGGCCCCAGTTGAAATGGATCACGTCCCACTGCTTGCCCGCGCCGCCGGTGGCGAGCCAGGCCTCGAGGTTTTTCAGGCCGACGTCGCTGGAACTCCCGTTGACCGGGATGCGATGCAGATTGGCTACGCCCTTGAGCAGTTCGCGCGTGGGCAGCGTGTAGCCGATGGAAATCGAATCGCCGATGAGCAACACCCGGGGCAGGCCGGGCTGATCCTCGATCTGTTCGAGCGCGGGATCCTTTTTCTTTTCCCCGCCTTTCTCGGGCTTGGCCGCCGTATTTGGCGCGGCCGGTGTCTGGGCAAAGGTGAGTGTGGTGAGGGCCAGGAGAGTGAGGGAGATGCGGTGGAACATGGCGTCTTCGAATAGATCGCTGATCTCCGAGCGTCACCCCCACGGAGGTGGGGCGCTCAGTGCGCCGCGGGAATCATCCCCGGGAAGAGATAAGCCTGCGCGAGCACGAGCAACCCGACGAGCAGCGCCAGCCCGAGGCTGTGCCAGAATACGGAGCGAAGGATCGTGCCGGCGTCGGGGCTGTCGGGCGCGCTGCTGGTGGCCACGCTGGCGACGACGATACTCTGGGCGTCGATCATTTTGCCCATCACGCCGCCGGAGCTGTTGGCTGCGGCCGTAAGAATGGGGTTCAGGCCGAGCGTGAGCGCGGTGGTCTTTTGCAGATTGCCGAAAAGGACGTTCGAAGAGGTATCGCTCCCGGTGAGGGCGACGCCGAGCCAGCCGAGGAGCGGGCTGAAGAAGGGGAAAGCCCAGCCAGTGTGGGCAAAGGCGAGGCCCATGGTGGTATCGGTGCCCGAGTAACGGGTGGTGAAGCCGAGCGCGAGCATCACAGAGATGGTGAGCAGCGAAGTGCGCACGCGCCAGAGGCAGCGGCCGTAGAGCTGGAGCAGCGGTAGCGGGCGCACGCCGAGGAGCAGGCCAGAGAGGATGCCCGCGACGAACAGCGCCGAGCCGGTCATGGCGAGGAGGTTGAATTTGAAGACCGCTTTTTCGAACTCCGGTGCGGGCACCACGGGGGGCACGCGCTGCACGGCGAGATGCAGGCCGGGGACCTCAAATTTCCAAGGCATCGCGGCATTCAGCCACGATTCGACGGCCTGGATTTTCCACACCGCGACGAAAATGCTGAGCAGCAGCCAGGGGAGCCACGCGCGGAAGGCGCTGGATTTGGCTGGGCTGGGGGCGGTGTCCTTGGCCGCGGCGGACTCCGTTTTCGCTTTGCGGCAGCGGAGCACGATGATGAGTGCGGCCATGGAAACGAGCGCAGCTACGATATCGACCAGCCAGGGGCCGTGGTAGTTCGACACCACGAATTGCATCGCTGCGAAGCTCGCGCCGCAAGCAAGGCAGGCGGGCCAGACTTCGAGCATGCCGCGCCAGCCGGCCTGGGCGGCGATGAGCCAGAAGGGGACGATGAGGGAGAAAAGGGGAAGCTGCCGGCCGACCATCGCGCTCAAGGCGTGAACATCGAGCCCGGTGACATCGGCGAGGGTCGTCAGCGGAATACCAAGCGAACCGAAGGCAACCGGCGCGGTATTGCCGATCAGCGCGAGTTTGGCGGCTTCGAGTGGTTTGAAGCCGAGGCCGATCATCATCGCTCCAGTGATCGCGACCGGCGCTCCGAAACCCGCACAGCCTTCGACAAATGCCCCAAAGCAATACGCAATGAGCAGGGCCTGCAGGCGGCGATCATCGGCCAGCCCGGCGATCTGTCCTTTCAGCACCTCGAATTGCCCGGTGTCGACCGCGAGTTGGTAGATGAAGATCGCATTCAGCACGATCCAGCCGATGGGAAACAGGCCGAAACAAGCGCCGTACCCCGCGGCGGCGCCCGCCAGTTGCAGCGGCATCCCAAAGACCAGTACCGCCACCAGCACGGCGGTGATCAATCCCGCGAAAGCGGCTCGATGCGCGCGCACATGAAAACCACCCAGCAGCGCGAGCAGGACGACGACGGGCAGGGACGCGACGAGCGCCGAGGCGGTGAGACCGCCGGGGAGCGGGGTGTAGTTCTGGGACCAGGTCATGAGGGGAAGCCTTAAGGTTGGAGGAAGTTCGCGGTTATCCGGGGGAGTCCGGTTTTTGCCAGCCATAAACCTTCACCCCTGCCGATTTGTTTTCCCCGAACATGTTCCGCCCCTTCTTTTTTCTCGGCTTGGCCGCGCCCGCCATGGCTGCGACCCTCGATTGCGATCTCTTGATCGTCGGAGGCAACGAATCCGCCTGTGCGGCCGCGGTGCAAGCCGCCCGGCTCGGCGTCCCCAAGGTCGTGCTGGTCAACGATATCGACTGGCTCGGCGGCCAATTCAGCGCGGAAGGTGTCGGAGTGGTCGATGAATGGACCACCGTGAACGGAAAACGCGCCGACTTCCCGCGGAGCGGTCTTTTTCTGGAAGTGGCCCGGCGGATCGAAGCCGTGAACCGGGAAAAGTACGGGACCGCGCAGCCCGGAAATTCCTTCTGCGGTCGGCTGACCGTGGAGCCGGCCGTGGCCGAGCGGATCTTCGAGGAGCTGCTGGCGCCCTCCGTGAAATCGGGGCGGTTACAGATCGAGCGGCGCTGGGAGCCGATCGAGGTAAAGGTGGAGGGGAAGCGGGTAGCCGGCGTCGTTTTCACCCGGGGCGACGAGCGGCTGGAGGTGAAAGCGCGGCTGACCGTGGATGCGAGCGATTGGGGCGATGTGATCCGATTGAGCGGCGCCGCCTGGAGTGCGGGGCCGGATGCCAAGGCGCGGTTTGGGGAGCCGAGCGCACCGGAAACCCTCGATGAAACGAATCGCCGCGAGATGAATCCGCTGACTTGGTGTGTGACCCTGCGGGGGCGGGAAGGTGAGGGGACCCTTCCCGCGCCGGAGGGGTACGATGAGCGTGCGCATTTCGGAGCCAGCAAAGAAACCGCCGCCGAGTTTGCCGCGCTGGGTTGGCCCAAAGGGACGCTGAAGATGGGGTTGCCCGCCTTTGTCGACACGGCGCATCCAGACGGGCCGTATTCACCACCGGTGAATGTGTATACGCACCGGCGTCTCGTCGATGCCGTGCATCTCGGCCTGCCCTTTACCCAGGAGAAGCTCTTCCTGAACTGGCCGACGCAGGATTACCCGCTCGATGTCTGGCCCAAAACCGTCGCCGATGCCTTGGAAGCAACCGAGTCGGGCGCCGCGCGGAAAAATCTCGTGGCGCTCACCCCGGCCCAGCGCCGGATCGTCTTTGCCGATGCGCGGCGCCATAGCCTCGGGCTGCTGCATCATTTGCAGAAGATCAGTCCCGAGTTTCGCCGCCTGGAGTTGACCGATGAATTTGGCACCCCGGACCGCCTGCCGCCGAAACCCTATGTGCGCGAAGGTCTGCGGCTCGAAGCCCTGGCCATGCTCCGGGAGCAGGATTTGCGGACCGCGCACGAAGAACCGCGCTGGGCCAAACTTATGCCGGCCGATGGCGTCTTCGGATTTCAGTTCAACATCGACTTCCATCCTACGCGTCGGGTCTTCCTTGGTGATGATCCCGCCGGCCCGTGGGCGACGATTCACACCGCGACGCGCAATTGGTCCACTCACACGGACCGCGGAATGTTGCCGTTGCGGGCTTTGGTCCCGGTGGAACGCGAAGGCCTGCTCGGTGCGTCCAAAAACATCGGTGTCAGCAGTGTCGTCCAATCGGCCCTGCGTCTGCACGGGCAGATGATGCTCTGCGGGCAAGCCTCGGCCACCGTGGCGTGGCTGGCCTTGCGGGAAAAGATCGAGCCACGGGCCATTGCCGCGGATCCGAAACGCGTCGTCGTAGTGCAGCAGACCTTGGCCAAAGGAGCCGGAGGACCGGGCGTTCTGCTCTGGCCCTACCATGATCTGGATTCGGAGGCCCCGGCTTTCGCCGCGATCAATCTTCTGGCGCTGCAAGGCTACTGGCCCGTTTCCGAGGGGGTCTTCTTCCGGCCCAACGAGCCACTGACAGAGACGGAATACCGGGAGGTCGCCAACCGACTGCCGGCGGGGAGTGAAGGGAGACTACCAGCCTACAGAGGAGATCTGCCGCGTGCGGAGCTGGCCGAGGCCGTTTGGCGAGTGGTTCAGGGGGTCGATTGAGCGCGGAAGGTGGGTGGGAGGGGCCGATTCGTCGGAGCCGGGGCGGAAGCGCCACCGCGGGCTGGGTTGGATTTGTTAATCGGGCTAACCAAATCCACGTTTTCGCTGAAATTAGCGTCCGCCTTTGCCGTCCAAACCGCCCT
>Ga0209050_1001020_pt1 | contig 34935 bp, 24 predicted proteins | sample Araplavi_mTSA_r2_FD_184276 | JGI IMG/M metagenome (GOLD analysis project Ga0209050, IMG submission 184276) | Arabidopsis root microbial communities from North Carolina, USA - plate scrape MF_Cvi_mTSA_r2 (SPAdes) (version 2) | ecosystem: Host-associated > Plants > Roots > Endosphere | place: USA... | reverse complement strand
CAGCCGGCGGTCAGGGTGCACAGCAGCAGCCAGATGGTCGGCAGGATGGTGACCCAGGCGAACTTGGCGCGCTTCATCTTGAACAGCACGCAGGTTGCCAGGATCAGCGCAATGGCGGCCAGCATCTGGTTGGCGATGCCGAACAGCGGCCACAGGGTGTTGATGCCGCCCAGCGGATCGACCACGCCCTGGTACAGGAAGTAGCCCCAGGCCGCCACGCACAGGCCGGTGGCCAGCAGGCTGGCGAACACGGAGTCGGTGCGCTTCAGCGACGGCGCGAAGGAACCCAGCAAGTCCTGCAGCATGAAGCGGCCGGCGCGGGTGCCCGCGTCGACCGCGGTCAGGATGAACAGTGCTTCGAACAGGATGGCAAAGTGGTACCAGAAGGCCATCATGGCTTTGCCGCCCACCACGTTCGACAGGATGTGCGCCATGCCCACCGCCAGGGTAGGTGCGCCGCCGGCGCGCGAGATGATGGTGGATTCGCCCACGTCCTTGGCAGTCTGCGTCAGCATTTCAGGCGTGACGTAGAAGCCCCACTGGGAGATCGCCTGTGCCGCGGATTCGGCGGTGGTGCCCAGCAGCGCGGCCGGGCTGTTCATCGCAAAGTAGACGCCCGGCTCGATGGTCGAGGCGGCGACCAGCGCCATGATGGCGACGAAAGATTCCATCAGCATCGCGCCGTAGCCGATGAAGCGGGCGTGGGTTTCGTTCTCGATCATCTTCGGCGTGGTGCCGGAGGAGATCAGCGCATGGAAGCCGGACACTGCGCCGCAGGCGATGGTGATGAACAGGAAGGGGAACAGGTTGCCGGACCATACAGGGCCGGTACCGTCGATGAATTTGGTGATCGACGGCATCTGCAGCATCGGCGCCACGATCAGGATGCCCAGCGCCAGGCCGACGATGGTGCCGATCTTCAGGAAGGTGGACAGGTAATCGCGCGGCGCCAGCAGCAGCCACACCGGCAGCACCGAAGCGACGAAGCCGTAGCCGATCAGCATCCAGGTCAGTTCGGTGCCGGAGAAGGTGAACATCGGCGCCAGGGCAGGGTTTTCCTGCACCCACTGGCCGCCGAAGATCGCCAGCATCAGCAGCACGAAGCCGATCAGCGACACTTCGCCGACGCGGCCTACGCGGATATAGCGGGAGTAGACGCCCATGAACAGCGCGATCGGGATGGTCGCCATCACGGTGAACGAGCCCCAAGGCGAGTGCGCCAGTGCTTTCACCACGATAAGCGCCAGCACGGCCAGGATGATCACCATGATCATGAAGGTCCCCAGCAGCGCGATATTGCCCGGGATCGGGCCCAGTTCGGACTTGATCAGATCACCGAGCGAGCGGCCGTCGCGGCGGGTGGAGATGAACAGCACCATGAAGTCCTGCACGGCGCCGGCAAACACCACGCCGGCCAGGATCCACAGCATGCCGGGCAGGTAGCCCATTTGCGCCGCCAGCACGGGGCCGACCAGCGGGCCGGCGCCGGCAATCGCGGCGAAGTGGTGGCCGAACAGCACGTTCTTATTGGTCGGCACGTAGTCCAGGCCATCGTTGTACTTATGGGCCGGGGTCAGGCGGTCAGCCTCCAGTCCCATGACGTTTTTGGCAATAAACAGGCTGTAGAAGCGGTACGCGATCAGGTACACGCAGACGGCTGCAATCACCAGCCAGATGGCACTGACAGGTTCGCCGCGCTTGAGGGCGATCACGCCCAGGGCACTGGCACCCAGCACGGACATCGCAGCCCAGCCAAGTTTCTTCATAACGGGATTCATCGGGGTCTCCTCCAAGGATGAATGGCCAGTATTCAGGAATTGAATATCTGTCACAAGCGCACCACTACGCAAAAGCCGTCCGTATAACTACGTAGGACAGGCAGGCAGTAGCGGGCTTACAATCGCGGCATGAAGCTGCGGCAAAAGTTCCTGTTCCTGGCCATTGCGCCACTGATCCTGGCCCTGTGCGCAATCGCCATCGCGGTGCGCTACCAGGCGACCACGCTCGCGCGCCAGCAGCGCGACACCATCCAGCAGGCCTACCTGGCCAGCAAGGAAGCGGAGCTCAAGCACTATGTCACGCTGGCCAATCACTCGATAGCCCACCTGGTGAAGTCCGGCCGCAAGGACCAGGCCACGCTTGATGAAGCCAAACGCATCCTGTCCACCCTGAGTTTTGGCGACGACGGTTATTTCTTCGTCTACGACATGCAGGGCAATTCGCTGATGCACCCGCGCCAGCCGGAGCTGGTGGGCCAGAACCTGTTCATGATGAAGGACGAGGAAGGCAACCCGACCATCCAGCGCCTGCTGGCCCGCGCCCGCGAAGGAGGCGGGCTGGAGCGCTACAACTGGGTCAAGCCCTCCACCCACAAGTCGGCGCCCAAGCTTGGCTACGTGATCCCGCTGCCCGAATGGGGCTGGATGCTCGGCACGGGCATCTACCTTGACGACGTCGACGCGGCGCTGGCCAAGGTCGACGCCCAGCAGCGCGGCAACATCCGCAACACCTTGCTGTGGATGGCGGCGATTGCAGCAATGGCCCTGGTGGCCGTCGGCGTTTCCGGCCTGGCGCTGAACATCCGCGAATACCGGGTGGCCGACGCCAAGCTCAAAGTGCTGGCGCAGCGCGTGGTCGAGTCGCAGGAAGAGGAAAGGGCGCGCCTGTCGCGCGACCTGCACGACGGCATCAGCCAGTGGCTGGTGTCGATCAAGCTGCAGATCGAGGCCGGCATCATCCGCCTCGGCAATCCTGCGCAGCAGGACAAGGCCAAGGCAGCCTTCGAACATACGGCGGAACAGTTGAACAATGTGCTGGGCGAGGTGCGCCGCATCTCGCACAACCTGCGTCCCGCCATCCTGGACGACCTGGGCCTGGCGGCTGCGCTGGACCACCTGGCGGCCGAATTCCGCGTGCACATCGGCGTCGATGTGTCCTTCACCGCCACCGGCTGCACCGACCGCCTGCCCGACGTTGCGAACACGGTGCTGTTCCGCATTGCGCAGGAAGCGCTGACCAATATCGAGCGCCATGCAGCCGCCACCAGCATCAATATCGAACTTGATGGCGACGTCGAAGGCGTCACGCTGCGCATTGCCGACAACGGCAGCGGTTTCGATGCCGAGGGCATCGCCGGCCATCCGAAGCGCGGCATCGGATTACGGAATATGATGGAGCGCATGGAGGCGATCGGCGGCCGGTTCCGCATCGAATCCTCGCCGGCCGGAACCACGGTGCTGGCGCATGTAGACAATAAGGGCAAGCAATGACAAGGATCCTGCTGGTAGACGACCACCCGCTCGTGCGCGACGGCCTGCGCGCGCGGCTGGAAGCAATGGCGCAATTCGAAGTCGTCGGCGAGGCAGGCAGCGCGGCCGAAGCGCTGGAAGCTGCGGGCCAGCACAGCCCCGACCTGGTCCTGATGGACATCAATATGCGCGGCACCAACGGCATCGAAGCCACCGCCTTGTTCAAGCGCCAGTTCCCGGCGATTGCGGTGCTGATCCTGTCGATGCACGACAAACTGGAATACGTGACCCAGGCCATCCAGGCCGGCGCCCGCGGCTACGTACTGAAGGACGCGCCGGGCAAGGACATCGTGGTCGCCATCGAAACGGTCATGGCCGGCGGCATCTACTACAGCGCCAACCTGGCGCAGCAACTGGCCAAGCCCATGGCCCAGGACAACCAGCTCACCACCCGCGAAGCCGAGGTGCTGCGCCACCTCGCGAATGGCGAATCCAACAAGCATATTGCGCGTGAACTGGACCTCAGCGTGCGCACGGTGGAAACCCACCGTCTTAACATAAAACGCAAGCTTGGCATCGAAGGACAGGCAGAATTGATCAAGTTTGCCGTCCAGCACGCACAATTCGATAAGTAGAAATTGCTAAAATAATCAGTAATGTATCGTTACTGATACAAAACCGACAATTTGATTGTCTCCTCTACCACCCCAAAGCTGACTTTTGGGCAATTTCTGTTATATTCCCCGAGTCTTGTAACACAGGGTGTCTGCGCGCGCTCAATGGTTGCTTTACATCAATAGACCATTTACCATTGTTAGTGTTGCCACACCGAGATTCCGATGTTTGCGTCAGATCCGAATTCGTTTCCGCTGGTGGGAATCAAGCCTGTCCTGGATACCCAGAATCACTGGGTTGGATTGGCGTTTCAAATGCAGGTAGCGGCCTCGCTGCCGGTGCTGCAATCGCTGCTGTGCTGCCCCGAATCCGAAGAACTGGGTTCGCTCGACTACTACATTCCCCTCGCCGATCCGCTCGCAATCGACGCCAGCCAGTTCGATGGCCTGCCGCTTGACCGCATCGTCTTCACGGTGCCTGCAGCACTGCTGGCCGACGGCGCCGTGCAAAAGTGCTGCAAGCAGCTCGCCGACCGTGGCCTGCGTTTGCTGGCCGATGGCGATGCAGGCGTCGCCGCCGCGCAAGCCGGCATCCGCGGCCTCGATGTGGATTGCGCAGATGGGTTGCCAGGACCGCTGGCGATGATGGCGCTGCCCGGCCCGCACCTGGCCCGCAATGTCGATGCGGTCCGCGTCGGCGAATGCCGCAGGGCGGGTTTCACCCTGTTCCGAGGCGAGCTGCCGCGCGCGCAGGAACATGACGCGGGGCAGGGCGACGGCACCACCCGCAAACGCCTGCTTGCCCTGCTTGGCCTGCTGGCCCAGGACGCCGATTCGCGCGAACTGGAAGCGCTGCTCAAGCAGGACCCCGCGCTGTCCTTCCAGTTGCTCAAGCTGGTGAATTCCGCCGCGTTCGCACCGAACAGCAACCCGATCCACAACTTCGGCCAGGCCATCAACCTGCTGGGGCGCCGCCAGTTGCAACGCTGGCTGCAGCTGCTGCTCTACGCGCGCCAGCAAGCCGACGGTCCCGCCAATGCCCTGCTGCCGCTGGCCGCCCTGCGCGCCGCGCAAATGGAGTCCCTGTGCAGGCTGCGCGAAGGCGAACGCGATGAACAGGACATGGCTTTCCTGGTCGGCGTGTTCTCGCTGCTCGATGTATTGCTGGCGATGCCGATGACCGACATCGTCTCGGCGCTGAACCTGGACCTGGACGTGGTCGCGGCCCTGCTGGACCGCAGTGGCGAACTGGGAGAAATGCTGGCGCTGGTGGAAATGCACGAACCGCAAGCGAGCGCGCTGCGCGACGTCGGCATCGACAACGAAACCTATTGGCGCAGCCTGTTGCAGGCCTACCATTGGGCGCTGCAGGTCAGCAGGAACGTGTAGGCATGCCTGTGCAACCTGTTGCCAACTTCCTTGCCAGCAGCGCCGCCGTGTGCGACGCCGTGCTGCGCCTGCGCGGACCGGCGCTGGTGGAGGAGCTTGGCCGCATCGCCCGCGAAGTCACCGGCAGCCCGCACGGCCGCTACGTGCCGCGCGACATGACCCCGGCCACCGGCTTGCCGGGCTGGGAAAGCGGCCTGTCGCAGCTGATCCAGTTCGACGGCCATTATTTCGGCCGCTTCGAAGTGTCGGGCCTCGAAAGCTACACGGACAGCACCAGGCAGAACCTGGCCAGCCTGGCCGGCCTGGCCGGCAGCGTGCTGCAAGTTCACTCGGTGGCGCAGCGCACCACCCACGCCTACGTACAGGTGGAAGCGCGCCTGCAGCACCAGTCGCAAATCCTGGACCAGATCCACGAGTCAGTGCTGACGATGGACCTGAACGGCTTCATCACCAGCTGGAACAAGGGTGCCGAGCGCCTGTTCGGTTATTCGGCGGTGGAAGCGGTAGGACGCAACATCATCTTCCTCTACGACGACGAGGACGAAGACCTGGGCGATGAATTCCTGGAGCAGGGCGGCCGCCTGATGGAAGTACGCCGCAAGAAAAAGAACGGCGAAGTGTTCTGGGCCAGCCTGTCGCTGTCGCAGCTATGCGATATGGAAGACCGCTCGATCGGCCTGATCGCCTACCTGACCGACATCACGGAGCGCAAGCGGGCGGAGGAGCGCATCCACCACCTGGCTTATTACGACGAGCTGACCAGCCTGCCGAACCGTTCGCTGCTGGCCAAGCTGGTGGACCAGGCGATCATCGTGGCCCAGCGTACAAAGGCGCACGGCTGCGTCATGTTCATCGACCTGAACCGCTTCAAGCTGATCAACGACACCCTGGGCCGTGCCGTCGGCGATGCGCTGCTGCGCGAAATCTCGCAGCGCTTCCGCCTCGCCCTGCGCGACCAGGACGTGGTGGCGCGCCTGTCCGGCGATGAGTTCGCGGTCGGCTTGTTCGACATCCACCAGCATTACGAAGCCAGCATGGTGGCCAACAAGCTGCTGTCGGCGCTGAACGAACCTTTCCTGATCGACGGCCACGACCTGCGCGTGAGCGCCTCGATCGGCATCAGCGTATTCCCGCAGGATGGCAACGACGCGGAAACCCTGCTGCGCCTGGCCGATATCGCCATGTACCGCGCCAAGCACAACGCCTCGACGGACGGCGAGCATATCGCCTTCTACAGCCAGGACATGAACAAGGGCATGCAAGAGCGCATGCGCATCGAATCCGGCTTGCGCCAGGCGCTGGGCAACGGACAGCTTCTGTTGCACTACCAACCCAAGTTCGAAATCAGCAGCGGCAAGATCATCGGCGCCGAGGCGCTGGTGCGCTGGAAGCATCCCGAGCGCGGCCTGGTGCCGCCGGCCGAGTTCATTCCGCTGGCGGAGGCAACGGGCCTGGTGGTGCAGGTCGGCGAGTGGGTGCTGGAAGCCGCTTGCGCGCAGGCGCAGGCATGGAAGGAAAAAGGCTTGCCGCCGGTGCGCCTGGCGGTCAATGTGTCGGCGCGCGAGTTCACCTCCGCGCTGCCCGGCCGTGTAATGGACACGCTGCGGCGCTACGGTCTTGAGCCCTCGTGGCTGGAGCTGGAAATCACGGAATCCACGCTGATGCACAATATCGAGCGCGTGATCGGCATCATGGACCGCCTGACAGCGGCCGGCATCACGCTGTCGCTGGACGATTTCGGCACCGGCTATTCCAGCCTGTCCTACCTGAAGCGCTTCCCGATCGATACGCTGAAGATCGACCGCTCCTTCACCACCGGCATTCCGGTCGACACCAACGACTGCGCCATTGCCAGCACCATCATCAGCATCGCCCAGCAACTGAAGCACAAGGTGATCGCCGAAGGGGTGGAAACGCCGGAACAACTGGCCTTCCTCAAGGATTCCGGCTGCGATGAAGTGCAGGGCTACCTGTTCTCGCGCCCCTTGCCCGCGCAGGAATTCGAAGACGCCCTGCTGCAGAACTGGGCGCCGCCTGAGCCTCTCGTAGCCAACGCGGGCTAATTCACAACCTCCATCATCCAGCGCGAAACCTCGTCGCGCGAGGCTGAGGGTGCGCCGGCATGGGTGGCGTCCGGCTCATATAGCCTGGTGCGCGGGTTGCGGGGCAGTGCATCGAAGTTGGCCTGTTTGGATTTGAGCAAAGGAGGGTAATCGTTCTTCGGCACCACCAGCAGTACGGGCGTTTCCGGCCTGATGGCGCGGATCGATTTCATCAGGTTCAAGGCGCCATCGGGATCGAACCAGGTCAGGTAGTTGTCCGGCTTGCAGATGACGGTGTACGTTCCCTTGCCACCCTCGAAGTCCATCAGCCTGGTTGCCTCGCCGCCTTTGCCTGCTGCGGCAAGCCTGCGCGCCTCTTCCAGCGAATCGCCAAGTTTTTCCCGGATCGCCTGGCTCGCCGTGCTGCCTGCCGGGGCGATGGAAATAATTCCGTCCACCGCGTGCTTGCTGCCGTAGTAGAGCGCGAACGTGCCGCCTTGGCTATGTCCGGCCACGAACAGGCGGTTCGCGCCCTTCGCGCGAAGACCGGTCAACGCCGCATCGATTTCCGCTTCCGCCGCAGCAGTGTTGACGTCGTAATTCCTGTTGCCGGACCAGGGCATTTCGATGTTGGCGACCAGGTGTCCCTTGGCCTCCAGGCCTGATGCCAGTTCCGCCACATACCTCGTTGGCAAACCGCCTTTGCCGTGCATGACCACCACGCCGACCGCTTGCGGCGCGGTCTGTGCCATGGCTGCGCCGGCAAGCAGGACCAAAGCTGCAAGCTTGCTGAAAAATCTAAGCATGACGGCCTCCCGCGTGAAGGATCACCTACCAGAGTAGCACTTACGCGGCGGCGCTCAAGGCTTATCTCGGCACGAAGCGATCCACCTCGTCGATGAGTTGGGCGCGGCCGCGCGGCGCACGCTCCAGGTGCAGGAAGTGAGTGGCGCCAGGGATGCGCACCATGCGAACGGCTGTAGCGTGCACCAGGTCGGCCTGCAGGTTTTGCATGTCTTCCGGCCGCGACCAGAAGTCCTTCTCGCCGGCGATGGCCAGCACCGGCGCTGTAATCAGCGAAGCATCCCATAGCTGGCGGCCGGTCGCCAGGTAGAAACTATCCTCCATGGCGCCGCACGGTGCGCGGAAGCTGCGCGGCTCGCGCTGGCGGCTGGTGTCGTCGCTGTCGAGCGCTGCTTCGACGTAGGCTTGCGCCACGGCCGGATCGCGGGCGCTGTCCTTGTCTTCGCCTAGCGCGCGGTCCCAGGCTCCCAAAGTCGAAGCAGCGTCGGACACGCGGTAATTGCCGCAAGCCGCGTGGTTGAAAGCCCCCGGGCGCTGCTTGTCCTCCATGCCTGTCCCGCGTCCGATCAGTGGATGCGGGGAGGCACCGCGATAAAGGCTGTTCAGCATGACCACAGCGCTGAGTTTTGGCGAGTGCAAGGTCGCATAATGGCCGGCCCACTGGCCACCGGTGGCCCAGCCAAGCAGTGCCACCTTGGCGCCTCCGCTCCGTTGGCGCACAAAATCGATCGCCGCATCGATGTCTTCAACAGCTGCATTGGTGCGTGCCAATGCCGCGCCGGTTGTGGGCGGCGCATCCATCGCAGGCAGGCGCGTGGAAGCGCCGTAGCCGCGCACATCCAGCGTATAGACATCAAAGCCGCGCGCCGCCAGGTCTGCCGCCAGCGAGCCGCCTGGTACCGGCAAATCGAAGGAAGCCTTTGAGCTGACGCGGGCGCCATGCACCAGCAGGATGGGGCGTTTGCCGCGATGCGAGCCAATTTCCGTCACCGCCAGCGCGATACCAGGGGCGGAAGCTACTTTGAACTGCTGCGAAGCCTGGGCCTGGAAAGACAACAGGCCGGCAAGGATGAGAAACGGAATTTTCATCTGGATTTCCTCAAGCGTGCACGCCGTGAAGGTTATCGAAAAACCAAGCATCCCGCCAGCCCTGGTTCCGCATTATCGGAAGCTGCTTTGGTGATTTTCATAATTGCCCGGCAAACCTGTGCGTTGGAGAATGCGCTTCCGATACTCACCGGGAGACGATGCATGGGGCCTTTACTTTATCCTGGCCGGTATGGCGCAGGAATCGCAGCAATCTTCTGGTGTGCCGGCGCGCTTGCCGCTGCGCCTGCGACGACCTATGTTTGGGACAGCGTGGCAATCGGCGGCGGAGGCTTTGTGTCGGCCGTCATTCCGAGCCGTAGCGAGCCAGGCGTTGTGTACGCGCGAACCGACGTTGGCGGCGCCTACCGCTGGGATAAAGGCGCAGGACGTTGGGTGCCCTTGCTTGACTGGCTGGGCGATGCCGACACCGGCCTGCTGGGCATCGACTCCCTGGCCATCGATCCGCACAACGCCGGCAAAGTCTATCTCATGGCCGGCATCAGCTACCTGCAGAATGGCCGCAGCGCGATCCTGCGCTCAAGCGATTACGGCAAGACCTGGGCGGTGACGGAGACCACTGGCCAGTTCAAGATCCACGGCAACGGCATGGGCCGCAACAACGGCGAGCGGCTGGCTGTCGATCCCGGCAACGGCAACGTTCTTTACGCCGGCACGCGCTGGAATGGCCTGTTCAAAAGCACGGACGCGGGCGCCAGTTGGCGCCAGGTGTCGAGCCTGGACGTCAAGGCCACCCCGAACGGGGCCGGCATCAGCTTTGTGCTGCCCGATCCCGCCAGCGTGAAGGATGGTGCAGCACGGCGCCTGTATGTAGGCGTGTCGCGCTACGGCTCCGCCGGTCCCAATTTCTATCGCAGCGACGACGGCGGCGCATCATTTGCGCCAGTCCATGGTGCTCCTGCCGCGCTGATGCCGCAACGCGCAGCACTCGATGGCGCGGGCAAGCTTTACATCACGTTCGCGAATGGGGCAGGCCCGCATCCAAACGACAGGCAGCCCGAACCCATGAGCCGGGGCCAGGTCTGGCAATACGCCATCGAGAGCGGTGCGTGGAAGGACGTAACACCAGCCGGATTCTCATCGCCGTTCAGCGGCATCAGCGTGGATGCGGGGAATCCTCGCCGCCTGGCCGTATCCACCATCAGCACCTACCTGCCGCAGGGCGATGCCAAGGGCGACCGGCTATTCGTCTCGAATGACGGCGGCGGCAGCTGGACTGACGTGATTGCACGCGGCTTCGTCAAAGACCTGCAGGGCGCGTCATGGATGGCTGGACACGGCATCCATTGGGCCAGCACGCTCGAACTCGATCCATTCGATTCGAAGGCTGCCTGGGTCACGTCCGGCAACGGCATCTTCCATACCGCCGATATCGACGCAAGGCCGGCGCGGTGGTCCTTCCACGTGCGGGGGCTTGAAGAAACGGTCCCGTTGAACGCCGTCAGCGTTCCCGGCGGACCGCTTGTGTCGGCGCTAGGCGATATCGACGGCTTCCTGCATGCGGACCCCACCCGGTATTCACCGATCCACATGCCGCAGATGGGCACGACCTTCGGCCTGGCTGTCGCGGGCGGCAAGCCGGGCGTGATGGCCCGTGCCGGCAAGTCGATCTACCTCACCGTCGATGGCGGCCTGCATTGGACGCCGACCGCTTCGGTGAAGGGCGAGCAGGGCCAGGTCGCCCTGTCCGCCGACGGCGCCGTGATCCTGCATGCGCCGCGCGGCGCCGGCGAGGTGTATCGCAGCAGCGATGCCGGGTCCAGCTGGAGTGCCGTTCGCGGCCTGGCCGGCGCCAATTTGCGGCCGGTAGCCGATCCAGTGGCGGCAAAGGTGTTTTACGCCTATGACAATGGGGTGATCCAGGTCAGTACGGATGGCGGCGTTTCGTTCTCGCCGCGTGCACGGCTGGCGCCGGGAGGCTCGCGCGTGATTCGGGCGGCGCCGGGCAGGGAAGGGGACGTGTGGGTTCCACTGTACGGGGGCGGGCTGGCGCGCTCGAAAGATGCCGGCGCAAGCTTTGTGCCGCTGGCCGGCGTCGCCTATTGCGCGGCGGTCGGCTTTGGCAAGGCAGCGCCGGGCAGCGACTATCCGGCGGTCTACATCTGGGGCAGCGTCGGCGGTGTGCGCGGGATGCACCGTTCGCTCGATGGCGGCGCGACATGGGTGCGCATCAACGATGACGCCCACCAGTTTGGCGGACCGGGGGACGGCCAGTTCATTGTCGGCGACATGAACCGCTTCGGGGTGGTCTATATGGGTACGGCCGGACGAGGCATCGTCTACGGCATGCCATCCGCGAGCAAGGAATGATCAGTTAGCGTTGTAGCGGATACACACCTGCAATGCTCAGTTGCGAAGGGAAACCGGAAGTTTGTTTGAAAACGTTTTCAGCTTTGGTGAATTTCATAATTGCGCGCGAAAAAATCGTAAAGCAAACTCGAATCACTCAGTGGAATACCACGAGATAGAGATCAAAACAAAGGAGACAGCAGCGTGAATCAGACTCACCTCAGGAAGACCGCAATCGCCGTCGCCGCGGCACAGTTTGCATTGCTCACCGCCGGCAGCGCCATGGCGCAGACGGCCGGCAATGCGGCGGAGCCCGCGTCCGTCGTCGTAGTGACCGGCCAGCGTGCGGCACTGCAGTCGGCACAGAACATCAAACGCAATTCAGACGAAATCGTCGATTCCATCGTCGCCGAAGACATCGGCAAACTGCCGGACCGCTCCATTACGGAAGTGCTGCAGCGCGTGGTTGGCGTGGCGATCGACCGCACCATGGCCAAAGGAGATCCTGAACACTATTCGGTGGAAGGCTCCGGCGTGACGGTGCGCGGCTTGACTTACGTCCGCTCCGAACTGAATGGCCGCGACTCCTTCTCCGCCAACGGCGGCCGCTCGCTGAATTTCGAAGACGTTCCCCCGGAGCTGATGGCAGGCGTGGACGTGTACAAGAACCCTTCGGCGGAGCAGATCGAGGGTTCGATCGGCGGCTTGGTCAACCTGCGTACCGCGCTGCCCTTCGACTACAAGGGTTCCAAAGTCTCCCTCAGCGCGGACTACACCTACAATGACCTGGGCGGCAAGAAGAAGCCGGGCGGCTCGATCCTGGCCTCGAACCGCTGGAAAACCCCGGTCGGCGAATTCGGCGCCCTGGTCGACCTGGCCTATTCCGAGAGCGCCACCCGCACCGACGCGTTCCAGGTCGAGCCGTACTATCCACGCACCGACGTTGTCAACGGCAAAACGGTCTGGGTGCCCAAGGGTGCACAATGGCGCACCCTGGAATTCGACCGCAAGCGCGAAGGCTATTACGGCGCCCTGCAATGGCAGAAGGATTCCACGCTGAAGTCGCACCTGACCTACTTCAAGTCCAAGTACCAGATGCAGTGGGATGAGCGCGCAATCTTCTCGCAGGCCAGCCCCTACAACATCCGCGTCAGCCCGGATGCCACCTACGGCCCGAACGGCAACCTGCTGACCGGCACCTTGACCGATCCGGCCGATGGCGGCATCAATTTCGGCGGCGATACCCGTACTGCCAACCGCAAGTCCGACACCACGGATATCGGCTGGAACGTCACCTGGCGCCCCGCGAACCGCTGGACCTTGAGGTCGGACCTGCAGTACATCAAGGCCAAGACCCATAGCTTCGATTCCACCGTGGCGACCGGTATCCAGATGGCCAAGGAACAGATCGACTTGAGCGGCGACGTGCCGCGACTTACTTTCGACCAGTCCGACCTGGCTTACCTGGCCGACCCCAAGAACTACTACTGGGCCTTCACCATGGAGCATATGGATCGCGCCAAAGCCACCGGCAAGTCCTGGAAGGGCGACGCGATCTACGATTTTGAAGACCATCCCTTCCTGAAGGACATCCGCTTCGGCGTCCGCCTGTCCAACAAGGATTCGGTGACGATGAATTCCAACCCGAGCTACAACTGGTCGCCGATTTCGCAGACATGGCAAGTTGGCTGGGACATCAGCAAGCTGGCCTCCTTGGGCGATCCCCGCTTCAGCGGCAATACCGAACTGCATACCTTCAACAATTTCTTCAACAAGAATATGCAGGTGCCGTCGCTGATTTTCCCGGCGGTCTCGCTGGCCAACGGCTATCCGGACAGCTATGCGGCTTTGCACAAGTATCACGATATCCTGTGCGCCGAAGCGCATAACGGCGATACCTCCAGCTGCACTCCTTGGAAAGGCGCCACCTTCGGTACCGATCCCGCCGGCACCAACGACCAGTCCGAGAAGACCAAGGCCTTCTACACCCAGGTGCGTTTCGGCTTCGATGAGTTGAAGTACCCGATCGACGGCAACCTTGGCCTGCGCTATGTGAAAACGGACATGACCGCGCACGGCTACGTCACCTTCAAGCCGGACTACAACATCCCTTCGGGGAACGTTGTCCAGGGCCTGCCGTTCGCCATCATCCCAGCCTACCAGGCAGCCCAGGACTACGACAACAGCTACCACAACGTCTTGCCAAGCCTGAACCTGCGCATGAAAGCCAGCGACAAGCTGCAGTTCCGCTTCGGCTTCGCCAGCGCGATGTCCCGCCCGGACTTCGACCAGTTGCAGGCCTACACCTCGCTGTCGCAGAAGATCGACATCACCAACAACGGCACTGTCAGCACGGTCAACAGCATCAACCAGTCGGGGGAGGCCAAGGGCAATCCGCAACTGAAGCCGATCACTTCAAGGCAGACCGACCTGACGGCGGAATGGTATTTCTCGCCGGTTGGCTCGTTCACCGTTGCGGTGTTCAACAAGCAGCTGAAGGATGTGATCCTCAAGCAGACGTTCAACTACCAGATCCCCGATGTGTCGGGGAATATGCAGAACTTCGCAGTGACCGGACCGGTCAACGGCGCCAAGGGCCATGCACGCGGCATCGAACTGGCTTACCAGCAGTACTTCGACAAGCTGCCAGGGTGGATGTCCGGCATCGGGCTGCAGGCGAACTACACCTACGTGGACAGCAAGCAGAAGCTGTACACCCCGGTGTTCTCGCCATACTGCAGCGGCGGCAGCCAGGCCGGCGGCCTGAATACCAGCATGAACGGCTGCGACACCAACGGCCAGACCTTCAGCGACTTGCCGCTGCCGCTGCTGTCGAAAAATGCCTACAACATCGCGCTGCTGTACGACAAAGGCCCATGGTCGGCGCGCATGGCTTACAGCTGGCGTTCCAAGAACCTGCAAGCGATCGACGTGAACGGCACCAATGGTGGCGACGCCACCGACACCAATCCAGCCAGCCCGACTTTCGGCCAGCACGTGCTGCACTGGGCGCTCCCGACCTGGGCGGATTCCTTCGGCCAGCTGGACGCATCGGTGTTCTACCAGATCAACGACAAGGCAACCATTGGCATTGAAGGCACCAACCTGACCGACGCCAAGTACCGCCAGTTGATGCAGCAGCATACCGGCATGATGGGCCGCGCGTGGTTCGTTTCAGGCCCGCGCTACGCCGTCAAGCTGCGCTACTCGTTCTGATAACAGGAGAAAGAATGCGTTTTAAACCGATGAGGGCCGCCCTGTTGTGCGCCCTGGCGGCGGCCGGCAAAGCAGGTGCCGGCACCTTCGAACAGACGGCCCACGGCCTGGTGGTCAAGCCGGACCGCGGCGCCGCGAGGGAAATCCGCCTGGAGCTGATGGACGACAACATCATCCATGTGCTGAAACTGGACCAGGGCGGCAAGGTGCTGACGCCATCGCTGATGACGGTTGCCAAGCCATGCGGCTGCAGCTTCACCGTCCAGCGCAAGGGCGATACGGTCACCCTCAAGGCCAACAAGATTGCGGCTGCCGTGTCGCTGGCGACCGGTAGCGTACAGTTCTCGGACGCCGGCGGAAAACCGTTCCTGAGCCAGGCATCGGAATCGATCGAACCGATTGATGTAGGCGGCAAGCCCTTCGTGGCGATCAAGCAGAGCTTCAACTACGGAACGAAAGACGCGTTCTACGGCCTGGGCCAGCACCAGAACGCCCAGATGAACCTGAACGGCGAAGACGTGCTGCTGGCGCAGCACAATATGATCGCCTCCGTGCCCTTCGTGGTATCGGACAAGAACTACGGCGTCCTGTGGGATAACAACGCCATCTCGCGCTTCGGCAACCCGCGTCCGTACGGCCCGCTGAAGCGCGACCTGAAACTGGTCGATGCGGAAGGCAAGGTGGGCGGACTGACCGCGCGCTACTACGTGGACGGCAAGCTGGCGCTGACCCGCCAGGAATCCGATATCGCGTATCAGTACCTGAAGGATGTAGCGGAAAACTGGCCGAAAGAACTCGGCCAAGTGAAAAACCTGAAGGATGTCAAGGTAGTGTGGGAGGGCACGCTGTCCAGCGACAAACCGGGCGTGCACAAGATGCAGCTGTATGCGTCCGACTACGCCACGCTGACCATCGACGGCAAACAGGTGATGGACGTGTGGCGCCAGGGCTGGAATCCTTGGTACCACAACTTCGAGCTCACTATGGCCAAGGACAAGCCGGTCAAGCTGAAGCTGGAATGGAAGCCGTCCGGCGGCATGGTGGCCATGACGCACAGCGCCCCCATGCCGGATCGCGAGCGCCATTCGCTGACGCTGTCTTCGGAAATCGCACAAGGCATCGACTACTACGTAATCCGCGGTACGAATATGGATTCCGTGATCGGAGGCTATCGCCAGTTGACCGGCCAGGCGCCGATGATGCCGAAATGGGCGTATGGCTTCTGGCAATCGCGCCAGCGCTACGAAACCCAGCAGCAGCTGCTCGACACCCTGCACGAATACCGCAAGCGCCAATGGCCGCTGGATAATATCGTGCAGGACTGGTTCTACTGGCCGGAAAACGCCTGGGGTTCGCACGACTTCGACAAGACCCGCTTCCCTGATCCGAAGGGCATGGTGGACGAGGTGCACAGGCAGCATGCCCGCATCATGATTTCCATCTGGGGCAAGTACTACGACACCACAGAGAACTACAAGGAGTTCGCGTCCAAGGGTCATATGTGGACGAAGAACGTGGAAGATGGCGCGCTGGACTGGGTCGGCCCTGGCTACAGGAACAGCCACTACAGCCCCTATGCGCAAGAGGCGCGCGACATCTACTATCGCCAGATGAAGCACAAGCTGGTGGACCTGGGCTTTGACGCATGGTGGATGGATAACACCGAACCGGACGTGCTGTCCAATACTCGTCCCGAAGACTTTAAGAAGCTGATCGGCCCGACCATTTACGGCCCGGGCGAAGTCACCTTCAATCCGTATAGCCTGGTGCATACCCAGGGCATGTACGAAGGCCTGAAGCGCGACCAGCCCGACAAGCGCCAGTTCATCCTGTCGCGTTCGGGTTTCGCAGGCATTCAGCGCAACGCCACCGCAGTGTGGAGCGGGGATGTGGCCAGCCGCTGGAATAACCTGTACGACCAGATCGCATCGGGCGTGAACATGTCGATGTCAGGCATCCCGAACTGGACGCACGACATCGGCGGCTATGCCCAGGAAAACCGCTACCAATATGGCGACGTCGGCTCGGCGCAGGAGAATCGCGGCACCGGCGGCGGCAAGATCGACCCGGCCGACCTGAAAGAGTGGCAAGAACTCAACCTGCGCTGGTTCCAGTTCGGCGCCTTCTCACCGCTATTCCGTTCACACGGCGAAGTTGTCAAGCGCGAAATCTACAACATCGCGCCGGAAGGCTCGGAAATGCGCGACTCGATGATTTCGTACCTGAAGCTGCGCTACCGGCTGATGCCATACATCTATGCGACCGCCTCGGACACGTATCACAAGTCCGGCACGATCATGCGCGGCATGGTGATGGACTTTCCTCATGACGAGCGCGTAAAGGACATCAAGGACCAATACCTGTTTGGCCATGACTTCCTGGTGGCCCCGGTTACCAGCTACGGCGCTCGCGAACGTAGCGTGTACCTGCCCATGGGGGCGACCTGGTACGACTTCGACACCGGCGCAGTGCATAAAGGCGGCTCGGCCATCACAGCGGCCGCGCCGGCCGCGCGCATGCCGCTGTTCGTGAAGGCTGGCGCCATCATTCCAACGGTGCCGGTGCAGCAGTATGTGGACCAGCAGCCGGATGCGCCGGTTACCCTGAAGGTCTACACGGGAGCCAACGGTGAGTTCTCGCTTTACGAAGACGATGGCGTAAGCAATGGCTACACGCGCGGCGAGTACAGCCGCATCCCGCTGCGCTACGACGAGAAGACTGGCGTCGTAACAATCGGCAAGCGGGAAGGGCAGTACCCGGGGATGGTGGCATTGCGGAAGTTCAGAATCCACTTCATCAAGCCGGGCACGTCGAGCGCCGCCACGCTGGACGACGCCGACAAGGAGATTGCTTACGAAGGAAAGGAAGTTTCGATCAAGCGATAATGCGTGCGCGGCCTTGGCTCATTGGCTTGCGGGCTTCAATGGAGATTTGGGCCGCGCTATCGAATACATCTCCCAACTGATCTTGTCCAGCAAGGCCATTTTGTTGTCCCCCTCTTTATAGAGGTCGAAATGGGTCCGCCCAGGAATGAAGCGGAAGTCTGATTTGGCGTTCAGTCCCTCCATCACCGCTTGCAGGCGACGGGCGGAACCATCCAGGTAGAAGGTGTCGGCCGTGCCCACGATCAGGTGGATTTTTCCATCAAGGTCCGCTTTCAGCCGAGGCCAATCGCGCTTCATGCGGTGGGCAATGTCGAAATTCTCGCGCCAGTAAGCTACAACAGCGGGATCGACGTTGCCCGTATCGCGGTCGAACATCGGCTGCGGCGCGCCGGCATGGCCGCGCGGCGAAAACACCCATTCCATTGAAGCGAGCTGGCCACCGTAGCTGCCCAGCACGCGCTCAAGCTTGGCGAACTGCTCGAACGTGCCCAGCACCTTGTCGTGGTCACGCACCAGCGGATAAGGGCTGCCATCGGTCTTGCGGAAGACGTTGGCCTGCGGCGCGTACAGGTCCACCCCGGTGAAGTCGTGGAAGTCCGACGGGTCGGGCGAAGTTGACCAGGTTCCACCGAACAGTTTTGGATAGCGCGTCTGCAGCCAGAGAGTGGCCCAGCCACCGGAGGAGTGGCCGTTCAGGAAGCGCCCTTTGGCGTTGGCATCCATGCGGTAGTTTGACTCCAGCTGAGGAATCAGCTCGGAAGTCAGCGCCTGGCCCCAAGGGCCATTATTCACGGAGTCTGCAAATTCATGCGTGCCGGTGGGGCTCGATTCATCCAGCAGAACCCAGATCATGGGCGGCGTTTTCCCGCTTGCCATGCCCTTGAAAATATCCGCCATGATCGGCACCAGGTAGGCCGCATTGCCGCCAAAACCGTGGGTGAAATAGACCGTTGGGTAGGTCTCCTTCGCTTTTGCGTCATAACCGGGCGGGGTCAGGACCCAGCCATCCATCTTGACAGGGCGACCCCAGAAAGAGCTCAGTGCGGGGCTGTTGAACGCGATAGGCTGGGCGTGCGGACGGGCGGCATCCAGCGCCGCGCGCTCCTCGGGGGAGGCGGATTCCCGCGTCCACGGGTCGGTTGCGGGCAAGACACGGGCCAGGTGGATCGTAGGCGCTTCCTTGGCAGGCAAGTGCAGCTTGACGACCTCGCTGACCAGATCGCCCGCGCCACGCCCGGTGTAGTTGTAGCTGTGGTCCACGTCGAGCACCGCCTGGACGTAATATTCGCCAGGAGGCAGTTGCGAGTACGGATGCGGGAAAGCGATATCGTCGGCGTCAATGCCGACGCTTTCTCCTGGCTGGATGCGGGCGATTTCCCTCGCCGTGACGGCGGTTTCGGTTGCCGCAAAGGGATTGGCATCCACTACCGTCACCGCATTGGATTTTTCCTTGGACTTCTCCAGCGCATCCGCCTCGGCGGATTTGGCCTCTCTAGCAAACACCAGCAGCCGGCCTTCGGTAGCGGAGCTGGCGGTGGCATCCAGTTGGACCTTGATGAATTGCCGGTCTGGCGTGGCGGCGGCCTGCACGTTTGCTGCGTTGGCCAATATCAGAAAGAGGGAGAGTGTCGAAATCTTCAAGCAGCTATGCATGGCGGCCTTTCAAAGAAATGAATTCACTTAATCTGGGTCGCGCATCGGAAATGATGGCATTGATGCGATTGGAAACACGAGAGTATCAGGATCATCGGGAAACGCAACGAAGCCATACTTTTCGTAAAACGATGCCGCGCCATCTTTTGCATCAACAAACAATGCAAATCCGCCGACATTTTGCGATGCGCGCCAGACTCGTTCCATGGCTTCCATCAAAAGGAATTCTCCCAAGTGCTTCCTCTGGTGCGTCTTGGCCACGGCCAAACGTGCCAAAGTGAAGCCGGGTACCTGGCGTGGCAGCTTTTTTTGCAAATCAGATGGGAGCTCAGACGCTGGCGTCAGCGTGCGGATCGCCAACGTTACAAAGGCGGCTATTTTCGCTGGCTGCGTTTCATCAGTTATTACGAACGTCTTCGACGTACCGTTTTTTTGGTGCTGCATCGCGGTCGTCTGAAGCCACTTGTTCAGCACAGGCACCCCACAATCGAAGCTTCTTACGTCGTGTGATTGACTAAGTGCCTGGACCTTCGGAGCCATATTTCTCCTTCATGAAACTCTCGTAGGCCTTTGTCATAGCGGCGTTCGGCGCCGGCGGATTTTCGAGCAGGTCGAGTAACATGACTGCATCGTTCTTCGACACGTAGATCGTCTTCTCACGGTCGATGACTCGCTGCGCCTCTTTCAGCGCGGCCTGCACCAAAAAATTACTGACCGTGGTGCCGACCAATTCAGCCGCTTCATTGATCTTCTCTGCTACTGAACTGGAAACTCGAGCTGTAATTCTCTCTCGCTCCTGCGCGGTGTCCATCGTCACATTCCTAAATGAAGATTGCCATGGTGATAATAATTTGGCTGAGCCTATCTACTTGGTTCGATACTAGCACCATTGGTGGCAAATTGCCACCAAACGTCGTTGGGCATAAAAAAGGCAGCCAGTGGGGCTGCCTTCTCTCAGTGTCAGGCTGTCAATTTAACCCCAGCCATACCACGCATCGCGCAGTTCGCCGACTCTGACGTCGGTCAGCTTGCTCTGTTTCGCAAGCCATTCCTGGACCAGGGTGCGATGGTGTTCTTCAACTTTGCCGTAGGCTTTGTTCGAAACGACAATGCCGCCGAAATCATCGTTGTAGCCGCCGCCAAAGGCGAGGCCGTTTGGCTCGATTGCTTCGTCGAGGAATTGATGGATCAACGCATTGTGTTCAGCCAGGGTCAGTTTGCCCACGATCTGTGCTTCCACGAGGAAGCCGAGTTCCTGGAACTCACCGAGGTGCTTTTTCTTGAGTTGGCGTTTGTTGTAGCGGCGGGATGCGGTCATGGTGGGGCCTATATTTGGCGGAAGCGGTGAGATTCGAACTCACGAACGGGATTAACCGTCGGCAGTTTTCAAGACTGCTGCCTTCAACCACTCGGCCACGCTTCCGGAGGGCTGGATTATACATTCCCGGAGCGGATCACGCCAAGAATCGTGCAGTTCGTCGCAAATTCCCGCGCCGGGATGCCGGCGCCGGTATAGTCGGCCCACTATTAGAACCCTGGGGGACCGAATGAAACTGAATGCCATCGCTTTTGCCGCAATGACCTTGACCTTGGGGGCTGCCATGGCCGCGCCGATCGAAGTGAGCGTGGCGCCTTCGAAGCCGCTGATTGAGCAGGGCAAAGGCCAGCAATTGCTGAACATCGACTTCCTGATCAAGAATGACAGCCAGGACAAGGTTGAATTGAGCGAGGTCGAAGTATCCGTGCTGGGCGACGCCGGCAAGCTGGTGGCGCAGTACCGTGTAGGCGCCAATGGCCGCAGCGTGCTGGTGGTGCCGAACCGCTTTATTGAGCCGGGCAAGTCGGAGCTGGTCTTCAATCCCCTGTATGCATTCCCTCAGGAGCTCGATTTGTCGCGCCTGCGCTATACCTTCAAATTCGACGTAGGCGACGACACCAAATACACCGTCGAAATCCCGGTAGCGCCAACTCTGTACAAGCCGAAAGCGCAACTGCAACTGCCTGTTGCGGGGCCGGTCCTGGTGCATGACGGCCACGATTTCTACGGCCATCATCGCCGCCTGCCATTGCTGGACCCGATGGCGCAGGCGCTGAAATGGAAGCGCAACTTCATGCGCTACAGCTATGACTTCGTGGCAACCGATGACCAGGGGCGCATGTTCAAGGGCGATGGAACGCGCAATGAGGATTGGTATGGCTGGGGTAAGCCGATCCTGGCACCGGCCGGTGGGAAGGTGATCCGCGCCGTCGGCACGATCCCGGACAACGCCAAAGGCAAGGGCCCGTCGTTCGGCAAGGAGCAGTTCATCGCGGACCCAAGCATCATGTGGGGTAACCACGTGGAGATCGAGCATGGCAATGGTGAAATCAGCCTGCTGGCCCATATGAAGCAGGGCAGTGTGACGGTCAAGGTTGGTGATACCGTGAAGACTGGCCAGAAGGTCGGCGAAATGGGCTTTTCCGGCGATGCCTTCCTGGTGCACCTGCACTATGACCTGAAAAACGCTCCAGGCTTTGATGCCGATGCACTTCCATCGCCGTTCAATAACTTCGAACGCTTGACCGGCAAGAACTGGCTCAAGGTCAAGCAAGGCCAGGTCGATAGCGGCGACGTGGTGCGCCGCCTGCCGTAAGTCTTAGCGGATGCGCCGCGTGGTTTCGCGCACCACAAGTTCCACCGGCGGGATGGTGCCCTCCACTTCTTCGCCGTTGATCAGGCCGAGCATCGATTGCACGGCCGTCTGTCCGATCACGTACAACGGCTGCCGGATGGTGGTCAGCGGCGGGGTGGTGTAGGAGGAGCCGGGCAAATCGTCGAACCCGACCAGCGAAATGTCGTCCGGTACGCGAATGCCTTTGCGGTACAGGAAAAGCCGCGCGCCGTAGGCCGTCTGGTCGTTGACCGCGAAGACGGCGGTAAATGGATGACCGCCGTCGAACAGGCGGTTCATGGCCATCAGGCCGCCGGCTTCCTGCAGGTCGCCTTCCACCACCAGCGCCGGGTCGAAATCGATGTCGGCTTCTTTCAGTGCGCGCTTGTAGCCGGCCAGGCGTTCGACCGAGTCGCGGTTCTGGGCCGGCCCCGCCAGGTGGGCGATGCGGCGGTGGCCCATTTCGATCAGGTGCCGCACGGCCAGCCAGGCACCGTGTTCGTTATCGAGTGCAAAGCCGATGGCGCGGTTGGTGCGCAGTACACGGCCCAGCGAAACGATGGGACGCTGGGCCGCGAAGCCCAGCACGGCGGCGTCGGTCATGCGGCCGGTCAGCAGGATGATGCCGTCCACTTTGCGCGCCAGCAGCAGGCGGATGCGCTCGGCTTCTTCGTCGGCGTTCCAGTGGCCGCTGACGATCACCGAGGCGTAGCCGGTGCCTTTCAGCCCATCGTCCACGCCATGCAGGATCTCGTCGAAGAACGGGGAGGCGATATCCTGCACCACGATCCCGATCGTCATCGTGCGCCCGTGCTTCAAGCTTTGCGCCATCTGGTTGGGAGCGAAATTCAGTTCGCTGATGGCGGCCAGCACGGCTTGCCGTTTGTCGTCGGCGACCTTGGCGGTGCCGTTCAAAATGCGCGATACAGTGCTGGGGGAGACGCCCGCGCGGCGGGCGACGTCGGTCAGCGTGGCGGGCGATGGGGCGGTGGAGTGGTCGTTCAAAGGGTTTCTCATTCTGAAAAGCTTTTCAAACGGAGAGTACCATAGAACACAGCAGTAACTTGGACTTAATGAATTACTGTTGCACCAACGGCATGAAAGTCGTTTCTGAAAGCGTTTTCACGCCGGCACAGCAGGCTTACGAAGGCGCGATGGTCGGGCAGATCCGCTACCGCGCGCGCCGACACTGCAGCGATATTGGCGAACTCCTGGCGCGCGGCTTCGGCCAGCGCGTCAAGGCCTGGCAGGGGAGGCATGGCTTTCGGGAAGTCCATTCCGTACAAGACATATTGCCAGCTGGTGGGCGGATACATCTCGAAGTCGGTCAGGAAATCCATGCGTTGGGGCGGGCGGCAACGCCACATCGCAAGCTTGTCGCGCAGGCTCTCGGTCCAGGTGGCGGGGTCGCAATTGTCGATCCAGAATTGCTCGCGGCGTTTGCTCAGGCAGTAGTGCAGCTTGATGAAGTCGACGATGCGGGCATAGCGCTCGCCCATGAACTGGTTGAAGTGGCGCGCCACCGGCGCCATCTCGCCGTTGTGCGGGAACAGCGCCCCAAGCATGTGCACTGCGGTTTCCACCAGGCCGATGCCGGATGCTTCCAGTGGTTCTAGGAAACCGCCGGCGAGGCCGATCGCCGCGCAGTTCTTGATCCAGTGCTGTTCGCGGAAGCCCACGCGCATGGGGATTTTGCGCACGTTCAGGCCATCGGCGGCGGGGCCGGCGTAAGCGCGCAGCACCTGTTCGGCGCGTTCGTCGCTGGTATGGCGGCTGGAATAGACGTAGCCGATGCCGCGGCGTTCCTGCAGGCCGATGTCCCAGGTCCATCCCGCTTCGTGCGCAGTGGAGATGGTGGCGGAGGCGATCGGTGTATCCGGAGCAGGGTGCGGGACCTGCACTGCCAGCGCGGTATCGCACAACAGGATGTCGCTCACGCTGTGGAACGGCGAGCCAAGCGCGCCGCCGATCAGCAGGGCGCGGAAGCCGGAGCAGTCGATGTACAGGTCGGCCGTGAGGGCGCCGTGTTCGCGGGTCTCGACGCTGGCAATGGCGCCGTCCAGCTCCAGCTGCACGCCTTCGACATGGTCCTGGATGTGGCGGACGCCGAGCTTGCGCGCGTGTTTTGCCAGCAGGCCGGCGAAGCGTGCGGCGTCGAAATGGTAGGCGTAGTTCATCGGGCCGTTGTAATCGCTGTCGCCAGGCCGCTTCGGCGCGCGTTGCGCGTCTACCACGCGCTTTTGCATGGTGACCGCTTCGGCGAACGGCTTGTTGCCTGCCATGCCTTGCAGCCAGTAGGGCAAGAGCTCCGGCGCGCCCGGTCGCTGGCTCGGCATGGAGAACGGATGGAAGTAGTGGTCTTCGCCGTGCAGCCAGTTCTGGAAGGTGATGCCTTGCTTGAAGGTGGCACTCGATTCGCGGATGAATTCCGCTTCCGGAATGCCGATCGCAGCAAGGGTGGCGCGCAGGGAAGGGAAGCTGCCTTCGCCCACGCCGATGGCGCCGATTTCGGGTGCTTCCACCAAGGTGATTTCCTTGCTGTCGCCGAACATTTTGGCCAGGTAAGCGGCGCACAGCCAGCCTGCGCTGCCGCCGCCAACGATCAGTATCCGCGTGGTTGGGATCGTTCCCATTTTTGTCGTCTCCTTAAAAATTTTTGTTGACTTTTTATTTTTTGAAAATGTACCATGAAAACGTTTTCAAGAAATAAGAAATCGTTTTCACAACAACTACCGGAGACCACATGAAGTTTTCTGCAATCCAGATCGGGGTGCTGGCCCTGGTCGCGTCCACCACCGCCTCGGCGCAGCAACAAGCGGCACCTGCCGCCAGTACCGATTCGGCTGTCGTGCCAGAAGTCCTGATCACGGCGACCAAGCGCACCACCTCCCTGCAAAAGACTCCAGTGGCCGTCACCGCCCTGGATGCAGCGGCACTTGAAGACGCCCACGTGCAAACCATCCAGGACGTGACCAACCTGGTGCCAAGCTTCCAGGCCACCGGCCAGGGCGACCACGGCGTCATCACCATGACCATGCGCGGCATCGGCAACGACTCCGCCAAGACCGAATACGCCGACCCTGAAGTTGCCTTCTTCGTGGACGGCATCTACTCGCCACGTCCGGAAGGCGCTACCGCGCTGCTGTTCGACGTGGAAGCGATTGAAGTCCTGCGCGGCCCGCAAGGCACGCTGTGGGGCCGCAACTCCACCGTCGGCGCGGTCAATATGCAGACCGTCAAGCCCAAGCTGAAGGAATTCTCGGGCAGCGTTTCCGGCGGCATCGGCGATTACGCCCGCCTCGGCGCCCGTGCAGCCCTGAACGTACCGACCGGCGACAACTCCGCCCTGCGCGTAGCGGTGATCCATGAGCAGCATGACGGCTACGTGAAGTACCAGACTTTCCCGAACATTTCGTTGGCCTCGCAGCAGTCGGCCTACCTGGCAGGCGGCGGTGACCCGGCCAAGTTCCAGCCTATCAACCCGAACCAGTACGTCGTCAACGGTCCTCGCTACAACGCGCAAAACCAGAGCGGCGTGCGCGTGAGCTGGCTGTACCAGCCGACCGATCGCCTGAAGTGGAATATCTCCTACGAGCGCTTCCAGGACCGCGGCACCCCGAACATGAACCTGATGCAGACCCCGCGTGCGGGCCAGGACGAGTGGTCGGCCCTGATCGATACCGCACCGTTCCTGCACCGTAATGTGAACACCTTCCGCAGCCGCCTCGAATATGCGGTGAGCCCGGATATGTCGCTGACTTACATCGCCGGCCATTCCAAGTTCTCCGGCTCTTCCACCTACGACCAGGACGGCGGACGCGTGCTGCCTACCAGCTTCACCACTGGCGGCGACTTCCAGGCCAATAACACCGTCTGGTCCAAATACAGCAGCAACAGCCACGAGCTGCAACTGCAATCGGTCGGCCAGAAGGAAGTCGACTGGCAGTTGGGCGCTTACTACGCGGCGGAAGACAACGGCATCCGCTTCGACATCCCGATCATGCACGGCACCCAGCAGGGCAGCGTTGCGTGGCAGGGTTCCTTCATCCAACCGAAGGAAACCGTGGATTCGCGCGCAGTCTTCGGCCAGGCGACCTGGAACGTCGGCAGCATGCACCTGACCGGCGGCCTGCGCTACACCTCGGACAAGCGCACCAATGAAGGCGGCAACGGCTATACCTGGAACTCTGACCCGAACGCACCGCAGGTTCCCTTGAGCCCGAGCATCGATCCGACCAAGCCGGGCCAGGGCTACAACCCGAGCGTGCCTTCCAACGACGGCCGCTATAAAGGCAGCAAGACCACCGGCCTGGCGCGCCTGAGCTACGATGTCGACAAGAACCATATGCTGTACGCCAGCGTGGCAACCGGCTACAAAGCCGGCGGCCTGCAGGATGGCGGCCGTACTTATGATCCGGAGACCCTGACCAACTACGAGATCGGCAGCAAGAGCTCCTTCCTGGGCGGCGCACTGCGTATCAACAACGCGGTGTACTACGAGGACTTCAAGGATTTCCAGTTCAGTTCCCCGGTGACCAACCCGGACGGCTCGCACACCTTCGTCACCAGCAATGTGGACGGCGCCAAGGTGTGGGGCGTCGAGTCGGAAATCCAGGCCAAGCTGTCGCCGGATGACAAGCTGGCGCTGGCACTGGCTTACACCCACACCAAGCTGGGCTTCCTGATCGCCGGTTCCAACGACTACGCGCTGCCGTTCTGCCCGGACTTGAACTCGAACTGCCTGAACGTGACCGGCAACATCATGCCGCATGCGCCAAAGTTCTCGGCCCACCTGAACTACCAGCACACTTTCCGCCTGGCGAATGGCGACACCCTGGTTCCGCGTGTTTCGGCGCACTACGAAACCAAGTCCGAGCTGTCGATCTTCAACCTGGGCCCGGAAGACCAGCAAGCTGCCTACACCAAGTTCGACCTCGGCCTGCGCTACCAGGGACCGAAGCAGTTCTGGGTGGATGCCTTCGTGCGTAACGTTGGCGACAAGCGCATCAAGACCAGCGCCATGAACGGCGCCAACGTGTGGGTGGCGCAGTACCTGCCTCCACGCACCATCGGTGTTAATGCGGGCATCGACTTCTAAGCCCGTTGCAACGCGGCCTGCCTCGTCCCCCGGGGCAGGCCATCCCTAAGCCTTAACCTGTGAATCAAGAAATGAAAGATAAACGCCTGCCGCCCGAATTTCTCTGGGGCGTAGCCACCAGCGCCTTCCAGATCGAAGGCGCCAACCAGGAGGACGGCAAAGGCCTCTCTATCTGGGACGTATTCTGCAGCACTCCCGGCAAGATCAAGGATGGCAGCGACGGCAGCGTCGCCTGCGATCATTACCATCGCTACCGTGAGGACGTCGACATCATCGACTGGCTCGGTGTCGATGCCTATCGTTTCTCCATTGCCTGGGCGCGCGTGCAGCCGGACGGCAAGGGAGCCTGGAACGAAGCCGGTTTCGCCTTCTACGACCGCCTGATCACGGCCCTGCACGAAAAGGGTAAGCAGGCATACATCACGCTGTACCACTGGGACTTGCCGCAAGCCTTGCAGGAAGAGGGCGGCTGGCTCAATCGTGCCACCTGCCAATACTTCGCCGAATATGCTGCCGAAGTGGCACGCCGCTTCGGCGACCGCGTGGCCAGCATCGCCACCCACAATGAGCCCTGGTGCACGGCCAACCTTGGCTACGGCAATGGCCAGTTCGCGCCGGGCGTGCGCGATGCCAGGGCTGCCATCCAGGTTTCCCACCATTTGCTGCTGTCCCATGGCCTCGCCATGACCGCCATGCGCGCCGTCGGCTCGAAGGCAAAACTGGGCATCGTCCTGAACCAGTGGACCGCCGATCCGGCCACCGACAGCGACGCCGACCGCGAATTGGCCGAGTTCGAGTACGCCCGTTCGGTACAATGGTTCATGGACCCAATTTTCAAAGGCCGCTATCCGGAACTGGCGCTGCGCAAGCACGGCGCGAACGCGCCGCAGGTTGAACCGGGCGACTTGGCCGCCATCCATCAGCCGATCGACTTCCTCGGTGTGAATTACTACTTCCGCGCCTTCTGCAGCGCCGAAGATCCACCGCGCACGCCGCCGCTGGAAAACGGCCGTACCGACATGGGTTGGGAAATCTACCCGCAAGGCCTGACCGAACTGCTGCTCAAGCTGAAAGGCGAGTACGAGCTGCCGCCGATCTATATCACCGAGAACGGCATGGCCAGCAGCACGCCGGAGCACGACGAAGAACGTATCTCCTTCGTCACGCGCCACCTCGACGCGCTGGCTGGCGCCATGGAGCAGGGCGTCGACGTGCAAGGCTATTTCATGTGGAGCCTGCTGGATAACTTCGAATGGGATTCCGGCTACGCCAAGCGCTTCGGCATCGTCCACGTCGATTACGCCACGCAAAAGCGCACGCTGAAAGACAGCGCGCGCTGGTATCGCGACTTCATCAAGGTGCAACGTTCATGAACCGCTCGCCGCTGCTTTGGGTACCATCCGGCTACTTCGCGATGGCGATGGGCTACATCATGCTGACCAGCGTTACGTCGATCATGTTCAAGAACCTGGGCATGGACAATGGCAAAGCCGCGCTGTATTCGAGCATGCTGATCCTGGCCTACACCATCAAGCCGCTGTTCGCCCCGGTGGTGGAAATGTACCGTACCAAGAAGTTCTTCGTGCTGTGCATGCAGGTGCTGCTTGGCATCGGCTTCGGCGCTGTGGCGCTGGTGATGGGGATGCCGGGCTCGATGGCCCTGGTGATGGGATTGTTCTGGGTGATGTCCTTCATCGGCGCGACCATGGACATCGCCAGCGACGGGGTGTACGTCACTTCGCTCGATGCGCGCAGCCAGTCGCTGTACTGCGGCGTGCAGAGCCTGAGCTGGAATATCGGGCCGGTTTTTGCTTCCGGCGTCCTGGTCTACCTGAGCGGGCGGTTGCATACCGACTATGGCATGGACTGGCAGGGCGCATGGCGCGTGGTATTTATCGCTGTGGCCGTACTGCTGCTGGTGATCGCGGCCTGGCATTGGCGTGCCATGCCGGAGGGTGCGCGCGCCGCCGATACGCCGCAAAGCCTGGGACAGGCCGGCTTCATCCTGGCTGATGCCTTCAAGACCTTCTTTGAGAAGCGCGGCGTTTGGACCATGGTGGCCTTCGCGCTGCTGTACCGCGTCTCGATCGGCCTGCTGGAAAAGATCGGTCCTTTCTTCATGGTCGATCCGGTCGAAAAGGGCGGCCTGGGCATGTCGAACGAGCTGCTGGGCATCGTCTACGGTACGTATGGCCTGCTGGCCGTGCTGGCCGGCTCCCTGATCGGCGGCTGGTACGTGGCAAAGCGCGGCCTGAAGCCGGTGCTGTTCACGCTGTGCTGCGTGCTGAACATCCCGATCGCAACCTTCCTGCTGATGGCGATCTACCAGCCATCCAACCTGTGGGTGATTGGCGCCGGCGTGGTCGTCGAGAAGTTTTCCTTCGGCTTCGGTTCGGTGGGCTTCATGATCTACCTGATGCAGCAACTGGCGCCCGGCAAATACACCACGACCCATTACGCCTTCGGCACGGGCCTGATGGGGATGTGCGGCATGTTGACCGGCATGGTCAGCGGCCACCTGCAGGAAGCACTGGGCTACGTCAATTATTTCTGGCTGGTGATGGCGGCGACAGTGCCATCCTTCATCGTCACCTGGTACGCGCCTTTCCACCATGAAGAAGCGCGTACCGCTACCGAACCCGATCAGCTGCAGCGCAAGGCAGGCTGACGCTTGCCGTCTTGGGCGCCGATCACGTCGCGGATCGCGTTGACCACGACTTCGGGATTGGCCTGCTGCATCTGGTGATCGGAATCCACGATCACCTTGCAGGCTTTCGGGTACATGTTCTTGACCATGGTGCGGGTCTGCTCGTCGTCGTTGACGGTGCCCAGGTCGACCGCCACGGCGCCGGCTGACTTGGGCACGTTGAACAGTCGTACGACCGGGATGTCGTCATTCCATGGCATGGCCAGGACGGCCTGGCCGGTACTGTTGATCTGGTCGACTTCCGCTTCCATCGCCGATTTCAGGAACACGTACTTGGCCATGCGCGTCATGAAGGGAAACTCTTCCGGCTTCTTGATGATGCCTGGGTAGATCGAGTCGACCAGCACCACGCCCTGGACTTCCTGCGGGTAGGCGCGCGCATACATCTGCATGTACAGGCCGCCGAGGGAGTGGCCGACCAGGGTGTAGGGCGGCTGCAAGCCTTGCCGGCGCAAGAGCTGGCGCAGCTCCTCCACTACGGTCTTGCCGTCGCGCGGCGTGGATGGCTTGTCGCTCTTGCCGTAGCCGGGGCGGTTATAGGCGAACACGGTCGATTCCTTGCTTACTTCTGCGATCACCTTGTCCCATTTATCCAGGGTGATGCGCGAGCCGTTTTCAAAGACCACGGTGGAAGGTGCGCCTGGCCTGGCGATCTTCAGGACTTCAATCTTATGGCCTGCAAAGTCCTGCAGCACGGCTTGGGCATGGGCCTGGGCGGCTGCCAGCGCGATTGCCAGCACGGGTAAGGTGTAACGGGTCAAGGGCATGAATGTCTCCAGTTTGGTAACGGAGGCGATTCTGCCCGCTGCCACCAATAGCTACCGGCAGATTGCGACGAGTTGTCAAAAATGATGCATGAATTGCACAAATGCTGGCCTGAGGGCTAGAATAAAAGTCACTACTTCGAGGAGAATCGCCATGACGCCTATCCTGTTCGCACTGCCCGGCAATGAAGCAATGACAGCGCAACTGTCGACATTGTTGGATTGGGAGCAGGGTAGTTTGCAGGTGCGGCGCTTCCCGGACGGCGAATCCTACGTGCGCTACCACTCGGAGGTAAAAGGGCGCCAGGTGGTGCTGGTCAGCACGCTGGACCGGCCCGATGACCGTTTCATGCCCATGTATTTTGCCGCCAGCATCGCCCGCGACCTGGGAGCTGCCAGCGTGGGCCTGGTTGCGCCTTACCTGGCTTATATGCGGCACGACGCCATCTTCAATCCTGGCGAAGGGATCACTTCCGCCCATTTTGCACGCCTGGTGTCGGGCGTATTCCACTGGATGGTGACCATCGACCCCCATCTGCATCGCCACCACGACCTTGCCGAAATCTATACCATCCCGACCCGCGTGGTGCGTGCCGCTCCGGCCATATCGCAGTGGATTGCGGCCAATGTGCCGCAACCGCTGGTGATCGGGCCGGACGCCGAGAGCGAACAATGGGCCTCCGAGGTGGCGCGCGGCGCCGGCAGCCCGTGCATCGTGCTGGAAAAAGTGCGCCGCGGCGACCACGACGTGGAAGTCTCGGTGCCGGACACCGAGCGCTGGCTGCACCATACCCCCGTCATCGTTGACGATATCGCATCGACCGCCCGCACCATGATCGCCGCCGTTGGCCACGTGCGCCGGGCCGGCCTGCCGCCGCCGGTGTGCGTGGCGGTTCATCCCCTGTTTGCAAGCAGCGCCTTTGACGACCTGCAAGCCGCAGGCGTGGCCCGCACCGCGAGCTGCGACACCGTACCGCACAGCAGTAATGCCATTCCTGTCGCATCCTTGCTGGCGCCGGCGCTGGCAGACATGACACAAGGCGCAGCCTAGGCTATATTCCTGCCTATGTGGAATTGGATTCGTAACTGGTATCGCAAGCTGCGCATGCCTGCAGCCTACCGCGCCTACGAGCGCAGGCTGCGTGCCGCCCATGAGGAAGAGGCGCGCAGGAAGTTTTCGACCGTGCGCTACGAGGCACGCCTGCTGGCAGCCAACAAGGCGATGGAGGAGCGCGCCCAGCGCCGCTTCGACATGCCGGTCGCCAAACTGCAGCTTGAGGTGGTGGCGCTTGAAAAGCAGCTCGAATCCTGCCGCACCCAGTTAGGCAATTTCGAACGACCCTTCCGCGAGGAATATGAAGAGCTGGAAGCGGAGATGGCCCTGCTGGGCGAGCGCCGCCGCAATGCCTATGCGGCCAAGGACGCCAAGGCCATTGATGAAGTCAACCAGGAAATCGCCGAACTGCAGAAGCGCACCAACGCCGTGCGGGGCGACCTGGCCGTGCAGACCGACTTGCGCGACCAGGGCCTGACGCCTGAAAAGCTGCGCCGCACCGTGCAGCGCTGCGAAGGGCGCCTGCAAACCATCCAGGACGAGCAGGAGCGGATCCAGCGCGAACGCGCCAACTACATGAACCACTCGGCCGATCGCGGCGAGGTCGATGCGATCGAGCGCGAGATGCTGGCGCTGGAGCGCAAGCACGTCCAGTTCCTGCGCGACTTCGATTCTCCTGCCGAACGCCGCCGCCGCGAGCGCGCCCACGAGCAAGCCTGGCTCAACGGCGCTTAATCGCCGCACCTTTAATCTGCATCAATCGCGGGCGCGTTCCCTCCGGTCCCGCGCTGCCTATACTTGGCTTGTCGCGCCTTGCCTTTGCACGGCGGATCGTCGGGAGGACGGCCATGCGCAACCAATCCCTTGGCAGCAATATCGGAGCAATCCTGCGCCGTTGCAAAAAGATGGAAACCAGCTTGCGGCGTGCGGGCATGCCGGCCTTCCTGGCCTGCCTGCCGATGGCCCTGCTGGCTTGCCAGTATGCGCTGATCCTGCGTGAGAAAAATGCCAACATCAGCCGCATCAGCCGCCGCATCCAGCGCTGGCAGGGCACGGTGTCGGAGTTGTCGTCCCACGAGTGTGCCCGCACCGAGTTCATCGACCTGGATCGCAAGATGCGCGCCGACATCGAAGGCGCCTGCGATTCCATGCGCAAGCTGCGCGACCTGTGCGTGGAAATCTGCGAGATGTTCAGCGCAGTCGGTTATGAATCCGCGATGCTGCAGCGCGGCCGTGACCGCTTCGATGCCACCGTCAAGGAGGCATGCCGCCTTTCGCAGTCCCTGATCGACCTGGTCGATGCGCACGACCGGCGCGCGCTGGCGACGCGCCAGCAGCAGCACGCGATCGAACAGGCCGGAGAGGCGAGCGCGGCAGCCCATGCGGCACGCGCCGCCGCCGAAGCTTAAAACCCTTCCAGCACAATCTTGCCGCGTGCGCGATTGCTTTCGAGCAGGGCGTGCGCGCGCTTCAGGTTTGCCGCATTGATGGCGCCGAAGCGTTCACCCACCGTGGTTTTCAGCACGCCGCTATCCACCAGGCGCGACACGTCGTTCAGCAAGGCATGCTGTTGCGCCATGTCGTCGGTCTCGAACATGGAGCGGGTGAACATGAACTCCCAATGCAGCGACACGCTCTTGCGCTTCAGCAGGCGCACGTCGATTTGCGCCGGGTCGTCGATCAGGGCCAGCTTGCCTTGCGGCGCCAGCAGTTCGGCCAGAGCGGCGAAATGGTGCTCGCTCTCGTTCAAGCTGGCGACGTAATTGACGGGCGGCAGCCCGAGGCGGCGGATTTCTTCATCCAGTGGCTTGCTGTGGTCGATCACGTGGTGCGCGCCCAGCGCCTTCACCCACTCCGCAGTTTCCGGACGGGAGGCCGAGCCGATCACGGTCAGCCCCGTCAACTGGCGTGCCAGCTGGACCAGGATGGAGCCAACACCGCCCGCGGCGCCAGTCACCAGCAGGGATTTGCCGGCTTCGACGGCCTTGTCACGGCTTGCGCCAAGGCGGTCGAACAGCAGTTCCCAGGCGGTGATGGCGGTCAGGGGCAAGGCGGCCGCCTCGGCGAAGCTGAGCCTGGAAGGCTTATGGCCGACGATGCGCTCGTCAACCAGGTGCAATTCGGCGTTGGTGCCAGAGCGGCCGAGTGCGCCCGCGTACCAGACTTCGTCCCCCGGCTTGAACAGGCTGGCGTCGGGACCGACCGCCCGCACAATACCGGTGGCATCCCAGCCCAGCACCTTGTTTTCGCCTTCGGCCGGCGCAACGTTGCGGCGGATCTTGGTATCGACCGGGTTGACGGAAACTGCCTTGATTTCGACCAGCAGGTCGCGGCCGGTGGCAACCGGTGCCGGCAATTCGACATCGATCAGTGCATCGGCATGGTCGATCGGCAGGGAAGCGCGGTAGGCAACAGCTTTCATGATTATGTCTTTCGTAAAAAGTGGCGATGTCGGTATCTTCGATCATCACGCCTTCAAGAAAAAGACTAAAATTATGGAAACACTTTCAATGGAATGCTGAAAATGCTGCGCCTGGACGACATCGAAGTCTTCGTCAATACGGCCGACCGCGGCAGCCTTTCGGCAGCCGCTCGCTCGCTGGACATATCGCCGGCCCTGGCCAGCGCCGCCTTGAAGCGGCTGGAAGACGAGCTGCAGTTGCGCCTGTTCGCCCGCACGACGCGTTCGCTGCGCCTGACGGCGGAAGGCGAGCACTACCTGCGCCACGCGCGCGAAGCGGTGCGCCAGTTGCGCGAAGGGCACGAAGCGATCAGGCAGGGGCAGCAGGAGCTCGCAGGCTTGCTGAAAATTTCGATGCCTTCGGATGTGGGCCGGAATGTATTGCTGCCCTGGCTGGACGGCTTCCAGGCAGAGTACCCGGCCATCAGCCTGCAGCTATATGTCAGCGACCGGGTCGCGGACATGTACCGCCAGCCGGTGGACCTGGCCCTGCGCTATGGCAAGCTCGACGATTCCAGCCTGGTGGCCATGCCCATTGCGCCAGCCAACCGGCGGGTACTGGTAGCCTCGCCGGAATACATACGCCGGCACGGTGCCCCCGCCAACCTGGACGAACTGGCCCAGCACAATTGCTTGCGCTTTGCTTTGGATGATGTGCTGTATGACCGCTGGGCCTTCCCCGCCCAGGGCAAAGTGGTGCAAGTCAGGGGCAATCGCAGCAGCGATGATGCCGACCTGGTGCGCCGCTGGGCGGTAGCGGGATTGGGGATTGCCTACAAATCACGGCTGGACGTGACCGCCGACCTTCAAGCCGGTCGCTTGCGCCTGCTGCTACCAGATGTAATGGGTGAAGAGGTGCCATTACAGCTGGTTTGCATGCATCGCTCGCAGGTCACGCCCGTCGTGATTCGTTTGCGCGACTATTTGCGCGCTCAGTATGAACAGCTATGCGA
>Ga0209050_1001013_pt1 | contig 35068 bp, 30 predicted proteins | sample Araplavi_mTSA_r2_FD_184276 | JGI IMG/M metagenome (GOLD analysis project Ga0209050, IMG submission 184276) | Arabidopsis root microbial communities from North Carolina, USA - plate scrape MF_Cvi_mTSA_r2 (SPAdes) (version 2) | ecosystem: Host-associated > Plants > Roots > Endosphere | place: USA... | reverse complement strand
CGGACATCAAGCGCATGTTCACGCCGGAGTTCCGCAACCGCCTGGATGCGACCATCAGCTTCCGCGCACTGGACGAGGAAATCATCCTGCGTGTGGTGGACAAATTCCTGATGCAGCTGGAAGAGCAGCTGCACGAGAAGAAGGTGGAAGCGATCTTCAGCGAGAAGCTGCGCAAGTTCCTGGCGAAGAAGGGTTTCGATCCGCTGATGGGCGCGCGCCCGATGTCGCGCCTGATCCAGGACATGATCCGCAAGGCGCTGGCCGACGAATTGCTGTTCGGCCGCCTGGTATCGGGCGGCCGCGTGATCGTCGACCTGGACGAAGCCGAGGCGATCAAGCTGGAGTTCCCGGAACCGGATGCGGCGCCGACGCCGCCGCCGGAGACGGTCGAAGTCGAGTAAGCAGCTCCCGCTGCGAAAAACCCGCTCCATCGCGAGCGGGTTTTTTTTATCCAACTTTATTTACTAATGGTCAATAAAATTGGTACAATTGCAGCCTTTGTTGCCGAAAAGAGAATGTCGTGACCAAACTGAAAAAACTGTTGCTCGCAGCCGCCCTGGCTTTCAGCGCTACCGCCAATGCCGCCCCGATCCTTTCCGGTTTTAACCAAAGTTTCGTTCCAGCTGTCGATGACGGCTCCACCAAAGTCAACCTTGGCAACGGCATGAAGCTGGGATTGAACGGTGCCGTATACAGCAGCCTGTATATCAACACCAATGGCAATGTGTCCTTCGATACGGGCATGACCAACTACTCGCCGGCGGCATTCAACGGCAATTCGTACGCGACTTCCTTCCTGGCGCCATTCTTTGGCGACGTGGATATCAGCAATGGCGGCGGCAGCATCGGATATGGCAACGGCAAGTTCGATGGCCACAACGCTTTTGGCGTGACCTGGTCCAACGTCGGCTATTTTCCGCGCATGAACGACCTGAAGAATACTTTCCAGCTTTTGCTGGTGGATCGTTCGGATACCGGCGCTAACAACTTCGATTTCTACTTCAACTACGGCTCGATCCAGTGGGACAAATCCAGCGCTTCGGCTAAGTCGCGCGCCGGCTTCCATGTAAAGGGCAAGCCTGCCGATTTCGAGTTCGACGGTTCGGGCGCTCCGACCGAGATGCTGGACTCGGGCACGCACGCACTGGTCCGGGCAAGCAATGTCAGCATGGACGGCCGCTATGCCTTCAACGTGCGCAAGGGCGCCATTACCTTCGCAGAGCCAGTGAGCAGCCCGGCGGAAGTGCCGCTGCCAGGCACGCTGCCGTTGCTGGGTATTGGCGCGATCGCCCTGGCTTACGGGCGTCGCCGCAAGGCTTGAGCGCAACGCTGCGTTGCATTGAAAGACCCGCTCGCTGAGCGGGTTTTTTATTGCCTCAGAATTCCTGCAATTGTTTGAGGGCCGCCACGCGGCGGCGCGAGACTTCCACCGTCATGCCGTCGATGCGCAGGGCCATCGCGCCGCCTTCGCCATTCTCGATACCGCGCACGGCAGCCAAGTTGACGATGTGGCGCCGGTTCGCGCGGAAGAATTGCTGCGGGTCGAGACGCTGTTCCAGCTGCAGCAGGGAGCGCGCCAGTAACGGCGTGGCGCCGTCGAAGTAGAGACGAGTGTAGTTGCCTTCGGACTCGAACAGGCGAATGTCTTCCAGGCGCACGAACCAGCAGCGCTCTCCGTCGCGGATGAACAGCTTGCGCGGCGCGGCGCTGGGCGTGGGCGCGATGCCCAGCCGCGCTGCGGCCCGCTCCAGCGCTGCCGCCAGGCGCTGCGGCTCAATGGGTTTCATCAGGTAGTCGAGTGCACTGGCTTCGAAGGCTTGCAGGGCGTACTGGTCGAAGGCGGTGGTAAAAATCACTTCCGGCGCATCGTCCAGCGTGGCCAGCAAGTCGAAGCCGCTGCCACCGGGCATTTGCACGTCCAGCAGCAGCAGGTCGGGTTGCAGTGCCGCGACCTGCAGCGCAGCTTCGGCGGCATTGGCGGCCTCACCGACGATGGCTACGCCGGGGTGGGTGGCCAACATGCGCCGCAGCTCGGCGCGCGCCAGTCGTTCGTCGTCGACGATCAGGACACGCATCATGCCGCCACCGGGAATTGCAAGGTGGCCCGGACCCAGCCGCTGTTCTCGCTCAATTGCAGGCTGGCTTCTTCGCCGATCGACAGGGCCAGGCGCTTGCGGGTGTTGGTGAGACCGACTTTGGTGGAGTCGCCGAAGGAGCGGATAGCGCCCGCATTGGCAATTTCAATCAGGGCGTTGTCGCCGGCACGGCGGGCCGTGACCATGATGTCGCTGCCGGTGGTGCTCATTTCCACGCCATATTTGACGGCGTTCTCCACCAGCGTCTGCAGCGACATGGGCGGGACCATGACCTGTTCCAGTCCCGGCTCGACGGTAATGCTCGCGCGCAGCCGTTCTTCAAAGCGGATCTTTTCGATGGCAAGGTAAGCCTCAACCGCTTCCAGCTCTTTCTTCAACGGCACTGTAGGCTGCTGGCCGGCCTGCAGGGCGTAGCGCATCAGGCTTGCCAACTGGTCGATCATTTGCGAGGCCGAATCCGGTTCTTGATAAACCAGGGCGCGGATGCTGTTCAGGCTATTGAAGAAGAAGTGCGGATTGACTTGCGCCTGCAGGGCGCGCAGTTCGGAGTCCTTGGCCTGCACCTCCATGCGCAGGGCGGTCGCTTCGAACTGGTTGGCGCGGCGGATGGCCAGAGCCACCATGTAAGCAAGCTGCCAGCCGAGGAAGACGCAGCTCCAGAGCGCGAACGAAGCGGGCGCCCAGGCGAAACTGCCGTCGAAGTGCCCCTGCAGGACATAAATCGCCGCCGCCACGCTCAGCGCCTGCAACGGTCCAAGCAACAGCAGTGGTGCCGCGAACATGTGCCACTTGATGGCGCCGGTATTCCAGCGGCGGGCCTTGATCACGCGGTGCCACAGGTCCGACAGCAAGGCGCCGCTGGCGCCGGTCCAGGCGCAAGTGGCCAGCACGCCCTGTGAGCCGAGGAATTGTCTGTAAGTCAGTACTACCACCAGGAAGATCAGCGTCCAGCCGAGGCCTTGCATGATCCAGTACCAGTTAAGCCTTGCGAATAGCGGACGCCGGGTTGCTGTCATGTTGAGCGATCATTGGAAGAATTGGTCGTTGCGAGCATACATCCATTACGGTTCATTGTGCATCACGAAATGGCGCTTGTGATTTCCACCGCGATGCCCGCCACGTTGAGCGCCAGGGAGCCGCCAGCGGTCTGCACGATGCGGTCGACATCGGCGAGGTTCACCAGGTGGCGGCTGCTGGCGCGGAAAAACTGTTGCGGATCGAGCATTCGTTCAAGCTGCGGCAGGGAGCGTGCGACCAGCGGCGAGCCGCCGTCGAAATAGGCGCGCGTGCTTGCGCCTTCCGCCTCGAACAGTCGGATATCGGCCAGGCGCACAAACCAGCAGCGTTCGCCCTCGCGGATGAACAGCTTGCGCGGCTTGCTGCCAAAGCCGGCACGGACTGCAGCGCGCTCCAGTGCAGCTGCAAGGCGCTGCGGATGGATCGGCTTGAGCAGGTAGTCGGCCGGACAGGGGCCGTGGCCGGTGGTAAAGATCACTTCCGGTACTTCGTCCAGCGCATCGAGCACGTCGAAGCCGGTGCCGCCCGGCATTTGCATGTTCAGCAGGAGCAGGTCCGGTGCCAATGCTGCGGCTTGGGCGATGCCTTCTGCCACATCGGCGGCTTCTCCGACAATTTCAAAATGCTGGTGGCCGGCCAGCAGCCGGCGCAGCTCGCGGCGGGCCAGCCGTTCATCGTCGACGACCAGCACGCGCATCATCGCAATAGCGGGAAGGTGATGGTGGCGCGCACCCAGCCGTCGCGTTCCACCAGTTCAAGGCTGGCATTGCCGCCTTTCGCATGCAGCAGCCGTTTGCGCGCATTGGCCAGGCCGACGCGCGTCGAATTGCCAAGCTTGGCCAGTGCGCCACGGTTGGCCACCTCAATCGAGGCATTGCCATTGGCATGGCTGGCGCTGATGCGGATTTCCGTGCCAATACTGCTTTGCTCGACACCGTATTTCACGGCGTTCTCGACCAGCGTTTGCACGGCCATTGGCGGAATGGTCACCGTATCCATGCCGCCTGCGATATCGATGGCAACGCCCAGGCGCTCTTCGAAGCGGATCTTTTCGATGGCGAGATAGGACCGCACGGCTTCCATTTCCTCCTTCAGCGGTACGGTATCGGCATAGCTTGAGGCCAGCGTATAGCGCATCAGCGTGGCAAGCTGGTCGATCATTTGCGCGGCCGATTGCTGGTTCTCGAATATCAGCGCACGCACGCTGTTCAGGCTATTGAAGAAGAAATGCGGGTTGACCTGGGCCTGCAGCGCTTTCAATTCGGCTTCCTTTGCCAGCACATCCAGGCGCAGCGCTTCCGATTCGAAGCGGTTGGCCCGGCGCAGGGCGGTGACAGCCATGTACGATACCTGCCATGCCGCCATGATGCCGGACCAGAACAGCAGGAGCATGGGTAGCCAGCTGCCGCCGTCGGCCACACCGACCAATGAACGGGCGATGATGGTCACGAGCGCCAGCTGAAGCGGCCCGAGGATGAAGATGGCCACCAGGAGCTGGCGCCAGTCGACGCGGCGCATATTCGAGCCGCGCAGCTTCATGTAGCGGCGCCACAGGTCGGTCAGCAACAGGCCGCTGAGGCCATCCAGGACGCAGGTGAGGACAGCGCCAGGCCGGGCCAGGAAGGGCCCGTTGGCCAGCATGATGAATGCCGTGACCGCGCTCCAGCCGAATCCTTGCAGGACCCAGTACCAGTTGATGCGCGCCAGGAGGGGTGTTTGGGTGTTTTCCATGTGTGCCAATATCAGGCTGCGATCGGGAAGCGTAAGGTGGCGCGCACCCAGCCATCGTTTTCAGCGAGGTCCAGCGTGGCGTGCTCGCCCTTGGACAGCACCAGGCGTTTGCGGGCGTTGCTCACGCCCACGCCGGTGGATGAGCGGCTTGCCAGAATGCTGCCCTGGTTGGCCACTTCGATGACGGCGGTGCGGTCGGCGCGCCGGGCGCGAATGTTGATTGCGCTGCCGCTGGAGGATTGTTCGACCCCGTATTTCACGGCATTCTCCACCAGCGTTTGCAGCGCCATCGGCGGTACGGTGATCGCTTCCATGTCCTGTTCTATGTCGATGGCGAATTGCAGGCGTTCTTCGAAGCGGATCTTTTCGATGGCAAGGTAGGCACGCACAGCACCCAGTTCTTCCTCCAGCGGAACGCAATCGATGTAGCTCGACACCAGGGTATAGCGCATCAGCGTCGCCAGCTGGTCGATCATATTGGCTGCGGAATCGGTGTCCTGGTAGAGCAGGGCGCGCACACTGTTCAGGCTATTGAAGAAGAAGTGCGGGTTGACCTGGGCCTGCAGTGCACGCAATTCCGCATCTTTTGCCAGGACTTCCAGCCGCAAGGTTTCCGCCTCCAGCAGCAGGGCTTCCGCTTCCAGGCGCTGGTTGCGGCGCAGGGACAGGGTCGCCATGTAGCAGACATTCCAGGCCAGCATGACGCCAATCCAGAACGACAGCAGCATCAGGAACCACACCGGACTACCGACATACCAGTTGGCGCCGGACACATGGTAGTCAACGACAGTGTTGCTGACTGTTTGCACCAGTCCCATGACCGAAGCTGAAAGTGCGGCTGCCTGCCAGCCAAGCTTCCTGCCGTGTTTCAACCGGATGTTGCACAGTCGCCGCCAAAGGGCGGTCAGGGCCAGGCCGCTCAGTCCGCACCACGCGGCGAGCGGAAAGTAGGTGACGTGGAGCTTGTTGACGACGGCGACAAACAGGGCGACTCCACTCCATCCAAGCGCTTGCAGCAGCCAGTAGTAATGTTCTCTTTTCATGGGCTCGAAGCATACCGTATCGCGCACGGTGTCTTTCCAGCGAAATGACGAGCGGTCGAATCGGGTGACGGGCGGTTGTTTCAGGCCCGGCGCCGACGCCGCCGGGCGAGCAGGGGAAACACGAACCACATGCCAATCAGCAGAAGGAAGGCGGCCAGGCCTCCTGCCGCGCTGCCCATATCGCTGCCGGTCACCATGTAGAGGACCACTGCGATATCCAGCGCCAGGCCCGCGGCCAGCGGCGCCAAGGCGTAGCAGATGGCGCGCGAAGAAATGCTGATCGCATGCATGGACACCTGGCCCGGCTCGGCGAGGCGATGGTAGGCCGCAGGCAGCATGACCAGGGCAATGGCCAGCACCACCATGGCCAGGGCAGCGGCATGGCAGTCCTGGGCATAGACCGGCAGCTTTTCAAATCGGTCATTGAAGACGGCAATGGCCTGGAATCCGAACAAGGCCTGGATACCTGGCAGTATCATGCGCGCCTCTTCAATGATGCGGCCCATCTGTTCCTTTAATGACTCTTTCTCGCTGTGCTCGTCCATGCTGCCGATTCTAGCGAGCAGCCGGATTCGCAGGCGCGCGCCTGCCCTGACAAAATGTTCTGGGCTACCAGCCCGGCGCCGTAGTTGGACATGTGGTCGTCATCGAAATACAGGGCCTTGGAATCCTTGACGGCGTAGCAGCGAACGGCGTCGCAGAACAGCGATTCGGGCCGAACGATGCGTACACTGGAGGGCAGCTCGCCCAGGCGTTGTTCCACATAGGCGGTGCGGCGGTGCCACCAGTCGGTGCTGACGCCGTTTACGTTACGCGGGTCGTCGGCCTGGCGTATCAGCTTGTCCACCTGGCGCGGGAGTTCAGGCGCTTGCAGTACGATCGTCACGTGTTTGCCGGCGCTGATAAATCGATTCAATATCGTCTTGTAGGAAGCCCAGATGGCGCTGCGCCGGGCATCGCCGAATTCGTCCGGCAGCCGCGGGTAGATGCCTTCGTGGTCGCCGAACAGCGCACTGTGGATGCGATAGCTGACCACCACCTCCTTGATGTGCGGGTCGGCGGCGATGAAATCGACGGCTTCGCGCGTCCAGTCGCTGCAGCCGGGGTTCGTGTCCGTGCGCTGGTAGGACGGCGTACAACCGCTGAAGCTGAACTGGCGCACACCCTGGTGGCGAGGGTTCAGTTCCACTGCGAGCGCGTGCGCAAGCTCGATCGCGTGGCTGTCGCCGAACACCGCCCATTCGCCGTCGGGGCCGTTAAATGCGCAAGCGTCCTGCGGCTTGCGGTAGTCGAGCCCCTTGGTATGGCAGCCGGCGCGCTTGGGGCTGGCGGCAACGGTGCGCAGGACTTCCTGCTGCTGGGGCGTGGTCTTGACGCTTCGCATGCCGTCGGTCCTGTGGCCCACAATGCCAATCCCAAGGAACAGCAGCGAGCCGGCGATGGCGAAAGCAAATACCTGGGGGCGGCCGAACCTGCTGCGGTTGCGGAACGGCTTTTCGACGAACTGCCAGCTAAGGTAAGCCAGGACCATGGTCAGCACGACCAGGCTGGCCATCAGTTCCGAGCTGGGGCCGTCCAGGCTGCGGTGGCGCGCGAATGCCAGGATAGGCTGGTGCCACAAGTAGGCACTGTAGCTGACCAGGCCGACACCGACCAGCACCCGGCTGCCGAGGATCTTGCCGACCGTGGTCGACGGCGCGGCGAACAGGATGATCAACGCGGCGCCAACCGTGGGCAGCAGCGCGTAAACGCTAGGGAAAGGCGTGTATTTGCTGAAGGCGAAAATGCTGATGCAGATCAGGCCCAGGCCGGCGAGGCTGGCAAGTTCGCGCACGCGTTGCGAATGCCGGCCGGTGCCGGGACGCGACAGGTAATAGGCGCACAGTGCACCGATGGCCAGCTCCCAGCCGCGTGTGGGCAGCAGGAAGAAGGTGGCAGTGGGATCCCTGGCGACGCCCCATTGCGCCGCGCCGAGGCTGGCCAAGGCCGTACCCACCAGGACCAGCAACAGCATGCGCTGGTCGCGGCGCCAGAACAGCATCAGGAACAACGGGAACAGCAGGTAAAACTGTTCTTCTACCGCCAGGCTCCAGGTGTGGAGCAGGGGCTTGAATTCGGCGGAACTGTCGAAGTAATCGCTCTGCTGCCAGAACAGGACATTGGATGCAAAGGCGGTAACGGCCACCAGGCTTTGCGAAAAACTTTTCAAGTCGTCTGGCACCAGCCAGAACCAGGCGAACGGCAGGCAGGCAAGCAGCAGCAGGAACAGCGCGGGCAGGATGCGGCGCGCCCGCCGTTCGTAGAAATTGAGAATGGAGAACTGGCCGGCCTCCAGTTCGTTGATCAGGATGGTCGTGATCAGGTAGCCGCTGATGACAAAAAATATGTCGACGCCAACGAAGCCGCCGCCAACGAACTGGAACCCTGCGTGAAACAGGATTACCGGCAGGACGGCAACCGCCCGCAGACCATCGATTTCCCTGCGATATTCCATGTATTGCCCCTGATATCAGCCCAAGACAATACTATGGAATTGTCATTGATGCAACACCATGTGGTTTCGATGCATCGTGCAAATCAGGTCTCCTGCTCCTCGCGCAGGCGGCGCCACAACGTGGTGCGGCTGATGCCCAGGTAGTCGGCGGCAGCGTCGCGGCGGCCGCCGAAGCGGGCCAGCACTTCGGTGGCACTTTGCGCAACGCCGGCGTGCGGCACGGGGCCCGGCAAGGCCTGGAGTTGCGGCGCCGTATGCGGGAACGAATTCAGTTCGGGTGCGACGCCTGCGACGAAGCTCGGCGTCAGGGCCTGCAGCGGTTCGGCGGCGAGAAACAGGGCCAGGCGCTCGGTCAGGTTGCGCAGCTCGCGCACATTTCCGGGCCAGTCGTAGCGCAGGAGCAGGGGGGCGCAGGCCGCCAGTTCGGCCGGCAGGTTGGGGTGGGCGCGCGCGCCCAGGCTGGCCAGTGCGGTGCGCAGCGACCATTCGGCCAGCGGCAGGATATCGGTCGGGCGCTCGCGCAGCGGCGGCAGCGACAGCCGCAGCACGGCCAGGCGATAGAACAGGTCGGCGCGGAAGCGGCCCTCGCGCACCCGCGCTTCGAGATCGCAATGGGTGGCGCTGATGATGCGCACGTTGACGGGGATCGGCCGCGTGCCGCCGACCCGCACCACTTCGCGCTCTTCCAGCACGCGCAACAGCCTGGTTTGCAATGCAAGGGGCATTTCACCGATTTCGTCGAGGAACAGGGTGCCGCGGTTGGCCGCTTCAAACAGGCCTGCATGGCCGCCGCGCCGCGCACCGGTGAAGGCGCCTTCTTCATGCCCGAACAGTTCCGATTCGAGCAGTGACTCGGCGATGGCGCCGCAGTTGACGGCGACAAATGGCCGGTTGGCCCCGCCCAGGGTGCGCGGCGATTCGCGGTGGATCGCTTGTGCCACCAGTTCCTTGCCGCAGCCGGTCTCGCCCTGGATCAGCACTGTCGCAGGCGATTTCGCGTACAGCACGACTGCCTGCCGCACGCGCTCCATCGATTCAGACTCGCCGCGCAGGTCGGCCAGGCCGTGCTTGGCGCGCAGGGTGTCGGCTACCACGTGGCGCCGGCTGCGGTTGGTCTCCAATTGCGCCAGGCGCGCCAGTTCCAGTGCATCGTCGAAGGCCTGCCGGATCGAGGCGGCGGAGTAGACGAACACGCCGGTCAACCCGGCTTCCTCGGCCAGGTCTGTGATCAGCCCGGCGCCGACGATGGCCTTGATGCCGGAAGCTTTCAGGTCGTTGATCTGCGCGCGCGCGTCCTCTTCGGTGGCATAGGTGCGCTGTTCGATCGGCACGCCGAACGTGGCGGCGAATTCCGCCAGCGCCGGCATGTCGTCCTGGTAGGTGATCACGCCGATGCGGTCGGACACCTTGCGGGCGCGGGCCAGCGCTTGCATGAAATCGAAGCCGCTGGCCTTGGCAATCACCACCGGCACCGACAGGCGGCCTTTCAGGTAGGCCGCGTTGGAGCCCGCCGCTATGACGGCATCGCAGCGCTCCGTTGCCAGCCGCTCGCGGATATGGCGGGCAGCCTCGTCGAAACCAAGGTTGATCGGTTCGATATCGGCCAGAGCGTCGTATTCCAGCGTGATGTCGCGGAACAGTTCCGACAGGCGGGAGACGGAAACTGTCCATATCACCGGCTTGTCGGCGGGGTCGAAGGGCAGGGGAGTGGAATGTCGCATGTTTCACCTGAAACGTTTCACGTGTTTCAACTTGAAACATTATACTCTGGCGCCAGCGTTGCAAGTGCTTGATTTTGCTGGATAGCCACGGCTGGCATGCCACTTGCACTATGGACGGCAGACATTCCTCAAACAGAAAGGACATCATGAGCCAATACTCCGCAGGCGCCGCCTTCCGCAAGGCCGTGCAAGAAGAATCCCCGCTGCAGGTGGTGGGCGCGATCAACGCCAACCACGCCCTGCTGGCCAAGCGTGCCGGATTCAAGGCGATCTACCTGTCGGGCGGCGGCGTCGCTGCCGGCTCCCTGGGCCTGCCGGACCTGGGCATTTCCAACCTGGACGACGTGCTGACTGACGTGCGCCGCATTACCGACGTGTGCGACCTGCCGCTGCTGGTGGACGTGGACACCGGCTTCGGCGCCTCCGCCTTCAACGTGGCGCGCACCGTGAAATCGATGATCAAGTTCGGCGCCGCAGCCATGCATATCGAAGACCAGGTGGGCGCCAAGCGTTGCGGCCACCGTCCAGGCAAGGAAATCGTGACCAAGGGCGAGATGATCGACCGCATCAAGGCGGCCGTGGACGCGCGCACCGACGAGAATTTCGTCATCATGGCGCGCACCGATGCGCTGGCCGTGGAAGGTCTGGACGCGGCCATCGACCGCGCGGTGGCCTGCGTGGAAGCCGGCGCCGACATGATCTTCCCTGAGGCGATGATTTCGCTGGACATGTACAAGCAGTTCGCCGCTGCGGTGAAGGTGCCGGTGCTGGCCAATATCACCGAATTCGGTTCGACCCCGCTGTTCACCGTCGAGCAACTGAAATCCGCCGACGTGGGCCTGGTGCTGTACCCGCTGTCCGCCTTCCGCGCCATGAACAAGGCTGCCGAGAACGTGTATACCGCGATCCGCCGCGACGGCACCCAGCAGAACGTGGTCGACACCATGCAGACCCGCGCCGAACTGTACGAGCGCATCAACTATCACGACTTCGAGCAGAAGCTGGACGCACTGTTCGCAGCCGCCAAAAAATAAATCGACAATCCGAGGAGAGACCAACATGACCGAGCAAGCCCCAGCCTTCAAGCCGAAGAAATCCGTTGCCCTGTCCGGCGTTGCCGCCGGCAATACCGCCCTGTGCTCCGTCGGCAAGACCGGCAATGACCTGCACTATCGCGGCTACGACATCCTGGACGTGGCCACCACCTGCGAATTCGAAGAAATCGCCTACCTGCTGGTGCACGGCAAGCTGCCGAACGTGGCGGAACTGAAAGGCTACAAGAAAAAGCTGAAATCCCTGCGCGGCCTGCCGCAAGGCGTGAAGTCCGCGCTGGAAGCGCTGCCGGCGTCGGCCCACCCGATGGACGTGATGCGCACCGGCGTTTCCGTGCTGGGCTGCTGCCTGCCGGAGAAGGACGACCACAATATCGCTGGCGCGCGCGACATCGCCGACCGCCTGATGGCGTCGTTCGGCTCCATGCTGCTGTACTGGTACCACTTCAGCACCAACGGCAAGCGCATCGACGTGGAAACCGACGACGAAACCATCGGCGGCCACTTCCTGCACCTGCTGCACGGCGAAAAGCCGTCCGAATCGTGGGTACGCGCGATGCACACCTCCCTGATCCTGTACGCGGAACACGAGTTCAACGCCTCCACTTTCACCAGCCGCGTGATTTCCGGCACCGGTTCCGACATCCACTCCGCCATCACCGGCGCGATCGGCGCACTGCGCGGTCCCAAGCACGGCGGCGCCAACGAAGTCGCGCTGGACATCCAGCAGCGCTACGAGAACCCTGACGAAGCAGAAGCGGACATCCGCAACCGCGTCGCCAACAAGGAAGTGGTGATCGGCTTCGGCCACCCTGTGTACACCGTGTCCGACCCGCGCAACGTGGTGATCAAGGAAGTGGCGCGTTCCCTGTCGCAGGAAGCGGGATCGATGAAGATGTTCGACATCGCCGAGCGCCTGGAATCGGTGATGTGGGAAGTGAAGAAGATGTTCCCGAACCTGGACTGGTTCTCCGCCGTGTCCTACCACATGATGGGCGTTCCGACCGCCATGTTCACCCCGCTGTTCGTGATCTCCCGCACCTCCGGCTGGTCCGCGCACGTGATCGAGCAGCGCATCGACAACAAGATCATTCGTCCAAGCGCCAACTACGTCGGCCCTGAAGACCTGGCCTTCGTACCACTGAAGGATCGCAAGTAATCATGAACAGCCAATACCGCAAACAACTGCCGGGCACCAAGCTTGATTATTTCGACGCGCGCGAAGCCGTCGATGCGATCAAGCCGGGGGCCTACGCCACGCTGCCGTATACCTCGCGCGTGCTGGCGGAAAACCTGGTGCGCCGCTGCGACCCGGCCACGCTGGCCGCGTCGCTGTCGCAACTGATCGAGCGCAAGCGCGACCTGGACTTCCCATGGTTCCCGGCACGCGTGGTCTGCCACGACATCCTGGGCCAGACCGCCCTGGTCGACCTGGCCGGCCTGCGCGACGCCATCGCGGAGCAGGGCGGCGATCCGGCCCTGGTCAATCCGGTGGTGCCGACCCAGCTGGTGGTCGACCACTCGCTGGCGGTTGAATGCGGCGGTTTCGACCCGGATGCATTCAACAAGAACCGCGCCATTGAAGACCGCCGCAACGAAGACCGCTTCGACTTCATCAACTGGACCAAGAAGGCGTTCCGGAACGTTGACGTTATCCCGCCGGGCAACGGCATCCTGCACCAGATCAACCTGGAGCGCATGTCGCCGGTGATTCAGGTGAGCGACGGCGTGGCCTATCCGGACACCCTGGTCGGCACCGACTCGCACACCCCGATGGTCGACGCGCTGGGCGTGATCGCCATCGGCGTGGGCGGCCTGGAAGCGGAAACGGTGATGCTGGGCCGTGCATCGTGGATGCGCCTGCCGGACATCATCGGCGTCGAGCTGACCGGTAAGCCGCAGCCCGGCATCACCGCCACCGACATCGTGCTGGCGCTGACCGAATTCCTGCGCAAGGAAAAAGTGGTGTCGGCCTACCTGGAGTTCTACGGTGAAGGCTCGACCGCGCTGACCCTGGGCGACCGTGCCACGATCTCCAACATGGCGCCGGAATTCGGCGCCACCGCCGCCATGTTCTCCATCGACGCGCAGACCATCAAGTACCTGAAGCTGACCGGTCGCGACGACGAGCTGGTGGAGCTGGTGGAGCAATACGCCAAGCACACCGGCCTGTGGTCGGACGATCTGGCCAAGGTGGAATACGAGCGCGTGCTGAAGTTCGACTTGTCGACCGTGGTGCGCAATATCGCCGGCCCGTCCAATCCGCACAAGCGTGTGCCGACTTCCGAACTGGCCGCACGCGGCATTTCGGGCGTGGTGGAGAACGAGCCGGGCAAGATGCCTGACGGCGCCGTGATCATTGCCGCCATCACCAGCTGCACCAATACCAACAACCCGCGCAATATGATTGCCGCAGGCCTGCTGGCCCGCAATGCGAACAAGGCCGGCCTGCTGCGCAAGCCCTGGGTCAAATCCTCGCTGGCGCCAGGCTCGAAAGCCGTGACGCTGTACCTGGAAGAAGCGGGCCTGATGCCTGAGCTGGAAAAGCTGGGCTTCGGCGTTGTCGCCTATGCCTGCACCTCCTGCAACGGCATGTCCGGCGCGCTGGACCCTGTGATCCAGAAGGAAGTGGTTGAGCGCGACCTGTACGCCACCGCCGTCCTGTCGGGCAACCGCAACTTCGACGGCCGTATCCACCCTTACGCCAAGCAAGCCTTCCTGGCATCGCCGCCGCTGGTTGTGGCCTACGCCATTGCCGGCACCATCCGCTTCGACATCGAGAAGGATGTGCTGGGTCATGATGCGGCCGGCAAGCCGGTCACACTGAAGGACCTGTGGCCGACCGATGAAGAGATCGACGCCATCGTTGCGTCCTCCGTCAAACCGGACCACTTCCGCAAAGTCTACATCCCGATGTTTGCGCGCAGCGAAGAGGCGGCCGAACGCGCGGAGCCGCTGTACGACTGGCGTCCGCAATCGACCTATATCCGCCGCCCGCCGTACTGGGAAGGCGCGCTGGCGGGAGAACGCACCCTGAGCGGCATGCGCGCGCTGGCCGTGCTGGGCGATAACATCACCACCGACCACCTGTCGCCATCGAACGCGATCATGATGGATTCGGCGGCAGGCGAATACCTGCACAAGATGGGCCTGCCGGAAGAGGACTTCAACTCCTACGCAACCCACCGCGGCGACCACCTGACCGCGCAGCGCGCCACCTTCGCCAATCCGACGCTGAAGAACGAAATGGTGCGCAATGCCGATGGCAGCATCAAGGCCGGTTCGCTGGCCCGTGTCGAGCCGGAAGGCAAAGTGACCCGCATGTGGGAAGCCATCGAAACCTATATGGACCGCAAGCAGCCGCTGATCGTGATCGCCGGCGCCGACTACGGCCAGGGTTCGTCGCGCGACTGGGCCGCTAAGGGCGTGCGCCTGGCAGGCGTGGAAGCCATCGTGGCCGAGGGTTTCGAGCGTATCCATCGCACCAACCTGGTGGGCATGGGCGTGCTGCCGCTGGAGTTCAAGCCGGGCGTGAACCGCCTGACCCTGGGCATCGACGGCACCGAGACCTTCGACGTGACCGGCGAACGCGCGCCGCGCGCCACGCTGACCCTGGTGATCCACCGCAAGAACGGCGAACGTGTGGAAGTGCCGGTCACCTGCCGTCTCGACTCGTCGGAAGACGTATCGATCTACGAGGCAGGCGGCGTGCTGCAGCGCTTCGCGCAGGACTTCCTGGAATCGGCAAAGGCGGCATAAATGACCACACATAAACCGCAAATCAAGGTGCCTGCCACGTATATGCGCGGCGGCACCAGCAAGGGCGTGTTCTTCCGGCTGCAGGACCTGCCGGAAGCGGCGCAAGTGCCTGGCAAGGCGCGCGACGCCTTGCTGCTGCGCGTGATCGGCAGCCCGGACCCGTACGGCAAGCAGATCGACGGCATGGGCGGCGCGACCTCGAGCACCAGCAAGACGGTGATCCTGTCCGCCTCCACCCGTTCCGACCATGACGTGGACTACCTGTTCGGCCAGGTCAGCATCGACAAGGCTTTCGTCGACTGGAGCGGCAACTGCGGCAACCTGTCGGCAGCCGTGGGCGCATTCGCGATCAGCGGCGGCCTGGTGGCGCCGGCCCGCGTACCGCGCGACGGCATGGCCGTGGTGCGCATCTGGCAGGCCAACATCGGCAAGACCATCATCGCCCACATCCCTATGAGCAATGGCGAAGTGCAGGAAACCGGCGACTTCGAGCTCGATGGCGTGACCTTCCCGGCCGCCGAAGTGCAGCTTGAGTTCATGGATCCGGCGGCGGAAGAGGAGGGGGCTGGCGGCTCGATGTTCCCGACCGGCCGCCTGGTCGACGACCTGGAAGTTCCTGGTGTCGGCACGCTGAAGGCGACCATGATCAACGCCGGCATCCCGACCATCTTCATCAATGCGGACGCCATCGGCTACACCGGTACCGAGCTGCAGGAGGCGATCAACGGCGATGCTGCAGCACTGGCCAAATTCGAGACCATCCGTGCCTACGGCGCAGTGCGCATGGGCCTGATCAAGGACGTGTCGGAAGCGGCAACCCGCCAGCACACGCCGAAAGTCGCCTTCGTCGCGCCGCCGGCCAGCTATGCCGCTTCCAGCGGCAAACAGGTACAGGCCGGCGATATCGACCTGCTGGTGCGCGCGCTCTCGATGGGCAAGCTGCACCACGCGATGATGGGTACCGCCGCAGTGGCGATCGGCACGGCCGCCGCCATTCCTGGCACGCTGGTCAACCTCGCTGCCGGTGGCGGCGAGCGCGAAGCGGTCCGCTTCGGCCATCCATCGGGCACGCTGCGCGTCGGTGCGCAAGCGACGCAGGAAAACGGTGAGTGGACTGTGAAGAAAGCCATCATGAGCCGCAGTGCACGGGTGTTGATGGAAGGTTGGGTGAGGGTGCCGGCCGCCTGACGCATCAGGTAATGCGTCCGGCCTGGCGGTTGGACGCATGCTCAATAAAGGGCGAAAGTCACTTCAGGTGCAGGATTAATCGCTGAACGTCTTCTGCTCGCGTGCTGTGGTAAGTCGTCAAATGATCCAGTAAGTGCTGCAGCCTTCCCTGCAGGGAAAGTGGCAGCTCAACCTTCATGTCGTCGAGTTGGCTCGCAGCGATTGCGGCGACATCTAGGTAGGACGAAAATGCGAGAAGCATGGTCAGGGTGCCGACCGCATCATCACTTCCGGTGGCGCCAACCGCTTCCGCACAGCGTTCCTGGACGCATGCGGAGAATGACAAGACCTTAGTTTCAAGGTCGCGCCAATCCTCACGAGAATATTCTTTTAGTGAATCGCTCGCCATCTCCAGATGGTATTCGCGCCATGGAGAGCTCTCATTGCCAAGCAGTTCCTCGAATTTTCGCATGGCTCTAGAAGTACGATGCGAGCGTTGGTCCGGCACCCGACCCGGAGCGATCTGGGCACATTAAGCTGGTGGCAATTTTTCTTCAAGGGCGTTCAGCATGCGCGATACCGCTGGTCCCGCAGTCGCTCTTGCTTTCCCAATGGCGCTACGCAGCTGCGTGGCTTTACCAGTTATATTCAAACCGTCGGAAGCCAGCGCATTAATGGAATCCAGTGCCGCGAGCGTCACCTCGCTATCGCGTACCTGCATAAGCAGCAGCAAGAGATTAAATCCACGCTCCGGATCACCGGCTTCACCAAGCGTTTCTGCGCATGAAATCTGCCAGCGTAGCGGGCGCTCGAACAGCAGTATCCCCAGGGCTGCCCATTCTTCGCCGGTAAATTCGTCCAGCAAGGCTACAGCGTCGGACATGCCCACATCTGACCAATAGTTGTCAAATTCCCTTACGCCCTTTAGCAAGGCATCATATTTACTCAGCATATCAATTCTGACCAGTCAAAAAATAGTTCACAGTTTGGAATCCTGCCCGGCCGGTAGGATATCCCGCAGTCACATTATCGCCAACTTTGATGACCTCAATCTCTACGCCGTTGACGACGCCCTGGTGCAGGGTGGCATTATCGGATGGACGCAGTGCCAAAGGTGGGGAGTCTCCTACGTGTTGAACGGCATCCATGGTCTGCTGCCGAGTCCATCCTTCCGGGAACAACGTGCTGGACTTCAGTCTCGAAATATTCCCATCATTAAAGCCTTTTACCAGCTTGACGTTTCGCGTGCCATCGGGATTCTCCGACAGAACTTCGACGGCAAATTCTGGATGGTCATTGCTTATCTCTCCCGAATGCGCGCCAGTCAAGCGATTGTTCGGGTTACCTTGGTTATTGGTTCCTCGCTGACCGAATAGTATCTTTTCCTCCATTGCAGGGGATATGACAGATCTATTGGGGACTGCAGCTGGTGGCGCCGCCGGCGGAGGCGCTGGAGGTTTGACCGCGGTGGGCGGTGGCACTGTCGGTTTAGGTGGCGGCGCCCAAGGCTTTGCGCCCTTTACGCCAAGCCAGCCGCCTAGCAGGCTTCCTCCCAGCATAGACCACTTTTGACCGTCTGACCCCTCGCCGAAAATCTTCCCGCCCAACCAGTCGCCGCCGACGCCGCCGAGAATGCCTCCTGCGATGCCGCCAATAGCGACGACCGGCGCTGCCAGGACGAAAGCCGCGCCGACGCCGACAACGAACATGGAGACATGCAGCCAGGTCGGGACAAGGTCTTCGGCGTGGATCTCGTCGGTCTGCACGGTCCCGCCGCCGATGTTCACGTTGGGCGAACCTTTGGTGATGGTGGCGCTGCAGGTAGTCTTGTCGTCCACCCTTGCTGCCGGCATGCTGTTGATGAACACCTTGCCGCTGCCGGTCGCCACCTTCTCGGCGTCGGTATGCTTGTCGCACTTGGCGGTGTCGAGGTGGGCGCGGATGGCGCGCAAGCCGTTGGTAAAGACGGTCGGCGAACCGGTGGCGGTGATATTGCCAACTTCCTCTTTCGGCGCCCAGCTCATGGTGCTCAATACCTCGCCAATGCCGCCGCCGGCCGCCGCGGCGCCGCCAATGATCGCCGCAGCGGCCAGGCCGCCGGTGCCGACGACGGCAACCGCCGTGACCGCGATGGCCGCGGCGGCAATCAGGCCGCCGAGCAGCCAGCTCATGGTCGGGCTATGACCGATTGGGTCATTCAGTCTGGCTGCGTATGCCATGTTCAGCCCACTTGCTGCTCGAGGAAACTGCGCACGGCGCCAAGGTGGGGCAGGTTCGGGATGTCCTGCGGCGGATCGTAGATGGCCGCCAGGTGCAGGTTGTCGAGCAGCGTCGTGGCCTCGGGATCGGGGTGGGCCGCGAGCTGGTACATGCCCGTGTTGCGCAGGCCCGGATCGTAGGAGTTGGGGGCGGTGAAATGCGCTTGCAGGCGGTTGCCGGCGGCGTCGAAGAACGCCCAGGCGTCCAGCTCCACTTCTCGCGGGTCGGTCTTGCGGCAGGCCTCGCCCTGGTTCGCGTAGACGTGCAGGCTGCGGCGACGGGCAGAGAGGGCGAAGGTGTACGGTTCTGTAGCGGCCACTATTTTGCGCTTGGGCGCCGCGGCGCTGGCGCTCAGGGGATTGCGCAGCGTCATGGAGGCCAGCAGGCTGTCGAAAGCCGCGTTCCATTCGTCGGTAAACGATTCCGGGCTGGTGGCGGCAATGAGCATCGCCTGGCGACTGCCGGGTGCCGGCCCGCCGACCAGTACCACAGCCTGGCGCTGGTGCATGAAGTTGCTGTCCTTGCGCCAGCTATAGGCCAGCTCGATGGCCGGCGAGCCGCCGACCTGGCAGTCTTTCAGTCCGCGCAGCTGGAAACGGGGCAGGGCGCGGCCCAGTTCCTTTTGCAGGCGGTCGCCGAAATCGGAAAGGCTTTCCTCTGGCGGTACGTCGGCATGGGTGATGACGACGCTGAATTCGCTGGGGCCGTCTTCGCGCACGACGAACATGTGCATCGATTTGTCTTTTAGCTGGGGCGGAAGCTCGAAGGTGGCGCTGTTGGTATGGTATTGCATCGTTATCGATTCCTACTTGTTCAGGTCAATCCGGTCGCTGCCGATGATGTCGACGTACTTGCCCTGGATGGTGATGGTGCCGTCGGCGCGCAATTCGATCTTGCTGGCGCCGACCTGCAGCGTAATGTCGGTGTTGGCCGTCAGGTGGATGTGCTGCGTGTCGGACTTGATGTCGACAAACTTGCTGGCGCCCACTTCCACGTGTTCCGTTTCGGCCTTGAGCATGACGTGCTTCTTTGCCGTGGCGGCAATATGCTCGGTTTCCGCCTTCAGCTCGACGTGCTTCTTGGCAGTTGCGGCAATGTGCTCGGTCTGCGCCGTCAGCTCGACGTGCTTGTTCGCCGTCAGGGCGATATGCTCGGTTTCCGCCGTCAGCTCGATGTGCTGTTTTGCGCGCATGTCGATAAAGGCGGTCTCGGACACCATCTCGATCTGCTGTTTGACCGTGTTGCGCTGGTAGCCCTGGCTCACGGTATTGGTCTGGTGCGGGCCGTTGACCGTCGTCGCGTGGGCATTTTGCACCGTCGTGACCATGTCCTTTTGCGCGTGTATGTTGATCAGCTCCGACCCCTTGGAATCGTGGATCACCATCTCGCTGAAGCCGCCGCCGCCCGGCGTGGAACGGCTCTTGAAGCCCATCATATGGGCGCCGTCGGGCAGGGCATAAGGCGCCGGCTGGTCTGCATTGAACAGGCGGCCGGTACATACCGGGCGGTCTGGATCGCCTTCCAGGTAATCGATCAGCACTTCCTGACCGATGCGGGGAATCGACACCGTGCCCCAGCCCTTGCCTGCCCAGGGTTGCGATACGCGGATCCAGCACGAGCTGGCTTCGTCGCGGCGCCCGTAGCGGTCCCAGTGGAACTGTACCTTGATGCGGCCATACTGGTCGGTATGGATCTCCTGGCCCTTGGGACCGACCACGGTGGCAGTTTGCGGGCCGGGCATGCGCGGCGAACGATGTTCCCGCACCGGGCGATACGGAATCTTGCGGCGGATCGCAGTAAAGCTGTTGCGATAAACGTCTTCCTGGTCGCTGGCGAAGAAGTTGTTGCGGCAATCAAGCTGCACGCCAATGACCAGGAAGTCGTTGTCCTTTTCGTCCGTGACGTCGAACCAGTGGTGGCCGTGCAGCTTGAACGTGTGGCCGGGCGACAGGCCGCGGCAGTCGGATTCGCCGGCAAACAGCTTGGCCTGCCATTCCATGGCTTCCATGCGCAGTTGGGCCTCGCGTTCCCCGCCATCGCGGTCCTTGTAGGAGAAGGCGGGATTGCCGTCGTAGACTTCGAGCATTGGCACCTCGCCCTGGCGCGATGCGGTGGGCAGCTCCACGTATTGCACCGTATTGGGCGACTTGAAGTCGAACGTATTGAGCGCGACCTTGGTCGGCTGCAGCACGCGCCGTGCGGTGAAGGCAGTGACGGCATCGCGGTCGTGCCAACGGTTGCCGCCATTGAATTCGAGTTCGGCATGTGCCGATTGCGGAGGGCAGAAGGTGCTGTCGCGCGAATCGTCGCTGATCACCATGACGTGGCCTTCATCGCTGTGCTCGAAGTAGTAGAACAGTCCGTACTTCTCCATCAGGCGGCTGACGAAGTGTTCGTCGGTTTCATCGTACTGGACGATGTAGTTTTCAGGCAGGTAGGTCTTGGCCGTCCGGAATTCGTAAGACGCCAGGCTGCCGTAATCGGCGCTGAAGATCTGCGTCAGCACATCCACCACGCTTGCGTCCTGGAAGATCCGGGAGTTGGTACGCCGCTGCAGGAAGGCCAGCCACGGCACGATTTCGGCATGGTAGAAGGCGAAGCCGCCGTCCGAGCGGGTGAAACCGAAAACGTTGACGTAGCCGTTGATGAAGTGCTCGCTGCCGTCGGCCAGGCGGACGCCAACGCTGACGTTCTTGCCCAGCAGGTCTTGCAGGTCGATGCTGGAGCTCTTGGAAAGCAGGCCGAGCGTGAAACGATAAGGCGTCGACAGCCTGGCTTCGCCGGTCAGCGTCTCGACCAGCAGCGCCTTGTTGCCTTCCAGCGGCGAATAGAAGCGCAGCAAGCGGCTGCCTTCGTGGAATGCGGCAAAGGGACCGCCACCGACCGCTTGCTGCAGTGCGGCCAGGCGTGGCTTCATGACGGCTGGCGCAAATTCCGGAGCCGGCGACATGAAGTCTTCGATGGCCATGCCTGCCAGCGGGTGTTCTTCGATCTGCAATGCCTTGGCAATTGCCGGCATGGCGGCGGGGGCGGCTTCCGCAGCGGCGCGGGACGTTGACGCTTGGGCGTGGGTTTCGGCTGGCAGCGCAGATGCGCCCGCGGATACTGGTGCCGCCGCGGAAGCCCCGCTACCGGCCATCGCGCCAAGACCGGCGCCAAGACCGGCGCCAAGCGCAGTTTGCGCAAGCTGCGATGCGGCGGGTGGCAAATTGCCTTGCGCAGCCAGGCCAGCTGCGGTGGGTACTACGTTGTCGGCCAGCTTGCCGACCAGCGCGGACATGTCCGGCGCCTCGCTTGACGGCGACGACGCGAGCAGTGTCTTGCCATCCAATGGGCCAAACGACATTCGGGCACTCCTCTCCATTAACCAGTTGTCATAAGCACGTTCGAATGCACTTATCAATTTTGCAAAGCTGCGAACAATATCAAAATATGTGGAAGGCCAACGCACAGTTGACGGCGCGCGGGATGCTGCGTGGCGGCAAATGCACATGTTTTTGTTGTAACAATGCCAGCAAGCCCGGCCTTCTCTTTGACTAGCCAGTTTTGTACGCTATGATCGGCTGGATACCCCCGGAGTCCAGGCGTACATGAATTCTGTTTCGAGTAATGTTGAAGTTGTGGCCAATGCCTTGCAATTGGTCGGAATGCCAGCTTGCGCCTGCGATGCCAACGGCTTGGTTTTCGCTTCCAACTCCGAGTTCGACGCGCTGTTGCAGTCCGACCCGCGCGGCCGCAATGTGGTGGACATGTTTGCGCGCCACGTTCGCGCCGAAGCGAACGCTCAGTTGAATGCCGCGCTGGTGGTATCCGCAGCGTTGCCGAATTTGGCCCCGCGCACTGCCCCCAAGTGGGACAGCGTGCTGGTCAACGCCAGCGGCAACTACATTGCAGTGCAACTGACCGTCAAAGCGCTGCCGGGCGGACTGGATGGCGGCGCCACCATCATCTTCAACGATATCAGCAGCGCCCAGCGCGACCAGCGCGCGCTGCGCAAGGCCATGCTGGAGCAGCAGGCCATCCTGGAAAATGCCGCCGTCGGCATCATCCTTGCGAAGAACGGCTATGTCGTCGAATGCAATATGCGCGCCGCTGAAATGTTCGGCTACGCGCGCCAGGAACTGGAAGGCGCTCCAAGCGACATCCTGTACCCGACGCCGGAAGAAGCCCTGCGCATCCGCTCTGAGTACTTCCCGATGCTGGCCAAGGGCACGCCTTTGACGCTGGAGCTGCAATTGCGGCGCCGCGACGGCAGCTTGTTCTGGTGCCGTTCCAACGGCCGCGCGCTGGACCCGGCCGATGCCCGCGAAGGCACGGTGTTCATCCTGGAAGACATCAACGAGCAGCGCATGGCCAACGAAGCGATGGGCCGCCTGCTGCTGGAACAGAAGGCGATCCTGGACAATGCTTCGGTCGGCATCCTGTTCACCAAGAACCAGGAAATCCTGACCGTCAATCCGCGCATGGCTGAAATGTTCGGCTATACGCTGGAAGAACTGCGCGGCCGCCATGCTTCGCAGCTGTTCGAAAATGTGGAGCAGCACACGGCTTTCGGGCTGCAGGCCGGCCCCTTGCTGGCTGCCGGCCAACTGTTCGAGCTGCGCGAATGCCAGCTGGTGCGCAAGGACGGCAGCATCATCTGGTGCCGCGTGCGCGCCCAGGCGGTGGACCAGGAGCATAACGCGGGCGGCACCATCTGGATCCTGGAGGACGTGACCGTCTCGCGCCAGACCCAGATGGAAGTCGAGGCCATCATGACCAACGCCTCGATCTCCATCCTGTTTACCAAGAACCGGCTGATCACGCGCTACAACCGCGGCTTTGCCGGGATGTTCGGCTACCAGGCCGACGAGGCATTGGGCATGCCGGGGCGCGCGATTTACCCCGACGACGAGACCTACCACCGGATCGGCGCCGTTGCCGGCCCGCTGCTTAGCCAGGGCAAGCATTTCCACTCCGAAACGCTGATGCGCCGCAAGGATGGCAGCGACTTCTGGGCCCAGCTGATCGGCTACGTGGTGAATCCCGAAGACCCGACCCAGGGCACAATCTGGATTATTGAAGACCGCACCGCGCAAAAGCACGACGAAGAGTCGCTGCGTAACGCGCTGCTGGAAAACCAGGCGATCCTGGACAGTGCGGTGATGGGCATTTCCGTTTGCGAGAAGGGACGCAACCTGCGCTGCAACGCCAAGATGGAAGAGCTGTTCGGCTACGGGCCCGGTGAGATGGCGGGCGTCAGCGTGCAGACCTTCTATCCCGACCTGGCCGGATGGGACGCGGCGCGCAAGGCGACTGAAAAAGACTTCCTGGCCGGCCACGCCAGCTCTTATGAATACCAGCTGGTGCGCAAGGACGGCAGCAGCTTCTGGGCGCGCCTGTCCGGGCGCCCATTCGACATGGCGGACCCGAAAGGCCGTTCGGTATGGCTGATCGACGACGTGACGTCGCGCCGCGAAGCCGCGGAAGCCGTGCGCCGCGCCCGCGATGAATTGGAAGTGCGGGTGCTGGAGCGCACCGCCGAACTGGCCGGCGCGAATGCGCAGCTGCAGGCCGAGATCGTGGAGCGCCGCCAGGCCGAGGCCCGCGTGCACCACATGGCTTATCACGACAGCCTGACCGGGCTGCCCAACCGCGCATTGCTGGCGGATCGCCTGGATCGCGCCATGCTGGCGGCGCAGCGCTCCGAGCGCCGCCTGGCGGTCATGTTTATCGACCTTGACCGCTTCAAGACCATCAACGACTCGCTGGGCCACATGACCGGCGATGCCTTGCTGAAGGAAGTGGCAACGCGCCTGGTGGGGGCGGTGCGCGCCAGCGACACCGTGGCGCGCCTGGGCGGCGACGAGTTCGTGGTGCTGCTGCCCGGCATCCACAGCACGGACGAATCGAGCCACGTCGCGCAAAAGATCATCGACCTGCTGTCCGAGCCGATTCCGCTGGAAGGGCGCCTGCTGCATATCACCCCATCGATCGGCATTTGCACCTATCCCGACGACGGCAACGACGTCGCCACCCTGATGCGCAATGCCGATGCGGCGATGTACCACGCCAAGGCGTCCGGCCGTAACAACTACCAGTACTTCAACGAAGAGATGAACACGGCGGCAGCCATGCATTTCGAGATGGAAAGCGCGCTGCGTTCGGCATTGCAGCTTGGCCAGTTCGAATTGCACTACCAGCCGATCATGGACATCGCCACGCGCCGCCTGGCCACGATGGAGGTGCTGCTGCGCTGGCGCCGTCCGGCCGGCGGCCTGGTGATGCCGGACCAGTTCATTCCCCTGATAGAGGAAAACGGCCTGATCGTGCCGATCGGCGAATGGGTCATGCGCCGCGCCTGCGAACAAAGCATGGAGTGGCAGCGCCAGGGCATGGCGGCGGTGCCGATGGCGATCAACCTGTCGGCGCGCCAGTTCATGCATCGCGGCCTGGTCGATTCGATCCGGCGCACGCTGGACGAGACGGGCATCGATCCGTCCCTGATCGAATTTGAAATCACGGAAACGGCGCTGATGCAGCACGGCGAGCAGACGCTGGAAATCCTGGGGCAGATCAATGCGATGGGCATCCGGCTGTCGATCGACGACTTTGGCACCGGTTATTCCTCGCTGGCTTACCTGAAGCGCTTCCCGGTGCGCAAGATCAAGATTGACCGTGCCTTCATCAAGGACCTGGAAGAGAGCGCGGAAGACCGCGCCATCGTGGCCGCGATCATCGCGCTGTCGGACAGCCTGCAGCTGTCCGTGGTGGCGGAAGGCGTCGAGACGGAAGGGCAGTTCCAGCTATTGCGCGAGCAGGGCTGTACTTATGCGCAGGGCTACCTGTTCTCGAAACCCGTGCTGGGCGTGCGTGCCCAGCTCATGATGGAACGCAAGGCCGCTTAAGCGCCCAGCGTCGCAATCACCGGCGCGTGGTCGGATGGCTGCTGCCATTTGCGCGGTGCGCGGTCGATCACGCAGGAAACGCAGCGTTCCTTCAGCGGCGCTGAAAGCAGCACATGGTCGATCCGCAGGCCCTTGTTCTTCTGGAAGCCCAGCATGCGGTAGTCCCACCACGAGAAAGCCTTTTCCGGCTGCTCGAACAGGCGGAAGGAGTCGTGCAGGCCAAGGTCCAGCAGGGCCTTCAATGCGGCGCGCTCCTTCTCCGAACAGAAGATGTCGCCTTCCATCGCTGGATCGTGCGTGTCGCGGATATCGGGCACGATGTTGTAGTCGCCCAGCACGGCCAGGTGCGGGTTGCGCGCCAGTTCTTCGCCCAGCCAGTCGCGGAAGCCGGCCAGCCAGCCCAGCTTGTAAGTGTATTTGTCCGAATCGAGCGCCTGGCCGTTCGGCACGTAGGCGCTGACCACCCGGATGCCGTTGATGGTGGCGGCCAGGATGCGCTGCTGTTCGTCCGGGTAGCGCGGGTTGTTCTTGACCACGTCTTCCATCGGGTGGCGCGACAGGATGGCCACGCCGTTATAGGTTTTCTGGCCGTTGAACACCACCTGGTAGCCCATTTCCTCGATCTCCTTGACCGGGAACTTGTCGTCGGTGAGCTTGGTTTCCTGGATGCATAGCACATCAACTGGATTCTCGCCCAGCCATTTCGTAACGTGCGGCAAGCGAACGTTCAATGAGTTAACATTCCAAGTGGCTAATTTCATTTCAGTCTTTCTAATCTTGTGGGAGCAGATCTTATCAATACTCACTATGCTATGGGAAGCTGTCGTATTTGAGCCAAACAATGATTCTACGGTGACATCAAAATTGTGCTTTCTTGTCGCAAAAAAGGTGTCGGCGTAAAAATAATTTCCAATAGTGCTTCATAGTTATCAGATTGGTACTAAAATTACGGTATCAACAACCGTAAATGTCAATATACTTAAAAGGTTGGTATCGAAGTTGTTTCCACGAAGCTGGGTGATTTTGCTTATTTACAACGGATTTCAATGTTGTCCTGCGTCAATAGGTGGTAATATAGGGAAACTAATTCCGATTTAACGGGCACTGCAAACTAAAGGAATACACATGCGATCTGCATTCGAAGCATGGGCGCAGAAGGACGGCCAAATCGTCCGTCGGCGCGAAGACAAGCCAGAAGAATACCTGGTTTATGAGACACAACGTCGTTGGCTGATCTGGCAAGCGGCGCTGGAACACGGCAAGTCGCCAAGCGGCCGCAAGTCCGCCCGCGAGGCAAGTGCAAAAGCTGCATCCCAGCGCCCGCAAGCCATTGCTGTTGCCGACGCCGAGGTGCGTAACGAAGTCCTGAACGAAGTCCTCGACGCGTTCCAGGGCATCGGTGCGAACAGCATGGACGACATCATGCACGTCATCCAGGGCCTGCGCCAAAAACGAGGCCAGTCGGCCGACTGAGCCTGACTGCATGCCATCCGGGCTGAGTCGAATTGCGTCCGCTGCGCTGTGCGCAGCGGCGTTGGGTGGCTGCGCCACCTTGTTCGACTCGACCGAGCAGTCGGTGTTGGTGCAGACCGTGCTGGATCACCAGCAGGTGTCGGCCATCGGCTGCGTGCTTTCCAATGACAGGGGGCGCTGGTTCGTCACTTCCCCCGGGCGCGTAACGGTGCGCAAGAGCACCCAGCCGCTGGTGGTGGATTGCCGCCGCGAAGATGTCTGGGCCTATGACCAGATCGAAGCGCGCCAGAATGCCTCCAGGTGGGGCAACATCATCTTTACCCTCGGAGCCGGCCAGATCGTCGACAAGCAGACTGGCGCCGGCTTTGACTTGCCTTCCACTCTGACGGTAGTCCTGCAGCGCGGGGAGGGTGCCGCTGCGCGCGGTGCGCCGCAGCAGCAGCCGATGCCGACGTCGTCGATCTACTAAAGCCCCCAAAGAAAAAAGGGGGCGGGAAAAGGGGACGTACCCCTTGAAAGGGTACGTCCCCTTTTTTGTCCCCTTTTTTTGTTTGGTTATCAGCCTGCGCGGCCGATCAGGAAGTTGGTCAGCAACGGCACTGGACGGCCGGTTGCGCCTTTCGCTGCGCCCGACTTCCACGCGGTGCCGGCGATGTCGACGTGCGCCCATGGATACTTGCGGGTGAAGTTTTCCAGGAAGGCCGCGGCGGTGCAGGATGCGCCGCCCGGGGAGCCGATATTGGCCAGGTCTGCGAAGTTGGACTTCAGCTGCTCGTTGTACTGCTCGCCGATCGGCAGGCGCCATGCGGTGTCGCCGGTCGCTTTGCCCGATGCCATCAGGGCTTCGGCCAGTGCATTGCCGGCTTCGTCGTCGCGCGCGAACACGCCGCTGTTATGGTGGCCCAGCGCCACGATGCAGGCGCCGGTCAGGGTTGCGACGTCGATCACCGCAGCCGGGTTGAAGCGCTCGGCGTAGGTCAGTGCGTCGCACAGGATCAGGCGGCCTTCGGCGTCGGTGTTCAGGATTTCAATGGTCAGGCCGTTCATCGAGGTGACGATGTCGCCCGGCTTGGTGGCGCGGCCGGACGGCATGTTCTCGCAAGCAGCCACGATGCCGACCACATTGGACTTCAGGCCCATTTCGCCGATCGCGCGGAAGGTGCCCAGTACGGAGCCGGCGCCGCACATATCGTATTTCATCTCGTCCATGCCGGGGCCGGCCTTGATCGAAATGCCGCCGGTGTCGAAGGTGATGCCTTTGCCCACCAGGACGGTCGGGGCGTCCTTGGCCTTGCCGCCCTTGTGCTTCAGGACGATGAACTTGGGTGCCTGTTCGGAGCCGTTGGTCACCGACAGGAAGGAGCCCATCTTCAGGGCTTCCATCTGCTTGCGGTCCAGGATTTCGACTTCAAAGCCGAAGTCCTTGCCCATCTTCTTGGCGACGTTGGCCAGGTAGGTTGGGGTGCAGACGTTGGCCGACAGGTTGCCCAGGTCCTTGGTCAGCTCCATGCCGTTGGCAATGGCCACGGCCTGCGACAGTGCCAGCTTGTTGCCGGCATTGCCTGCGACAGCCAGGGCGACTTTCCTGGGGCCGGCCCATGCCGGGTCTTTCTTGGATTTCTGGGCGTCGGTGCGGTACACGGCGTCGCGGCCGGCCAGCACCACGGAACGGATCGCCCAGTTGGCGTCGCGGCCTTTCACTTCTTCCAGAGGCAGTGCGATAATAGCGTCGCTCGATGCGACGGTGCCCAGCGCCTTGATGGCGGCATTGATGGCGGAACCGATGGCTTTTTCCGCGACCGCTTCGTCGGCCCCCAGGCCTACCAGCAGGACGCGTTCGGCGGCGGCACCTTTCAGGCCGCGCAACAGCAGGGTAGTGCCGGCTTTGCCGGTGATGTCGCCGGATTTCAGTGCAGCGGTGATTTCACCTGCGCTGTCGAGGGCTTTAGCCGCTTTCGAGAGCTTCTTGTTTTCGAAGACGCCGACCACGACGCAGCCGCTTTTGGCGCTGGCGATGGTGTTCCTGGCGTCGAGTGCTTTTATGCTAAAGTCCATTTGGTTTCTCCTTAATTTTGTAGAACGAATTATAAACGTCGAATGATTTTCCATCGCGCCCTCCGCCGTGAGCTGGCCAGCTCTGCCGGGGCTTCCTTTACGGTGCTGTTCTCGATCCTCCTGACGTGGACCTTGATCTCGATCCTCGGCAAAGCCGCAGGCGGCAAGGTCGCGTCCAGCGATGTCATTGCGCTTATTGCGTTCGCAGCCCTGAATTATCTGCCAATTGTCCTGATTTTCACCAGTTTTATTTCCGTGTTGATGGTGGTAACCCGCATCTACAAGGATTCGGAGATGGTGGTGTGGTTTGCGGCGGGCGTCAGCCTGACGCGATTCGTCAGGCCGGTGTTCCTGTTTGTCTTGCCGCTGGTCCTGCTGACCGGCGCGCTCAGTTTTTATGCAACCCCGTGGGCGCGCTCGAAGAGCGCAGAGTACATTGAGCGTTTCGCCAAGCGCGAAGACCTGCAGAAGGTTTCTCCCGGCCAGTTCCGGGAATCCTCGTCGGCCAACCGCATCTTCTTCGTGGAAGGTGTTTCGGGCAGCAGTTCTGTGGTGCGCAATGTGTTCGTCAACCAGATTGATGCCAAGGGCACTTCCGTGGTGGTGGCGAGCGAGGGCGTGATCGAGACGCTGCCCTCCGGGGACCGCCACCTGGTCCTGAAGAACGGCCGCCGCTATCAGGGCAAGCCGGGCGATGCCGATTTCCAGAGCATGGAATTCGAGCGCTACAGCATGCGCGTTTCGCAGCAGTCGTCCGAGACCGATAGCCAGAAGGAGACCAAAACCCTGCCCACGCTGGAGTTGATCGCCGCCGGTACCAATCCGGCCAAGGGGGAGCTGATGTGGCGCCTGTCGCTGCCGCTGGCCTGCCTGGCGTTGTCGATGCTGGCGATTCCGCTCGGTTTCGTCAATCCACGAGCTGGCAGTTCGGTCAACCTGATTCTCGCAGTGCTGATCTTCTTCACTTATAACAACCTGATCAACGTGTTCGAATCGGGCATCCGGCGCGGCAACTTCACGTTTGGCCTGAGCTGGTGGCCCTTGCACCTGGCGATGGCGCTGGCAGTACTGGCATTGTTTGCCTGGCGCCTGAACGTGAATCACCGCTACCATCCGCGCGCGATGTGGGCGGCATTCAAGCGGGGAGCGCGCAAATGAGCATCCTGCAACGCTATTTCTTCGTTTCGATCCTGCAGGCGGTCGCATTTGCACTGGCGGCCCTGCTTGGATTGCAGGCCTTCTTCGACCTGACCGGCGAGCTGCCTGTGGTCGGCAAGAACGGCTATGGCATGCAACATGCGGCCTTGTACACGCTGACGATGCTGCCCCAGCACGTGAATGAGGTGCTGCCGGTGGCGGCCCTGATCGGTACCATCTATACCATGGCGCAGTTCGCGTCGACCTCGGAATTCACGATCATGCGCGCATCGTCCCTGTCTACGGGCAGGGCAGCGGTCATGGTCGGCAAGGTCGGACTGGTACTGGTCGTGATTGCCTTCATCTTCGGCGAATTGATTACGCCGCGCCTGGCGCCGGTGGCCGAGAAGGTCCGCCTGATGGGACGTGGCGCTACGGTGTCGTCGGAGTTCCGCTCCGGCATGTGGACCAAGGACATTATCAAGAGTGAAGGCATGACCGGCGAGGTGCAGGGAACGCGCTTCTTCAACGTGCGGGAAGTACGCTCGGATGGACAGCTGGTAGGCGTCAAGCTGTACGACTTCGACAATCGTTTCCGCCTGCGCACGCTGACTCTTGCCGAGACGGCTACTTTCAAGGGCAGCAATACCTGGCTCCTGAACGGTGTGACGGAAAATATCTTCAGCAACCCTGCATTGGTGGCCGACGGTGCGCAAGCTAACCTGGCCAACAATTACGCCCAGGCGACCAGCGCGGTGGAGATCAAGCGGCATGCCAGCAAGGAGCTGATTTCCGAGATCACGCCCAAGATCCTGTCGGTGTCGGCCTCCGACCCGGAGCATATGTCCGCCAACGAACTGGCCGTATACACCCGCCACCTGCAGGAAAACAGGCAGGGCACCGAACGTTTCAAGATCGCCTTCTGGAAAAAGCTGTTCGACCCTCTGGCCATCTTCGTGCTGATGGCGCTGGCGCTGCCTTTCGCCTACCTGCACACCCGTTCCGGCGGCGTGAGCCTGAAGATCTTCATCGGCATCATGATCGGCGTCAGCTTCCTGCTGGTGAATACGCTGTTCTCGCATATCGGCCTGTTGTCGGCGCTGCCGGCATTCCTGACGGCGTTGATGCCAAGCCTGCTATACCTGTTGCTGGCGCTGGGAGCCCTTTACTGGGTGGAGCGCCACTAGCATGGGCGGCCGGGCACTGGTGCTGTTCGCGCATGGCGCCCGTTCCGCCAGTTGGGCGGCGCCGTTCGAGCGCTTGCGCGACATGGTCGCGGCGCGAGCGCCGGATGCGGATGTTTCGCTGGCCTTCCTCGAATTGATGTCGCCCCGACTGCCGGAGCAGGTGGCAACGCTTGTGGCGCAGGGCGTAGACGACGTGACGATCGTGCCGGTGTTCCTGGGGCAGGGGGGGCATGTGCTGCGCGACCTGCCGCTGATCCTCGATGAAATGCGCCAGGCGCATCCCGGCGTGACGATCCGTGCCGTCGGCGCGGTTGGCGAAGATCCGGCCGTTCTGCGGGCGATGACGGATTACTGCCTCAAGTCGGTGTCCGATGGCGCCTGACCTGCCGCTGGTCGCGGCCATCCAATCCATTTCCATCAAGGGCGATGTCGCCGCCAACGTCGCGCGCCATGTGGCGCTTGCCAGCCGGGCCGCGGAATTTGGTGTGCGGCTGGCGCTCTTTCCCGAACTGTCCCTGACGGGCTACGAGCCCGAAATCGCTGGCGCCTCGGCGCTGCGCGGAGACGATGCGCGCCTCGCGCCGCTGGCCGCGCTGGCGCAGCGCAGCGGGATGATCATCGTGGCCGGCGCGCCTTTGCGCATCGACGGCGCGCTGTACATCGGCGCCTTGTCCTTCCTGCCCGACGGCCAGGTGGCCGAATATACCAAGCAGCACCTGCATGTCGGCGAGCAGGCGGTTTTTGCCGCCGGCCGCGGCGGCGCCGTGCTTGATGTCGACGCGATCCCGGTCGCGCTGGCCGTCTGCGCCGATTTTACGCATGCCAGGCACGCGCAGGCCGCTGCCACTGCGGGCGCCAGGCTGTACGCCGCCAGCGTGCTGGTGTCGCCAGGCGGCTATGCAACGGATGGCGCGATCCTGCAGGGACATGCCGTACGTCACGCGATGCCGGTGCTGATGGCCAACCATGGCGGTCCGACCGGCGGCTGGCAGTCCGCCGGCCGCAGTGCACTGTGGGACGAGCGCGGGCAATTGGTGGTTGAGGCGGGAGAGGGCGAATGCCTGGTGCTGGCCAGCCGCAAGGCTGGCGGCTGGCAGGGACGGCTGGTCGAGGCGGTGCCGGCGCCTTAAGAAGCCTGGGCGCCCTTGGCGTGCGATACCATGGCAGCGATGGTGCTGCCAGGATTGTCGAATTCGCGCTGCACGGCGTCGCGCAGCGCTTCCGACTTCAGGGAGTCGAGTGCCGCGGCGCTTGCCTTGGCCACTTCCTCATCTTCGCCCAGGCGGCGGAATACCTCCACCACCAGCCGTACTTCTTTGGTGTAATTCAGCACGAAGGCCAGCAACTGCGGGGCGGACGAGGTGTTGCCGCGCTTTGCCAGGTCTTCGGCGAAGTCGTTGACGCGCTTGGCCAGGGCGCCAATGCGCGCCACCGGATCCGGCAGGTAACGGCGCGCCAGCTGGAAATCCTCCACCGCCACCAAGGCAGGCAGGGCCAGTTCGGCGCAATCCTTGGCCAGTTCGGGTAGCTGGGCGTCGATCTGGGTGAACAGGTCGTGGGTAGCGCGTTCCTCGCCCAGTGCGCTGTTGATAGCGCTGACGTCGTGGAAGCGGCCCAGCGTGGCGCTGCCGTTCAGGATGCGCTGGGTGTCGCGGTCGCGGATGGCCTGCAGTGCGCGGCGCGCCAGCGGGAATTGCTCGGCGAGGTAGATCCAGTCGCGCAGGGCGAAGGACAGGCGGACGCCGGCCAGGGTCGGGTCTTCCTCGATCGCATGTTCGTGGAACCACAGGTGGTCGCGCAGGGCGTCTTCGTATTTGCCTGCCAGGCGCGCATTGCGGGCGCGCTCCAGGACTTCATGGGCTTGGCTCATCTTGTTCCTCTCATTGCAAGAGGACGATATTTTACCGTTTTTGCTGCGGCCGCGGCGCCATCGCCTTGCCCAGCATGACCAGCACCGGGCCGTGCGCGGCAGGCAGGCCATGCGCCAGCTCGGCCAGGGTGATGCGTTCGACGCGCTGGTCCGGCCGGCTGACGTTCTCGATCACGACCACCGGCGTATCCGGCGAGCGCCCCTGCGACAGCAGGTTGTTGGCAGTGGCGATGGCCTCGCGCCCGCCCATATACTGCACCAGCGTATCGGTGGACGGAATGGTGAGCTCTTCCGGATGGCCCGGAGCGGTGGAGGAGGTGAAGAAGGCCACGCTGCGGGCCACGCCGCGCTTGGTCAGCGGCTGCTGCGTTGCCGCAGCGGCGGCAACCGCGGTGGTAATGCCGGGAACGACTTCGACCTCGATGCCATGCTGCTCGAGCGCCGTCAATTCCTCGTCGGCGCGGCCGAACAGCATCGGGTCGCCGCCCTTGAGGCGCACCACCATGCCGTAGTGCGCCGCGCAATCGACCAGTTGCTGGTTGATGACGCCCTGGGCGGTGGAGCGCTGGCCGGCGCGCTTGCCGACCGAAATCTTCTCCGCTTGCGGGCACAGTTCCAGCATTTCTTCGGTCACCAGCGCGTCGTACAGGACTACTTCGGCCTGCGCCAGCAGTCGTGCGCCACGCATGGTGATCAGGTCCTGCGCCCCCGGTCCAGCTCCAATCAAATACACTTTCCCGTATGGCATGCGCAGGTTTCCTTTCTTGGCGAAGCTTACTCGCCGAGGCGGATCATGCCTGCGGCAACTGTCTGGTGCGTGACCTCATCGATCAGGATGAAGGCGCCGGTGGCGCGGATGTCCGAGTAGGCATCGGCTGCCAGCGGCTGCTGCACGGTCAGCGCAATGCGCGCGACGTCGTTCAGCTTCAACGCCTCTGCATCGTGACGCTGCTGGGTGTTGATGTCAAGAATGGAGTCGATTTTCGTGACTTTGGCCGCAGTCTGTTTGGTGCCGTGCTTGATCCAGTATTTGCGTCGCAGGTCCAGCGGTTCCTCGGACAGCCAGCACACGTCGGCGCTCACCTGCTTGAGCAGGGTGGCCGGCTGCGCGCTGGAGGCCAGCAGGTCGCCGCGCGACACGTCCACGTATTCTTCCAGCACGATGGTGACCGACTGGCCGGCGCTGGCGGTTTGCAGGGAACCGTCGAAGGTGACGATCTCCTTGACCGTGGCGCTCTGGCCGGAAGGCTGCACCACCAGCTTGTCGCCGACGGCGACGTTGCCCGCCTCGATACGGCCCATGTAGCCGCGGAAGTCGTTGGCTTCGTGGCCGTTATGGCGCGCCACCAGCTGCACCGGGAAGCGGAAGGCTGCACCGTGCGACTCGTCGTACACCGACAGGTCTTCCAGCAGTTCGATCAGGGTGGGGCCCTGGTACCACGGCATGCGCTCGCTCGCGTCCACCACGTTGTCGCCGGCCAGCGCCGACAGCGGGATGGTCTTGACGTCCTTGATGCCGAGGGTCGCCGCGAATTCACGGTACGCCTTGACGATGCGCTCGTACACGTCCTGGTCGTAGTTCACCAGGTCCATCTTGTTGACGGCCACCACCACGTGCTCGATCTGCAGCAGGTGGGCGATGGTCGAGTGGCGCTTGGTCTGGATCAGCAGGTCCACGCCGCCGTCCTCGCGCAGCTTCACTTTCGACACGTCGACCAGGATGATCACGGCGTCGGCGGTGGAGGCGCCGGTCACCATGTTGCGGGTGTACTGCTCGTGGCCCGGGGTGTCGGCGATGATGAACTTGCGCTTCGGGGTGGCGAAGTAGCGGTAGGCGACGTCGATGGTGATGCCCTGTTCGCGCTCGGCTTCCAGGCCGTCGGTCAGCAGGGACAGGTCGATGGTGTCGCCCACGGTGCGCTTATGCTTGGCGCGCGACACGGCTGCCAGCTGGTCGGCGAAGATACCCTTGCTGTCGAACAGCAGGCGCCCGATCAGGGTGCTCTTGCCGTCGTCGACGGAGCCGGCGGTGATGAAGCGCAGCAGGTTACGTTCGTTCAGGTTGTCGTTCAGTGCGTTCATCAGAAATATCCTTGCTTCTTGCGTTTTTCCATGGAGGC
>Ga0209050_1001012_pt1 | contig 35092 bp, 28 predicted proteins | sample Araplavi_mTSA_r2_FD_184276 | JGI IMG/M metagenome (GOLD analysis project Ga0209050, IMG submission 184276) | Arabidopsis root microbial communities from North Carolina, USA - plate scrape MF_Cvi_mTSA_r2 (SPAdes) (version 2) | ecosystem: Host-associated > Plants > Roots > Endosphere | place: USA... | reverse complement strand
AGCCAGTTCAGCGAGACGCTGGCCGAGCATAATCGCGCGGTCAACCAGTACCAGAAGTAGCCAACAGCACCCGTGCGCGGACGATTCATCACCTTCGAAGGCATCGACGGCGCCGGCAAGTCCACGCACATCGACGCGCTGGCCGAACACCTGCGCGGCGCCGGCCAGCCCGTCGTGCTGACCCGCGAGCCGGGCGGCACCCCGTTGGCCGAGCAGTTGCGCGAACTGCTGCTGCATTCGCCGATGGACCCGCTGACCGAGGCGCTGCTGGTGTTCGGCGCGCGCCGCGACCACCTGGCGCAGGTTATCGAACCGGCACTGGCCGCCGGCCGCACCGTGCTGTGCGACCGCTTCACCGACGCGAGCTTCGCCTACCAGGGTGGCGGGCGCGGCTTCGATGCCGGCGTGCTGGCCACGCTCGAGGGCTGGGTGCACCGCCACCTGCAGCCCGACCTGACCTTCTGGTTCGACCTGCCGGCCGCGCTGGCGGCCGAGCGCCGCGCCGCGGTGCGGGCACCGGACCGTTTCGAACAACAAGACCTGGCCTTCTTCGAGCGAGTGCGCTCGGGGTATGCATCGCGCCTGCAGGCCGCGCCGGATCGCATCGTCCGCATCGATGCCGCCGCACCGCGCGAGCAGGTCTGGCAGCAAGTTCTCGCCTCGCTGGAGCAGCACCCGTGGTAGATCCCGAAGGAAAGCTGCCGTTGCCCTGGCTGGCGACGGCGCTCGACGAGGCGCTTCGCACGCAGCGCGGCCATGCGCTGCTGATCCACGGACCGCAGGGCATCGGCCAGTTCGAACTGGGGCTGGCGCTGGCGCAATCGTGGTTGTGCGAGGCCGTGCCGGTCGGACAGTTCAAGCCGGCCTGCGGGCGTTGCGCGAGCTGCCACCTGGTGCAATCGCGCTCGCATCCCGACCTGCTGGTGCTGCTGCCCGAGGCGCTGCGCGAAGCGCTCGGCTGGGACAGCGCCGATGACGGCAGCGACAGCGAGGCCAAGGCGTCCAAGGCCAAGCCGAGCAAGGAGCTGAAGGTCGAGGCAATCCGCGGCGCGGTCAACTTCGCGCAGACCACCTCGGCGCGCGGGCGCGGCAAGGTGGTGCTGCTGCACCCGGCGGAGCGCATGAACGGCATTTCGGCCAACACGCTGCTGAAGACGCTGGAAGAGCCGCCCGGCCAGGCGCGCTTCATCCTCAGCAGCGGCTCGCCCGATGCGCTGCTGCCGACCATCCGCAGCCGCTGCCAGGCGCTGCCGCTCGCGCTGCCGCCGACCGACCAGGCCACCCGCTGGCTCGCCGAGCACAAGATCGCGCAACCCGACGTGCTGCTGGCCGCGGCCGGCGGCCAGCCGCTGCAGGCGCTCGACTGGGCGCAGGACGGCGTCGACGCGGTGGCCTGGCTGCGCCTGCCGAAGCAGCTCGCGGCCGGCGATGCGGGGCAGTTGGCCGCCTGGCCGCTGCCGCGGCTGCTGGAGGCGATGCACAAGCTCTGCCATGACGCGCTGTGCCTGGCGTGCGGCGCGCCGCCGCGCTACTTTCCGCCGGCCTCGCTGCCCGCGGCGATGCCGCTGTACGGGCTGACGCGCTGGGCGGCGTCGCTGTCGGCCGCGAGCCGGCATGGCGAACACCCATGGAATCAGCCGGTGATGGTGGAATCCTTGGTGCAACAGGCCCGCGAGGCGCTGGCACCGGCGCGCCATGCCAAGGGTCCTTCGGTACACTCGGCCCGATGAGCGATTCCTCCGCCACTCCCTCCCGCGCAGTCGCACCGGCCGCGGCCTCGCGGCCGAGCGTCATCCAGCTGGTCTTCCGCGAAAAAGGCGCGCTGTACGCCGCCTACATCCCGCTGTTCAGCGAAGGCGGCCTGTTCGTGCCGACCACCCGCGAGTACAAGCTCGGCGAAGACATCTACCTGCTGCTGTCGCTGCCGGACGATCCGCAGCGCTACCCGGTCGCCGGCAAGGTGTCGTGGCTGACGCCGCCCAACGCGTCGGGCGGCCGCACCCAGGGCGTCGGGGTGCGCTTTCCGACCGACGAGAAGACCCGGGTGCTGAAGCTGAAGATCGAAGAGATCCTCGGCACCTCGATCCAGTCGTCCAAGCCGACGCAGACGATCTGAGCCTGTCGGCCAGGCGCAGCGCGCCGGGCCCGTCGACGCCAATGTCCCGCTCCCGCCGTTCCCCATGTTCGTCGACTCCCACTGCCACCTGAGCTTCCCCGAGCTGCACGCTCGCCTCGACGAGATCCGCACCGAGATGGCGGCCGCGCAGGTCGACCGCGCGCTGTGCATCTGCACCACGCTCGAGGAGTTCGACGGCGTGCAGGCGCTGGCGGCAGGCCACGACAACTTCTGGGCCTCGGTCGGCGTGCATCCCGACAACGAAGACGTGCTCGAACCGAGCGTCGAGACGCTGGTGGCATTGAGCCGGCGCGACAAGGTGGTCGCGATCGGCGAGACCGGGCTCGACTACTACCGCCTGAACGGCCGCAGCATCGCCGACATGGAATGGCAGCGCGAGCGCTTCCGGGTGCACATCCGCGCCGGGCTCGAACGCGACCTGCCGCTCGTCATCCACACCCGCAGCGCGTCGGACGACACGGTCGCGCTGCTGAAGGAGCAGGGCGCCGGCCGCTCGCGCGGCGTGTTCCATTGCTTCACCGAGACGATGGCCGTCGCGCGCGAAGCGCTCGACCTCGGCTTCCTGATCTCGTTCTCCGGCATCCTGACCTTCAAGAACGCCGTCGAGCTGAAAGAGGTCGCGCGCTACGTGCCGCTGGACCGCTGCCTGATCGAGACCGACAGCCCCTACCTGGCGCCGGTGCCGTACCGCGGCAAGACCAATTCGCCGGCGTACGTGCCCTGGGTCGCCAAGCAGCTCGCCGAACTGAAGGGCTGCTCGGTGGAAGAGGTCGCGGCCCACACCAGCCGCAACTTCGAAGCGCTTTTCCGGCTGCCTGCGCCCGCGGCAGTGTAAGCATCCAGATCTCAAGTCTTGCATGAGGTAACTCATCCAATTCATTGATCTGTAACGATAAATATGATTCCATACGGAGCTGGATCACCGGCTTCCGCGCACCCCCACCGACAGACATGTCAGGGTTCTTCTGACCCCTCGTTTGGAGCAGTACCGACTACGAGGAAACGGACGCGGCGCCTACAGTGACTCCATCGACACACCCGTTCACTGGAGCGTCACCATGCAGAGCACCGACAGCACCGAGATCGTTGGCAACCCCTTCGTTCTGATGATGAATCCGGCCGAAGTGTTCCAGGCGATGGAGCGTTCCGAGCGACTCGAACGCCTGCAGCGCCGCATCTGCCGCCCGCTGGACAAGCCGCTGATCCCGCGCGTCGAGTCCGACATCAACGCCTACGATCACCTGATCGACGCGGAACCCGAATCAGAATCCGATTCGGCAGACTGAATTCCTCGGGGGCTGTCCGGGCCCGACCAGGCCGGCCTGACGTAGCATCGATGCACAACGCATCGATGACATGACTGCCAAGACACCCGCTTACGACGCGCTGGCCGCCCTGAGCCAACGCCTTCACCACTTCGATCACCTTCGCGCCATCGCCGGCTGGGACCAGGCCGCGATGATGCCGCCCAAGGGCAACGACGCCCGGGCTGCCGCGGTGGCCGAGCTCTCGGCGCTGATGCATCGGTTGCGCACCGATCCGTCGACCGCCGGCGAACTCGAACGCGCCGGGCAGGAACCGCTCGACGACTTCCAGCGCGCCAACCTGCGCGAGATCCACCGCGAATGGCGGCTCGCGAACGCACTCCCCGAATCGCTGGTGCAGGCCCGTTCGCTGGCCACCGCACGCTGCGAACACGCGTGGCGCACGCAGCGCCCGGCCAACGACTGGGCCGGCTTCGTCGTCAATTTCCGCGAGGTGCTGCGCGTCGGGCGCGAAGAGGCGAGCCTGCTGTCGCAGCAGACCGGCCTGTCGAAATACGACGCGCTGATGGACCGCTACGAGCCCGGCATGACCAGCGTCGAGGTCGACCGCGTCTTCGACGACCTGCGCCAATGGCTGCCCGGGCTGATCGCGCAGGTGCGCGAGCGGCAGTCCCGCGAGACGTGCATCGAGCCGACCGGGCCGTTCCCGGTCGAGCAGCAGCGCCGGCTGTGCGAGGCGGTGATGCAGCTGCTGGACTTCGATTTCGACGGCGGCCGGCTCGACACCAGCGCCCATCCGTTCTCCGGCGGCGTGCCGGAAGACGTGCGCCTGACCACCCGCTACCGCGAAGACGGTTTCCTGCAAAGCCTGATGGGCACCATCCACGAGACCGGCCACGGCCGCTACGAGCAGAACCGCCCGCGCAGCTGGCTCGGCCAGCCGGTGTCGAGTGCGCGCTCGATGGCCATCCACGAAAGCCAGAGCCTGAGCTTCGAGATGCAGCTCGGCTGCAGCCGCGGCTTCACGCAGCTGCTGGCGCCGATGCTGGCCGCCCATTTCGGCGCGCAGCCGGCCTTTGCGCCCGACAACCTGTACCGCCTGGTGACGCGCGTGAACCCGGGCTTCATCCGCGTCGATGCCGACGAGGTGACCTACCCGGCGCACGTGATCCTGCGCTACCGGATCGAGCGCGCGCTGATCGAAGGCGAGATCGAGCCGGAAGACATCCCCGCGCTGTGGGACGCCGGCATGATGGACCTGCTGGGAGTCGACACCCGCGGCAACTTCACGAACGGCCCGCTGCAGGACGTGCACTGGCCCGAGGGCCTGTTCGGCTACTTCCCGTGCTACACGCTCGGCGCGATGTACGCCGCGCAGTGGTTCGCGACGCTGCGCCGCCAGCACCCCGACCTCGATTCGCGCATCGCCGCCGGTGACCTGTCACCGGTGTTCGACTGGCTGCGCGAACAGGTGTGGCAGCAGGCGAGCCGCTGGACGACGGCCGAGCTGTCGGTGCGCGCGAGCGGCGAGCCGCTGAACCCGCTGCATTTCCGCCGGCACCTCGAAAGCCGCTACCTCGGCTGAACCTCGGCGCTGCCCGTGGTGTCGGTGCGGCGCGGCCGCACCATCGCATCGAGCAGCCGCTCCAGCGCGCCCGGCAGGTCGCGGCAGCGGCCGGTGTGCACCGGCGAGGTCTGGATCGCGGTGCTGCGCGGCGCGACCAGCCAGTCGAAGCGCTCGCGCGGCAGCAGCCGGCCGAGCGCGCCGGCGTCGGCACCGCCGCGGCAGATCGCCGGGATCGCGGCCAGCGCCGCGCGGATCGCGGCCAGGTCGAGCCCCGGATCGAGCGCCAGCAGCCGCGCGTCGTCGACCTCGATGCCCGCCTGCAGGAAGCCCGATGGCGCGCACGAGACGATCGCCCCGACGTTGATGAACTCGCCGCGCTCGACCCGCGGCACCACGCGGACGATCGCGTAGTCGTAGGTGCAGAGCTCAGCGGAGCTGGGAGCGGGCACGGATCGCCTCCTCGACAAAGACATGCGACGTCGCCAGCCGGCGCGTCAGGTAGTCGGCATAGGCCTGGCGGTGCGCGGCCCGGTCGGCGAACACCTCGGGCTCGTCGAGCCAGGCATCGGGAATCAGCGCGACGATGTCGGCAATGACCTGCGGCGTGATCGCTTCGCGCACGCGCGCATCGGCCTCGGGCAGCGCGGCCGCGAACGGCAGCAGCACATGGTCGCGCACCAGCGCAAAAGGGCTGGCGGCACGGTCGAGGTGGCCATCCCAGGAGTGATGGAAATAGAGCGCCGCGCCATGGTCGATCAGCCACAGCCGGCGGTGCCACATCAGCAGGTTGCTGTTGCGCGGCGTGCGGTCGACGTTGGTGACGAAGGCGTCGTGCCAGACGATGGCCGACGCGATGTCGGCCGCCGGCCGGTCGACCAGCGGGTCGAAGGTGACCGAACCGGGCAGGTAGTCGAGCGCGAGGTTCAGGCCGGCGCTGGCGCGGATCAGGTCCTGGATCTCGGGGTCGGGTTCGGTGCGGGCGAGTTCGGCCTCGAGTTCGACCAGCACGATCTCAGGCACCGCGAGACCGGCCACCCGGGCCAGCTCGCCGCACACCAGCTCGGCGATCAGCGCCTTCGGGCCTTGGCCGGCGCCGCGGAACTTGAGGACGTACAGGCCTTCGTCATCGGCCTCGATGATCGCGGGCAGCGAGCCGCCTTCGCGCAGCGGCGTGACGTAGCGGTGGGCGCAGACGGTGCGCAGGGCAGGGCGGGGCATCGGGCGATTGTCGGCTACGAACCGTAGCGTTCGGTGCGGATCGTCGCGGCGTCGATGCCGGCCGCGCGCAGGCCCGCTGCGACGGCCTCGACGAAGGGCGTCGCGCCGCAGACGAAGGTGGCTGCGGGCGCGTGGCCCCAGTCGGCCAGCGCTTGGCGCAGCAGCGCGTCGTCCAGCCGGCGGTCGAGGTCGCCGGGCCGGCGGGCGGGCTCGCGGGTCGTGATGAAGACCAGCCGCAGCGACGGATCGGCCGATGCCATCGCGCGCAGTTCATCGGCAGCGATCAGCTCCTCGTGGCGTCGCGCCGAGTACAGCAGCAGCGTCGGCACGCCGCGGCCGGCGGTGTGCCGCAGCCGCAGCATCGCCAGCAGCGGCACGACACCCGAGCCGCCGCCCACCAGCAGCAGCGGGCCGCCGTCCGCCGGCTGCCACACGAAATGACCGCCGATCGGGCCGCGCGCTTCCAGCGTGTCGCCGGCCTCGGCGACGTCGTGGAACCAAGGCGAGACCTCGCCGTCGTCGAGCCGCTCGACCAGCAGCTCGACCCGCGCCGCGCCGGGCGCCGACGCGATCGAGTAGCTGCGCTGCGCCTGGTAGCCGTCGGGCGCCGACAGCCGCAGGTCCAGGTGCTGGCCGGCCTGCGACGCGGGCAGCTGCAGCCGCAGGAACACGCTGGCCACGCGCGGCGTGCGCCGCACGATCGCGTCGATCGCGACCTCTTGCCACGGGTCGGTGGCCATCATGGATCGTTCGTGTAGCGCTGCTCGCGCCACGGATCGCCGCGCATGTGGTAGCCGCGCAGCTCCCAGAACCCGGCCTCGTCGCGCGCGGTGAAGCGCAGGCCCTTGAGCCATTTCGCGCTCTTCCAGAAATACAGGTGCGGCACCAGCAGCCGCGCCGGACCGCCGTGCTCGGGGGCGAGCGGGGCGCCGCCGAAGCGCGTTGCGACCATCGCCCGGCCGCCGACCAGGTCGGCCAGCGGCACGTTGGTGTCGTAGTCGTCGAACGAACGCGCCAGCACGTAGGGCGTCGGCGCCTCGATGCCGGCGGCGCGCAGCAGGTCGTCGACGGTGACGCCTTGCCATTCGGTGTCGAACTTCGACCAGGTGGTCACGCAGTGGATGTCGCCGCGCCAGGTGGTCTGGGGCAGGGCATTGAACTCGTCCCACGACCAGCTGGCCAGCGGCCGCGGCCCGTCGTGCAGCGTGAAGCGCCAGGCGGCCAGCGGCAGCTCGGGCGTCGGGCCGTACGACAGCACCGGGAAATCGTCGGTGAGGTGCTGGCCCGGTGGCAGCCGCTTCGCCACGTCGGTGGCGGGGCGGCGGCCGAAGAATCCGCGGGTTGCCATGGAGGTCTCCGTCGCAAAGGTGTCGGCCCGATGTTCGCATGCAAGAACGCGGCCTGCAGGCCGCCGCGCGTTCCCCGCTACAGGCCGCGCACGTCGGACTCGACGCGTGCCAGCTCGGCGCCGATCTCGTCGAGCGCGGCGCCCAGGTTGCCCACCGTGCCGGTGTGCACGCTGTCGGCCAGCGCCATCGACAGCGTGGCCAGCCGCTCGGCGCCCAGTTGCCGCCCCGAGGTGGCCAGCGCATGCGCGGCGCGCTTCAGCTCGGCCCATTGCACCGGTTCGCCGGCGGCGGCACGCATCTGCTGCAGCAGCCGCGGCGCCTCGCCGAGGAAGGTCGACGTGACCGAGTGCAGCAGGTCGTGCATGCCCGGGCGCTGCCGGGCCCGCAGCTCGGCCAGCGCCTGTGGCGCCAGGCGCGGCGGTGTGCTGAGCCAGCGTTGCAGCACGTGCTCGATCACGTCGCGGGTGAACGGCTTCGCGATGTAGTCGTTCATGCCGGCGGCGAGGCATTCGTCGCGGTCGCCCGCCATCGCGTTGGCCGTCAGCGCGATGATCGGCAGGTCGCGTTCGCCGTGGGCGCGGATGCGCCGCGTCGCCTCCAGCCCGTCGATGCCCGGCATCTGGCAGTCCATCAGCACCGCGTCGTAGACACGCTCGCGGCAGCGCGCGATGGCCTGCAGCCCGTCGCTCGCGCGATCGACCTGCAGGTTCAGCGATTCGAGCATCGCCGCGGCCACCTCCATGTTGACCGGGTTGTCCTCGGCCAGCAGCACGCGCCGGCCGGCCAGCGGCGTTCCCTGGCCGCCCGGTGCGGCCGGCCGCTCGCGCGGGGCGGGCGTGCCCTGCGCCGCGGCGAACGGGATGCGCACGCAGAAGGTGGAGCCGCGTCCCTTGGCGCTTTCGACCGCGATCGTCCCGCCCATCAGCGTCACCAGCTGCCGCGTGATCGCGAGGCCCAGCCCGGTGCCGCCGTAGCGCCGGGTCATCGAGCCGTCGGCCTGCGTGAAGGGTTGGAACAGCTGCGCGCGGGCCGCGTCGTCGATGCCGATGCCGGTGTCGCGCACGCTGAACTCGATGCGCGATCCGGAAGCCTCGCTGCCCAGCGCGACCAGCTTCAGCTCGATCTCGCCGTGTTCGGTGAACTTGACCGCATTGCTCAGCAGGTTGGCCAGCACCTGGCGCAGGCGCATCGGGTCGCCGCGCACCACCTGCGGCACGCCGTGGCCGATCTCGACCGCCAGCGCGACGCCCTTGCGCCGGGTCGCCGCGGCATACATGCCGAGTTCGTCGTGCACCAGCGCCGACAGGTCGAAGTCGATTTCCTCGAGCTCGACCTTGCCGGCCTCGATCTTGGACACGTCGAGGATGTCGTTGATCAGGTGCAGCATGGTTTCGCCGGAGCCGTAGGCGGCGGTCGCCAGGTCGCGCTGGCGCGGCGTCAGCCCGGTCTGCAACAGCAGTTCGGTCATGCCGAGCACCCCGTTCATCGGCGTGCGGATCTCGTGGCTCATGTTGGCCAGGAAGGCGGATTTCGCGCGGCTCGCGCTTTCGGCGGCCGCGCGGGCGCGCTCCAGTTCGCTCAGCATGTGGTCGCGCCGCTCCAGCAGGCGGTAGACCGACAAGGTCAGCCACAGCAGCAGGGCGTTCATCACCAGGGCCAGCGACGCGACCAGCCAGGTGCTGCGCCGCCAGTGCGCCAGCACGACGGTTTCGGTCGCGATGATGCTGACGACCAGCGGGTAGGTCTGCGACACCGCCGGCGCGACGATGCGCAGCCGCGAGTCGCCCGGGTCGGTGGCGCGAGGATCGTTGAAGAGGGCGGTGCCGCCGGCCTGCGCGCCCTCGGACAACGCGCGGAAGGATGCGCTGCCCTTGATGACCTGCCCCATGAAATCCTCGCGCGGCGGATGGCGCGCCAGCAGCGTCGCGTCGCCGCGCAGCAGCGCGAGCGAGACATCGCCCTGGTCGAAGTTCATCGAACGGTAGAAGCGCTCGAAGTACTCGCTGTCGATGCCGACCTGCGCGATGCCGATCATCCGGCCTTGCGGGTTGCGGAGCTTGCGCGCGAGGTAGAAGGTCCAGCGGCCGTTGCCGCGGTTCTTGACCGGTTCGGACAGGAAGACTTCCAGCGACGGATTGGCCAGGTGGGTCTTCAGGTAGTCGCGGTCGGACAGGTTGATGTCGGGCGGCGGGTAGCCGCGCGAGAAGTTGACGAGGTCGCCGGCGGTGGTCGCGATCGAGATCACGTCGATCTGCGGCAGGTCTTTCTGGCGCTCGCGCATCATGTCGAACACCGCCTGCCGGCCGGCGATGCGGCGCAACGCGCTTTCGTCGATCGGCTGGGATTTCTGGATGTCATCGACGACGCGCCCGAGCACGGCATCGGCCGCCGCGAGCGTCTGGTCGGCATGGCGCACGGCCAGCGTCGACAGCTTGGACAGGAACAGCCGCCAGTCGTCGAGGGCATCCTGGCGGCTGCGCCAGCTGACGAAGCCGGCGGCCGACAGCGTCAGCACCATCACGGCGAGGCCTGCCGCCAGCACCGACTGGCCGCGGCGCAGTCCGGGCCGGCGCGGGGCGAGGGGCATCCCGGCCGGTGCCGAGCCGGACCCCGCTACTGCTTCCGGAGTCGCCGGACCTTCGTGATGCCCCATCCTCATGCGCGGATGATGCCGCGTTTTGCGGGTCGCAAGCCCCGGGGATTCCGGTGTCGGGTCGGCCGTCGGGTCAGCTGATCATCGGCGTCAGTGCGCGGGTCACGCGGCTGGCCTGCTCCTCGGTCAGCATGCCGGTGAGCAGCTGGAAGAAGCGGGGCTGTTCGATGCCGGAGACGATGTACTGCCAGCGGTAGGCCTTCAGCATCACCGCGTGCAGCCGGGCCAGCTGCTCCGGCGACGGTTGGCCGCGCAGGTGGACGAAGTACCGCACGTCGGCCTGGCTCTGCAGCAGCAGCAGGCCGTCGATGGCGCGCATCAGGTCGATCAGGTCGTTGACGGCGGCGTCGCGCTGGGGCGGCGTCAGCTTGGCGTCTTCGCGCTGCCATTCCAGTTCGTCGAGCACCGCGTGCTGCGATTCTTCTTTCCAGTGGAACAGGAACACGTCCTTGAACAGGTCCGACAGGTCGGGATCGACGTGGATGCTGCGCTGGTAGTGCGTCTGGGTGAAGAGCTCGATGTGGCAGGTCAGCGCCAGCACGGCCCAGGTCGACTTGCCGAGCACCAGCCGCGCGACGGGGTCGGCCTCGGGCACGAACTGGTAGCCCGGCGCCATGCCGGTGGCCATCAGGTGTTCGAGCCGCCGGAACAGCGCCTGGTGCTTCAGCTCCTCGTCGCTGAAGCGGATCAGCGCCTCGAGGGCGACCTGGTCGCCGAACCAGTGCTCGCGGCTCACCTCGAGCAGCTTGGCGTTGATGAAGCGCTCGACCATGCCGAACATGTTGGCGTAGGTGCGGCCCTGGATCTGGCTCAGCAGCCGTTTCTCGCCGGTGCTGAAGCCGTGCAGGTGCTCGAGGTGCGTCAGCCCGTCGGGCAGGAACTTGCGGTCGAAATCGAAGGTGCGGCTGCGGATGACATCGCGGTCGATTTCCCAGCGCACGCGCTTGGAGATCTCGATGCAGCGGGCGTAGCGGGCGGTGGTTTCGGGGCAGTTGCCCTGCGGCGTCGACGGGTGCGAGAGTAGGTCGGTGCTCATGATCAGTCCTCCTGAATGTGTTTGCGGATCGGTGGAGCACCGGCGACCCTAGTCACAACAAGAGGAGAAATTGTGCAGTTCACCCTGTTGTCGAAACGACTTCAGCTGCTGCAAACGATGCCAGGCAGAGCACGCAGCGTGTGGCGACGCTGCGGCTGCTGCCGGGCAAGGCTCAGGCCATGCCCGCGCCGGCCGCGCGTTGCGGCAGGGTGGGACCGGTCTTCGGTCGTCGGCGACCAATGCGACCGCGCGTCACCGGCGTCGAGAGCGGTGCGACGATGGCGGCGGCCGTGGCCTGGATCGGCTGCGTCAGCCACGTGGGTGGCTGCCAGTCGCCGAACCAGGCGGGCGGCGGCTGGGTGCTGACGCGCGGCGCCAGTTGCTCGTCGACGATGCGGCCGAGCTTCATCAGCAGCGCGCGGGCGTAGTCGGCTTCGTCGGCCACGAGGTGCTGCAGTTCATCGCGGATCTGCATCACCTGCAGCCGCAGCTGCTGCACCGGCGCAACCTCGGCATGGCGTTCGATCGCCAGCAGGTGGTCATGGGTCAGTCGAGTCATGGACGAGGTCCCTCCGGGTTGGATTGGCTGGATTCCTTGGCAACACGTGTTTACCTTTCAGTGCTTGCGGCGCGGACGCGGCCGTGGCAGCAGTGTCCGATCCGGTGCGGATGCGGCGGCAGACCCATGCGAACGGGCGATGGCAAATGCGAAGCCGGGGCGATGGGCGGCCGGGCAAGCCTTCCGGTTGGTTGCCCTGGAGGCGCGACAATGTATATTATGTCAACTATCTGGCGAGGCCTGCGCCGACTCGCTGATCCGGATCTAGCAACTCCAATGAGCCTAAGGCCACCGTAGACCTTCGTTTGGCTGCCGGCAGATCAAGCCCGCTTCGGAATGGCGACGCGCGGATCAACTTCGCTGCGCAAAGTGCCCTCTATGACATCGAGGTGCTGCGGGAAGACGCCTCTACCGGCTGCTGGTCATCGACGAGGCGTTCATCAAGAAGATGAACCTCTTGGCCAGGAAGGCGCTGGAGCACTTGTTGAAGTCTGCAGACAAGCACGAGGACGGTGTCGCGACGCGGCGCCCTGCCCTTACGCGGCGCAGCCGTGCTTCAACTCTGGCGCCTACTCGACGCGAGACGCCACCAGCACCGCGTTCGTGCCGCCGAAGGCGAATGAGTTGGACATGGCGTGCTTCAGCCGCGGCAGTTCTCGCGCCTGGCCGCGCACAAGGTCGATCTCGATGCCGGCGTCCAACGCGGCCTGGTGCGCCGTCGGCGGCGCCATGCGCCGCTGCAGCGCGCGCAGTGTCGCCACCAGTTCCACGGCGCCGCCGGCGCCCAGCAGGTGGCCCATCGCCGCCTTTGTGGCAGTGACCGCCGGCGGCTTGCCACCGAAGACCCGCCCCAGCGACTCGGCCTCGGCCGCATCACCGGCGCTGGTGGCCGTGCCGTGGGCATTGACGTGCCCGATCTCTCCCGGCGTCAGCCCGGCGTCGCGCAACGCGGCCTGCATCGCGCGCACCTGCCCGGCAGGGTCGGGCTGGGTGATGTACAGGCCGTCGCAGGTGCTGGCGTAGCCGCTCAGTTGCACATCCCAGCCCACCCTTCGCGCACGCGCATGGGCCTCGCTCTCCAACACCAGCGCGGCGGCGCCTTCGCCCAGGGCGAACCCGGCGCGATCTGCCGCGAAGGGCCGGCAAACCGCACGGCTTGGCTCGTTGCCGGCGTCACCGACGGGCGCCAGCACGCGCATCGCGTGCCAAGCGCCCATGATGCTGATCGCCAACGGAGCCTCGCTGCCGCCGACGATGGCCAGGTCCAGGCGGCCGGCGCGCAGGGCGAGCAGCGCTTCGCCTATGGCCACGGCGGCCGAGGCGCAGGCGCAGGCGTAGCCGATCGCGGCACCCCGCGCCGCGTAGCGCAGGGCCAGCTCGGCCAGAGCGGCGTTCGGCATGGTTGTCACGACGCTGGTCGGCCGCAACCGCCGCTGCTCGGCGTACACGGTGTGGCAGTTGTCGTCGAAGCTGGCCCCCCCGCCCATGCCGCTGCCCCAATAGATGCCCACGCGCTCGGGGTCCGTGTCGCCCACCGCCCAGGCGGCCTGCCGCGTGGCGGCGGCAGCCGCGGCCAAGGCCATCGCGCTGCCACGGTCCAGCGCGACCTTGGAGGGGGCCTGCACTTGGCTTTCGTCGAAGTCGCAGCGCGCCAGCGGCACCCGGCACGGCGCCATGCCAGGCAGCACCAGCTCTTCAACGCACACGGCGGAGTCGCCACCGAACAGCGCGTCGTCGAAGGCCTCCAGGTCCTGCCCCAAGGGGCTGAGCACGCCGTAGCCGGTGATGCAGACGGATCCGTGGTTCATGCGGCGGCAGCCAGAGTGGCACCCGGCGCCTGGCAGTCGTCCAACACCCGGCACAGATCGGCCAGTGTGAGATGGGCCTGGCGGGGGTCGAGGCGCTCTTCGGGAATGCGCAATGCGAACTCATCTTCAACCGCAAACACAAACTCCATCAGCATGAGCGAATCCAGTCCCAGGGATTGCAGTTCGGCCTGCAGCTGGATGTTCTCGCGCGGCACGTCGAACTTGGTGTTCAACAGATCGGCAACGGCTTCGAAAGTGGTGGCGCTCATGGACGGGCTCCTTGTCGAGGGGTTGTGGTTGCGGAAGTCTTGAAGGCCAGGGCATCGACGAAATCCACTGTCTCGCGGGCCACCTGCAGGCGGTCGTTGTCGATCGTGATCATGTGATGACTGTCATGCAGCAGCACACTGCGAAAGGAACTCGTGCGAAGCCGCTCGCGCAGCAGCCGGACGTTGTCGGGACTGGCCACGTCGTCTTCCTGGGCGTGCAGGGCCAGCACGGGCGGGCAGGCAAATGCCGAGAGCTGGCGCCGGACGAGGCGACGAAGCCGGTCGAACTCGCGCAGGTGAGCCACGCTGATGACCGGCGCGCCGGCGCAGGCCTCCCTGCGCTTGCGCAACTGATCCTGGACCCAATCGCGCACGCGGGGATTCTTCACGCCGAAAGGTGGACGCTCCCGGTAGCTCCAGAAGCGGCCCAGCGGGGTATACAGGGGCAGCGCCACCAGGCAGCCGTAGCCCGGCACCGCCCAGCCGTCGAAATTCAGCGTGGTCGACATCAGAACAAGCCCCGCCACGAGGCCCGGACTGGCCAAGGTCGCGCCCAGTGCGAGCGCGGCCCCGGCCGATAGCCCGACCAACACCACCCGCCTGCCAGCCGCGGCTTCTTCGCGCACCTGCTGCAGCACCGCACGCACCCAGGCTTGATGGCTTTGCCGGTCTGCCGAGGTGGCCGCGCCGCCGAAGGAGTAGCCCGGCACTCGGAGTGCGCGCGCGCCATGGCCGGCGCGGTGCAACTCGCTTTGCACCAGCAGGAACTCATCGGGAGTGCTGCACAGGCTGTGCAGCAACAGGGCCGTGGTGCGTGACGGCCTCATCTCGCTGCGCCCTTCCCTGCGGACGCGGGCCGAACCGACCGCTGGATGCGTCCGGTACGTCGAGTCTCCCGATGTGCTGACAAGGGCGTGGATCTCATGGCCGCCTTGAGGGTGCGAGTTGTCGCGATGCTATGAAGTGCGGCTCGCCCAGGCTTCCCATGAACATGGGATCAGAGATGCGGGCGGTCCCATGTTCATGGGACGCATGGGCCGAAATGGATCCCTAGTATCGGATGCATGACGTGATAGCCAGCATCGATGGCAGGCGAACTGGCGATCTTGGTTCAAACCAACCTGTTCGACCTGGAACGTGACAAGGCTCCAAATTGAAACAAAAGTGGCGGCCAATTCAGATGAATATCCTCCTGAGATTCATATTCAAAGTGCTGACATGGATTTATCCCGTCGGCGTCTTCGCCAAAGAAGCAGGAACGATCGAAGAAAGACGGGCCGTCTATCGATTTCGATACTCGATTTACTCCATTGAGTTGAATAGGGATGTGGAAGGGGTCAATCACGGAGAAAAGGTGGTCAGAGACGAGCTCGATGAAATGGAGTTCACCAAAGTCTTCTACACCGGATCGATCAACAAAATAACCTCAACCATTCGCTTCCTGATTTTTGAGAAGAACTCAGTAACCAAGGAGTTGATCGACGAATACTCATTGAGTGACTTTGAGGAAATACGCAATCACCCGATCATATTCATTGGTCGATTCATGGTAGCAAAGGATCTCAGGGGCGGCCTTTTTTCCCTCAGGGTACTGATCACGTTGCTCCAGCACCTCGTCGTGAAGTACGAACCCAAGGCCATGCTCGCATCCTGCAAACCAGGTCTTGTTCCCCACTATCGCAGATTCGGCCTGTTTCCATACACCAGCAACTTCGTCGTCTATCCTGATGGAATTGAAATACCTATTCTTGGGGTCGCCGATAGAAGACTTCTTGTCGACAGAGGATGTTTCATAGCCTTGCTGGTGAAGAATCAACACCTCTCGAACTTCAGCCAGGCAGTGGACCGCATCGACTCGTATCGCGGCACAATCTTTGATCCGGCTGAAATAGAAGGAAGGTTGGTTGAGTTTTATGAGAAAAATGAAATCCTGAATCGAGCCCTTCCTTTGACAGGCGCCAAGGATATTGCAAGGCTTGGGGCCTATCTGCTCGATATAAAGACTCCTACAAAGATAATTCACAAAGGAATTGTCGATCCCTCGGTGTATTTTGTGCTGAGTGGGTCTGTAACCATCAAGACCGAGAGCGGGCCTTCTTCAGAAGAATCCGGAGCGCTGATTGGACTTCAGGAATACTTCTCATCATCAAAGATCAGAAAATACGAGGCTATCTGTGTCAATGCATCCCTTTTGGTGATGACCAAAGGATCGCTCGACAAGCTCTTCAAAACTCACCGTTCGCTGCGGGGTATTCTGCATTCATTGCAAGCTTCCGGAGCGCTCGGCAGCGAAAAGGCAGCGCTCAGCCATGAATGGTCAATTTAAAATTCCTGAAGTGGACTTCAAGGCTCTGAGTTGGGATGACTTTTCCCGCGAATACTTTGAACCCGAAGCGCCTCTGCTGATTAGAAACGTGGAAACTCACTCTGACAACCTTCGCGGGGTCACCTCAGAGTTGATACACGATGGGCTCGTAAAGAAGGGGCTTGTCAATAGGAGTACGTACTGGTACGAGGGGAGAGGATCCGAGCTGGAGGACTATTTTGAGATTCCGAAGCTTGTGAGCAACTCGCTAAGAAGGTCTTTTGTGAGAGAGCGTTTCTGCAGGATTTGGACCAGCAGAGCTGGGCAGGTCACTCCCTGGCACTATGATGGAAACTTCGTCTACGTTTTCAATCTGCAGGTCAAGGGCAAGAAACATTGGCGAATTGTTTCCCCAGAGACGCCGGTCAGTGCCTATCCATTCAGAAGGATAGCCAGATTGATAGATGATGCTGAGCTGATAGGCCCCTCCCGACTATCCGCAGAATTTGAGTTGAACGAAGGCGATATGGTATTCCTGCCGCCCCTCTGGTTTCACAAGGTGACCTCGATTGGAACTGAAAATATCAATGTGAATTGGGTGGCCACAAAGCAGGACGATCATAAAAGGAGCGAGCTCTTCCACAGAGAGATTGAGTTGCTGAAACTGGGTCGCCTATTTTCCAGGGTTGCGGGTCGGAGAAGGGTCGTTGATAAGTTTCTTGGCGAAGGAGTCGACGGTTACCTTGAGAATTTTGCCGGTGTTGGATTCAAATTTGTCGAGTCAATCACGAGCGAAGTCTCAAACGCTCGCGCATTGGGCCGATTTGCAAAGGAAGCGATGGCCGCTCCCTTTGTGTATATTGATCGAAGGAATATAAAAACGACCCGGGCAGCTTTCAAGCAAGTCTGATGAGGTAGTCCTGTTCCACTCCCATGCCAAGTCGAACTCTTGACCAGCATTTAAGAGGCAATCAAGATGGCGATATTTTCCGCACTGTCTGTCTTCGTGACTGGCTTGGTCTTTGTGTTTGTATTGCTCCAGTATAGATCTCTTCGGGATAGCATAGACTTGGGTGGTCCTGTGCTTTTGGAAAGGGAGGGAACCCCGCCTCCAAAGGTATCCATCGTGATACCCGCCTACAACGAAGAAGAAAATATCAGAAGGTGCGTACTTTCGGCCCTGGAGGATGTTGAAGGTCGATCCATTCCCCATGAAGTCATCGTGGTGGATGACTTGTCTGTAGACAAGACATGGGACGTACTGGTCGCTTTAAGCGATGAGATCAGAAACTCTCGACTTAAAATTGTAAAAGGGGAACCAAAGGACTCAGGACAGCCTTGGCAGCTGGGGAAGTCATGGCCGTGTCAGCAGGGTGCGGATATCGCATCGGGCGAGTATATTTTATTTGTCGATTGCGATGTCAGATTGAAAAGCGGCGCAGTCGCAAGGCTTGCGCATGAGATGTCGACCTGTCGGTTGGATTTACTCCTGGTCCGACCGAAAGTGGAATGCAGAAGCCTTGCGGAAAGGGTGTTTCTGTCGAATTACTACAGCATTCTGCTTTTCTATTATCAATCATCTCGGGTGAATGATCCAAAGAGCAAATCTGCGGCAGCCGTAGGGCAAGTCATGATGTTCACAAGGAGGTGTTACGACACGATCGGCGGGCATAGAAGTTCTCCTTATCCTGTACTGGAAGATGGCTTTCTGGCCAAAGCGGTGAAGAAGTCAGGTTTTGCCCTCGGGTATTGCACTGGAAAGCTGTTGTGCGAAATGACTCCGTACAGTTCATTTCGAACCCTGTGGGAGGGACAGACCAAGGAGCACTATATCGCCCTTGGATTCAGCAAGCTGAGAACAATGGTTTATTCGACAGGCATATTTTCAGTATTTTCTATGCCGTTCATTCTGGCCGGTTACGGACTCATTGAGTTGAGGTTGCTTCATGACCCGGCTTTCGCTGGATTTCTGGTTTTCCACCTGTTTGCTCAGTACCTCATGAGGAGATTTGTGCATCTCTATGTCGGTATAACTCCGAGGTATTGGTGGTTGAATGGGTTGAGTGGCTTGTTTACGGCAAGCCTGTTCATTGCTTCGATGATAAAAGTGGAGACCGGGATATCTTGGACATGGAGAGGGAAAAAGATGAGGCTGGGGTGAGCTACTCCTGTGCGGAAACCGTAGGTTTGCCCTGTTCGCTTGGCTCCGTTTGCGCATCCAACCCCCACGACTCCCAGTCTTCGCCGAACAGTTCGACCGGATGTTGAGTCCTCACGGACCCGTTTCCACAAGCCATCGAGTCCGCAGAACAATACTTGTCACAGCCCCAACAGATGCGATGCGGGTTCAGCGGGATGATTGGAAACTTCTTGGCCATTGCAATGCGCACGGTACGCCTTGGGTGCCAGCGCAGTCTGACGAAAATCAAGGCTGATCGGGCTGCTAAGCTGCGGCATGAAGCTCGGTTCGAAGATCGCTCTCACGCTCGTGGCCCTCGGCTTCGCCGCTGCGGCCGCCTGGTTCTGGTGGGCGCGCCCTGCCCCTGTCATTCCTGCCGCCACGGCGCCGCCGCAGCCCGCGCCCGCGCAGGTGGCTGCCGCCCCGCCGGCGGCCAGCTCGGGCATCCAGCACCCGATCGAGAACCTGCAGGCCGACCCCGCAGCGGCCCCGGTCGACCTCCCTTCAGCGGTGACGGGGCTGTTCGGCCGCGAGGCGGTGCTCGCGCTGTTCCAGATGAACGACCTGCCCCATCGCGTGGCTGCGACGGTGGATGGCCTGGGTCGCGAGCAGGCATCCCCGCGCCTGTGGCCGCTCAGTCCCGCCGCAGGCCGCTTCACGGTCGAGCGCCATGGCGACGGCGACGCCATCGGCGCCGACAACGGCCAGCGCTACACGCCGTACGTGCTGCTGCTGGAGGCGGTGGACCTGCGGCAGGCCGTCGCGCTCTACGCGGCGTTCTACCCGCAGTTCCAGCAAGCCTACGAAGACCTCGGCTACCCGGGCGGGTACTTCAACGATCGGTTGGTCGCGGTGATCGACCAGCTGCTGCTCGCGCCCGACCCCGCCGCGCCGATCGGCGTGCACCTGCCGACCGTCAACAGCCCGGTGCAGCCGACGCGGCCGTGGGTGCTGTACGAGTTCAACGACCCGGCGTTGCAGGCGCTGAGTGCCGGCCAGCGCCTGATGCTGCGCACCGGGCCCGTCAACGAACGCCGGATCAAGGCGAGGCTGCGCGAGCTGCGGCGCCTGCTCGCGCCGCAGGCCGCCGCATCGGCCCCGCGCTGAGCCGGGCAGAACTCGAGACTCGCCCGCAACGCCGCTCAGAACCTCGGCGTGCGCCCCGAGAAGCCGGCGTCGTACTTGCGCATCTGGGCCAGGTCGTCGCGGTTGCGCACGCCGCAGGCCAGGTATTGCGCATGCAGTTCGGCCAGCTTGCCGCGGTCGAGTTCGACGCCGAGCCCCGGCGTGCCGGGCAGGCGCACCGCGCCGTTCTCGAAGGCGACCCGGCCGCCCCGGATCACCTCCTCTTCCTGCCACGGGTAGTGTGTGTCGCAGGCATAGGTCAGGTTCGGGATGCTGGCCGCCACGTGGGTCATCGCCATCAGGCTGATGCCCAGGTGCGAGTTCGAATGCATCGACATGCCCAGGTCCCACAGCGCGCACATGCGCGCGAGCGTCTGCGTCACGCGCAGCCCACCCCAGTAATGGTGGTCCGACAGCAGCACCTTGACCGCGCCGGTTTCCGCCCCCTTGCGGAAGTCGTCGAGCGTCGTGATAACCATGTTGGTGGCCAGCGGCAGGCGGGTGTGGCGGGCGAGTTCGGCCATGCCTTTCAAGCCCGGCGTCGGGTCTTCGTAGTACTCGAGCAGCTCGTCGAGCTCGGCCGCGGCCCGGATGCTGGTCTCGAGCGACCAGTTGGCATTCGGGTCGAGCCGCAGCGGCAGTCCCGGAAAGGCCGCGCGCAGCGCCCGCATGCAGGCGATCTCGTGCGCGGGCTCGAACACGCCGCCCTTCAGCTTGATGCTCTGGAAGCCGTACGCGTCGATCATGCGCTGCGCCTGCGCGACGATCTGCGCCGGGCGGATGCCCTCGCCCCAGGCGTCGGCCGCATAGGGCCGCTCGATGTGTTCGGCGTACTTGAAGAACAGGTAGGCGCTGTAGGGCACGGTGTCGCGCACCGCGCCGCCCAGCAGGTCGACGACCGGCGCACCGAGCAGCTGCCCTTGCAGGTCGAGCATGGCCACCTCGAAGGTGCTGGTCACCTTGGCGGCGTTCTTCGCGGTGTGCGAACCGGGCGCCAGCTCGAACTCGATGGCGCCCGCGCTGGGCCGGATGGTGGCGCGCACGCGTTCTTCCATGCGGTTGAGGTCGAACGGCGACAGGCCCACGACCAGTTCCTTCGCCTGCGCCAGCACGCGCAGCATCGGCTCGTCGCCATAGGTCTCCGAAATGCCGACGCGGCCGTCGCCGGTCTCGAGTTCGACGATGGCACGCAGCGCCCACGGCTCGTGGATGCCGGCGGCATTGAGCAGCGGGCCGTCGCGAAACGCGATCGGCGTGATGCGGACGTCGGTGATGCGGATGTCTCGGGTCATGGCGGGTCTCGGTGGGGATCTCAGTTGGCGGTGGCACCGGATTTCTTCACCAGCGCGCCCCAGCGCGGGATCTCCCGGGCCATCAGCGCCGACAGCTCCTCGGGCGTGCCGCCGACGAGCTCCATGCCCAGTTGCCCGCCCAGCTTGGCCTGCACGTCGGGCATCTTCAGCGCCTTGGCAATCTCGGTATGCAGCCGGTGCACGATGGCCTTGGGCGTGCCCTTGGGCGCGTAGACCGCCTGCCACGACGACATCTCGAAGCCAGGCACGCCCGACTCGATCATCGTCGGCGTGCCCGGCGACAGCGCGATGCGCTTGCCCGTCGTCACCGCCAGCAGCTTCAGCTTGCCGGACTGCAGCAGCGGCAGTGCCGCCGTCATCTGGTCGAACATGAAGGTGACCTGGCCCGCGGACACGTCGACCATCGCCGGCGGCGTCCCCTTGTACGGCACGTGCGTGAGCGGCACGCCGATCAGGTCGGCGAACAGCTCCCCCGCCAGGTGGGTGGAGGTGCCGGCGCCGGACGACGCGAAAGTGCGCCGCTTCTCGTCCTTCTTGAGCAAGGCGATCAGCTCGGCCACCGAGTTCACGCCGAGCGCGGGGTCGACCAGCAGCACGTTGGGCAGCGTGGCCACCAGGGCCACCGGCTCGAAGTCCTTCACCGGGTCGTAGGCCAGGTTCTTGTAGAGGCTGGCGTTGATCGCGTGCGTGCTGATGGTGCCGCCAAACAGCGTGTACCCGTCGGGTGCGGCCTTGGCGGCAAAGCTCGCACCGATGCCGCCGCCCTGCCCGGGCTTGTTGTCGACGACCACGGTCTGCTTCAGCGCAAGCTGCAGCTTCTCGGCAAGGACGCGCCCGACCACGTCGGTGGAGCCGCCTGCCGTGAAGGGAACGATGTAGGTGATGGGTTTGGCCTGCGGCCACTCCGGCGTCTGGGCGGCGGCGGTGCCGGCGAGGGCCAACGAGAGTGGCAAGGTCAGTGGCAACGACAGGAAGGACACGAGGCTTCGACGGTTCAAGGCAGTCTCCGGTGGTGGCAAGGGGGCCGCGCTGCATGGGCGCGGCTCGCTGACCCTAAGTGAAGCACTAATATATTAGTGTGTCAATGCAGCGGCCCCGCCGCTAGAATGCGTGCCATGCCTGCCTCGTCCCCCAGCCGTGCTGCCGCCCTGGATCGCTCGCGCCATGCGGCGCCGCAGGTCTTCGAGCGCCTGCGCGACCTGATCCTGTCGCTGGAGATGGCCCCGGGCACGGTGCTGTCGCGGGCTGACCTGGCAGCCCACTTCGGCCTCAGCCAGACGCCGGTTCGCGATGCGCTGATCAAGCTCGGCGAAGAGGGCCTGGTCGACATCTTTCCGCAGCACGCCACCGTCGTGAGCCGCATCGATGCGGCGGCCGCCACGCAGGCGCAGTTCCTGCGCCGCTCGATCGAGGCCGAGGTGGTGCTCACGCTGACCGGGCATGCCGACGCCGTGCTGCTGAGCCAGTTGCGCGCGCAGATCGACGTGCAGACGGCGCTGACGGGCAGCACGGCCTACCTCGATTTCATCGCGGCCGACCGGGCGTTCCACCGGCTGATGTACGTCGCCGCCGGCGTGCCGGACCTGTTCGACCTGGTGCGCAAGCACAGCGGCCACGTCGACCGCCTGCGCATGCTGAACCTGCCCTCCGTCGGCAAGCAGCGCGCGATCGTGCGCGACCACCGCCGCATCGTCGACGCCATCGCCAGCGGCGACGCTGCCGCGGCGCAGGCGAGCTTGCGCGATCACCTCTCCGGCACGCTGGGGCAGATCGACGCGATCCGCCAGGCGCATCCGGACTACTTCACGGCGTAGGGAAGCGCGGCATGGTCCTCGCTTCGTTGAAGGCGATGGATTAGGGCTCCGGCAGACACTGGGGCCGCGCCCGGCCCCAGCGCGCCCGCCAACTGCAGCGCCGCCTCTTCCTGCATCGCGCGCGCCTGATCACCCTGCCCTTGCGCCAGCCGCACCTGGGCCAGCGCGCCGAGCGCGATGCCCAGCCACTGGGTGCTGGCGAACCCCCTCGCCGCCTCGCGCGCCTGGGCGACCGCCTGCTCGGCATGGCGCGACGCCTGGGCCAGGTCGCCGCCGTGGCGCTCGACCCCGGCCAGCCAGGCCAGCGCGCGGATGCGCAGCGGGTTGCCATCGGCCGCAGTGTCGAACACCGCGACCGCGTGCCGCAGCTGCGCCCCCGCCTGCGCCCATTGCCCGCTGGCCAGCGACAACTGCGCCGCCACGCAGTCGACCACGCCCCAGGTGACATGCGCCGGCTTGAGCACCGTGCCGAGCCGGTCGCGGGCCCGCGCCAGCATCGCGGCACAGCGCGTCAGCTCGCCGCTGTCGCACCACGCGGGCGCACCGTACAGCGCCAGCGTGCCTTCTCGCAGCGCGTCCTGGCGCTGGACCGCGGCGGCCAGCGCCTGCTCGGTGACGGCCCGCGCCTCGTCGTGGCGGCCCAATTCGATCAGCGAGCGCACCCGATGCCCTTCGAGGATGCTCACCAGCTCGCTGTGCGGCGACACCCCGCGCGCGATGAGCAGCCCCTGTTCCAGCGCGGCCAGCGCCTGCCGCGGCCGGCCGGCAAGGTTCAGCATGCGGCCCAGGTTGTTGTAGCGCACGGCGGTGCGCGGCGTCTGCTGCAGGCCCAGCGCGGCCATGTCGGCCAGCGCGCTTTCGTAGGCGGCGACGGCGTCGGCCATCTGCCCGAGCCTGCCGTAGGCCTCGCCGGCCGAGATGCGCAGCGTGTTGAGGACGGCCCGCTGGTCGGGCCGCGGCGCCGGCAGCAAGGCCAGCGCGGCCTGCGCATCGGCCAGCGCGGCCTGCGGCCGGTCCAGCACCAGCGAGAGGTCGGCCCGCGCGTGCAGGCAGTCGATCACCGCGCCGGTGTCGGGGGTCGGCATCGCCCGCACCCGCCGCAGGGCCTCGCCGAGCAGGTCCATCGCACGCTCGGGCTCGCCCTGCTCGCCGATCACGCGGCCCAGCAGGCAGTCGGCATTCGCCAGCAGCGGAACGTTGCCGGCAATGCGGGCGGACGCCTCGGCCTTCAGCAGCAGCGCCTTGTAGCGCGCCATGTCGCGCACGTTGGCGTATTCCACGCCGAGCGCGAGCTGCAGCCGCCCGCGTGTCAGCGCATCGCCGGCGAACTGCCGGTCGGCCATGGCCTCGGCGCGTTCGAGCAGTTGGGCGGCCGTCAAGGCCTGTTCACTGCTCTGGCTGACGACGAAGGTCAGCAGTTCCTGCGCCGCCGACGCGAAGGCAAGGTCCTGCAGCGCATGGTCGCGCTCGACGCGAGCCTGCCGCGCCTGCTCCTGGGCGCGCCAGGCCTGCGTGACCGTGCCCGCGAGGCCCGCCAGCAGGCTCAGCACCAGGGCCGCGGACAAGGCCACGTAGCGCTGGTGGCGCCGCACGAATTTGCCGCAGCGGTAGGCGAACGAGTCCGGCCGGGCACTGACCGGTTGGTGCGCCAGGAAGCGCTGCAGGTCCTGGTGCAGCGCTTCGGGCGTGGCGTAGCGGCGCGCCGGATCCTTCTGCAGCGCCTGTGCGACGATGTTCTGCAGGTCACCCGACAGCTGGCGCTTCAGGCCGGCCGGTGTCGTGCCGCGCTGCAGGGCAGCGGCCAGGGCTGCGACGTCTCCGCCATGGTGCTCGGCAGAGGTCAGCGGCGCCGGTTCGTCATGCAGCACCGCCTGCTCCACCTGCCGTGCCGTGGCGTGGCCGGTCACCAGGGGATGCCGGCCGGTCAGCAACCAGTACAGCAGCACGCCCAGCGCGTAGACGTCGGTCGCGGTGGTCACCGCGTCGCCGCGCATCTGCTCGGGCGCGGCGAACTCGGGGGTCATCGGGTGGGCGCCCTCGTGCGTGAGCGGCGTGGCCGTCGACGCGCCGGCGTCGGCGTCGTCGATCAGCTTGGCGATGCCGAAATCGAGCAGCCTCACCTCGCCGTCGCGGGTGACCAGCACGTTGGTGGGTTTGATGTCGCGGTGGATCACCAGGTGGCTGTGCGCGTAGGCGACGGCCGACAGGACCTGACCGAACAAGGCCAGGCGTTGCTCGACGTCCAGCCGCAGCCGGTCGCAATAGGTGTCGATGCGCTCGCCTTCGACCAGGCCGAGCACCAGGTAGGGCTGGCCCAGCTCGGTCACCCCCGTGGCCGACAGCTGCGTGATGCAGGGGTGCGACAGGCGCCGCAGGATCTCGCCTTCGCGCTGGAAACGCTGCGCAGCGCTGCGCCCGAGCAGCGACAGGTGCAGCAGCTTGACCGCCACCTCGCCCTGCCCGCCCTGCAGGCCGCGTGCACGCCACACGCTGCCGGAGCCACCCTGGCCGAGCGGCTCGAGCAGCGCATAGCCGCCGATGTGCTGGCCCTTCAGCGGCGGCGGCAGGTCACGGGCCGGGCCGCCCGCCGTGCCTGTCAGAAAGCGCAGGGCGCCTGAGCGGTCGCTGGCGGCCAGCAGCGTTTCGAGTTCGGTCGCGAACAGCGCGTCCTCGCGGCGCATCGCACGCAGGCGCTCGGTCCGTGGACCGTCCTGCAGGTCCATCAGTTCGTCGAGGCAGGCGCTCAGGCGCTGCCAGCGCGCCTGATCGGGCAATTCCACCTAGGCCTTCAGGCTCAGGTACAGCAGCCCGCGCGCCTTTTCCCACTGGCGGTGCACCGTGCGTTCGGACAGGCCCAGCTGCCCGGCGATCTCGGCCATCGTGAAGCCGCAGAAGAACTTCAGGTCCACCACCTGGGCCAGTTCGGGCTCGAGCTGCGCCAGCTCGTCGAGCACGCGGCTGATGTCGTCGAGCGTGTCGGGATCCTGCACCTCCTCGGCGGTCTGGGTGTCCAGCGAGGTGATGCTGAAGGCACCGCCGCGCCGCTGCGCCTGGCCGGCCCGCAGGCGGTCGATGACCAGGCCGCGCATGGTCCGCGACGCGTAGGCCATGAAGTGCTGCGGGTCGGGAAACACCAGCGACCGGCGCTGCGACATCTGCAGGTAGGTCTCGTGCAGCAGCGTGGTCGGGCCCATGCCCTGCGCATCGCCGTAGCGGCGCGACTCGCGGCGCGCCAGTCGGTGCAGCTCGGCATACAGCGCATGGAACTGCTGGTCCTGCGCGGGCGCGGAAAGGATGTTCGTGGCGTCGCTCATGCGCCGATTGTGCTGAGTCGGCGCGGCGGGCTCATCCTAAAACTAGGGGATCGTGGCAGCAAATGTCCGCGCTTTCCGATTTCACCCAGGACAGCCGCAAAAAACCTTCCCCACGCCCCTTTCCGACCCACGCGACCCATGGCCACGCCGACCGACGCCCAGCTCGACCAGATCGCCGATGTCATCTTCGTGATGCGCGATCGCAAGACCACGCGCCTGCCCAAGCCGGCGACGAGCACCGGATCGCCCGCGGCCGCCAGGCTCAGCGCCGCGCTCGACTGGATCGGCACCGACCCCGACATGGGCGCGGCCGGCATCGGCGTGATCGACTTCACCGCGGACGCGATGCACCCGCTGGTCTGGATGCACAACGGCGACTTGCCGTTCCGCATCGGCAGCGCCAGCAAGATCGCGATGATGCTGGCCGCGGTGCAGCTGCGGCTGGACGTGCGCAAGATCCTCGACCTGCACATCGTCTCGACGCCGGCCGAGTTCGATGCGCTGTTCAGCAACCGCAAGCTGTGGTCGCGCAGCAAGAGCCCGCGCAGCGAGATGCTGGAGATCGCCGACCCGGCCGCTGCGCCGCAGATCTCGAAGATCTTCGACTTCGCAAAGCACCCGGTGGACTTCTTCGGCCCCGACCCGAAGCAGGCCAACCTGCCCGCCCACAAGACCGCCATCACCAGCCGCCTGGCCGCCACCGGCGGCGAGCTGACCTGGGAGAAGGCCTCGACCTTCGCCTTCTCCGAACGCTTCTGGCTCACCGGCAGCCTGTCGGACAACGTGGCCGCCACCGCCTGCGTGGCCGAGATCGGCGTGCCCTACATCAAGGCGGTGCTGCGCTCCTACGGGCTGGCGGACCTGGCGCACGGCATGAGCCTGTACCCGACCAGCGGCTACGCGCCCTACCCCGACCGCCGCAAGCCACCGCCGCCCTCGCCACCGCGCCCGCTCACCGGGATCGACCCGATCAAGGTCCGCGACTGGTGGAGCGACGGCGCCGGCGGCTTCACCGACAACCGGTCGTGGGTGCCCGGCTCGGCCGCGGCGCTGGCTGCCTTCATGACCGCGCTGATGACCGACGCCTTCGCCGACGCCGGCGGACTGGTCGCCGGGCTGGATGCCTGCGAGGACATCCGCATAAACCTCGCCGATGGCGGCGCCCATGCGATCGTCAGCTTTCTCGTCGACGGCGTGGACCCGCTGCACACACTGGGCGGCATCAAAGGCACCGCGGGCACACGGGTCACCCGGCAGCTCAACAAGATCGGCATCCTCAAGAAGTCGGACGGTGCCAAGTCGCCGCTGGTGGCCGAGTTCGTCTACGTGGAGACGCTGCAGAACCCCGCCCCCGCGGCGCCCCATCGCTCGGTCATGAAGTACGCGGTGGTGGCTGTCGGGCTCATTTCCGACGCCGCGATGGGCGCTTCGCAGAAGAGCGAGGCGCTGGGCATTGCCGTCCACAACGCCTTGCTGACGCTATGAACGACACCGAACTGCTGCGCGGGCTGATCGACGACGTGGTGCTGGCGCTGGCGCCGCTGGTCGATGCGGCGCACGAGCCCGACGCCTGCATCGCGCTGCTGCGCGAACTCGGCTGGGCCACCGCCTCGGTGCCGGCCCCGCTGCAGGCACTTGCGACCGCCGGTGCCGGCCTGCTGGATGCGCTGGCCGCGGAGCCCGGCGAGCGCTCGGGCGCCGGGCTGCTCGCGTCCATCGCGCCGCTGGTGAACGCCCTCCAGGCCATCGGCACGCAGCCCGACGGCGCCTTTCCCGACAGCGTGGACGTCGCCGCGTTCAAGGCCACGATCGCACGCGACCTGCTGGACCACGTCTTCGTCGAGCACCTGCTGGGGCGCCGCTACCGGATCGGCCGCTGGCTCAAGCTGGCCGGCATCGTGCAGTTGGTCGCGCGGCCTGCCAGCGGGCGGCGGCTGGCCTTCACGCAGCGGCGCATCGACTGGCCGCGCGTGGGCGCGCTGCTCACCGACCCGGTGGCCGGGTTCCGCGACGGCCACGCCTGGACCTCGGCCGCGCCGCAGCGGGCCCAGGCCTTCGGCGACATCGCGGCGGCGATCGAAGGCGCCGGGCTGGACCTCTCGTATTTCAAACTCGACCCCGGGCAGCTCGCCTTTGCATCGGCGGGATCCACGCAGGGGCCGGCGCAGGCGCTGGGCGTCCGGCTGGACTTCAACGAGACACTGGGCCTGCCGGCCGGCAGCGGGGCCGGCCTGCAGTGGCTGCTGCGACCGGCCACTGCCCAGCGCGGCGAGGCCCTCGCGATCCTGCCGTTCGCGACGCTCGGTGCCGGCACGGCCAGCACCGACGACAGCCAGATCTCGCTGGCGATCGGCGGCGACGCCGACCTGGCGCAGGGCTTCGCGCTCACCTGGGCGCCGGGCCGCGCGCTGGAGGTCGATGCGGGCTTCCTGCGCAACCCACCCGCAGCGGCGTCGCCGACGCGCCTGCGGCTGGACTTGCGCGTGCCGCCGGCCGCGGGCGACGCGGAGCGCGTACTGCTGGGCGCGTCCGACCGCAGCCGGCTGGCGATGCGCAGCCTGACGCTGTCGACCGGCGTGGCGCTGGCATCGGCCGGTGCGCTCGATGCGTTCGTCGAACTGGGCCTGGAGAAGCTGCACCTGGTGGTGAAGCCGTCGGCCGACGACACCGATTCGTTCATGGCCAGCCTGCTCGGGCCCGACGGGATTTCGGCCGAGTTCTCGGTGGGCTTGCGCCTGTCCAGCCTGAGCGGTTTTCACCTGAGCGGCTCGGGCGGGCTGCAGGGCCGCTTCCCGGTCGGGCTGCGCCTGGGGCCGCTGGACATCGATGCGGTCACGCTCGGCCTGACACCGAACGCGCAGGGGCTGGACCTGGACGTGGGCGCCTCGGTGCGCGGGCGGCTCGGGCCGGTGCGGGTGCTGGCCGATGCCCCGGGCCTGCGGCTCGCCGCCCGCTTCCCCGATCCGCCGGTGGGCAACCTCGGCCCGCTGGACGTCGGACTGGGCTTCAAGCCCCCGAGCGGCATCGGCCTGACGGTCGACGCACAAGGCGTGCTGACGGGCGGCGGCTTCCTGTACCACGACGAGGCGCAGGGCCTGTACGCCGGCGCGATGCAGTTGTCGCTGCACGAGCGCATCACGCTGAAGGCCTTCGGGCTGATCGCCACGCGGCTGCCTGACGGCAGCCGCGGCTACTCGCTGCTGGTGTTCATCACCGCCGAGGACTTCCAGCCGATCCCGCTGGGCCTGGGCTTCACGCTGCTGGGCATCGGCGGCATGGTGGGCGTGAACCGCAGCTTCGACCAGGACGTGATGCGCCAGGGCCTCAAGAACGGCTCGCTGGCCACGCTGCTGTTCCCGCGCGATCCGGTGGGCAATGCGCCGGCGCTGATCCGCTCGCTGGCGGCAGCCTTCCCGGCCCGCCCGGGCAGCTACCTGCTGGGGCTGCTGGCGCGCATCGGCTGGTTCACGCCGACGCTGGTGCTGATGGACCTGGCGCTGATCCTGGAGTTCGGCTCGCGCACCCGGCTGCTGGCGCTGGGGCGCATCAGCGCGTTGCTGCCGTCGGCGGCCAACGACCTCGTGCGCCTGAACATGGAGGCGATGGGCGTCATCGACTTCGATGCCGGCACGGCCGCGGTCGATGCGGTGCTCGTCGACTCGCGGCTGGCGCACAAGTTCGCGATCACCGGGTCGGCCGCGCTGCGCGCGGGCTTCGCCTCCGGCCCGAGCTTCGTGCTGGCCGTGGGCGGGCTGAACCCGCACTTCGCACCGCCCGCGGGCTTCCCCGCACTGGACCGCGTGGCCATCGCGCTCAGCTCGGGCAACAACCCGCGCCTGGTGTGCGACGCCTACTTCGCGATCACGTCCAACACGGTGCAGTTCGGGGCGCATGCGTCCTTGTATGCCAGCGCCGCGGGCTTCAGCGTCGAGGGCGACGTCGGCTTCGACGTGCTGGTGCAACTGGCGCCGCTGCACTTCATCGCCGACTACCACGCCAGGTTGCAGCTCAAGCGCGGCTCGTACAACCTGTTCATGGTCGAGCTGGCCGGCGAGCTGGAAGGGCCGCGCCCGCTGCGCCTGAGCGGCAAGGCCAGCTTCAAGATCTTCTGGTTCCACTTCTCGGTGCACTTCGATGCCACGCTGGTCAGCGGCGAGCCGCCTGCGCTGCCCGATGCCGTGGACGTGCTCGCCCAGTTGAAGCAGGCATTGGTGATGCCGAGCGCGTGGCGCATCGAGCGAAGCGCCGACCATCCGCATGGTGTCGCGCTGCGCAGCCTGCCGCCGTCGAGCGCGCTGGTGCTGGACCCGCTGGGCCGGCTGTCGGTCACGCAGCAGGTGGTGCCGCTGAACACGGCACGCGACATCGACACCTTCGGCGGGGCGCCCGTGCGGGGGGCACGGCGCTTCGCGGTGACGGCCTCGATGAACGGCACGCCGCTCTCCAGCACGGCCCGGGCGGCGTCCTTCGCGCCGGCCCAGTACTTCACGATGACCGACGACCAGCGGCTCGCCGCGCCGGCCTTCGAGACGATGGACGCAGGCTGCGTCTTCGGCAGCTCCGCCATGCTGATCGACGCGCCGCAGAGCGTGGCCGCGACGCTCGGCTACCGCACCGTCGTGGTCGGCGAGGCCGCCGCGCCTGCCAGCTACGTGCTGCCCGCCGCGCAACTGCCGGCCCTCAGCCGCAGCGGCTCGGCCGCGCGCGCACCGGTGCGCCAGGTCGGGCGGGCTCGCTTCCGCAGCGCCGTCGCCGCACCGGCCGCGACGCTGCAGTCTCCCCAATGGCTCATCGCCGCGAACACCGGCGGCGCGGCGCTGCCCGCGCTCGCCGGCGCCGCCACCTGGAGCGAGCAGCACGCCGCCCTCTCCGCCCTCAACCGCGGCAAGGCGCTGTTCCAGCTCCTGCCCGCCCATGAGCTGCAAGCATGACCTGGACATCGCTGAGTTCGACGCTGAACGGCAAACCCCGGGTGCTGGCCGGGCCGATGCTGCGCAAGACCACGTCCAGCAGCGTGACCGTGTGGCTTGCGCTGAAGAACGCGGCACAGGTCACGCTGTCGGTACGCGACGGAGCGGGCCGCAAGCTGCTGCAGGGCACGCGCCACACGGTGGCCGTGGGCCTGCGGCTGCACATCGTCGCCGTCACGGCGAGCCCGCTGGCGGCGGATGCGCTGCTCACCGAGAACGCGATCTACCGTTATGACCTGTCGTTCGACTTCGCCGACAAGTCCGGCGTCGGCCTGGCCGAGGCCACCGGCACGACGGCACCGGCCTTCGCCTACCCGCCCTACGACACGCCAAGCTTCTGCCTGCCACCGCAGGATCTCAACCGCCTGCGCCTGCTGCAAGGCTCGTGCCGCATCGCGCATGCCGAGGGCGCGGATGCGCTCGCACTGGGCGACGCATTGATCGCGGAGAGCGCGACCGATCCGTTGCAACGCCCCCACCAGCTGCTGCTGAACGGCGACCAGATCTATGCCGACGACGTGGCACCGGCGATGCTGGTGATGCTGTCCGATGCCGCGGTGAACCTGCTGGGCTGGCAGCAGACCCTGGCCGTGCCCGCGGCGTTCGGCGGGCCGCAGCCGGCGGAGCAGCTGCCGCCCTACCTGCGCAGGAAGCTGCTGGACGACAGCGGCTTCACCTCCGAAGACCTGGACGCGCACCTGATGTCGCTGGGCGAGTACCTTGCGATGTACCTGTTCGTGTGGTCGGACGTGCTGTGGACGGCGGATTCCCTGCCGAGCCGCGCCGACCTGCTGCAGGCCGGTGCCGCCGGCATCCACGATCCGGCGATCCTCGGGCAGTGGCGGGCCCAGCGCGACCTGTGCAGGAACGAGCCGAAGGCGATGGAGAAGCACGCCGAGCGGATGAAGCTCTTCCGCCAGTCCATCCCCCAGGTGCGCCGCCTGCTGGCCAACGTGCCGAGCTACATGATCTTCGACGACCACGAGGTCACCGACGACTGGAACATGACGCGCGACTTCTGCCACGGCGTCTACGGCCGGCCGCTGGGGGTGCAGGTCGTGCAGAACGCGCTGGTCGCCTACGCGCTGTGCCAGCACTGGGGCAACGCGCCGGAGCAGTTCGAGCCGGCCGCCGGCACTGCCCCCCAACCGGCCGGCCAGCGCCTGCTGGGACTGCTGGCCGGCGCCACGGCCGCCAGCTATGCGCAGAACGCGGGCGCGATCGCCGCCCTGGTGGGCGTGCACGACGACACGGCCCTGCGCGACCGGCCCGACAAGGGCGTGTTCCACGAACCCGACTCGCTGATCTACAACTACACCATCGAAGGCCCGGGACATCAGGTGATCGTCACCGACACGCGCAGCTGGCGCGTCTTCCCGTTCGGCAGCAGCCAGGGCGGCGAGCTGTTGTCGCGCGAGCAGATGGTGCTGCAGATCGACCGCACGCCCGAGCTCGCCGGCCGCGCGCTGCTGGTCGTGCTGACCACCAATGCGCCGCCGGTGCAGCCGATCCGCACCGCGACGCGCCACGACACCCTCACCAACTTCATCAAGCACTACCCGGACGTGTACGAAGCCTGGGACCTGCCATCGGTCGCCTTCGACCGGCTGATGGTGGTGCTGTCGAACAAGCTGCCGCAGCAGGACGGCAGGCGCCAGGGCACGGTCCTGCTGCTGTCCGGCGACGTGCACTTCAGCTTCGCGTCCCGGCTGCTGTACCGGGCCACGACGCGCTACGAGGACGACACCCCCCAGCCGGCCACCGTGGTGCTGGCGCAGCTGGTGGCCAGCTCGTTGCGCAAGCAGACCGGGGAGACCGTGGAAATGCATCGCGAAGGCTACGAGCACGGGCCCTTTCTCATCGGGCGCCTGCTGATCCCCCGCCACCATCCCGAGGGCTACGTCGGCTGGAATGTCGGCGCGGGCTCGCAGCGCGTGGTCGGGCAGAAGGGCCTGGTGCACCCGAGCTTCGTCCCGCTGCTGACCGAGGCGCTGGAGCAGCCGACGCTGCAGGTCTCGCCGGACGGATTCTTTCTGGGCGTGGGCATCGACCGCGCGACACCGCCCGACTACAGCTACCGGCTCGACTACCTGGTGGCGGACAAGGCCAGCGAGGCCGGCCCGCCCGTTCCGGCCCCGCCGGCCGGCAACACGCCCGCCGAGCGGCTGCAGGCCGCCGCGATCTTCCGCACGGCGAGCGAGCGCCTCGAGGCCTACAACGTGGCCCACACGCCGCAACGCCAGATCGTCGGCGTCAACAACCTGGGCCTGCTCGGCTTCGACTGGGACATGGCGGCACACCGCGGCCGCAAGGTCCACCACACGCTGCTGTGGACCAACGGCATCGCGGCCGGCACGCTGCGCACCAACTATGCCGTCAGCCTCGACGCCGACGATCCGCTGTTCCCCGAGATCCAAGCCCGCAGCCTGCCATGAGCACCACCCTGTTCAGTTCCCTGGCGCACGGCCTGTCCGCGCTGCTGGATCCGTTCGCCCGCTGCGTCGGCGATCCGCAGGCGCTGAATCGCCTGCTGGCCGAAGTCGGCGTGACGCCGCTGCCCGACAACTCGGCCTTGCTGGCGGTCGTGAACGCGGTGGCCGCGCTGAAGGGCGGCATCGACGCGCTCGACGCGGCGTCCGACCCCTCCTTCGCCAGCATCGCCGGGGTACTGGACGCGGCCCGCGCAGCCTTGCTGGCGATTCGCCAGCTGGAGCACGCCGACACCAGCCTCGGCCCGCTGCAAGGCCTGGGCGAAGACCTGACGACGCTGCTGCTGATCGGCAGCCTGGAGCGCCGTGCCCCCGCGCTGCGCCACGCCGCGGCCTTGCTCACGCTGCTGGACCCGGCCGAGGAACAGCCGCCCGCGCAACCGGTGATCGGCAACGGCCGCCTGCTGCGCGACAGCTACCGCGTCGAGAAGTTCCACCTCGACCGCCTGCCCGCGCTGCTGCGCGATCCGCTCGCCACGCTGCAGGCGACCTACGGCGACACGCTGGCCACGCAGGCCGCGGCGGACGCGATGGCGGACAAGCTGTTCCCGCGGCTGATGCGCCTGCTGCGTTCGCTGGGCATCCGCTGCCGATACGGTTTCCAGCCCGAGGACCAAGACTACATGGGCGGCGCGGCCGCGCTGATGCAACGCGCGCTGATCGTCTATGCCGACGATGCGCTGGGCGGGCTGGCAGCCGGTGCCGGCCTGGTGCTGACGCTGTCGGGTGGCGGTCAAGGCGACCTGGGGCTGGTGGTCTCGCCGTTCGGCACGCTGGGTGGGGAACGTGCCGCCGGCGCATGGCTGATCTCGTTCGACCTCACGGCCGGCATCCAGGCCGTCGCATGGGGGCGGCACGGCCTGACGCTGCTGGCGGCCCCCGGCACCGTGGATGTGGCGGGCCGCATCGCCGCCACGCTGCCCGCGACAGGCGGCCAGCCCGCCTGGGTGGTGGGGCCGCCCGACGGTTCGCGCCTGGAGTTCGGCAGCGTGCAGTTCGCGCTGGACACGCGCCTGTCCGCCAGCGGCAAGGCCTTGACGCTCGCGGCGCAGACCGCGTCGTCGGCCCTGGTGATCGCGCCCGGCGACAGCGACGGCTTCCTGGGCAGCCTGCTGCCGGCCCAGGGCCTGCGCGCCGACTTCGACCTGGGTCTGCTGTGGTCCAGCGAGACCGGCTTGCACCTGCAGGGCAGCACCAGCCTGGAGGCCACGTTCCCGGTGAACCTGTCGGCCGCGGGCGTGTTGCTGCACACCGTGCACCTGGGCTTGCGCGCCGGCGACGGCAAGGTGAGTGGCGAGATATCGGCCGGCCTGTCGGCGGCACTGGGGCCGGTGAAGGCGGCACTCGACCGCGTCGGCGTCGAGGCGGTGCTGGGGTTTCCGGCGGGCGGCGGCAACCTCGGGGTGGCGGACCTGGCCCTCGGCTTCAAGCCCCCGAGCGGCATCGGCCTGACGGTCGACGCGCAAGGCGTGCTGACGGGCGGCGGCTTCCTGTTCCACGACGAGGCGCAGGGCCTGTACGCCGGCGCGATGCAGTTGTCGCTGCACGAGCGCATCACGCTGAAGGCCTTCGGGCTGATCGCCACGCGACTGCCCGACGGCAGCCGCGGCTACTCGCTGCTGGTGTTCATCACCGCCGAGGACTTCCAGCCGATCCCGCTGGGCCTGGGCTTCACGCTGCTGGGCATCGGCGGCATGGTGGGCGTGAACCGCAGCTTCGACC